>Ga0065721_10049295_pt1 | contig 38462 bp, 35 predicted proteins | sample Mesricmetagenome_FD_59108 | JGI IMG/M metagenome (GOLD analysis project Ga0065721, IMG submission 59108) | Mesophilic microbial community from rice straw/compost enrichment Sample: eDNA_1 v2 (version 2) | ecosystem: Engineered > Solid waste > Grass > Composting > Bioreactor | place: USA: Davis... | reverse complement strand
TGCTCCAGAGTGGCGGGCCTGGATGCGCCGGCACGCCGGGACACGAAGGCGCGCTCGCCGTCCCTGACGAGGGCGACCGTCGGCTGCGGACCGGCGTCGTCCGAGCGCTCGATGAATGACAGGTCGACGCCGCTGGCTTCGAGCTCAGGATTCAGACTGCCAGACAGGGGGTCCGTTCCAAGACGGGTGAGGAGCGCCGCCGGACGACCGAGGGAGACGAGATGAGCCGACGTAATATAGGCACCACCGCCCGCCGCAATCGCAACATCCTCCGCAAAGCGCTCCCGGCCGAGCACGGGCATGTCGTGCAGCCCCGTGAAGATGATGTCGCAATAGGTCCGCCCAAGGCACAAGACCTTGTTCCGTTTGGTGGACGTCTCGGTCATTGAGCTGCCAGTGCTTTTTCGGTCGTCTTGTCGAAGTAGTAGAGCCTCTCGGCCGGGGCATGGAGGGTCAGGTGCTCGCCGACCCGCGGGATCTGTCGACCCGGCGCGGAACCGATGATGGTCTGGCCGGCACTCTCGATGTGGACGAGCGTCTCGGAGCCAAGGGTCTCCACGAGGGCAACAGGCCCCGAGACCGTCAGGCCCTTTGAGACAGAGGAAGCAGGCACGAGATCTTGCGGGCGGATGCCGACCAGGATGTCGGGTGTGGTTGCGGACGAAGCCGGGAGCCGAACCGAGCCGCCGGTCGCCAGATCCGCTCCACCTTCCCGGAGGGTCGCCGGCAGCAGGTTCATGGTGGGGCTGCCGATGAAGCGTGCGGTAAAGACGTCGACGGGCTTTTCATAGAGCTCCAGCGGCGTGCCCACCTGAAGGATCCGGCCGTCGCGCATCACGACGATCCTGTCGGCCATGGTCATTGCCTCGACCTGATCGTGGGTGACGAAAACCGACGTGGTGCCGAGCCGATGGTGAAGCCGCTTGATTTCGATGCGCATCTGGGTGCGCAATTGAGCATCGAGATTGGAGAGAGGCTCGTCGAACAGGAAGGCCGCAGGATCGCGAACCATCGCCCGCCCGATGGCGACACGCTGACGCTGCCCGCCCGATAGGGCCGAGGGACGACGCTCCAGGAGATGCGAAAGGCCGAGGGTTTCGGCGACCTGCTCCACCCGTATGCGCTTCTCGCTTTTCGAAAGCTTGGACCGATAAAGGCCGAAGGCGATGTTCTCGGCCACGGACATATGCGGATAGATCGCATAGTTCTGGAACACCATGGCGATGTTCCGGTCCTTGGGCTGAAGGTCGTTGACAACGCGTCCGTCGATCCGGATCTGGCCGTCGCTGATCTCCTCGAGACCAGCGATCATCCTGAGCGTCGTCGACTTGCCGCAGCCGGAAGGGCCGACCAGAACAACGAATTCGCCATCCTGAATCGAAAGGTCGATCCCGTGGACGACGGTCGATTGTCCATAGCGCTTGATGAGGCGATCGAGATCAATGGTCGCCATTAGCGGGCTCCGAGAAGTGCGGTGAAACGGGCCTGGAGATCCTTGGCGGAGGCTTCGGCGTGGCGTGACGCCTGCTGCATCCGGGTGCGGATCTCCGCGATTTCCTGATTGTATCCGGCGATCGCCCGGGACAGCGCCTCAGGGGCCGGTCCGCCGAGCCGGTTGCGGACGGCGACGAAGGTCTCCGGTGAGACGATCTCGGCGAAGAGAGCCTTGTCGATGGCCGTTTGGCGCCGCGTGCAGCGCTCGAAGGCTTCCCGGAAGGCCTCGTAGCCATCCGCCGCGATATCTCCGCCCATGGCAACCACGGCGCGGGAAACTTCCGCGGCGATCTCGTGCGCTTCACGGAACGACAAGCCTTCCCGGCGCACCAGGCTGTCGGCGAGTTCGGTGACCGTAATGCAGCTGCGGCGAATATTCTGGCGAACCCGGTCAGGGTTGATACGCAGGGCTGGGATAAGAACCGCGAGGAGGTCGAGGACGCGCCCGCCGCTCTCGAAGGCGCCATAGCCGAAGCTCTGGCTCTCGCCCTCGCTGTCGTTCATGTCCGTGAACGGTGTATTGTGCATGATCGTGAGCATGGCCTGTGCGCGCCCGACAGTCTGGGATGCCAAGTGGCGCATATGCTCGATGGGGACGGGATTGCGCTTCTGCGGCATGATCGAGCTGATCTGCACGAAGGCGTTGGGGACATAGACCTGGCCGACCTCGAAGCTGGTCCAGAACTGCAGGTCCTGGATGAACCGGCCGAGATGCAGGAAGGTCAGCGCGATCACCGAATAGGTCGACGTGATGTAGTCGACGGACGCGATGCACCCATAGGAATTCTGAAGGGGACGGCTGAAGCCGAGGAGATGCGACATCAGCTCCCGATCGATGGGGAAGCCACTCGTCGTGATGGCCGCTGCTCCCATGGGGCTGCGATCCACGATGTCCCGGGCCGCCTCGAGGCGGGCGATGTCGCGCAGCAGAGTCTCCAGAACGGCGGACAGATAATGGCCGAATACGGTCGGCTGTGCCGGCTGGCCGTGCGTATAGGCGACGATGAGCGTGCCGCTTTCCCGCTCTGCCACCGACGCCAGGGTTTCGGCCAGGCGGACCAGACGCTCCAGAAGCGGATCGATCCGGTGCTTGAGGCCGAGCTTGAACAGAGTGTGATCGATGTCGTTGCGGGAGCGCGCCGTATGCAGGCGCCCCGCAAGATCGGGACCCAGGCGAGTGCGAAGCTCCTTCTCGATCAGGAAGAAGAAATCCTCGACCTCGCCCGTATAGGTCAGGGAGCCGACATCGATCTCGCGGTCGATAGCCTCAAGAGCCCCGGCGATGGGCCGGGCCTGTTCGATGGTCAGAATTCCGGTCTCGTACAGCATGACGAGATGGGCACGGTCGATCAGCCGGAAGCCTTCCACATGATGATCCTTCGCCCCGTCGAAGAGCGGGCGAAGGACGGTTTCCTTGTAGACCGGATCCGGGAAGACGGAGGCGTCGTGGATGGTGTCTGCGGTCATTGCCTCAGCCTTTAAGTCCGGCCAGCATCACGCCTCGGACGATGTAGCGTTGGAGAAGGAGGAAGATGATGAGGGTAGGGAGGGTCGCGATGCTCGCGCCCGTCATGATCTTTTCCCACTGGATGGACTGTTCCACCGCGAAGCTCGAGAGCCCGACCGGCAGGGTGTAGAGATCGGCGCTCGTGGTCACGATGAGAGGCCAGAAGAACGCCGTCCAGTTGCCGAGGAAGGTGAAGATCGCAAGCGCCGAGAGGGCAGGGGTCACCAGAGGCATGGCGATCTTCCACCAGATGGTGAACTCGTTCAGCCCGTCGATCCTCGCGGCTTCCAGGAAGTCGTCAGGCACCCCTTCGAAGAACTGCTTCATCAGGAAGGTGCCGAACGCCGTCATCATGCCCGGGAACATGATGCCCCAATAGCTGTCCAGCCAGCCGAACTGGCTGGCCATGAGGTACCAGGGCAGAACCAGCATCTCGGTCGGGATCATCAGGGTGGATAGAATCGCGATGAAGACGATGTACCGACCCCGGAACCGGAACTTCGCCAGCGTGTAACCGACCAGACTGTCGAAGAACACGTTCGAGAGCGTGACGATCACCGCCACGATCATCGAGTTGATGAACCAGCGTGTGAAACGTCCGTCGCTCAGGATCTCAAAGTAGTTGTCGAGCGTCGGCGCGGCCGGGATCACGCGCAGATCGTAAACCTGCGAGGCGTCCTTGAAGGAGGTCGACAGCATGAAGAGGAGGGGCGTGACCATGACGACCCCGCCGAGGAACAGAAGCGTCCAGGCGATGATCCGTCCGGGCCGAACCCGCGACATGGGCAGACCATGGGAAGATGCGGCAGCACTCATCAGCGGTCTCTCATGAGGCGCAGTTGAACAAGGGAGATCACGAGCAGGATCAGGAAAAGGACGACGGTCTGGGCGGCCGCATATCCCATCTCGTAGGAGCTGAAGGCCGTCTGGTAGATCATCAGCACGAGAGGCTTGGTGGAATTCAGAGGACCGCCGGGGTCGTTCGTGTTGATGTTGTAGACCTGATCGAAGATGCGCAGGAAGCCGATCGACGAGAACACGACCAGGAAGACCAGGGTCGGCTTGAGCAGCGGAAGAGTGATTTTCCGCAGGATCGCGCCTTCCGAAAGGCCGTCGATACGGGCAGCTTCATAATAGGTAACGGGGATCGCCCTCAGGCCGGCGAGGAAGATGATGATCTGGAAGCCGAGACCTGCCCAGACAGCGGGCGCCAGCACGGCCGGCAGCGCCTGCGTGGTCGAGCGGAGGAAGGGCTGCTGTGGAATGCCGAAATTTGCCAGGATGTCGTTGATCACGCCGATGGGAACCGGCTGATAGAACCAGCGCCATACCCAGGCCATCGCTGCGGCCGTCGTGAGAAACGGCAGGAAATACAGGGCGCGGATGAACGAGTGCATGAACCGCACGCGATCGAGATAATAGGCGACAGTGAACGAGATCAGCAGGCTGATCGGCGTGCCGAGGATCAGGTACATGAAGGTGTTGCGGAATACCTGCCAGAAGAGAGGATCCGTAAAGAGCCTCTTGTAGTTCTCCAATCCGACGAAGGAGGCAGGCCGCGTGATGCTCCAGTCCGTGGCCGACAGGTAGAAGGCCTGGAAGGTCGGCCAGAAGCGGATCACTACGTAGAAGAGGAGCGGAACCGCGAGGAACCCCCATGCCCATATCACCTGTTTCTGGCCGAGGCTCATCCTTGACCAGAGGCCGCCGGAGGCGGCCCCCCTGTGTGTGACAGCGGACATCGGTGCGATCCTCGCGGGCTTGGGCTTAGCGCTTGGCGCGATCGATGATCGCCTGCTCGTCTTGGGCGGCCTTGGCGAGGGAAGCCTTGGGATCCTCGCCGCCGATCAGGACGCGGTTGACCATGTCGATGGCGACCTGCCGCTGAGCAGCTTCGTCCTTGAACAGGGTCGTGTGGGCGTAGTCCAGGCCCTTGAGGAACGGACCATAGATCGGGTGCGCGGTGTTCTCAGGCGTCAGAGCCGCGGCACGACGCGCCGGCAACTCACCCACGACCTCCATCCAGATCTTCATGGCTTCGGGCGAGGAGACATAGGCCAGGAACTTCTCGGCGGCGGCGAGCTTCTCGCCTTCGGCCTTCGTGGTGATCGCGTTGGCGAAATAGCTGGCATAGTTGCTGCGCAGGCCCTGGGCATTGGCCGGAAGCTCGGTCACGCCCCATTCGAAGCCTTTGATCGTGTTGAAGGAGCCGAGACGGAAAGTGCCGTCGATGGTCATGGCCGCAAGGCCTGCACGGAAGGCAGCCTGACCTTCGTCCATGAAGCCGACCTGGCCGACCTTATGCTTCTTCTGAAGGTCCGTATAGAAGGTGAGCGCCTTTAGGCCGGCATCATCGTTATAGGTGACCTTCGTGTCCTCATCCGTATAGGGAGTGCCGCCGAACTGGCGAACCAGCACCTCGCGCCACCACTGGTGATCCTGGCCGGCCATGTCGAGGGTGATGCCGGCCGAAACCATATTGCCGCTGCCGTCGCGCTTGGTCGTCTTCTCGGCGGCGGCGACGAGTTCGTCGAGATTCTTGGGCGGGTTGTTGGGATCGAGGCCCGCGTCCTTGAAGGCCTTCTTGTTATAGAACAGCGCCAGGGAACGCACGGCAGTCGGGAGGCCGTAATAGTCGTTGCCGCGCTTCATCGCCTTCACGATCGGGAAGAAGTCGCGCTCGATATCGGCGGACGGGAATGCCTCTGCGCGCAGGGGACGAATCATCTTGCCGGCGATGAAGTTGTCGGTCCATCCGTAGAAGAGCTGCACCACATCAGGGCCCTGGCCCGCCAGGATCGCGGCGGCCACCTTCGTCTGGTAGTCCGCGTAAGGGAAGGTGGTCTGCTTGACCTTGATGTCCGGATTGGCCTCCTGGAACTTGGCGATCAGCTGGTTCATCGCCTTGACGCGGGTGTCGAAAACGTACTGCCAGTACTCGATTTCGACGGCCTTGGCGCCGGTCGTGGCCAATGTGGCGAAGCTGATGGCGACGCTCGCAAGCAGGTGACGAAAACGCATATCCCTCTCCCTTATTCTGGCGCGAGGCGCCGAATTTTCACGGATGGCGGCCTTCAGACCGTTCCGGCCTCAAGGCTCCCCTAGAGTTAAGCGTCTGTCAATAAGATAATCCACTTGAGTTATTCGTTGTATCAGGTCATCGTTGCATCGTGGGGTGTTGGAGATGCCGACGAAATCCAAAGCTGGGGCACGATCGACGATTGGAAGCAATCCGGAGCGCAACCGGTCCCATAACCGGCGCGTGGTGCTGGATGTCGTGCGCCAGCTGGGGCCGCTGGGGCGCATGGAGATCTCGCGTCATGCGCATCTGAGCACCCAGGCTGTCTCGAACATCGTCGAGGAGCTCGTCGCCGACGGGTTGCTCATCAGGACCGGCCGGCTCAGGGCAGGGCGGGGCCAGCCGCCGATCCAGTTCGCCGTCAATCCAGATGGCGGCATGACGGCTGGTATCGAGATCGCGGCCGACCACATCTCTACGCTCCTGGTAGATATCGGCGGTCGTGTCCGCGCACAGCGGACGATATCGCTTCAGCGGAACGATCCCGAGACGGTGCTCCCGGTCATCAAGGCCGAGATCGAGGCCGCGCAGGCGCAGCTCAAACCCTTTGCGCCTCAGCTCCTCGGCATCGGAGTCGTGATGCCGGGCCCGTTCAACGTCGAGGGAATGACGTCGGTCGGACCGACGACGCTGTCGGGATGGCTGGATTTCGACGCGGCCGCCAGCATCGGGCACATGCTGGGAGCACCTGTCACGATCGAGAACGACGCCACCGCCGCGGCCGTCGGGGAACGGCTTCACGGGGCAGCCAAGGACCTGAAGAATTTCTGTCTGATCTATTTCGGGCACGGGCTGGGCCTGGGCATCATGATCGACGGTCGCCCGTATCGCGGGGCAAACGGCAATGCGGGCGAGATCGGGCACGTGCTGGTGGAGAAAGGGGGGCGCCTCTGCTCATGTGGCCAGCACGGCTGCCTTGAAGCCTATGCGTCCATCCACGCCCTCGACGAGAAGCTGTCCCAGGCAGGGGTCCAGGGCCTCGACTACGCGCTTCTCGAGCAGCTTCATCGCGAGGGGCATCCCGTCGTCGAGGCATGGGTCCGGGAGACGGCCGGTTATCTGGCTCCTCAGGTCGCCACGCTGGAAAACCTCTTCGATCCAGAAGCTGTCGTGATCGGCGGCGCCCTGCCGCCGGGGCTTCTGGAGGATCTCACTCAGGCCATGCAGCCGCTTCCCCTGTCGGTCGCACGCCGCCGGAACCGAAGCGAGGCACGCCTGATCCACGGGCGGACAGGCCGGCTCACGGCCGCTCTGGGCGCTGCCGCCCTGCCGGTTCTGGAAGCGATGACGCCCCGCCTCGACACCGCCCATGCGGCCCACCGGGAACAATCGCAGGAGGAGACCTCCCTTGTTGGATGACCACAGCCGCCTTGCCCGCGCCGTCCACCAGCCAGCGCTCGTCCGCCTGCACCGTGCCTTGAGCCGGCTGCCATCCGTCCTGACCGTCATGAATACCGGGGCACATCCGGACGACGAGATCAACGACCTGCTTGCGGCCTTGCGGTTTGCTTATGGCATGCGCGTCGTCGTGGCATGCTCAACACGGGGGGAGGGTGGCCAGAACGCTCTTGGCTCGGAGCGGGGAGGGGCGCTCGGCGTGCTCAGGACCGCCGAAATGGAGGAGGCGGCGCGGCGCATCGATGCCGACGTGGCGTGGCTCGGCCACGGGCCGGACGATCCGGTCCATGACTTCGGCTTCTCCAAGAACGGGGACGATACGCTCCGGCGATGGGGCGAGGAGCGCATCGTCGAGCGGCTTGTCAGGGCCTATCGGCAGTACCGGCCGGATATCGTCATTCCAACCTTCCTGGACGTGCCGGGGCAGCACGGTCACCACCGTGCGATGACCCGGGCGGCCGAGCGAGCCTTCATGCTGGCCGGTGATCCATCGGCATTTCCGGACCATGCGGCGCTGGGCCTTCGGCCCTGGCAGGTTTCCAAGTTCTATCTCCCGGCATGGTCGGGAGCGAGCTACGCCTATGACGACGAGGTACCGCCACCGCCCGTCACTCTCCGCATCGAAGCTGATGGACGCGATGAAGTGACCGGCTTGGCGTACGGGCAGCTCGGTGAGTGGTCGCGCGCCGCGCACGCGTCCCAGGGCATGGGCACATGGTGCGACGATCCGGTCGACCAGTGGGAGCTTCACCTGAAGCTCCGGGCCGGTGGCCCCGCCGCTCCCGAGAGCGACATCCGCGAACACCTTCCTGCAACCCTCGCGGATCTTGCTGCCGGGTCTGACGTAAGCGGAGGCGTGGCGGCCGCCCTGCGCGAGGCGCAGGAGCATATCGAGACGGCCAGAGCGGCCTTTCCGGACCGTGGAAGAATCAGCGAGAGCCTTGCCCGGGCAGCCCGGCGGATCGAGGACGCGAAGAACGGCCTCGACCGAAACGCCTTCGAGCGGCTCGGCCATCGCCTGGGCCGCAAGCTGCGGGAGATCGATGCAGCGATCTTCGAAGCTCATACCGGTACGGCGCGGGCCACTTTCACGGGTTCTTTCCATCCGGGAGCGGAGGTGGCGCTGGATGTGCATACGAGTCCATCAGGCCTTGCGGACGTCACAGTCACACCACGCCTTCAGGATGGAATGCAGTGTGTGGAGATGGCCGGAAAGCCCGGGCACATCCGCTATACGATCAGGATCCCGGTCTCAGCGCCCCATACGGGCAATTACCCCGAGGCCTTCGATCCCATGGGGGGCAACGGACCGATCGGACTTCGCGTCTCAGGGAGGGCAGGGGGACGCTCCGTCACGGTCGACGTGGATCCCGAGATGTCTTTGACGATCGGCCCCCTGCAGTCTCTGACGCTCGATCCCCGGATTGCAATTATCAGGTCCGGCGAGGCTCCCTCCGACATTCGCGTTCAAGCCGTAGGGGCAAACCCGACGGGGTGGCAGGTGCCGGAGGGCTGGGGCGTTCGGCAGGACGGAGACGACTGGATCGTAACGCCGCCACAGCTGGCCGCCACCGGAGTTTCGACGCTCATCCCGATCATCGACGGCAGACCGGCCAGCCGTGTTCAGACCGTGGCCTACCCTCATATCCGGCCCGTCCCGTTCATCGCGCCGGCGGAACTCAAGATCCTGACGCTCGATGTGGCCCTGCCGGCCAACGCCCGCATCGGATATGTGGGGGGCGGAAGCGACAATGTCGGCGCCCATATGCGCCGCCTCGGCCTCGACGTGACGGATCTCGGAGAGGCCGAGCTGAAGACAGGATCCCTGTCGGAATTCACAACCATCGTCATCGGCCTCTTCGCATTCGGGCTTAGGCGCGACCTTCAGGTCGCGACAGAGCGCCTGCATCGGTTCGTCGAGGAGGGCGGCCATCTGGTGACGCTCTATCACCGTCCCACCGATGGCTGGGATCCCGACCGCACGCCGCCCCGCCGTATGAAAATCGGATCGCCGTCCCTCCGGTGGCGCGTGACAGATCCGGAAGCTCCGGTGACGGTTTTGAAGCCGGATCATTCCCTGCTTGAATATCCCAACCACATTACGGCGGCGGATTGGGCCAGCTGGGACAAGGAGAGGGGGCTTTATTTCGCGGCGGATTATGACCCCGCTTATGAAGAACTCCTCGCCTTGAACGATCCGGGCGAGAATCCACTCAAAGGCGCCCTGCTCTCGGCCTCGATCGGGCAGGGGTGCCATACCCATGTGGCGCTCGTGCTGCACCACCAACTGGACAAGCTGGTCCCTGGCGCGTTCCGCCTCCTGGCGAATCTGGTTCAGCCCGCCCGAAAAGGACATGGTGGCTGACCCCGGAGCCAGCCCGGCCCAGTCTCCTGTGCCTCTATGGCGGAGCACAGGATGGCTGTTGCTCGACATGGCCCTGGTCACGACCATGCAGGCCATCGTCAAGGCCGAGGGCGAGACCTATCCGGCCGTCCAGCTCGTCTTCCTGCGCTCGCTTGTCGGCTTCATTTCGGTTGCGCCGCTCGTCTGGCGACACCGTGCCAAGCTGACGAACCCATCCAATATCCGCGGCCATCTCGCGCGTGTCGGGTTCAATTCTGCGGCCCTGACGTTCAATTTCGCCGCCTTCGCGGCTTTGCCTCTCGCGCTGGTGACGGCAATTGGCTTCACCCGGCCGCTCGTGGTGCTGGCGATGGCCGCTCTCATGCTCGGGGAGAATGTCAGCCGGATCCGCTACCTGCTTGCTGGAATTAGCTTTCTCGGGGTCCTCATTATGGTGCGGCCAGACGCAATTCCCTGGAATATGGGGTTGGTCGCAGCCTTCGGATCGGTGTTCTTCGGCTCCTTGGCGGTGGTCCAGACGAGGCGTCTTGCCGGCGAGGACACCATGGTGCTCATGCTCTTCTATACAGTCGGCCTGACAGTGCTCACGGCGGTTCCGGCTGCCATTGTCTGGGTGCCGATCCCCTGGGCTGAGGCGCCGAGCATAATCCTTGTCGGCGTCCTGGCGCAGCTGGGGCAATATTGCTGGCTCCAGGCCTATCAGAAGCAGGAAGCGCGGCTCCTGGCTCCCATCGGCTACCTGTCGATCATCTTTTCGGGTTTCGCGGGCTGGCTGTACTTCGGGGAGGTCCCATCGCCATCCCTGTGGCTTGGCGCAGCCATCGTGGTTCTGACCACGATGCTTGCGAGCCCGGCCGAACGGTGGCTGAAGCGCCGAGCACGGCTATGACAGCCCATTGACCAAGCTCATACTCAGAGATGGGCGTTGAGCTGCCTATTTAAGTTCCATAATATATCTTATGCGAATTTGATGCTGAATCAGAGACGTCATCCCTCTCCCGTCCCCTCCGGCCACATTCGCTCATCAATCGCAGATGCGATAACGGTCGCTCGACCCGTGCTTTTGGATGTCCACGTGGAGGTGATCCGCATGGGACGGATCGGAGCCCGGTCCGAGGATCGTCGTGAACCAGCCGCAGGCCGCCTTCCGCAAGGCTGACACGATGCTGTTGCGTCGTGCATCGTCCCCTGGCTTGATGCCCAGCCTCGTTCCGTCCGCCAGCTCGAAGCTGGCGATGTCGATGGCAAGGCCTGTGGCATGGGCCGACAGCTTGCCCGATGCGGCACGGTTCCGGTTCCGGCATTCGAATCCCGGCCCGGTGTGAACGGCCACGAGGTCCGAGCTCAGGCTTCCTGTGACAGCTGGCGCTGCCAGATCGCTGAGCCAGTGCCCGAAGCTCTCGGCGAAATCGCAGGCCAGGATGGGTTTTTCCTTGAGCGTGACACTCCTTTCGGGGCGGAGTGCGACCGGAACCGACAGCAAGCGGACCGGCACCTCGATCCGGCACAGTTCGTTTTCCGTTCGTGGCGTCTGGGCTTCCTCCAGAACGAAACCCGCCTTCCGCAGACGCTCGGGACAGGCCTGCGGCTCCTCTGCGGTGACTTTTGGAGGCTCGGAACGTGGCCCGGAATCCTGCGGCTGTTGAGGCGTGGGAAGGCTCGGCGTTGGGGCCGGAGCAGCCTCGGCGGGCCGGGGAGGCGGCAGGGGAATGCTGTCGGACGCATGTGCGGCTGCCGGCACGTTCATCGGAAGGAGGAGGGCGAGGAGATGGAGATGCCGGCCCCCTCGCCTGCCCTGATCAGCGCAATATCTCATCTACGTCTTTATAGGTCACATGCGCGGGATCTCGACCATGTCGTAGCGACCGGACGGGAGTTTTCGCGTGAAGGATCTCGATCAAGTCTTTGCCGAATTGAAGAAATCGCCGTTCCGAAGGCGGTTTCATCTCGGCCCACGGGAACAGGCTTATCTCGCTGAGAAAGGGCTCGATCGCGTGCTCGACCATGCCCACGACTTCATCGGCAAGCGCCTTGCGCCGGCCCATCCCGCGCGCGACGGAAAGCAGACGCCGTTTCGCGGCCATCCGGTCTTCGTCGCCCAGCACGCCACCGGCACCTGCTGCCGGTCCTGCCTGGAGAAGTGGCACGGGATCCGGCGCGGACATGCCCTTGAGGCCCAGGAGGAGGACTATGTCGTCGCGGTCCTGGAGCGCTGGCTCCGCTCAGAAATGTCGAACCGCGACTGACCTAACGAGATCGACCTTAGCAGCATAGCTGCCCGTCGTTGGGTGACAGTTGATCCCCATGGCGAAACGAGACCATAAGCAACAGCATGACCCTTCGCGACTTCACCCTGATGCTTCTGGTCTGCCTGACATGGGCGACGCACACCATCGTGAGCAAGATTGTGGTGTCGGGAATGGAGATCCCGCCCCTGTTCTATGCGGCTATCCGCTACGGAATCGTCGCTCTCGTCACGGTGCCGTGGCTGATCCCGGTTGTGCGGCCCGGCTGGCGCGTAGCGCTCGTCGGCTTCCTCATGGGCGGGGGCGGCTTTGCCCTGTTCTTTCTCGGCATCAGGACCGCGACGCCGTCGAGCGCCGCTGTCGTCAGCCAGCTTGCCCTACCGATCACGGCGCTCCTCTCGGTCGCGATTCTTGGCGAACGCATTCAATGGAAACGGGGCATCGGCATCGCGCTGACCTTCCTCGGCGGGCTCATCGTGATGTGGCATCCGGGCGAGCGCTTTCCGATCTCTGGTGGCCTGCTCCTGGTCCTCGGCTCCGCCTCCGTGGGATCGCTGGCGGCCGTGATGATGAAGCAGATTACAGGCGTGAAGCCCCTGCAGTTCCAGGCCTGGGTAGGCGTGGCCTCGGCCCTGCCCCTGGCCGTCCTCTCGGCTGGCTTCGAATCGGGACAAATGACCCAGGCGGTCCATGCGGGCTGGCCGTTCGTGATGGCGGTGCTGTTCTCGGCTCTCGTGGTCTCGCTCCTTGGCCACACGATCTATTACGACCTGATCCGGAAATACCCGGCGAACCTCATCGCCCCGCTCCTCATCATGAACCCGTTGATGACCGTGGTGCTCGGCATCCTCATCACGGGAGACCATTTCGACCTGCGGATGGCAATCGGCACCGCTCTCGCCCTGTGTGGGATCCTCATCATCACGCTCGGCGGCGGGCAGGTCGGCTTCCTGACCAAGCGGCTGTTCAGGCGTGCGCCCCGGTGATCCACCGTAAGCGCGGGCCTAGCCCGTGCCGCGATCTGTCGTTATGGCTTGCGCCTCCCTTCCCCACCGCAGGAGCGCGAACGGATCCATGGACCAGCCCATGAAGCCTTCCCGGGACATTTCCGGTCTTCTCGCCATCATGGCGGCCCTGCGGACACCCGGTAGCGGATGTCCATGGGACCTGGAGCAGACCTTCGCGTCCATCACGCCCTATACGCTCGAGGAGGCCTATGAGGTCGTCGACGCGATCGAGCGTGGGGACCTTGGCGACCTGAAGGAAGAACTGGGCGATCTGCTGCTGCAGGTCGTCTTCCACGCGCGCATGGCCGAGGAGCAGGGTGCCTTCGCGTTCCCGGACGTGGTCGAGGCCATCACGCGCAAGCTGATCCGCCGTCACCCCCATGTCTTCGGCAATGCCCGGGACCTGAGCCCCGACGAGGTCAAGGCTCTGTGGGACGACATCAAGCGCGAGGAGAAGGCCGAGAGGCGGGCGGAGCGGGAGCAGCTCGGCCTGCCGTCCCACGAGGGCGGCAAGGGATTTCTTGGCGGCATTCCGGCTCCCCTGCCCGCCCTTACGCGGGCCCAGAAACTGACGGCCAAAGCCGCGAAGGTGGGTTTCGACTGGCCGGATGCCACCCAGGTGATCGACAAGATCCATGAGGAACTGGACGAGGTGAAGGAGGCCGCGGAGACCGGCCGGCCTGAGCGCATCGAGGACGAGATCGGCGACCTCATCTTCGCCGTCGCAAACCTCGCCCGGCATTACGGAGTCGATCCGGAAACCGCCCTGCGGCGCACCAATGCGAAATTCGAGCGCCGCTTCGGCGCGATCGAGACAGCCCTTCAGGAGCAGGGCAGGACCCTTGATGATGCGAGCCTCGACGAGATGGAAGCCCTGTGGGTAGCGGCCAAGAACCGGGAGCGGGCTCCCGGTGCGTCATAGGACCTTGGCTTGAGGGAAGCGGTTCAGGAAACGGGGCTCCTTTCCGGCCACCAGCCTGACCTGCAGGATCGAGTGGCCGGTTTCCGTGGTCCGCCGGTCGAGAATTTCCGTATTCTCATGGAGCCAGGCGAGGCCCTGCCCGTCCTCCGGCGGCACGTCCACCTCATAGCTCGAGCGGCCTGCTGCAAGATGCTCCTCGATGGCCGTGAGGAGCTCGGGGATGCCCTCCCCGGTCAGGGCCGAAATCAGGATCGGCCGCCCCTCCTCCCGGGTCCGTAAAGAGGTCGTCCCCAGCCGCTCCCGGTCCTCGGGAGACAGCAGGTCCGCCTTGTTCCAGACCTCGATGATCCGTCGCGTATCGTCCGGATCGATCCCCAATTCCCGGAGCACGAGGGAAACGTCCTCCGCCTGAGCCTCCGTCTCGCCATGCGAGACGTCGCGGACATGGAGCAGGATATCCGCCTCGATCACATCCTCCAGTGTTGCCCGGAAGGCCGCAACCAGCATGGTCGGCAGGTCGGAGATGAAGCCGACCGTATCGGACAGGATGGCCTTTTCTCCGTGCGGCAGGTCGATGGCCCGCGAGGTCGGGTCGAGAGTCGCGAACAGCATGTTCTCGGCCAGAACCTCGGCCGCTGTGAGCCGGTTGAACAGGGTCGATTTGCCCGCATTGGTGTAGCCGACCAGGGCCACGATGGGATAGGGCACCCGCCGCCGGCTCGCCCGATGGAGGGAGCGGGTCTTCACGACCGTCTCCAGCTCCCGCTCGATCCGGCTCATGCGCTCCTGGATCATGCGGCGGTCCGCCTCGATCTGGGTCTCGCCCGGGCCGCCCAGGAAGCCGAAGCCGCCGCGCTGGCGCTCCAGGTGGGTCCAGGACCGGACGAGCCGGCCCTTCTGGTAGGAGAGATGCGCCAGCTCGACCTGGAGGGTGCCCTCCTTCGTGCGGGCGCGGCGCCCGAAGATTTCCAGGATGAGGCCTGTCCGGTCGATGACCTTGGCGCCCCAGGCTTTTTCGAGATTGCGCTGCTGGACGGGACTGAGCGCGCAATCCATCACCACGAGGCCGATGCCTTCGGCCTTGATCAGGCCCGCCAGCTCCTCGACCTTGCCGCTGCCGATATAGGTCGCGGGCCTCGGAGCCGAGAGCGGGGCGATGAGCGAATCGACGATCTGCAGATCGATGGCGCCCGCAAGGCCCGTGGCCTCGTCGAGCCGCGCTTCGACAGGGCGGGGATTGCCCTCCCCTTCGACGGATTCGGCGCCGACCGAAAAACGGCGGCGCCGCGTCAGATAGGGACCGACGACGAGGGTACGCGTACCCGCCGCGACCTCTTTCTCAGGTTCGGCGAGCTGCGTCAGACGTTGTTCACCCGGAGTGAGAGGTTCCGTCACCTCATGCCTTTTCGCTGGCCTCGTCGATCTGGTCGAAGAGTTGAACAGGCTGTCCCGGCATAATTGTGGAGATGGCGTGCTTGTACACCAGCTGAGAGTGTCCATCCCTGCGCAGAAGAACGCAGAAATTGTCGAACCAGGTCACCACGCCCTGGAGCTTCACGCCATTCACGAGGAAGATCGTGAGAGGTATTTTGTTCTTCCGGACGTAGTTGAGGAAGGTGTCCTGAAGGTTCTGCGTGCGATCGCCCGCCATTGAAGTTGCCTCGCCAGCCCGTCGCCGCCGATCTTGGCTATGGGGCCGCCTCTATATGATTGTCCGCCCGGGGGCGGTGGTCGACCGGCCCGCTTATTACAGGGCGAACCATAAGGTTAAGCAAGAGGCCTTCTTCTTCTTATCTCCCATCCCGGTACAATTTCTCGTGGATCGTGGCTTATCCGCCAATCCCGAGCGACTTCAGCTTACGGTGGAGAGCGGAGCGCTCCATGCCGATGAACTCGGCCGTGCGGGAGATGTTGCCGCTGAACCGCGCGATCTGCGCGAGAAGATATTCCCGCTCGAAGATCTCGCGTGCCTCCCTCAAGGGGAGGCTCATCAGCTTCTCGCCCCCTGCCCCGCCCGGCGTCGACGGAACCAGAGTTCCGATCTCGGAAGGCAGCATGTCGGCCGTGACTGCCGCCTCCGGATCGCCGGAGGTGAGAATCATCAGGCGCTCGACGTTGTTGCGCAGCTGGCGCACGTTTCCGGGCCAGTCATGCGACTGGAGCACCGCCATGGCGTCGTCGGCGATTCGGCGCTTGGGCAGGCCGGTCGCGGCCGAGATCTGGTCCATGAAGAACTCGATCAGCTCCGGCACGTCCTCCCGCCGCTCGGCGAGCGACGGCACCCGGATCGGGACCACGCCGAGGCGGTGGAACAGATCCTCCCTGAACCGGCCCATGGCAATCTCCGCCGGGAGGTCTCGGCTCGAGGACGAGATGATGCGCACGTCCACATGGACCCGCGTCGTGCCCCCGACTCGCTGGAAGTTCTGGTCCACGAGCACGCGCAGGATTCGGCTCTGCGTCTCGCGGGGCATGTCGGCGATCTCGTCGATATAGAGCGTCCCGCCATGGGCCTCCTCGAGGGCGCCGACCCGCCGGCCACGCCCGTCCTCACCCTCCGTGCCGAAGAGCTCCGCCTCCATGTTCTCGGGCGTGATGGTCGCGGCTGAGAGGATGACGAAGGGGCCGTTGGCCCGGGTCGAGAGGCTGTGGATCGTCCGGGCGGTCAGTTCCTTGCCCGATCCGGGCGCACCGGTGACGAGGATGCGCGCGTTGGTCGGGGCCGCGCGCTCGACGGACTGGCGCAGCTGGTTGATGGCGACAGAGCGCCCGGCGATACGGCTTGCCTGGACGGAGCGCGCACGCAGATCGCGCACCTCGCGCTTGAGGCGCGAGGCCTCCAGGGCCCGCTCCGCGACGAGGACGAGCCTGTCGGCCTTGAACGGCTTCTCGATGAAGTCGTAGGCGCCGCTCTTGATGGCCGAGACGGCGGTCTCGATGTTTCCATGTCCGGAAATCATCACGACGGGCAGGTCGGGATGGTGCTGCTTGACGAGCTCCAGAACCTGGAGGCCGTCGAGGCGGCTGCCCTGAAGCCAGATGTCCAGGAATACGAGATGCGGGCGGCGCGCCTCGATGGACGCCAGAGCCTCGTCCGAGGAACCGGCCGTGCGGGTCCGGTGTCCCTCGTCCTCCAGGATGCCGGCCACGAGATCGCGAATATCGGCTTCGTCATCAACAACAAGAATATCAGCACTCATAGGCTAGCCCCCCGGGAATCGCCTCTCGCGGAACCAACCGAAGTCTCTTCCGATGCAACATGTTTCGTCTTTGGTATCCACATTCTGACCTGCCCGCCGCGTCCTTGCGGGTTGTCGACGAGGTCCATGCCCCCGCCGTGTTCTTCGAGAATCTTCGCCACGATGGGAAGCCCCAGTCCCGTCCCGCCTTCGCGGGTGGTCATGTAAGGCTCCAGGAGCCGCTGCCTCCCCTCCGCCGGGAACCCCTTGCCGTTATCCGTCACCGCGAGGATCAGGTAGGCAGGGTGCGTATCGTCCAGGACCACGGAGATGCGGCCCTGGCCGCGCTCCTCCTCGGGAACGGCGGCGATTGCCTCCGTGGCGTTCTTGACGATGTTCGTGACGGCCTGCGATAGGAGCCGCCGGTCGAAGGGCGCCACGACGGGCCCGTCCGGAAATTCGTCCACGAACTGGATCTCCGGATGGGCGATGCGCATCATGAAGACCACCTGCCGGATGGTCTCGGCGAGGTCCTCCTCGCCGATGCTGGGCTTGGGCATCCGCGCGAAGGAGGAGAACTCGTCCACCATGCGCTTGATATCGTCCACCTGGCGCACGATGGTGGCCGTGCACTGGTCGAACACCTCCCGGTCGGTGGTGATGACCTTCCCGTACTTTCGGCGAATGCGCTCGGCCGAAAGCTGGATCGGGGTCAGAGGGTTCTTGATCTCGTGGGCGATCCGCCGCGCCACGTCGGCCCAGGCGGAGGTGCGCTGCGCCGAGACAAGGTCCGTGATGTCGTCGAGGGTCACGACGAGCTCGCGCTCCTCGCTGCGCACATTCTCGCCCGTGACGCGGACGTCGATGGTGCGCTCCTTGCCCTTGCGCGTCACCTGGATCTGCCTCTGCATGAGGCGATGGCGCCCGTGCTGCATCTCCTCCACGAGGTCGGCCACTTCCGGCAGCACCTCCGTGAGGGGACGCCCGAGCAGCTCCTCGGCCGAGGCCGAGAGGAGGGCCTCCGTGGAGGGGTTGACGATGGTGATGAGGCCCTGCGCGTCGATACTGATGACGCCTGCCGACACGCCGCCCAGCACGGCCTCGGTGAAACGGCGGCGGCGATCGATCAGGTCGCTGGCTGCCGTCAGCCCGTCGTGCTGGTGGCGCAGCTCCGAGGTCATCTTGTTGAAGGTCTCGCCGAGATGGGCGAGGTCCCCCTCCCCGCGCCGGATCGGAACCTGGACATAGAAATTGCCGCTCGCCACCTGATCGGTCGCATGAATGAGGCGGCGGATCGGGGCAACGAGCTTGTTGGCGAAGTTCAGGCCGAACCAGATGGCCGACAGAAGCACGATCAGCGCGATCAGCGCGAACATCGACGCGAACGCGACCTGGATGCCGACCTTCTTCTGCTCCAGCGCCTCGTAAAAGGCGACGCCCGCCTCCGCGACCGGCGGGAACTCGACGGCCCGGGGATCCACCTCCCGAGCCACGTAGAGGATGCGCCCGCCATGGGCCTGCAACTTCAGGATCGAGCGGAAGACGTTCCCGCTGCGCGGGAACAGGCACAGAGCCTCGTCCTCGCTCGCATCGCGAAGGTCCTCCTGGGTCGGGGGCTGCACCCCCTCGACGGGTCTCGCCTGGAGCTTCTCGACCACGGTGCCGTCGGGCTCCAGCAGCTCGACCAGTGGGAAACCAAGGAAGATCGCGCGGGAATTCATGAATTCCCGAAACACCTTGCGGTCGGCGTCGTAGAGGACCTTGGCCCGGTTGAGATCGGCGGCCATCAGCTGGGTTTCGCGGGCCAGCGTCCGGCATTGCAGTTCGCGATAGGACCGGGCGATCTCCACGGTATTGATCATCAGGTCCTTGATGGAGCCCGTGAACCAGGGATCGAGGCCCCTCTCCAGGGTCACGGTCGCGACGGCCGCGACGAGGATGGCGGGCAGCACCGCCACGAGGCTGAAGAGGCCGACGATCCTCACATGCAGGCCGGCGGCCGCCGCCCCGGCCCTGCGCTCGCGCATCAGGCGCTTGGTCTGCCAGGCCACGATCCCCAGGAGCAGGAGAATCAGCACGCCGTTGAGGATGAAGACCCAGATGACAACATAATGGGTGGGCAGGATCGGGGTCAGGCCGGCCAGGACCAGGAAGGTGGTGAGCGCCGAGGTCAGGGCGAGCAGGACGGCAGTCGGGCCCAGCCAGCCGAGGCTGCGCTGGACCACGTCGGTCGTCTGCCGTTGTGCCGGATTGTCCTGGCGTATCAAGACCGATGCCCCGCTATTGAGACGCATCGAACCGTGCGCCCTCCTGTTGGGTGATGCACCAACACAACACTGTGGTCAAATTATTACATCCGAAAGGGGGAGGCCTTATGGTCTCACCGCCCCGCAGATCGGATCACTTGGAGATCGAGGTCCCGGACCTTCTTCCGCAACGTATTACGGTTGACCCCGAGAAGCTCGGCCGCCCGGATCTGGTTGCCCCGTGTCGCCGCAAGGGCGGCTCCGATCAGGGGTCCTTCGATCTCCCTCAGAACCCGGTGGTAGAGCCCCGGCGGCGGCAGGGTATCCTTGAAATTCGCGAAATACTCCACGAGGTGCCGCTCCACCGCGTCGGAGAGCCCTTCGGCCGCCGCGGTGGGTGCTGCCGCCTTGCCGGCCGTGTGGGGCATGGGAAGCGGCTGGGCATCGAGCTCCGCATCGATGATCGCTCCCGTGATCGTGTCCTGAGGGTAAAGGGCTGCGAGCCGGCGAATCAGGTTTTCGAGCTCGCGCACATTGCCCGGCCAGCGATAGCGCTTGAGCCGGTCCATCGCGTCCGGGTCGAGCTGCTTGCGCGCCAAGCCCTCCCGCTCGACGAGGGCGAAGAAATGGCGCGCGAGATCGGGAATGTCCTCGACACGCTCGCGAAGGGGCGGCAGTCGCAGGGGCACGACGTTGAGGCGGAAGAACAGGTCCTCCCGGAAAAGCCCCTGCTGGATCAGGACGCGGAGGTCCTTGTTGGTGGCAGCGACGATCCGGACATTGGTCTTGATCGGGATCCGCCCGCCCACGGTGGTGTACTCGCCCTGCTGGAGGACGCGCAGGAGGCGGGTCTGTGCCTCCATGGGCATGTCGCCGATCTCGTCGAGGAACAGGGTGCCGCCTTCCGCCTGCTCGAACCGCCCGGTGCTGCGGGAGGTTGCGCCCGTAAAGGCCCCCTTCTCGTGGCCGAAGAGGTCCGACTCGATCAGCTCCCGCGGGATCGCCGCCATGTTGACGGCCACGAAGGGTCCCTGGCGCCGCTTGCCGTAATCGTGCAGGGCGCGGGCCACGAGCTCCTTGCCGGTACCCGATTCGCCCGTGATCATCACCGTGAGGTCCGTGGGCATCAGCCGGGCCAGGGCCCGGTAGATGTCCTGCATGGCCTGGGAACGGCCGACCAGAGGGATCTCACCCTCCTCCGGCGCCTGCTGTGGCGAGAGGGCGGCCCGCGGCCGCGCAAGAGCCCGGCCGACCACTGCCACGAGCTCCTTCAGGTCGAAGGGCTTCGGCAGGTATTCGTAGGCGCCGCGCTCCGAGGCCTTGATGGCGGTCATGAAGGTGTTCTGCGCGCTCATGACGATGATCGGCAGCTCAGGCCGCAGCTTCTTGATGCGCGGCAGGAGATCGAAAGCGTTCTCGTCGGGCATGACCACGTCGGTGATCACCAGGTCGCCCTCCCCCTGCGCCACCCATCGCCAGAGCGTGGCGGCGTTGCTGGTCGAGCGGACCTCGTAGCCGGCGCGGGAGAGCGCCTGGTTCAGGACGGTCCGGATGGCGGCGTCGTCGTCTGCGAGAAGGATCTGTCCGCTGGGCATGGTGGGCCTCACATATCGGCCTCGCGGCCGTCATCGGCGCGATGCATGGGCAGGAGAATTCGGAACGTGGTGCGTCGGGGCGCCGGATCGCATTCGACGATGCCGCCGTGATCGCCCACGATCTTGGCGACCAGGGCGAGGCCGAGGCCGCTGCCCTGGGCCTTCGTGGTCACGAAGGGATCGAAGAGATCGGCCGCGAGATCGGCCGGAATGCCGGGGCCGTTGTCGCTGACGGCCAGCTCGATCGGCAGGCTGACCTTCTCGCGCGCGCCAGGGACCTGGAGCCTCACCCCCGTGCGGAAGGCCGTCGTCAGAACGATCTCCCCGTCGTTCGCGTCGATGCCGATGGCCTCGGCGGCGTTCTTCACCAGGTTGAGGACCACCTGGACCAGCTGGTCGCGGTTGCCGAGGACGGGCGGCAGGGACGGGTCATAATTCTCGACGAAGCGGATGTGCCGCGCAAAGCCGGACTGGGCGAGGCGCTTCACATGGTCGAGGACGCCGTGGACATTGACCGGCCCGCGCTCCACGGGGCGCTCCTCGCCGAACAACTCCATGCGCTCGACCAGCTTCACGATCCGGTCTGTCTCGTCGCAGATCAGCCGCGTGAGCAGACGGTCCTCGTCGGCGGCGGATTGCTCCAGGAGTTGCGCGGCGCCCCGGATGCCCGAGAGCGGGTTCTTGATCTCGTGCGCCAGCATGGCGCCAAGGGCCGTCAGGGAGCGCGCCGCGCCGCGATGGGTGAGCTGGCGGTCCATCTTGTCCGCGATAGTGCGCTCCTGCAGCATCACCACCACGTCCTCGCTGTCGTCGCCCAGAGGCGTCGCGAAGACGTCGACGATCCGCTCGGCGCCGATCTTGGGACTGCCGATGTCGATCCTGTGCTCGCTGACGCTGGCGCCCCGCTGCCGCACATCCTCGACCAGTCCTGTCACGGGGGAGCCGAAGGGAACGATGTCGGCGAGCCGCTGGCGCTGCATGACCCGCAGGCCGATCTCGAAGAACGCCTCGGCCGCCGCATTCGCGTGCCGGATCCGCCCGTCCGGGCCGACGGTCAGGACCGGCAGCGGCAGGGCGTTCATGATCAGGTCGTTGAGACCCGTATCCATCGTCATGCGGCCTCCCGCACCGGTTCGGCGTAGAGGGTGCCGAGGATGGCGGCCACCTGCTTCGGATCGTCCGACGTGACCAGCGCAAGGCGTAGATCCGCCGGCACATGGAAGCCGGACGCGATGGCGATATCCGCATAGGCCGCGAGGTGCTTTCTCGCATGGCGGATGCCCACGGCCGCGCCATAGAGGGAGAGCAGACCCTCGTAATGTTCGAGGGCGACGGCGGCCCGCACGGCGGGCTCCGGCTCGGGAACGGCACGCCCCTGCAGGGCCGCGCCGATCTGCCCGACCAGCCAGGGTCGTCCCATCGCGGCGCGCCCGATCATCACGGCATGGGCTCCGGAGGCTGCCAGGCAGCGCCGGGCGTCGTCGAGGGAGCCGATATCGCCGTTGGCGACCACCGGGATCGTGACCGCCGCCGAGACGGCCGCGATGGCGCCCCAATCGGCCTGGCCCTTGTAGAATTGCTGGCGGGTGCGGCCATGGATCGTTACAGCCGCGGCGCCCAGCGCTTCGGCGCGGCGGGCGAGTTCGGGGGCGTTGAGGTTCGCGTGGTCCCAGCCGAGCCTCATCTTGACCGTGACCGGAACGCTCGCGACCGTCACGGTCGCGTCGATCAGCCGACAGGCATGGTCGAGGTCGCGCATCAGGGCCGAGCCCGCATAGCCGCCGATCACGCGCTTCGCCGGGCAGCCCATGTTGATGTCGATCACGTCGGCGCCGGCGTCCTGGGCGACGCGCACGGCCTCGGCCATCCAGCGCGGCTCGCAGCCGGCGAGCTGGACCACGTGAGGCGCGATGCCCGACCCTTCGGCCCGCAGGCGAGCCTCGGAAGAGCCCTGAACGAGTTCGTCGGACGCCACCATCTCGGAGACGACGAGACCGGCCCCCATGCGCCGGGTGATCCGCCGGAACACGGCATCCGTCACGCCGGATAAAGGCGCAAGCACGGCCGGGACATCGACCGCGACCGCCCCGATCCGAAGAGGTTCGCCTAATTTTTGTTCACTGCTCATTATGCCCAATGAATAGTCAGAAACGGGATCGATGCAAGCGCCCATTGGCGAAAAGGCTGCAGTGTTCCTGCCATGGCGCTGCGTGTTGCTCCTTGGGCTCTGGGAGAATTTGCCGTAAGACCGCGACGCTCGCCCGACGGCCTTCTTCACGGAGAATCCATGCCCGTTGCCGCCCTCATCGTCGCCGCCGGACGCGGATCCCGAGCAGGAGAAGGCCTCCCCAAACAGTACCGACGCCTGGGCGGGCGCTCGGTTCTCGCCCGAACGTTGCAGGTCTTCCGCTCCCATCCGGGCATCCGGCGCATCGTCGTGGTCATCCATCCGGACGACGGGGACCTTTACGAGTCCTCGGTCCGGGAGAGCGGGCCGGCGGACGGGCTTCCTCTCCTGTCTGTGCCTGGCGGAGAAACCCGCCAGGATTCGGTCCGGCGCGGGCTCGAGGCGCTCGAAGCCTCCCCGCCCGAGATCGTCCTCATCCACGATGCCGCCCGCCCCTTTGTCGACGGGGCCGTGATCGACCGCGCCCTCGCGGCGGCTCGGGACGGCGGAGCAGCCGTCCCGGGGATTATCGTGACGGACACGATCAAGGTGGTGGGGCCGTGCCGGACGGTCATGTCCACGCCCGACCGGGCAAGCCTGCGGGCGGTCCAGACCCCGCAGGCCTTCTCGTTCCGGGCGCTCTTCGAGGCCCACCGCAAGGCCGCTGCGGCAGGGCTTCACGCCTTCACGGACGATGGCGCCCTGGCCGAATGGGCGGGCCTTCCCGTCCGGGTCTTCGACGGCGACCCGCGCAACGTCAAGCTGACCCACAATGCCGATTTCCACGATGCCGAAAGGCGCATGAGCGAGGGATCCATGACCTATCTGACCCGCTTCGGAACCGGTTTCGACGTCCATGCCTTCCAGGAGGGCGACCATGTCTGGCTTGGTGGGGTCCGAGTCCCGCACGACAGGGGCGTGCTGGCTCATTCGGATGGCGACGTGATCCTCCATGCGCTCACGGACGCGATCCTCGGAGCGCTGGCGGATGGAGATATCGGCACCCATTTCCCGCCCAGCGACCCGCAATGGCGAGGCGCCTCCTCGGACCGCTTCCTTGCCCATGCGGTGGAGCTGATGCGGCGGCGCGGCGGTATCCTCGACCACCTCGATGCCACCCTGCTCTGCGAAAGGCCGCGCCTCGGGCCGCATCGGGAGGCCATGCGTCAGCGCATCGCCGAGATCGCCGGCATCAGGATCGATCAGGTGTCGTTGAAGGCCACAACCACCGAGAAACTCGGCTTCACGGGCCGCGGCGAAGGTCTCGCGGCCCAGGCCGCCGCCACGATCCGCTTGCCGGAGACTGCCCCATGACCGACCTGAGTAACGATGGCCTGAAGACCCGCGCCGCCACGCTCATTGCGGCCTATGCGGAGCGGGGATGGATGATCGCCACCGCCGAATCCTGCACGGGCGGCCTCGTGGCCGGACTTCTCACGGAGATCGCCGGCTCCTCGGCGGTCGTCGAGCGGGGGTTTGTGACCTATTCCAATGCCGCGAAGGCGGAGGCCATCGGCGTACCCATGGAGTTGATCGAGACCCACGGCGCCGTCAGCGAGCCCGTCGCCCGGGCCATGGCCGAAGGAGCGCTGGCGCGATCCCACGCCCAGGTGGCGGTGGCGATCACGGGCGTTGCGGGGCCTGGCGGCGGCAGCGCCGCGAAGCCCGTGGGGCTCGTTCATTTCGGTTTGGCCAGGACCGGCCGGGAGACGATCCACCTGGAGCGCCGCTATGGCGATCTCGGGCGGGAAGAGGTGCGCCGGTGCGCGGTCGCAGAGGCGCTGGGGCTCCTTGAGCGCGCCCTCGCGGATCAGGCTCCGGCCAGCGAGGACGGCCGGTAGATCTCGTTCGCCCGCTCCTCGAAGGCCTCGGCGAACTTGCGGAAGGCCTTGTCGAAGACCGCGCCCATCAGGAGCCCGAGCGAGAAGCTCTTGAACTCGTAATTGATGTAGAAATCCACGTCCGAACCGGTCGGAGTCTCGCGGAAGGTCCAGCGGTTCTCCAGGAACTTGAACGGCCCGTCCACATACTCGACCTCGATGCGCAGGCGCGGGTGGTCGAGCTCGACCCGGCTCGTGAAGCTTTCCCGGATCGCCTTGTAGCCGACGGTCATGATGGCCACGAGGGTTTCGATCCCCTCCCCGCTCTGCGACCGGCGCATGATGCGCAGGTCCTCGCACAGGGGCAGGAACTCCGGATAGCTTTCCACATCGGCCACGAGGGCGAACATCTGCGCCGGCGTGTGCTTCACCGAGCGAGTCGAGCGGAACGAAGGCATGTCAGGCGGCCTCTGCGAGCGTGGACGGCAGACCGTCGGCGAAGGTCTTCACCTCGCGGGGAGAGCGCAGGACGATGCGGTCCTGGTCCGGCCTGAGGCCGTCGAGGCGGGCGAGAATCCCCGGACGGATCCGGGATGGGTACGTCAGGATGTCCCCGATGAAGGTGACATAGTCCAGGTTGAAATATTCCGGGCAGCCCTTCGCCAGGTCCGGCCGCTCCTTCCGATAGTTGAAGGCAAGGCGCCTGAGAGCCCGCGGCAGGCAGAGCCAGGGGGGCAGGTCGAGCCAGATCACGGTCGTGGCGCGGTTGAGCAGACGATCGGCGCTGTCGAAATATTCTCCGTCCATCACCCAGGCGGGCTGCTCCGCCAGGGCGGCGGCCTGCTGGTCCCATGCGTCGGTCGTGGGCTTCTCCCATCCGGGGCGCCAGTATTCCCGGTCGAGATGGACGAGCGGCAGCCCAAGCGCGGCAGCGATCTGCCGGGCCAGCGTGGTCTTGCCCGACCCCGGCGAGCCGATGACGAGGATCCGGCGCATCGCGCGAGCCTTACCCCTTCGGCGTTCCCAGGCGAGCCGCCTTGAGACGGGCGAAATCCTCGCCGGCATGGTGGGAGGAGCGCGTCAGCGGCGTGGCCGATACCAGGAGGAAACCCTTGGCATAGGCGGTGGTTTCGTAGGCCTTGAACTCGTCCGGCGTGACGAAGCGGATGACCGGATGGTGTTTCTTCGTCGGCTGGAGGTATTGGCCGATGGTCATGAAGTCCACCTCGGCCGAGCGCAGGTCGTCCATGAGCTGGAGCACCTCGTTCCGCTCCTCGCCGAGGCCGACCATGATGCCGGACTTGGTGAAGATGGTGGGGTCGAGCTCCTTGACCTGCTGGAGCAGGCGGATCGAGTGGAAGTAGCGCGCGCCGGGCCTCACCTTCAGGTATTTCGACGGCACGGTCTCCAGGTTGTGGTTGAAGACGTCGGGCTTCGCCGCGACCACGACCTCGAGGGCGCCTGGCTTGCGCAGGAAATCGGGCGTCAGGATCTCGACGGTGGTCTTCGGCGAGCGGGCCCGGATGGCGTGAATCACGTCCGCGAAATGCTGCGCGCCGCCATCGGGCAGGTCGTCCCGGTCCACGGACGTGATGACCACGTGCTCAAGACCGAGCTTCTCGACGGCCTTCGCGATGTTCTCGGGCTCCTGCGGATCGAGTGCACCGGGCAGGCCGGTCTTCACGTTGCAGAAGGCGCAGGCCCGCGTGCAGGTATCGCCCATGATCATGAAGGTGGCGTGCTTCTTCTCCCAGCACTCGCCGATATTGGGGCAGCCCGCCTCCTCGCAGACGGTGACGAGCTTGTTCTCGCGCACGATTTTGTTGGTCTCGGCCCATTTCGGCGAGCCCGGCGCCTTCACGCGGATCCAGTCCGGCTTGCGCTGCTGGACCGGCTGGTCCGGGCGGTGCGCCTTTTCCGGGTGGCGGGGACGATTGTCCTTGGTCAGAAGGTCGAGAACGACGGCCATGAAGCGGAACCTTGAGCGGAGGCGGAAGGCATATCCCGGATGACTTAAGGGTTTCGTTGTCCTTTCGCAAATCCCGCACACGCATGGCCGGGCCGCGCCGAGCCGCTCTTCCCCTCGCGCAGAGGGGAGCCGCCCGAGGCCCGGGCCATCCGGCCGGACGGTCAGGCCGCCACGATCCGGGCGCTGTCGATGAGATGGATGCCGGCCTTCTTCAGGTCGTGCAGGGCCTGCTCCAGCGAGCCATGAGTGTCGATGGCGCGGCAGGCATCCTCGATCACATAGGTGTCGAAGCCGGCCGCCTTCGCGTCGAGCGCCGTCCAGGCGACGCAGAAATCGGTCGCGAGGCCCGTGCAGAAGACCCGTTCGAATCCCCTCTCCTTGAGGTAGCCGGCAAGCCCGGTGGCGGTTTGCCGGTCGGCTTCGAGAAAGCCCGAATAGCTGTCGATGGCCGGATCGTAGCCTTTGCGGATGACGAGCTGGGCATGGGGGATCCGCAGGTCCGCCGAGAATTCCGCGCCCCGGGTCCCCTGGACGCAATGGTCCGGCCACAGGATCTGGGTACCGTAGGCAAGCTCCACCGTCTCGAAGGGCGCACGCCCCGGATGGCTGGACGCGAAGGAGGTGTGGCCTGGCGGGTGCCAGTCCTGCGTCAGCAGAACATGGCGGAAGGCCTGGGCCAGCCGGTTGATCGGCCCGATCACCGCATCCCCGTCCGGAACCGCGAGGGCGCCGCCGGGGAGGAAATCGTATTGCACATCCGTGACGATGAGGACATCGCGGTCCGTCGGACGGACGGTCGCCCGTTCTGCCATGGCGCTCTCCGGAAGATCGGGGATTGTCTCAAACGAAAGGGCAGCCGGTCGCTCGGCTGCCCTTGGCGCATGAAATATGCCTTATTGCGGCAGCTTGTCGTCGATGCCCTTCACGTAGAAGTTCATGCTGAGGATCTGCTCGTCCGACAGGGCGCCGTCACCCTTGCACTCCACCTGCGAGCCGTCCTGCTTGAGAATGGGGCACTTGAAGGGGTTGAGCTTGCCGGACTTGATCGCGGCCTCGGTCTCCTCAGCCATCTTCTTCACGTCGTCGGGCATGTTCTTGTAGGGAGACATCACGACCATATGGGCCGCGAGACCGCCCCAGGTGTCCTCGGACTTCCAGGTGCCGTCGAGAACCGCCTTCGTCCGGGCGATATAATAATCCGACCAGTTGTCGACGATGGCGGTGAGCTGCGCCTTGGGGGCGAACTGCTCCATGTCGGAAGCTTGGCCGAAGCCGTACTTGCCGCGCGCCTCGGCCGCCTGAAGCGGCGCCGGGCTGTCCGTGTGCTGGGCGAGCACGTCGACGCCCTGGTCGAGCAGCGCCTTGGCCGCATCGGCCTCCTTCGCCGGATCGTACCACGAATTGGCCCAGACGACCTTGATCTTGATGTTCGGGTTCACCGACTGGGCGCCGAGGAAGTAGGAGTTGATGCCCGAGACCACTTCCGGGATCGGGAAGGCGCCCACATAGCCGATGGTGCCCGACTTCGACATCTTGGCGGCGATCTGGCCGATGATGTAGCGGCCCTCGTGGAACTTGGCCGCGTAGGTCGAGACATTGGGCGCCCGCTTGAAGCCCGTGGCGTGCTCGAACTTCACGTTCGGGTACTTCTTGGCGACCTTCAGGGTCGGCTCCATGAAGCCGAAGGAGGTCGTAAAGATCAGCTTGTGGCCGGTCCGGGCGAGCTGCTCGATGGGACGCTCGGCATCGGATTCCGGAACGCTCTCCACATAGGTCGTCTCGACCTTGTCGCCGAAGGCCTTCTCCACGGCCTTGCGGGCGACATCATGCTGGTGGCTCCAGCCGTAATCGCCGACCGGGCCCACATAGATGAAGCCGATCTTGAGCTTCTCCTGCGCGGCGGCGCTGCCCGCGAGAGCGAGGGCGGTCACGCCCGCCGCTGCGCCGAGGATGGTACGAAAGGACATGTTGGCTCCCCTGGGTTTTCGACTTTCAGGCTTTCGTCGCAGGTCTGAATATTTCCCGCAAGTGTCTCCGTGCCCACAATAACATCGCTTTGCTCAGCGGTCAGGCACGAAAGGCGTTCCGAGCGATCCCGGAGCCCCGATGGCGCGGCCGTGGCGCAGGGACAGAAGCAGCAGCGCCAGGATGGTGGCCAGGTACGGAACCGCCGAGAGCAGCTGCGACGGCACGCCGAACTGAGCGGCCTGGGCATGGAGCTGGAGGACCGTCGCGGCGCCGAAAATGTAGGCCCCCACCAAGATCCAGCCCGGCCGCCAGGCGGCGAAGACCACGAGGGCGAGCGCAATCCACCCGCGCCCCGCCGTCATGCCGGGCGACCAGAAACGGGTATAGACGAGGGACAGATACGCCCCCGCGAGCCCGGCGCAGGCGCCGCCGAACAGGATCGCCAGGAAACGGGTGCGCAGCACCGGGAGCCCGAGCCCGTGGGCCGAAGTATGGTTCTCGCCGATGGAGCGCACGACAAGCCCGGCCCGTGTCCTGCCGAGATAGAAGGCGACCACGATGGTAAGCAGGATCGACGCATAGACGAAGAGGTCCTGCTCGAAAAAGAGGCGGCCCACCACCGGTAGGTCGCTCAGGCCCGGAATCGAGATCGCCTCCACGGGGTTGCGGCGGGCGCCCACGAAGGGCGCGCCGATCAGGCCCGAGAGGCCGAGGCCGAGGATGGTCAGGGCAAGCCCGGAGCCGACCTGGTTCGCCGCGAAGCCGAGGACCACGAGGGCGAAGATCGTCGCCATGGCGATCCCGGCCAGGATGCCGGCGCCGACGCCGAGTAGGGTCGAATCGAAGGTCACGGCGGCCGCGAAGCTGCAGGCGGCCCCCATGGCCATCATGCCCTCGACGCCGAGATTGAGGACGCCCGAGCGCTCCGTCACGAGCTCGCCGAGCGCCGCGATGAGGAGCGGCGTCGATGCCGTGACAATGGTCAGAAGAATGGCCTCGAACGTGGTCATTTTCCCCCTCCCCGGCCGACGATGCGGATGCGGTAGCTCACCAGGGCGTCGGCCGAAAGCACGCACAGGAGAAGAATGCCCTGGAAGGCCTGGGTCAGATCGAGCGGCAGCTTGAGCAGGATCTGCGCACTCTCGCCGCCGATGAACGTCAGGGCGACGACGAGCGCCGCCACCAGGATTCCGAAGGGGTTGAGCCGGCCCAGGAACGCGACCGTGATGGCCGTGAACCCGTATCCGGGCGAAATGGAGGGCTGGAGCTGGCCGATCTGCCCGGCCACCTCGCTGATCCCCGCTAGGCCCGCGAGCCCTCCCGAAATGGCGAAGACTGCAAGCGTCGTGCTCTTGGCGCTGAACCCGGCAAAACGTGCAGCCCGGGGCGCATCACCCGTCAGCTTCAGGCGGTATCCGAACAGGGTGCGGCCCACCACGAGCGCGGTCACGATGACGGCCACGAGCGCGAAGACGGCTCCGTAATGGACACGGCTCGTCTCGGCGATGGTCGGCAAGGTGGCGGAGGGATCGAAGGTGACCGATTGCGGGAAATTGAAACCCTTCGGATCGCGCCAGGGACCACGGACCAGATAATCGAGCAGCAGCTGCGCCACATAGACCAGCATGAGGCTGGTGAGGATCTCGTTGACGCCGAAGCGGGTCTTCAGGAAGGCCGGGATAAGCCCCCAGGCCATGCCGCCCAGGATGCCGAGGATGATCATCGCCGGGAGCACCCAGGCGCCCGCATCGGTCCCGTGCGTCCACAGCGCCAGCCAGCTGCCGAGGATGGCGCCGACCACGTACTGCCCCTCGGCGCCGATGTTCCAGAGATTGGCGCGAAAGCAATAGGACAGGCCGATGGCGATGAGAGCGAGCGGCGTCGCCTTCACCAGCAGCTCCTGGATGGACCAGGGGTCGCTCAGGGGCTGGATGACATAGACCTGGAAGGCCGCGACGGGAGAGCGGCCGAGGAGCCAGATCACGATTCCGGCGATCAGGAAGGCCGTCACGAAAGCCAGGATGGGGGCGATGGCACGCATTCCGGGGGCGACGGAGGCGCGCGGCGTCAACTCAACCCGCATGAGACGCCCCATGCAACTGCGCTTCTCCCAGCATTTCCAGGCCGACCGCCTCCTTGGTCCATTCGCCGATATTTCTCAACGGGCTCAGGCGGCCCTGGTGGATGACCGCCATCCTGTCGGCGATCTCGAACAATTCGTCCAGGTCCTGGCTGATGACCACGACGGCGCTGCCCTCCCCGGCCAGGTCGACGAGGGCCTGGCGGATCAGCCGCGCCGCTCCCGCGTCCACGCCCCAGGTCGGCTGGTCCACCACCAGCAGCTTCGGCCGCCGGATGATCTCCCGGCCGATCACGAATTTCTGCAGGTTGCCGCCGGAGAGCTTGCGCGCCTGGGGATCGCTCTCAGGGGTGCGGACGTCGAAGCCTCGCACGATGGACTGCGCCAGGCGCCGGGCGGCGTCGAGCAGGATGAAGCCGGACCGGCTGACCTCCGCAGTCGCGTGCGAGATGAGCGTGTTCTCGCTCAGCCGGTGGGTCGGAGCGGCTGCGTGGCCGAGCCGCTCCTCGGGAACGAAGGCCGCTCCCAGGCGGCGGCGGGCGTCGATCCCGTCGGTGCCGCACGGCCTCCCGGCGATACGGATGGAATCGGGCCGGTCGGCGGGCCTTTCGCCCGAGAGGGCGGCGAAAAGCTCGCTCTGGCCATTGCCGGCCACGCCCGCGATCCCGATCACCTCACCGGCGCGGGCGCTGAGCGAGATGGCGTGGAGCGGCTGGCCGTGCAGGCCGCCGGCCGGCATCGAGAGCTCGTGCATCTCGAGCATCTCGCCCCTGGGCTGGTGCGGTAGGCCGGAACGGACCTCGCCCACTTCCGTGCCGACCATGAGGGCCGCGATCTCCCGGGCGCTCTTGGCGCGCGGATCAAGGGTCCCGACCACGCGTCCGCCGCGCAGGATCGTGGCCCGGCGGCACAGGCGGCGGACCTCCTCCAGCTTGTGAGAGATGTAGAGGATCGAGCAGCCGTCGGCCGCCAGCTTGTCGAGGGTCACGAAGAGATGCTCGGCCTCCTGCGGCGTCAGCACGGAGGTCGGTTCGTCGAGGATGAGAAGCCGCGGGTTTTGCAGGAGGCAGCGCACGATCTCGATGCGCTGCCGCTCGCCCGCCGAGAGGGTCCACACCGCCCGATCCGGCTCCAGGGCGAGCCCGTAGGCCCGGCTGATGTCGCCCAAGCGCGCCCTGACGCGCGCGAGGTTCCAGTCGCTCGACAGGGCGACGGCAATGTTCTCCGCGACAGTCAGCTCGTCGAACAGGGAGAAGTGCTGGAACACCATGCCGATGCCGAGCGCCCGCGCCTCGACCGGGGACGTGATCGTGACAGGCTGTCCTTCCCAGAGGATCTGGCCGGCGCTCGGCTCGATGACCCCGTACAGGATCTTGACGAGGGTGGACTTGCCGGCGCCGTTCTCTCCCAGGAGAGCATGAATCTCGCTGCGATCGATGACGAGGTCGATTTGATCGTTGGCCAGGAGGTCGCCGTAGCGCTTGCTGATGCCCTTGAGCTCAACGAGGGGCCGCGAGGATGAAACGTCTGCCGTCACGCACTACGACTCTGGCTTAGAGGTTTGAGAGGCCGCCGATACCAAACCGACATGTCAGCTTGCGCGACCTGCGGCAAGCCCGTTTCGGCATCGACTTCCTCCGGGTAAGGGATCATAGGGATGAGCCGTGCCGGTCGGCAATGGCGAAGGCTTCGTTTATTGTGGGTCCCGGCTCCCTGTCCACTTACGGTTCCGCGAGGAGGCGGCACGTGTCCGAACGAACCCATGATATCATCGTCGTCGGCGCCGGAGCCGCGGGGCTCTGCGCGGCCCTCACCTTCGCCCGGGACGGATACCGGACCGCTCTCGTCGGCTCTCTCGACGTGCGGCGGGATGGGCGCACGGTGGCGCTCCTGAACGGGTCCATCCGCTTCCTCGATGCACTCGGCGTGTGGCCGGACGTGATGCCGAAGGCGGCTCCCCTCGAAACCATGCGGATCATCGACGATACCGGCAGCCTTTTCCGCCCTCCTCCGGTCGCCTTCCGGGCCTTCGAGATTGGCCTCGACGCCTTCGGCTGGAACATCGAGAACGCGACGCTCGTGGAAAAGCTCGCCGCGGCGGCCGGGCGCCACGAAAACCTGACCCTGATCCCGCATCAGGCCGTCGGCTTCACGGCCGGGGCGGACGCTGCGACCGTGGCCCTGGCAGAGGGCGGCGCGCTGACGGGCAGCCTCGTGGTGGCGGCGGATGGCCGCAACTCGAAGCTGCGCCAGGCCGCCGGAATCGAGACCCGGACCTGGTCCTATCCGCAATCGGCCGTCACGGCGCTCCTGGCCCATGAGCGGGACCACCGGGACGCCTCGACCGAATTCCATACCCGCCACGGGCCCTTCACGCTGGTGCCCCTGCCCGGCCGGCGCTCGAGCTTGGTCTGGGTCACGCGCCAAGAGGAGGCAAAGCGTCTGGCCGCCCTCGACGACGAGAGCCTCGCCCTCGCCATCGAGCGTCAGGCCCAGTCGATACTCGGGGCCATGCGGATCGACGGCCCGCGCGGCCTCGTGCCCATGTCGGGCCTGTCGGTTACGCGTTACGGGACGGGCCGGCTCGCGCTCGTGGGCGAGGCTGCGCACGTCTTCCCGCCCATCGGCGCGCAGGGGCTCAATCTGGGCCTGCGCGACGTGGCAGCGCTCCGGGACGCGGTGATCGATGCCGGCGACGAGGGCCACGAGCCCGGCTCCGACGATGCGCTCGGCCGCTACCAGCGCGGCCGGGAACTCGATGTGCGCCTGCGGACGGCCGCCGTGGACAGCCTGAACCGGACCCTTCTGGCCGGCCTCCTGCCCACCGATTTCCTCCGTGGCGCGGGGCTCCTCACCCTGAGCAGCATCGGCCCCCTCCGCCGCGCCGTGATGCGGGAGGGAGTGCTGCCCCGATTCGGGGCCCCCCGTCTCATGCAGGACGCCTCGATCGCCTAGGGTCGAAACCCGATCAATTGAGCAGCCGTCAGTGTCCGGGAATGCACCGTTAGCAGACGTCTATCGAGCTCTTCGGTCTTGCAGGAACCGGCGAACGCTCGGATCAGGCTCCAGCCTGATGGCGCGCTCATAGGCTTGATCGGCGGCGAGGGTCCGTCCGCAGCGGGCCAGCAGCTCGGCCCGTGCCGCCCAATAGGGCTGATATTGCGACAGGCGCTGATCGTGATCGACCTCGCCCAGCGCAGCGAGGCCCTCTTCAGGGCTCCGGGCTTCGGCAATCACCATCGCGCGATTGATGGCCACGACTGGAGAGCTGGTGATCGTCAGGAGCGCATCGTACAGCGCCTCCAACACCGCCCAGTCCGGAGCCCGGCCGAACCGCCGGATCGCATGGGCCGATTGCACGGCGGCTTCGAGCTGGTAGCGGCCGATCCGGCCCATATGGCTCGCGCCGAGCAAAATGTCCTCGGCCTCGCCGATCAGCCCGGTGTCCCACTTGGACGCGTCCTGCTCAGCCAAGGACACGTAGCTCCCCTGATTGTCGCGCCGCGCGTCCCGGCGCGCCTCGAGGTGGAGCATGAGCGCGAGGAGGCCGAGTGCTTCGGGCTCGTCCGGCAGAAGCATTGCGATCAGCCGACCGAGCCAGAGCGCCTCCTCCGCAAGCTCTCTTCTGCGGCCCTGCATCCCGGCAGGATCGGACCACCCTTCTGTAAAGGCCGCGTAGATCGCTTCCAGAACGGCATCGAGCCGCTGAGGCATCTCGGCACGGTCCGGCAGCCGAAAAGCGATCCCGGCCTGCTTGAGTTTGGCTTTGGCCCGGACCAGGCGCTGACCCATCGTGGTGGGGGAAACCAGATAGCAGCCTGCAATCAGGGCGGCATCGAAGCCGAGGACCGTCTGGAGGATGAGCGGGCTGCGGATCTGCCGGTCGATGGCCGGATGGGCGCAGGCGAACATCAGCCGCAGGCGTTCGTCCGGGATATCCGAGCCGTCCCCGGCATCCCGAAGCTCGTCTGCGAGCAGTTTCAGGTGGTCGGCAGCGCCCGCTCGGGCTTCTCTCTGTCGCGCGGTATCGATCAGCCGCCGCCGCGCGACCGTCAGAAGCCATCCCTCCGGGTTGGCCGGAATGCCCTTGGCGCCCCACCCGTCGAGGGCGGCCGCGAAGGCTTCGGACAAGGCGTCCTCGGCCCTCGCGATATCCCGGGTCCGCGCGGAAAGATACGCGATCAGCTTGCCATAGGAGTGCCGAGCGACACGATGTGCCGCCTCTCGGGCCTGCTGAGCGTGCCTGTCCGCGGCCATTCCTCAGATGACCCACATCGGACGCACTTCGATGGCCCCCTGGGCCGCACCGGGGCATCGCGCCGCCCATTGCAGGGCCGCATCGAGGTCGGGAACGTCGATGATGTAGAACCCGCCGAACTGCTCCTTCGTGTCGGCATAGGGCCCGTCGAGGATCTCAGGTGCTCCGTTGCCCGCCCGCACCGTGCTGGCTGTTGTCGAGGGCTGGAGGCGGTCGCCCCCGACCAGTATGCCCGCGGCCTTGAGGGCGTCCGCATAGGCGACATAGGCGCCCGAATGGGCGCCGCTCGTTTGGCCCGGAGCGAAGACCGCTTCGTCGCGATAGATCATGAGCATGTATTTCAAGGCTGTGTCTCCTGGTGGTCGGCAGCCCGGACGGGACTACCACACCAATGTCGTTCGACCCTGGGCCAATTCGACAGCAATCATCATGCGTGCCTAAATTTCTGCCCCGCCCCAGCTCGCTTCATAAACGGCCAGGCCGATCGGGCCTCAACCCTAGGGAAACAGATCGTAGGGCAGCGCCCCGATCCGGATGAGATAGAGCAAGGCCGTCAGGGAGATCGTGGATGCCACGGTCCCCACGAGCACGCACGCGGAGGCGCGCTCCACGCCGATATTGTACTGCGTGGAGATCACGAAAATGTTCAGGGCCGGCGGAAGGGCCGCCATGGTCACGGCCGCGTAGGTCCAGACCGGCCCGAAATCCCCCAAGGCCGAGAGCAGGAACCAGACCAGGAGGGGGTGCAGGACCAGCTTGACGAAGACAAGCGCCGGCACCTCCCCGGGGATGCGCCAGAGCGGCCGGAGCGCAACCGTCACGCCGAGGATGAACAGGGCGCAGGGCGCGGCCGCGCCGGAGAGCCAGGTCACCATCTGGTCGAGCGCCGAGGGCAGCTTCAGGTGCAAATAGCTCGCCGCGACGCCGAGCGCCGTCGCCACATTGAAGGGATGCGTGAGGATCCGCCACACGATCCGGCGGAGGGTGGCGCCGAGGGTGAGCTTTTCGAGCCCGGCCACGGACATCAGCAGCGGCACGAGGGTGAACAGGAGCAGGTTGTCGAAGACGAAGATCAGGACGACCGGCGCGCTGGCGGCCGCGCCGATAGCCGCGAGCACGAGCGGCGGCCCCATATAGCCCACATTGGAATAGGAACCCGCTACCCCCTGCATGACCGACTGGGCCAGATCCCGCGTATGGCGCCAGCCGGCCGCGAAGGAGAGGAGGAAGGCGCAGAAGGTCGAGGTCGTGGTGGCCAGCACGAAGGGCCAATTCGTCAATTGGTCCAGTGACTTGTCGGCGATGAGGCGGTAGAACAGGCAGGGCAGCGCCACGTAAATGAGGAAGAACTGCATCCAGGCGAGCCCGGCTTCTGGCTGCTTCACGACCCTGCCGCAGAAGAAACCGAGGCCGATCAGCCCGAAAAAGGGCGCAAGAAGGTTGATCAGCCCGAGCAGGTCGGACATCGCGGGCTCCCGTGGCAGAATCGCTTGAAGGGTCTTCTGGCGGGATTCCCGGGAAGCGGCAATGCCGCCGCCGGAAGGGCCACCGGCCGTGAATGCAACCCTTCCGCCCCGAAGCGGGTCTCAGGATCGTGACGCCTCCCCGGTTTGGAGAATTCGGCCGGGGTCTCTATATCCCGGGCATGGAGTTCAAGTCATGAAAGCGGGTTTCGCCAAATTCGCGATCGGCCAAGTGGTGAAGCACCGGCTCTTCGATTTCCGGGGCCTGATCTTCGACGTGGATCCGGAATTCGACAATACCGAGGAATGGTGGCTGTCGATCCCCGAAGAAATCAGGCCGCGCAAGGACCAGCCCTTCTATCACCTCTTCGCCGAGAACGCCGAGACCGAGTACATCGCCTATGTGTCGGAGCAGAATCTCGTGCCGGATCCCTCGGCCGAGCCGCTGCGCAATCCGATGATCGCCGAGATGTTCGACCGGGACGAGAGCGGCCTCTACCGGGCCAAGCCCATCCTGGCGCATTAGCGCCTGCTCTTCCCACTCAGAAAAGCAAAACGCCGGGCTTTCGCCCGGCGTTCGTGTGTCTGGTCGGTCCTGGCCTTACGGCTTCGGAGCGGGGGCCGCAGGGGCCGCGGGAGCCGCCGAGGCATCGCCGCTGCCGAGCTTCTTGCGAAGCTCTTCGCTCTTCTTCTCGAGCTCTTCCTGCAGCTTCTTCTGCTGCTCTTCGAGAACCTTCGGGTCGATCGGCGGGCCGTCGAAGGCCTTGCCGAAGCCGGCTGCCGGCACCGCGAAGGTGACGAGGCGGCCCGCCTGGTTCTGGACGCTCACGTTGAGGTTCTGGCCCTTCTTCATGGCGGCCACGAAATCGTCCTTCACCTCGGCCTCAGCGAAGCAGCCGTTGGGGAAGCAGATCGCGTACTTGCCGTCGGTCGGCGCGCCCTGGTCCACCGTGAAGCGGATGCCGGGCTGCAGGAGCAGGCCGAGCGGCATGAGGAAGCGGACGATCTTCTTGCTCTGGGGGCCCTTCACGTCATAGAGCGCCACCGCCAGGACCGGCTGGCCCTGGTCAGACACGAAGTCGCGGGTCGTGTAGCAGATTTCCGTGTTGGTGCCCTGGTCCTTGCCGCAGACCTTCGTCCAGTCCGGCTGGGAAGGCTCGGCCTTCACCTGCACGACCATCGGTCCGGTGTTCTGGGGCTGCTGCTGAGCCGGCTGGCTCTGGGCGGCGGCCGGGGGCTTGGCGGGAGCGGCGGGCTTCGTCTGCGCCAGAGCCGGCATTGCGCTCAGGGTGAGCGCCACGGCGGCGGTCAGGCCACGGGTACCCCCCAGGCTCGCGAGGCGGGTCGCGAATGACATGTCGTAGATCCTCTATTTCAGTCGAAAGGTCGGCTTCTGGATTGGCCGTATACTCGGCGCGGGATGTAACCTTCAAGGGGTCGGTGAATCTTTGCCGATTAAGGCGAAGACATGACGGGTGGCGCTCCTTTAACCTTTCGTGGATTAGGTTTCCAGTCGCTCCGGGCAACTTTCTTTATAATATTCCACCCCTCTTCCGCCCCCGGAGCCGAAGGGCCATGAAGCTCCTGCGCCTCGCAATCCTGGGAATTTTCGCCGCTTTGAGCATGGCTCCGGCGGGGCCGGCGCCTGCGGTCGCGGCCGAGCCGGCGCGGCATGGAATCGCCATGCACGGTGAGCCTG
>Ga0065721_10049294_pt1 | contig 38483 bp, 33 predicted proteins | sample Mesricmetagenome_FD_59108 | JGI IMG/M metagenome (GOLD analysis project Ga0065721, IMG submission 59108) | Mesophilic microbial community from rice straw/compost enrichment Sample: eDNA_1 v2 (version 2) | ecosystem: Engineered > Solid waste > Grass > Composting > Bioreactor | place: USA: Davis... | reverse complement strand
TGACCCGGCCACTAGCAACATGACATCTTTACCCGACGATCAGGTGCTCCAACTGCGCGCGATCAAATCGGAACGCTGCGCGGCATCAGATCGGAATACATGCGCGCGATCGTCGGAATCCGCAGGCAGGGACGAGGCGAGATAGCCATATAAGGCGGTTCTTTTGTGGAAAAGCCGTTGCCAAAGCGGCCCGATTGCCTATCCCGATCGGAGTCGATCAAGAAATCATAATGGGGCAATAGAAATGGGGAAAGGTGCTCGAGCGGAGAGCGGCACGCTCCAATCGGATCCGAAGAGCGACATGGGCGATCTCGACCTGAACAGCGCCGTCGGCTTTCTGTTTCGCCGGGCCGACAGTCTGGCCAGCAGATTATTCTATGAATTGAGCGGCCAGACCGTGCTTTCGCCGCGGCAATTCGGCGTTTTGCTTTCGCTAAGCAGGTCCGGCCCGCTATCGCAGCGCGAGCTGTCCGACATAATTCACATCGACCCGAGCACCCTGGGCGAGATCCTTCGCCGGATGAGCGATCGCGGACTGATTGGGCGACGCGCGGCGCGCGAAGACCGCCGCAAGGTGACGCTGGCGTTGACCGCTGCCGGCCGCCGCACATTGCGCACCTATTTCCCTGCGGCGATACAGATGCAGGAAAAGCTGCTCGCGCCGATACCTCTCGAGCATCAGGCGATCCTGCTCTCCAGCCTGAGGTTGCTGGTAGACCGGCTGGACGGCTGACGGGCGGCCTCAGACAGCGCTTCGCGCCTTTGCAATCATCTGGCGCGCAATGACCAGCTGCTGGATCTGGGTGGTGCCTTCGTAGATCCTGAACAGGCGCACGTCCCGATAGAAGCGCTCCACGGCGCTGTCGCGCATATAGCCCGCCCCCCCATGTATCTGCACCGCGCGATCCGCAAGCCGGCCGACCATCTCGGACGAGAACATCTTCGAGCAGGCGGCCTCTTCCGATACGCGCTCGCCGCGGTCGAAACGGGCGGCCGTTTCCTTCATCATGCAGCGCGCCGCGTAAAGCTCGGCACGACTGTCGGCGAGCATGGCCTGAATGAGCTGAAAATCGGCTATCGGCCGGCCGAACTGGTTACGTTCGAGCGCATAGCTGAGCGCCTCGTGGAGGATCCTTTCGGCCTGGCCGACGCAGACCGACGCGATGTGAATCCGGCCGCGATCGAGCACCTTCATCGCCGTCGAGAAGCCCCTACCCTCCACCCCGCCGACGATTGCCGAGGCCGGCACGCGCACATCCTCCAGATGCACATCTGCGGACCAGGCTCCGGCCTGACCCATCTTCTTATCCCGGGCGCCGACGGTAAGGCCCGGAGTGTCCGCGGGGACGAGGAACGCCGTCACATGGCCATTCTTCGGCAAAGCTTCCGCACTGGTTCGCGCCATCACCGTGAACAAGCCGGCATAAGGCGCATTGGTGATATAACGCTTCGAGCCGTTGATGACATAATGATCGCCAACGCGGATCGCCTTGGTCCGCATGGCGGCGCTGTCCGAACCCGAATCCGGCTCCGTCAGACAGAAGCTTGCGATCACCTCGCCCGAAGCGATGCGTGGCAACCATTCCTGCTTCTGCTGTTCGGTGCCGTCGACGACGATGCCCTGCGATCCGACGCCGAGATTGATGCCCAGGATCGAGCGGAAGGCCGCCGAAGCCCAGGTCAGCTCCATCACCAGTTCGACCTCTTCGGAAATCGTCAGGCCAAGACCGCCATAGGTTTCCGGAATCGACAGACCGAACAGGCCCATCTGCTTCATCTCGGTGACGATTTCCGGCGGCACTTCATCATTATCCGCGACTGCGGCCTCTAGCGGAACGAGGCGTTCGCGCGCGAAGCGGCGAACCGCCTGGCGAAATTCCTCGAGCGTTTCCACGTCCATGGTCAGGCGCCTTCCAATCCGACAATGGCAATTGCGCTCACATTCTGATTGGGCATGCCTCCCAGATTGTGGGACAGGCCAAGCTTTGGATTATCCTGTCTCTGCCGAGCGCCGGCCCGGCCCAGGAGCTGCAGGTAGTTTTCATAGACCATGCGCAGTCCAGAGGCGCCGACCGGATGCCCAAAGCATTTCAGACCGCCATCGATCTGGCACGGTATCTTGCCGTCCGCGTCGAACAGGCCGTCGAGCACGTCGGTGATCGCCCCGCCTTCGGGACTGATTTGAAGATCCTCCATCGTCACCAATTCGGTGACCGAGAAGCAATCATGCACCTCGAGCAGGCTGATATCATCGCGAGGATTCGCAATGCCCGCTTCCTTATAGGCGCGTGCGGCGGCGATGCGGGTGGTGTGGAAATAGCTGCCATCCCAGCCGCTTCCCTGGAGTTCCCAGCCGTTGGAGGCCGCGATCTGGAGCGCCTTCACGGTGACGATATCGGTCTTGCCGAGAGCGCGGGCGATTTCCGGGGTGGTGACGATCGCGCAGGCGGCACCGTCGGAAACACCGCAGCAATCGAACAGACCGAGCGGCTCAGCGATGATCGAGGCGCCGAGCGCCGCCTCCATGCTGATCGGCTTGCGCAAATGGGCCTTCGGATTCTTGGCGCCGTTCGCATGGCTCTTGACTGAAATATGCGCCATCGCGCGCTTGAGATCGTCGCGGGAGACATTGTGCCGCGCCCGATAGGCCGAGGCAAGCTGGGCGAAATTGCCCGGCGCGGATCCCACCACCCCGATCATGTCGAACAAGGTGCCGCGCGTCCGCACCGGCAGTCCGCCATAACCCGTATCCTTCAGCTTTTCGACACCGATCGCGAGGCAGATATCCGCCGCGCCGCTCGCCACGGTGTAGACGGCCCCCCGCAATGCCTCGGTGCCGGAAGCGCAATAATTCTCGACCTTCGTGACTGGGATATTGGGCAACCTCAGCGCGATCGATGCGGGTATGCCCGATGGGCCCAGATTGATCGCGTCGAACGCGACCGACAGCCACGCGGCGTCGATTTGCCCGGATTCTATCCCCGCATCTTCCAACGCTTCCGAATAAGCCTCGACCATCAGACTATCCGCATCGGCGTCCCAGCGCTCACCGAAGCGGGCGCAGCCCATCCCGAGGATCGCGACCCTGTCCTTGATTCCACTCGCCACGTCTGTGCCTTTCCGATCAGTCGGCCGCCGGTGCGGCCTTCCAGAAGTAGCGCCGGAATTGACGCTGCTCATCGATGCTCTTGATCCGGAACATCATTCGCATCGGACGCCCGACTTCGAGAGCATCCTGCTCCATGTCGCAAAATTCGACGTTCATACGCCCGCCGCCTTCGAACTCGATCATGCCGTAGAGCGCCGGCGGATCGGGCGTATAGGTGAGATTGTCCGCCGTATGCGTCAGTACATAGGCGGTCTTCTCTGCCAACGGATAATCCTCCATCGTCCCGATGGCATGATCCTCGGGATTGACGCTGATATCGGATTTCGGGAACTGGATGCTTCCCGTCTTGGAGCAGCGGCCACCCACCAGACCGAGCACCGCCTTGCGGTTGCGATAAAGTGCCGTCAGCGGCTGCTTGCTTTCATATTCGGCCCTCATTCCCCGATCGAGATCGATATGGCCGTTGCTGAACAGGAAGCGGATATAGTTCGCTTCGGTGGACCGCCGCGCCAGCGATCCGAGGACGCCGTTTCGCGGAGGAAGCGAGGCGATCAGATCGGTGGTCCTCAGGATGAGGATGTCGACCCCGGATCCGAACGCCGCCACCAGGATCGTCTTGCCGGGACCGATTTCCTCCAGGGCGTGCGCGAGCATGATCAAGGGCTGGGCAACGCCGGCATCGCCCAGCCGCCCGGCCAGCGAATCGCGTACTGCCTCGACGCGGATCCCTATTTTTTTTGCCACTGCCTCGGCCGCGCCTTTCATCGGAGCTGGAAAAATGAAGGCATCCACCATGTCGGGTCCGAGACCCGCTTTTTCCAAGGCGGCCGAAATCGCTCCGGCAGCGATTTTCAAATAGCCCTCATCCCTGATCCAGCGCTTTTCCCAGCCATAATCATAAGGTGCGGTTGCCGACCGAAAATGGTCGACGAAATCGACAGACAGGCTGTGAGTCCCGACCATCTCGGCAATCGCGCCTTCATCACCCACCAACATGGCGACGGCGGCGTCGCCGCTCGTAAGTTCGGCTTCTGAGCCGGGCTGCGTACGTCTCTTTTCCGCTGCGACGCAAAGGGCTGGGCCGGTGGCGCCCGCGGCGATTTGCAACGACTGCATGAGCGCGCCGAGCCCGGCACGTTGACTGCCGGCGCCGTCGAAAGTGACGACCTCATCGGAAAGGTTCAGCGCTTCCTTGACGATTCCGGCGTTGAGCCGATCTGCGAACGGCGCGCTCGTCGACGCGAACAAGAGACGTTTGACGGTGATGCGGGGAATGCCGGTGAGACAGTCACGGGCTGCTTCAACCGCCATGGTGACGCTGTCTTCGTCCCACCCGGCCACGGCGCGCTCGCCCTTGGCGACGGCAGCAAGGGCTGGATTGAACCAGCCCAAGGCGGCAAATGCCGCGGCTCGATCGAGCCGCCGGCGGGGAATATAGGCGCCGAATGAAATGATCCCGGCCATCAAATCCTCATCTCAGGCCCGCAAGGCCATTGTTGAATATAATCGTCTGACGCTCCACGGAAACGCCACGAAATTGGACAGATTTTCCGTCCAGCCAGAAATCAGCGCGAATTGTCTCCCCCGGATAGACGGGGCTCGAGAATCGTCCTTCCATTCGCTCGACCCCCCCGGGTGGCACCTCAACGGCCCTGAGCAACGCGCGGCCGAGCACTCCGAATGTGCACAAGCCGTGCAGGATCGGCCGTTCGAAGCCGGCAGCCCGAGCGACCTGCGGATCGGCATGGAGAGGGTTGTAGTCGCCGCTGAGGCGATAGATCAGAGCCTGGTCTCGCCGGGTTGGCAGAACGATGCTGCAGTCCGGCGCCCGATCGGGAAGCGGCAACGGCACCGGTGCACCTTCCGACGTCCCCCCGAACCCGCCGTCCCCCCGCAGGAAGGATCCCTGGCGGATCGTTGCCAGATGATCGCCGGTTGGCCCGTCATACAATTCTCTGCGCCAGTAAAGGAGGGCGCCTTTTTCCGCACCCTTGTCGAAGATCTCGTCGACCGTGACGATACCGTGAACCTCTCCTTCGCAGGGAAGCGGACGGTGGATTTGGATTGCTTGCTCGCCATGGACGATGCGCGTCCAATCAAGCTTATATTGCGGCTCTTTTTGCCAGAATCCGGGATAGGCAAGCACGACCGCCATCGTCGGCAGCGCCTCCAGGCCCTCCTCATAGACATAGCGGAGCTCGCTGCTGTCCAAAGGATCCTCGTTCGCCGCGCCCACGCCAAGCGCGTATAATATCGTGTCCCGCTTCGTGTAGACGTGCCGTATTTCCCGGTGCGGCAGCCGCATCAGCATTTCATAGTCGAGCGGCACAATATTCAGACCGGGTCCCAGGAGAAGACTTCCGTCGAACGCTGAAGCTTCTGCATGCTCGGTTGCAAAGCGGGCAGCAGATCGGAAGCGATCGTTTCGATGGTCCACCCGTCCGAACGATGCAGACCCCTGATCGGCATTGGTCGGTCGAACAGGAAAATCTCATTCTTGCGCACCGAGAATATCTGGCCGGTAATCTGGTGGGCGGCGTCGGCGCAGAGGCAGGCGGCGAGTGGCGCGACCTGGGCCGGGCTCATCGTCTTGAATCGCTCCACGCGCAGCCGTTCTGCTTCAGTCGTTTCCGGAATGGCCGCGGTCATCCGGCTCCACGCGAACGGCGCTATGCAATTGGAGGTGACGCCGAAACGGCCCATGTCCAGCGCGATCGAGTTGGACAGGCCGACCACTCCCATTTTTGCGGCCGAATAATTGGCCTGGCCGAAATTGCCGATCAGGCCAGAGGTGGAGGTGAAATGGACGAAGGCCCCGGAGCCCTGCTCGCGGAAGTAGCGGGCCGCGGCGATCGACACGTAGAAATAGCCGTTGAGATGAACGTCGATCACCGCTTTCCAATTCTCGATCGACATTTTGTGAAAGATCGCATCCCGCACGAAGCCGGCATTGTTCACGACCGCGTCGATGCGGCCATAGACGCGTACCGCGTCCTCCACGATCGATGCGGCACCGGCCGGGTCCGAAATGCTGGCCTCGTTGACGATAGCCTTCCCGCCGAATGAGATAATCTCGTCGACGACATCCTGAGCCGGCGTCTCGCCCGTCTGCTCGCCCGCCGCCGAGCCCCCGTAGTCGTTGACCACCACCGACGCTCCGGATCGCGCGCAGAGCAATGCGACTTCTCGTCCGATGCCCCGGCCGGCGCCGGTGACTGCGATTACCTTGTCCTGCAGCATTGCCATTCACGACTCCTGCTATTTCATAAGGGTACGCACTAATCCCTCCCCATACAATATAGAGAATGAGCATTCACAGATATGAATGAATGTGCTTTAAGGATTCATGAGCTCGGTCGCCACCGCGAATATGAAGAAGGTCAAATCCGTTGCCGGTGCCGCTGCAATCCTGCGGCACTTGGCAGCGTCGCCAAGCGCGGCCGGGGTCAATGCAATCGCCCGAAGCACTGGCCTCAGCCCGAGTTCCTGTTTCAACATTCTCAAGACCCTCGCAGCGGAATCGCTCGTCGCGTTTGACGACAGCAGGAAAAGCTATTCGTTGGGCCCTGGGTTGATCAGATTGGCCCGCCGGGCGCTCACCTCTCCTGCCATGGTGCCGACCCTCAGGCCGCTTTTGGAACAATTCGCAAAGCGCGGACTCGCAACTGCGATTTGGGAAGTGACCAGCAGCGATCGGCTGACCCTGTCAGCCTTCCTTGAAAGCGATGCCGCCACCCGAATTCACATGACGGTCGGCCACCGCCTGCCGTCGCTGGCTGGCGCCATGGGACGGTGCATCGCGGCATCGGGCGAATTTCCGCTCAAGGAGATACGACGGCGTTTCGGGGCGGTCAGATGGGAGCGTAAGCCCAAATTCTCCCTCTATCTCGAACAGGTGGAACTTGCCGCCGCCCGCGGCTGGGCAATGGATGAAGGATATTTCATTCGCGGTATCACGACGATCGCCGCACCTGTGAGGGATGAGCATGAAGTCCGCATCTGCATCTCTAACAGCATGTTTTCCGGCCAGTCTTCACCGGCGCAACTGGAGGAGCTTGGCGAAGCGACCGCGCGGGCTGCGCAAAGGGCGGCCGCACTTCTCTTCGGCCGTTGATCCGCTCCCAGCAGGACCAGCCGCTTCCTAAAGAGACTGGCCGCCATCGACGGTAAGAACGGCGCCTGTCGTGAAACCTGCCTGCAAGGATGCGAGAAATGCCACCGCATCCGCAATCTCGCGCGGCCGACCAAGCCGACCCATCGGTATCTTGCCCAGGATGCGCCGCTCATCGCCATTCTCCGCTAGCATCGATGCGCCGAAACCGCCTTCGATCCAGCCGGCTCGAACCGTGTTGGCACGAACGCCGTGACGCGCCTCCTCGCGGGCGAGCACTGCCATCACTCTTTCCGCCGCAGCCTTGGGAATGGTCGAAAGCCCGCCCTTGGCTTCGAGCCTCTGCGCCTGATAAGTGGCGATCGTCACCACCGCGCCCTTCGACTGACGCAATAGCGGTAGTGAAGCGCGGGTGAGAGCCAGCAGGCCGAACAATTCGATCTCCAGCACCCGCCGCCATTCCGCAGATGGGACCTTGGAAAGATAGTCGAAATGAGGCTGCGCACCCGAGGCATAGACCAGAGTGCCGAGACCGCCGGCCAGCTTTTCCGCGGCGGTGAACGCTGCTGCGATGCTTTTATCGGAAGTCAGATCCAGGGCGATGGATTTCGCCCTGCCGCCCCGAGCGGAGATGGATGATACGATGGCTTCGGCCGCCGGCCGGCGCGAGTGATAGCCGATCAGGACGGGAGCCCCAGCGTCCGCCAGACGCTCGCAAATCGCCCGCCCAAGCGACCCGGTTCCGCCCGAAACCAGAGCGGCGCCTGGCGCCAGATCCCGTCCACTTCGCGGCTCCTGCATCCGGGGTACTCCTTTCAATTCGTATTGACTCCTCGCACTCAACTTCAGTCTGCAAGAAGCAGCTTTGCAAAATGAGAGACAAAGGCCGGCCCTATTGAGACCAGAATCTATTGCGTATACGCATATTCACAAGCTACAAACCCGTGCAACTGATTGCCAGCTTACGGCACCGTAACGAACCTCGACAAGGGGCATAGGAGAGAAGGCGATGGCGTATCGGCTGAGGAACCCGGATTCTCTCTACATCAATGGCGAGTGGGTTGGGGTCGCAAGCGGCTCCGTCGAGGAAGTGCTTAATCCTGCCACGGAGGAAGTGCTGGGACTTGCGCCCGTCGGCGGCCTGGAACATGCCGAAGCGGCAATCGCCGCGGCGCGACACGCCTTCGACGAGGGAGAATGGAGACGTCGGTCCGCCACGGACCGGGTAGCTCTTTTAAATCGGTTCCTGGACGCCATTGTCGCCCGGCAGGAGGAGATTGTCGGCCTCATTGTCGCAGAGGTTGGATCGCCATCGACGCGCGCGCCCTTCCATATCAAGGCGACCGTCGGTTATGCGCGTTTCATGCTGGAGGCCGCGTTGCGCGAAGGCGTGACCGCTTACCCTCCCGAGGTCAATCCAACCGTCGGCGGACTCAAGATGCTCGGTAGCGCCGTATCGGTGAGGCTGCCGATAGGCGTGGTGGCCGCGATCACTCCCTTCAATCTGCCGTTCCTGAACATCGTGAAGATCGTTCCGGCTTTGGCCACAGGCAATGCCGTTGTCCTGAAGCCTTCGCCCTACACCCCGTTCGAAGCCCTTCTGCTCGGCGAAATCGCCGACGAGGTGGGCTTGCCCGCCGGAGTGCTCAACATCATCACCGGTGGGATCCAAGTCGGCAATCAGATGAGTACGGATCCGCGGGTAGACCTTATCACCTTCACCGGATCCGATGCGGTAGGCGCTAAACTGCAGGCGCAGGCTGCACCGACCCTCAAGCGCCTCCTCCTGGAATTGGGCGGAAAATCCGCTTTGATTGTCCGATCGGATGCCGATCTCGCGGCTGCGGCAATGACCGGCGCGGCCAGCTTCACGGCGGGCTCCGGGCAAGGATGCCTCCTGACGACCCGCCACTTGGTGCACAATTCGGTTCGCGCCGAATATGTCGAGCGCGTCGCGGCGCTGGCCTCGAAGGCCGTGATCGGAAACCCGGCCGACCCTCTCGTCACCATAGGACCGCTGATCCGCGCTGTTCAGCGTGAGCGCACCGAACAATATGTCGACATAGCCTTGGCCGAAGGCGCCCGCCTGGTCACCGGCGGCGCCCGCCCCGAACATCTGGACAAAGGCTTTTTCTACAAGCCCACCTTGTTCGACGATGTCCAGAATGGCTGGCGCATCGCGCAGGAGGAAGTGTTCGGACCGATAGCGGTGGTGATCGGCTTCGACCATGATGAGGAAGCGGTCGCGATCGCCAACCATTCGCAATACGGGCTTCATGGCGGGATTTTCTCGCGCGACGTCGGACGTGCCTATGAAATGGCGATGCAGGTCGAGACGGGATATGTAGCGATCAACGGCGGCTCGGGCGGGCTCAGCGTCGCGGCACCGTTCGGCGGCATCAAGCGATCGGGATATGGACGCGAATATGGCGTCGAGGGATTGCATGAATATACCTATCAAAAATCGATCAGTTTTCATGCTGCTTGACCTGCCCTTCCCTCGACTGCCCGTAATCCGGCTGGCCGCATGAACGAGTTCGACTTCATCATCGTAGGGGGCGGCACGGCGGGCTGCGTCCTCGCCAATCGGCTCAGCGCCGATCCGTCCAATCGCGTCCTTCTCATCGAGGCCGGGCACGATCGCCCCACCCGCGCGATGCAAATCCCCTTATTCTTCAGCAAGGTCTCGGCGGATCCGAAGCTCGGCTGGAATTTCATGGCCGATGCCGAGCCGCATGCCGGCGGCCGCGCCCTCGCAATCAAACGCGGCAAGCTCATCGGAGGATCGTCGGCGATCAACGGCCTCGCTTATACGCGTGGTCATCCCGCCGACTATGACGGTTGGGCCGATGCCGGAGCGGCCGGCTGGCGATATGAGGATGTCCTCCCCTATTTTCGACGTGTGGAGACGAACTGGCGCGGTGAATCCACCACGCATGGCGGCGATGGCCCGATGCCGGTGTCGCGTTATCCGCGCGACGAAAAATTGTTTGCAAAGATCGCTGCTGCGACCGCGGCTCTCGGCTTTCCTGCGAACGAGGATTTCGATGCCAATGGTGCGGATGGCTTTGGTTGCTACGACACCACGACCCGCCGCGGTCGCCGCGCCAGCGCCGCAACGCAATATCTCGACCCTGTCAGGCACCGTTCGAACCTGACGATCCGAACTGAAGCTCTCGTCACTAAGATCCTGACCGAAGGCCGACGTGCAATTGGCGTCGAGCACGAGCGGGGCGGTAAGCTCGAACGGGTCAAAGCCCGCCGGGAGGTGCTCGTGTGCGGCGGCACCTACAATTCACCGCATCTGCTCATGCTCTCCGGCATCGGCCCGGGTGAGGAGCTCTCCGCCTTGGGTATTCCGGTCGTCCAAGACCTTCCGGGTGTGGGATTGAATCTCCAGGAACACCCCGTCATCGGAGCGATGTTTCGATGCAATGACATGTTCCAGTTTGACCGTGACATGAGGTTCGACCGGCTCGCGCTTTCGCTTCTGCGGTGGCGCCTGTTCGGAACCGGGTTGTTGAGCGGCGTCCCCCTGGGCGGCGTCGGCTTCTTCCGATCGACGCCCGAACTGCAACGTCCCGATGTTGAAGTGGCATTCGTCACGTCGAGCTTCGAGGCGCGACCATGGTTTCCTCTTCTCCGGTCGGCACGGGGTCAAATGATCTGGTGCTGCACTTGGCTGCTAGCGCCCAAGAGCCGCGGCCGCGTCCGCCTGAGATCGCCGGATCCACGGGACCACCCCACCATTCTCCACAACCTCCTTGCGGAACCATCCGACGTGGATTCACTCCGCGGCGCGTTGGAAAACATCCGAGCGATTGCCGCCACAGCGCCCTTGTCCGGCCTTATAGAGGGCGAAACCCTGCCGGGGCCCGATGTCCGGACAGAGCAGGAAATTGAGAATTATCTTCGTACGACCGCGGTGCCCGGTGCCCACCCTACGAGTACATGCGCCATGGGCGACGGCGCACAAGCCGTCACCGATGCCGAGCTCCGCGTCAGGGGAATGGAGCGACTGCGCGTCATCGACGCATCGGTTATGCCCAAGGTGGTTGCAGCACATACCAATGCCGCGACCCTGATGATCGCCGAACGCGGCGCCGATCTTGTCCTCGGCCAGACTATTCGCGCGGTCGAGCCGGCTTAACCCAGGATCAAATTAGGGAAAGTTGGGCTTGGCACGCTCAATCCCAGCGTACGTGCAAGGCGCTTGGTCCCCGGAAAATGACGCCCTTGATGAGCGGCTCGGGATAGTCGGGATCAAGCCTAAGTCGCGGCATCATGTCCATCAGCGCATTGAGAGCCGCTTCCATCTCCGCCTTGGCGACTTGCATCCCGATGCACATATGCGGACCCGATCCGAAACCCAGCGGGATCTTGCGCGGTCGGTGGAGATCGAAGACATGTGGGTCTGGATAAGCGGCTTCATCCCGCCCTGCCGTTGCAGCGCAGAGCAGGATGGCGGATCCGGCGGGGATAACGACCCCGGCAATCTCGGTATCGGCCTTCGTTTCGCGCGTGATGATCGATAAGACAGGCTCCAGCCTGACCGCCTCGTCGATGGCCGCCGGAATAAGGCTCCGGTCGCGCCTCACCGCATCGAACAGGTCGGCATCGTTCAGCAGCATGAGCATCAGATTGCAGAAGGTCCTCGTCGTCGTCTCCGCCGCCGCCGGCATCACCGTGCGCAGGAAGCAGGCGATCTGATGATCGTCGAGTGATTCACCCTGATGGCTCGCGCGAAGGAGGCTGCTGATAAGATCGTCGCCTTCAATCAGGCCGGACGCCCGGCGCGCAGCGATGATCGGCCGAAGCTGATCGTACATGCCTTTTGACGCCGCCACTGCAGATGCGACGGTTTCCGCGAAGCCGGCAGGATCCTTTTCAGGATCTGCCGTGGGCGCCCTCAATATCTCCAGACCCCAAGTTGCAAATCTCGAATAAGCGGTGGGATCGTCTGGGAGTCCGATGATGTGGTAGACCGAACGAACCGGAAATTCGATCGCGAAGTCTGCCAAGAGGTCGCAGCGCCCCCGCGCCAATAACGGCTTGATGAATTCCTCGGCTATCAATGGTGCCATCATCCGCTCCTTCCAGCGCGCGATCACGCCGGCGCCGAAAGCGGGCTGAAGCAGGGAGCGCATGAACTTATGCTGCGCACCGTCCATTCCCAGGATCATCAAATCGTCGAATAGAAAACCAATCCTGCGTTGATTGATGCTGCTGGTAAAAGTCGCGGCGTCGCGAAGCACGGCTTGGATGTCGGAAAACCGAAACAAGGTGAACACCGGCTGCTCGCCCGCCGCCGCTTTCGATCTCAACCCGAAGGCGGCCAGCAAGTCGACCGGAACGACGTCGCCCTGCGCACGCAAGCGGTCATAAACCAGGAAGGGATCATCGATCCCTCCGCCGAATGCGGCGCTGAGATCGGCCATTCCTTCCACAAGGGCGTTTGCCCCGATCTCCTCCGACAGCTGCTCTTGCGGCGCGATCAGTTCGTCGGCGCTCATTGCGCCTCCGGCCGTGAACCTGCTCCCAATTCTTCCAGCAATATCTGGCTGCCGACCGTGCAACTGTGAATGCCCAGCGTCGAAATCAGCTCGAACACTGCCATGATCTCGCGCGCGGTGGCTCCATATTTCACCGCGTTCTGGATGTGCAGACGGATTCCGGATTCATAAAGATGGGTCGTAGCGGCATCGATTGCGATATAGATGAATTCCTTGAGCTTTGGCGCGATCACCCCCCGCTCCCATGGCAGCGAGGAGAGGTTGGAATAATGTTCGAAGAAATCCGGGTCGAGCACCAACAACGGGCGGCCCCGCTCCGACCAATAGCCGCGGCGTTCGATGAAACGCGCCTTCACCGCTTCCTCGCGATCGGTCAGTGGTCTTTCCACATCCACCGCCTGACCCGCCTTTTCGAATTCTTCCAGCATGATCGGCATGCCGGAAACGATCGAATGCATACCGATCAGCGACACCAATTGGAGCAGTTCGAATATTTCCTGCAAGGTCGCGCCCAGCGCAATCGCTCTTGCGGTATATTCGCGCATGCCGGGCCCGTGGAGGGTCGTGGTCTGAGCATTTACCGCCAGGCTGATGAGCGCACGAGCCTTGGCATCGAGTATATTGTCGCTGTGCGGGATATCCGCGAAGTCGAGATAGGATTCGAAGAAGCCCGGGTCGAGCTCGAGCAAGGCCGTCCACCGCTCGTCCCATTCTCCGTGCGTGGCGGCATAGCGCGCCTTGAGCTCCTCGCGGGTGCTTGGACTTAGCCGGTTCATTATATTGCCTCCACGGGGGCCGCTTCATCCGGCCGCCGATCCGACGGCAGCAATTGCGCCGCCCACCAGAAAAGAAGCGCGGCGAGCGGCCAGGCAAGCGAAACGCAACCGAGTGAATAGCGAAGAGATTCATCGCCCGCGCGCAAGGTCATCAGGTCGCTGATCCAGCCGGCGAGCAACGGCCCGATGCTGGCCGCCACGACCGAACTGATCGTGAGGATCAAAGCTGAAGCTTCGCTCCGCATCTGCGGCGGCGTCAGCGACTGGATGACTGCAATGCTCGGCGCCTGGTGGAAATTGCAAATTAGAGCGGGAAACACACCGAGCGCCAGCAGCCAGCTGAGATCGGAAGGGAACAACATCGACCATAGGAACGGGGTTCCGCACAATGCGGCCAGGCCCACCGACCAAAGGTTCCAGCGAAAATCCCTGCGTGCGAGCCTCTGGGCGAGCCAGCCGAAGAGATAGCTGCCCAGAAAGCCCAGCACGCCGATCGATAACCCCATGATGATCCCGATTTCCTTCGGGCCGAGTCCATAGGAGCGCGCGAAAAAGGCCGGGAGCCATAAGATGATCGTCAACGAGCCCGTCATGTAGACCGAATATGCATAACAGACGCGGCGGAATGGGCGTTGCGACCAGAGGAAGGCGAGTGATTTTCCCATCGATCGGGAAGCTGCCGGTGCGGTCGCCCTTTCACGCACCCGCTCGCGGGTCGTGAGCATGTAGACCGCGCAGACCAGCAAACCGGGCACACCAAGCAGGAGGAAGACGAGCCGCCAGCCGAACGTCGCGGTCAGGTAGCCGCCGATCACGAAGGCGATGAACGTCCCTAGGCAGGTGGCGCTGGTGAGGGCGCTCAACGCGAACGTCCGGCGGTCGGGCGGGAACATGTCGGAAATGATCGATTGCGACGCGGGCAGAGTTCCGGCCTCGCCGGCCGCGACGCATATTCTCGCGATCATCAGCTGAATGAAGTTCGTCACGAGGCCGCAGGCAGCCGTCGCGAGCGAAAAGAAGAAGAGGCAGGCGCCGATCACGCCCTTTCGGCTTGTCCGGTCGGCAAGACGCGCCAGTGGAACCCCGAGAAAGAGGAAGAGTAACCCGGTTGCGGGGCCGAGAATGATGCCGAGCTGGCTGTCGCTCAGGCCCATTTCCATCTTCACCGGCTGCGCAAGCAATGACATGAGCTGGCGGTCGACAATATTGATGGTCGCGATCGTGGTCAGGATCACAAGCGTATAGGCGGCGCCCGTTTGCCCCTGACCATAACCGTCCGCTCCTGCAGTATCGTTCACACCTTCTTTACTTGGAAGGCCGATCCTGTCCCGTGCAAGTGCCGCTTCATCCATTCTGTCGCTCCGCAACCGTCGCGAGACCGGCCTTCAGCGTCCGGCTCGCCCGCCAGTAAAAGAAAGCGGCGGCTGGCCAGCACAAGGACATGATCAAGAAAACGTAGCGGAGAGAATCGGCGCCGAAGGAGCTGTGCAGCAGATCGCTGAGCATTCCCGCCGCAAGCGGGCCGAGACTTCCGGCGATGATCGAAATGATGAGGATGCAAAGCGCCGATGCCTCACTCTTCATCTCCGGCGGCGCCAGCGACTGGATGACCGTGATGCTCGGGCCTTGATGGAAGTTGCAGATCAAGGCCGGAACCAAGCCGATCACGAACACCATGGTGAGGTTGGTGCTGAGCAAAGTCGCCCAAAGAAAGGGCAGCCCGGCGACGGCCGCCAGAGCCACCGCCCACAGATTCCAGCGCATGTCGCGGATGGCGAGCCGCTGTGTGAACCAGCCCAAAAGGAGGCTGCCGGAAAAGCCGAATATACCGACCGCGATCCCCATGATCCAGCCGATGGTCCGTGTATCTAGCCCGAAGGAACGCGAGAAATAGGCAGGCATCCACAGTAGGATGGAATAGGTGCCGACCATATAAAGGGCATAAGCGAAACAGGTGTTGCGGAACGACGGCCGCGACCAGAGAAAGCGCAAAGTCCCGACGCGCTTGCTGTCCGTCGCCTCGGTCTTCGCCCGTTTGGGAAGGCGATGGTCGCGGACCGTGAAGATGAAGAGCAGGAGGACCGCAAGGCCGGGCGCACTGATGATGATGAAGGCGTCGCGCCATCCGAAATGCGAGGCCACATATCCACCCGCGACAAAGGCGATCAGCGTTCCGATCGCATGGCTGCCGGCCAGGAAGGTGAGCGCGATGGTCAGGCGGCTTCGCGGAAACAGGCCGGAGATGAGCGACTGAGAGGCTGGCAACGTGCCGGCCTCACCGGCGGCGACGCTGATCCTGGCCACAAGAAGTTGAAGGAAGCTGGTGACTAGGCCGCAGGCCGCGCTCGCGAAGCTGAAGAAGAACAAGCATCCGCCAATGACCCATTTCCGGCTCGTCCGATCCGCCAACCGGGCGAGCGGAATACCCGCCACCGCAAAGACGAGGCCGGTGGCTGGACCCATGATCAGGCCCAGCTGACTGTCGGTGAGGTCAAGCTCCTGCTTCACCGATTGGGCAAGGAGCGACATGACCTGGCGATCGACCACGTTCACCGTCGCGATCACAGTCAGTAATATAAGGACATAATAGGAGTAATTGGTCGCGACGGGATCGGCCGGCGCCTCGACGCGCAAGCTGTCCTGAGAGGGAATGATGCTCACGCCACTCTCCTTAATAGCCTTTCATGCCGGACAATCGGTGCCCCAAACGGTTGCCCGCTCGATCGGGCGGACAACCGCGACGATCAGAATCGGAACGACACTTCCACGCCGTAGGTTCTGGGTTCCGCGATATATTGGTTGATTGTCCCGGCGGTCGCATAATTGTCGAACGCCGCGTTGAAATAGACTTTGTCCGTCAGGTTCTTTCCCCAAAGTGCGATCGTGATTTCCGGATCGTTGAGCTCCAGCGCCAAGCGCCCGCTCAGGAGGCCATAAGAATCCTGGATCCTCTGGGGATTGATGGCGCCGCCCGCCGGGAACATGTCCGCTTTGCTGCGCCAGTACCAATTGACCTGCGCCTTGAGATCACCGACGGCCAGCGGGACCGTATAGGCTGCAGAAAGACTGTAGGTCCATTTGGGGATGTTCTGGAACAGCTGATTGGACTGGTCGACGCCGAGCGATAGAAACTCGGTGTAATGCGCGTCCGTATAAGCGAGGGTCGCCGCAAGCACGAGATTGTCCACCGGCGCAGCGGAGAGCTCCGCTTCAAGGCCCTTGATCTTTGCGGAAGCCGCATTCTTCGTTGCCGTCGTAGGTGGCGAGCCAGGCGAAAATCCGGGCGTCAGGACCGTCCTTTGGATATTCGTGTAATCCGCATAATAAGCTGCCAAATTGAGCCTGAGCCGATTGTCCAGGAAAGTGGACTTCATGCCGATTTCATAGTCGGTCACGTCTTCCGGCAGGAATGGATCGGATGTCTGAGGATCGAGCGAAACGCGGTGCGGCAAGCCGCCGCTTTTGAAACCGTTGCTGGTCCTCGCATAGAATAAGACCCGCGGCGCCACCTGCCAGTCGATGCTCGCCGTATAGGCGACATCGGTGAAGCTCAGGCTGCGATCAAGCTCGCAGACTCCCCCGGTCAATAGGATCGGCGGCAACACACAGACATCGGCCGTGAGGTTACGGTTGCGGGTGACGACACGCTTCTTCTCGTTCGTGTAACGCAAGCCTCCGGTGACATGCACGGTGTCCGTCAGGCCGAAAGTCGCTTGGCCGTAAGCGGCATAGCTTTTCGCATAGGAATTCATGTCGTAGAAAAGCGTCGGCACGGTTCCCAGGCGGGGGAATTGGTAGAATGTCGAAATTTCGTAGCCGGACTGGTCGAAATAATAGAGGCCGGCGACGACCTGAAGTCGATCGTTCATCAAATCGCCGGTAAGCTGCAGCTCCTGGGTGAATTGATCGGCCCCATTGGTCTGCTCATTATAGGTGACCTGCGCCAGTGGCGACCGCATGGCGTTCGATGTCGCGTCGGAAGCGCGAAAGGCGGTGATCGACTTCAGCTGGAAATTGCCTAGATTGTGGGTGATCGTCCCCGAAACCCCCCAAATCTCGTTGCTGTCGCTGGTTGGCAGCGTATAGGCGGTGTCGAAGGGACTGCCTTGGGCATGCGCTTGTTGGGCAGCAAGAGCCGCGGCGAGCGTCGTGGCATTCTCCACCCCAAACAATTCACGCGCAAGCTCGCGATGTGCATTTGAATTGGGCCGGAGCGCTGCGAGTTTCATCAGTGGGCCGTTGCTGCGGCCCTTTTGCCAATCGGCCCTGATCACGATTTCGGTATCTGCACCGGGATCCAATTTGAGGGCGCCGCGCAGCATCCGAGAATTCAGGTCGGCTACAGGCCGATCGTTGCGCGTGTCGCGGCCATAACCGTCATTATCGAGCACACTTCCAACGATGCGGAGCGCCGCGCCCTCGGCAATCGGAAGGTTCAGGACTCCCCAAAGCTCCTTGCGATCGAAATTTCCGTAACGCGCGCCAATTTCGCCTTCCAGGCGGTTGGTCGGCGATTTCGTGTAGACATTATAAGCGCCGCCGGTGGTGTTGCGACCGTAAAGCGTACCCTGCGGACCGCGAAGGATTTCCACTCGCTCCACATCGACGAAGTTGCTGATCAGGGCGCCGATGGTCGTGCCCGCATAGACACCATCGAGATAGACGCCCACGGAAGGGTCGAAGTTCGGCGCAAATTCATTGCTGAGAAGCCCGCGAATGCTAATCAGCGGGGTGCCTGAATTATTTGGCGCCGGCGCAGCCTGAAAGCTGGGCGTCATCTGCGTTATATCTTCGATATTTTCGATGGATGCGTCTTCGAGCATCGCCCCGCTGAATGCCGAAACGGCGATCGGCGTGCTCTGCAGATTCTCCGCAGTCTTGCGGGCCGTCACGACGATGTCGGCGCCAAGCCCCTCGTTTTCGACCGGCACGTCGGCCAGCGACGGTTGAACGGCCGGGTTTGCAGCCGCGGGGTCCACCACGGGATCCCCCGATTGAGCAAAAGAAGGTGACGCCAGACATACCAGCGCAGCCGTAGTCGCGAGAAGGCTACCAACATTCAATCTAGTCACATTCCTCTCCCCGATGGTTGTGCGGCTCTTCTTTTGAGAGCTCATGCAAGGCTGATGTTACTTTCGTTAGACTATCTCTTTCCGATAATAATTGGCGAACCGCATGAGCGGCTCGTCGGACAGCTCCAATAAAGTCGCATCGGTGGTGGCCATGTGCTGCATGAGGTGCCAGAACGGCACCACGAAAGTGTCGCCACGTTCCCAAGCGATGGTCTTGTCACCAATCAGGCTCGTCCCGGAGCCTTCAGCCACCGACATGATGCGATTGGCGGTCGATCGCCAAGCCCTGGTCGAGCTGCCTCCTTCCAGCCGCTGCATCTGGATCTGCATCACAGGCATTTCCGGTGTCGGCAGATGGATGCGACTGCCGTAAAGGCCCTCCGGATCCGGCGGGGCGGCATCGAGGCCGCGTTGAATCTCATCGCGTGCGAAACGGAAGGGAGAGGTCGAGACGACCTCAGTGATCTGCTCCACCTTCTCCGGATGCTTTTCGTAGGACAGAGGCTCGAGCAGATATGTCAGCGGCACGTCCAGCCCGTCGAGCCAGTAAGCCGGTGAGTCGCCATCATGGCCGTGGCCGTGCCAATAGCCACCGGGCGTAAGCACCACGTCACCGCTTTCCATCGGCATGCGGACGCCGTTGACGACCGAATAGGTGCCCTTACCGTCGATTATGAATCGAAATGCATGCGAAGTATGCCGATGCGAAGGCGCGAACTCACCCGGAAGGATCATCTGATAAGCGCAAACGAGCGTGTTGCTGGTCGCCCATTCATTGCCCGACCGGGGATTGCGAAGCACCAAGGTCCGGCGCTCTGATAGAGCAACGTCAACCAAATGGCCGGCTTCCGAAAGTGCGTTCGTGACATCGGCATAGCGCCAATGCGCGGGCAGGAACTCCGAACTTTCCCTCGCCCCCATGATCGGCTGAGTGCGGTCGATCCATCCCGGCGTCGCGCCTAGCTGCGCGATCTGGTCGTGCAGCCAATCGAGATCCTTAGGCGGACTCGCCGTGTCGATAGTGTCGCCCATAATATCCTCATCCAAGGCCGCTGGCTGCTTATCGAGGCGGACCGAAAATCCACCTCCTCGCCATGTCGGCTAAGTCATACGTCTACGCACAGTCATATCCCGATTCTGCGTATACGCAATGAAAAACTTGCGTCTTATGCTGTCGGAAATTCAAGAGAAAAAACTAGATAGCTAGTGGCGTGCTGAACGTGGATCGGCCGACCACCGCAAGGAAGCCTTGCTGCATTCAGCGGATCCGCATCGGAAGTATCTCAATCCTTCGCCCTCCTGCTCCGCCACCATAGTGCGGAACGAAGTCCGGATCGATGAGCCTCGCCTCGGGCAGCCGCTGAACGAAGCGTGTCAGCGCGATCGTCAGCACCAGCTTGGCCAGGCGCGAACCCATGCAATGATGAACGCCAAGCCCGAACGCGAGCAGCCCGCGCGGTTTCCGCTTAATGTCGAACGTGAGCGGGTCGGGATATTGCCGGGGGTCGAGATTGGCCGCCTGGATCGAGACATGGACGGGCATATGCCGGTAGATCTTGGTGCCGCCGAGATCGATGTCACGGGTGGCGAAGCGCGCGAATGCTCCGACAACGCGGTGGCTGTGGATGCGCTGGCATTCGTCAACCGCGTCGCCGGCCCATTCGATGTTTCGCTTCAATTCCTCAAGCTGGTCCGGGTGCCGGTTCAGCGTCAACAGGATCCCGCCCATGGTCGTGGGCGTCGTCGTCAGCGCGGCAATGCAGACCATGAAAACCTGATCAAACAGTTCCTGGTCGGTGAGAGCGTCGCCTTCGTCCCGGGCCGTGACGAGATCGCTGATGAAGTCCATGCCAGGCTGCGCCTGTCGTTCTGCAATAAGCTCCCGAATGACCTGACTCGTACCCTCGAAAGCCTTGACGCTCGCCTCGGGCACAGGCTCACCTCGGCGCAAGTTGCTGTAATCTGCGAGAACTTCCGCCATCCGCAGCATGACCGCACGCTGGTTGTCATTAAGCTTGAACATGGCGGAAAGGAGCGTTTTCACGATGAGATGGTCGGCGAACATCTTCATCGCGTCGAACTCGCCCGGCCCGGCTTCGATCGCGTCGATCATTTCGTCGACGATGCGCGTGATCTCGTCGCTCAAGGTCCTGATGGACTTCGGTGAAAAAGCAGGCCCCATCAGTTTTCGCAGTCGGTGATGCGGCTCGCCCTCCATTTGCGCCAACTGCTTGACGCCCATCGTCTTGTTAAATCGCGCATAGCCTTCGATGTCGGGAATCTCCGCTGAAAATATTTCCGGGTTCCGATAAACTTCGGCGACATCGTCATAGCTGGTGCAGAGCACTTCAACCGAGCCGTCCACCTCCACATAGAAAGGTTTTCGATGAGCCCACTCAGCACAGATTTCGAAGGCATTTTGCCGCACGTCATCACCCAGAATATCAACCGGATCAATGTCGGCAGGGTCAACGGGAAACGGGGCCACAACTTCGGTCATGTTCATCTTCCTCAACGCTCAAATGATGTTGTTCGTCCGCAACTCTGCGATCGCTTCGGGCGACAATTTCAGGACATCCTGCAGGATATCGGCGGTGTCCTCCCCCAATCGAGGCGGTGCCACGGTGGCGTCCCCCGGCGTTTCGGACAATTTGAAGGGAAGCCCGAGCAGGGTCACCTCCGAACCATCCTTCCTGCGGGCCGACACCACCATGTCGTTGGCAAGCACCTGCGGATCCGCAAGCACTTGGTCCACCGTTTGCACAGGCGCGTTGGGAACACCGACCTCGTCCAGCAGTCGCGCCCATTCCGCGCAATCCCGCTCCGCAAGCAAGGCTTCGAGCTCTGCCCGAAGCTGCGCGCTGTGCGCGAACCGCAGATCATTGGTCAGATAATCGGGATGGCTATCAAGGCCGCCGCCAACCACTTGGCATAAGGCGGACCAGGTCGATTTGGTAGACACACCGATCATCAGATCCGCGTCGCGGCACCGATAGCGGCCAAAGGGAACCAGGGGACCGTAATTGGCACCTTCGCGAGCATCCAGCTGACCGTGCTGCAGCCAGTTCAAGCCATGAAATCCCAGGAAGGTCACCGCAGTCTCCAACAGCGAGATGTCGACGCGCTGACCAGCCCCCCCGATTTTGTCCCTGGCGTGGAGCGCGGTCATTGCGCCGCCGAACGCAAGCGCCCCCGCAGCAATATCGACGGCCGAGACCCCCGGTTTGACCGGAGGACGATCGGCCTCGCCGGTGAGCGACATGATCCCGCTATAGGCTGTGATCATCGTGTCATAGCCGGGCTTGTTCGCCAGCGCTCCCTTGGCGCCATAGCCGGTCAGCACGACCCGGACGAGCCGCGGATTGCAGGCAGCGAGCCGGTCATCGTCGACACCGAGCTTCGCGGCGGTTCCCGGCAAATAGTTGTGAATGAGGACATCGGCTTCGGCCGCGAGCGCATAGAAGAGTCCGCGCCCTTGATCGCTGGCCAAGTTGAGTGTGACGCTTTTCTTGCCACGATTGACACTGAGAAAGTTCGTGCTCCATCCGCCGACCATGAGCGGCCAGCCGCGATTGGGGTCCCCTTCCGGGGGCTCGATCTTGATGACCTCGGCGCCCTGCTCGGCGAACAGCTGCCCGCAAAACGGCCCTGCCAGAATGCGGCTGGCGTCGATCACGCGCAGGCCAGTCAGTGCACCCATGTCAACTCTTCGCTCCCGTTGCTTCCGCCTTCAAGCTGGTGCTTGCGGCAGCGGCCATGGCTTCCTCGAACCCCATTGATTCCGTTTCCCTCAGCAGCGCCTTGAAGGCCGCCGTGGCGCCTGTGTCGGTTTTCTCGAAGCCGGCGATAAGGGATGCGATCGCGGCCTCCATCGCACCGGCCGGAACCACGGCACGGATGACGCCTGCCGCCAGCGCCTCTTCGGCATCGAAGCGGCGGCCGGTCAGGAGAAAGTCCAGAGCATAAGGACGAGGGATCCGGCGCAGGAGCGTGACCGCGGTCATTGTGGGCGGAAAGCCCAGACGAACTTCCGGCGTCGAGAATTGGGCCCCCGCCTCGGCAATGGCGAAATCGCACCACAAGGCAAGCGAGAGGCCGACGCCGATCGCATAACCTTCAACGATCGCGACGAGCGGCTTCCTGCAGCGATGCATCGCGGTCGCCAGACGCAGAGCCTCAGCCAAGCGCTGCTCCGGATCGGCTGGACGATCCCCTTCGGCCGGAAGGGCGCGACCGGCGCAGAAGGAATTCCCAGCACCGCGGACAAGGATAAGCCGGCAATCGTCCTCATCCAGCTGTTCGATAATATCGGCCAGGCGCCCCATCATTCCGGGCCCAAAGGCATTGCGTCGCTCGGGAGCGTTCAGCCAGATCGTCACGACGCCTTGGCTTTCCTCGACTCGGATATCGTCCATCCGTGCATCGCCTGCCATATCAGGCGGCGGCGGGCGTGCGGCTCGCCACCTGATCCTTGGCCAGCTCCTTTTCGACCAGAGGCGCGACCCGCGTCATCCATGTCTCCATGGATTTCAGCATCACCTTCTGATCCATGTCGCCGATCTGGGTATTGATCGCGATGTGATCCGGCCGCAACGCGCGGATGTCGTTGACGATGCGCTCGGCGCAGGTTTCCGGGTCACCGACCGGAATGTTCCGCATCATCTTTTCCCAAGGAAGCTCGTCCTCATAGGGCTCTTCCTTGAGCACATAGCCGTCAAAACTGGATTGTCTCCGAAACTTGATCGCGTTCCCCAGGCGCTGCTGATAACGTGCCGATTCGACATAGCGCTCGACTTCGGCCTTGCTGTCGCTGGCGAAGGCAAAGCGAAGCAAACCGACTCGCGTATCGTCGGAAGACCTGCCCACCGCGGCATGAGCCTCGTCGATCGTCTGGCGAAGCCCGCCCAGCCTTTTGTGATTTCCCAACCAGCCGGTGACGAAAATGCTGTGTCCGGCGGTAACCGCACGTGACATCATTTTCGGATCAAAGGTCGCGATCCAGATCGGCGGATAAGGCTTCTGAACGGACCGTGCGCTGATGGCAGTCATGGGCTGCTTGATATGCTCGCCATGATATTCGAACTGCTCTTCGCTAAGCCCCTGTTCCAGGACATCGAGCATTTCCAGCGTGACTTCCTTGTTGGTGGAGATATCGACACCGAAACGGTCGAATTCGAACTTTTGATAGCCGGACCCGATGCCGATCTCGAGCCGCCCGTCCGACATGTCATCGACCATTCCGATCTCGGCGAGCAGGCGGACCGGATTGTAAAGCGGTAGGATCAGGACAGCTGCCCCGAGGCGAATCCGATCGGTAACGCCCGCGCAATGGGCCGCCATCATCAGCGGCGACGGGCACAAGCTGTAATTCGAAAAATGATGCTCGGGATACCAGGCAGTCTCATATCCCAGCTGATCAGCCAGGCGAGTCTGCTCAACCGCATTCCTGAAGATCTGCTGCGACGACAGCGACAAGTCACGCTGCTGCATCGTCGCGAAAATGCCGTATTTCATTCAGGACGCTCCCTTCGGCAACCGGTCATCCGATCGATTCCCAGTTTGTTTGTGCCAAGGCTAGACGATTGACAATCGACCGCGCACGCGTACCTCTTTTGCAAAATATGAAAAGGTGATGAGACAATGCTCAACCGTATGCGTGTGTTCTCGCTGGTCGCGAGGGGCCGTAGTCTTTCCGAAGCCGCCCGGCAGCTCGGCGTTTCACCCGCCACCATCTCGCGCCAGATCATCGCGCTCGAACGCGAATTGGGATCGCAGTTGATCTACCGATCGACGCGGAATATCTCCTTGACCGAGGCTGGTTCCGTGTTCTTGGAACGCTGCGTCTCAATCCTCGGCGAGGTCGAGCAGGCGCAGCTGGAGATAGCGAATCTCGAAAGCGAGCCTCGCGGACGCCTTCACATCCATTCGCGCGGCCTGGTTGGCCGCCATCTCGTGACTCCCGTACTGTCGGAGATGCGGGAAAGATTTCCCGAAGTGACATTGCGCCTGACCCTGTCCGATGCCCCCCTGGATCTTGCGGAACGTAATATCGACGTCTCGATCCGGGGCGCGACCGACGAAGGGATGGCATTGCTGGTGAGGAAGCTCGGATCCTATCAGCGCGTGCTTTGCGCCAGCCCCTCATTCCTGGAAAAGCATGGCCAGCCCGCCACTCCCAACGATCTTACCCGGCTTGCCTGCCTCACATTTCAGGTCGATCTCAGCCAGGCGTTTTGGCGCTTTCGGAGCGAGAAGCACACCACAACGGTGATCCCGCTTTCGGTTGCCCAATCCAATGACGGTGAAGCCGTGCGCCTCCTTACCCTGGCCGGCCTCGGCGTGGCATTGCTGCCGGAATGGTCGGTGCGGCGCGATATAGCTGCCGGACGCTTGGTCGAGTTGCTGCAAAGTTATGAGGGAACGCCCGGAAACGCACCGTTCGGCTATCCGGTCTATGCCTTGTACCAGCGCACGCAGCATCGCTCGCCAAAGCTCAAGGCATTCCTAGACGTCCTGGTTCGGTCGATGAAGGCGCAGGCCAAGGCCGGTTGGCTTTGAGTGTTTTCGAACCAAGTGGAAACACTTGGAGACCCGGAAGACACGCAAAATGAAGGGAAAGGGACTCGCTCTTGCGTCAGTCCAACCGGGAAGGATACGAGACCGCGTTCATCGGCCGAGGCGGCCAAGAATGGCGGCGCCCATCTCTACTGTGCCGGCATTTCCGCCAAGGTCGCGGGTGCGAACGCCCGCTTCCAATGTGTCGGAAACCGCTTTGAAGAGAAGGTCGGCGAGATCCGGCTGTTCCAGCGACCATCGCAGCGCCATAGCGAATGACAGGATCATGGCGACGGGATTGGCAATGCCCTTCCCGGAAATGTCCGGGGCGGAACCGTGGATCGGCTCGTACAGTCCGGCGGCCCCCGGCGCGCCGAGCGCTGCAGATGGAAGCAGCCCGATCGACCCGGTCAGCATCGACGCTTCGTCGGACAATACGTCACCGAAAAGATTGTCGGTCAGGATGATGTCGAATTGGCGGGGGTCGCGCACCAGCTGCATCGCAGCATTGTCGGCATACATATGATCCAGGGCGACATCCGGGAAATCCCTGGCATGGAGATCGGTCACGACCTGCCGCCAGAGCAAGCCGGTTTCCATCACATTGGACTTGTCGACGGAGGTCACCTTAGTCCGACCTCGCGCCATTTCGAACGCGTAGCGCGCCACGCGCTCGATCTCGGCGGTCGTGTAGACCGCCGTATCGACTGACCGGCGACTGCCATCACCGAGCGTTTCAATGCCGCGCGGTTGCCCGAAATAGACGCCGCCGGTGAGTTCGCGGACGAACATGATGTCCAGACCCTTGACGAGCTCGGACTTGAGCGGCGATGCATCCACCAAGGGATCGAATACCAGCGCGGGACGAAGATTGGCATAGACCTGCATGGCCGATCGAAGCCGCAACAAGCCCGCCTCGGGACGCATGTCGCGCGGCACGTCGGCCCAACGCGGCCCGCCAACGGCTCCCAACAGGACCGCGTCGGCGCTCTTCACGGCTTCCCGTACGCCGTCCGGAAACGGATCCCCGAACTCGTCATAGGCCGTCCCGCCGAAACTAAGCTGTCGAACCTCTACGTCGAGCTCGCGTTCGGAAATCATCCAATCGACGATTGCGCTCGTTTCGCGGCAGACCTCCAGGCCGATGCCGTCCCCTGGAAGGAGGATCAGTTTCTTTGTCACGTGTCTACACCTTCATACACGCGGAGCATCTCCGCGCCGGCATCGCGCCTGGTTGACGAGAGTTCAGGCGGCTTGCTTGCGCTTGGCATGCTGCTCGCGAAGGGCCGGCATCACCTCAGCCGCGAACAGGCGTGCCGTTCGGCTGGATTCTTGAAGGGACAGATCGCCGAAGGCAGGCACCGAGATCAGATAATCGGCGCCGGTACGCTCGACTTGGTCAAGCAAGGCGTCGCGCACCGTCGATGGCGATCCGGCAAAGCCGAGGCCCGCCGCCTGCATGCCGTCGAAATCCTTGGCCACACCGCCCTTGCGGTACGGATCGATGGTATCGTTGGCCACCCAAATATGCATGTGGTTGACCTCGTAGACCTCGTAGGCGCGGCGGGCGATGGCCAGCGCTTCCTCGTCTGTGTCGGCGATGACCACGTTCCGCAAGATTCCCGCATAGGGCGTCTTGTCCGGGCTCTTTCCAGCCTTGAGCCATTCTGAACGGAAAAGATCGATATGGGGTTTGGCACGATCGACGTCGCCATACATCACGACATTGCTGTTGTTGGCGACCGCCCAATCAACGTGACGGGGTTCGACGACGCCGAACCAAAGCGGCGGAAGCGGCTTCTGGACCAGATCCACCTCGATCGGGATGTTCTTGTAACTGAAATGTTCCCCTTCGAAATTCACGCGACGGTCGCGCAGGCCCTGCAGCAACACCTGAATGGCCTCATTATATATTGCGGGCGTCTGCGCCGGATCCCGCCCGAAGAATCGCTGCTCGACAATATTGGCACCGCGACCGACGCCAAGTTGCAGACGCCCCTTCGTCAGTTGATCGAGCATGGCAACCTCCTCCGCAAGCCGCAGAGGATCGTGGATCGCCAGAGTGAACACCAAGGCGCCAAGGTTGATGCGGGTGGTGCGTTGACTCAAGGCGGCAAGAAACACGGACGGCGACGGAGCGATCGAGAGCTTCGAGGTATGATGCTCGGATTTGAAGAAGGTATGAAAACCAACCTCTTCGTAGACCTGCACCAGGTTTAGCCGGTCCTCATATTGAGCGGCGGTGTCGGCCATAGCCCGCTCGACATGGTCGAAGATTCCGAATTCCATTCCGCATCCTCTTCTTTTTTGTGTTCGACATTCATTCGTGAATGATTCCCTAGCACCAGTTTACGCGCTGCGCCAGCCCCGAATCCACAGATCGGAAAACAAAGTGGGATCCTCCCGTCACTGAGCCATCCACCTCATATATATGTGTTTTTTCAGGTTTTCCGGCCTTGGCCTCAGAAATGGGGCGCCCTGCATTTCCCCTTGCTCTGACGCTTTATGAAGCTTATTAATGCGTATCCGTTCATTTGCTTGCAAGGCATTTGAACCGCTTGCAGAGCAGCCTAAGCTGCCACGTCGATTATGCCGGACGGAGCGCCGATTCTGGTCTCGCCGACATCAAAGGGAGAGGAAGCGATGAGTGATGCCCTGTTCGCTGACGGCAAAGGCGACGCTGTGTGGCCCCGCATTGTCGCGCTGGGCGCCAGCCTGGACAAAGAGGTCATCGAAGCGTCCTTTCGCCTGATCGAACCCCTGCATCCTCCACGGTCTTACGACATTATCGAGGAAGAGCATGCTTACGGGCCTCATGCCCGTCATCGGATCGACATCTTTCGAGAGAGAGAGCCTGGCGGAACATCAAAGCCGATCCTGCTTTTCGTCCACGGCGGCGGCTACGCATCGGGCGATAAGAGGATGGGGCCATTTTTCGCCAATCTTGGGCGCTGGGCCGCTTCGGCGGGCCTCATCGGCGCGACGATGAATTACAGGCTTGCGCCCGATCATATGTGGCCGTGCGTCCAGGAGGATATACGCGACGCCATAAGCTGGCTGCGCGGCCATGCCGCGGAAATCGGAGCGGATCCGGAGCGCCTCATTCTGATGGGACATTCGGCGGGTGCCGGCCATTGCGCCAATTATGCCGTCAATCCCCAGTTCCACGCCGAGCTCGGCAGCGGGACAGCCGGCATGGTCCTTATCTCCGGCGTCTATGATCTCACGCTGGCGGGTGCGTTCGGCCGATCGTCGCGGAGCCTCTATTATGGGGTGGGCGACGCGACGGAGGCGGAGCGATCCTGCCTCAAGGGCCTTGCGAATTTCGCGCCACCGATCGCGATATTCGTTGCCGAATTGGACCCGCCAGAGCTCCATGTTCAAGCACTGGCGGTGCTGGAGACGCAATGTTCTGCGCTAGGTAAGCTGCCCAGTTTCACCAGGCTCTGCGGACACAATCATTATACCGAAATTCTTTCTGCGGGCCTTCCGATGGCAACCCAGATGCATCACGCTCTTCTTGATTTCATTTCCCTTGACTGCGCCGCCGGCGCCAATTCAGCGAGGCCAATTTCGTGACCCAGCCAGAAGTTCACCCGCTTTTCAACGACCGTAAGCTGAAGCTTGGCACCTTTTGTACCAACATCCAGGGCGGGACGATCATGTCCTCCATCGAAGGTCAGGCCACGGCTGCGTGGGAAAGCACGCTTCCGATCGCATTGCTGGCTGACGAGATGGAGTTCGAGGCGCAAGTACCGGTCGGCCGCTGGCGCGGCGTCGCGGGCAATCCCGAGGACGGTCGTCCCAGCATGGAGGTCTTCACATGGGCGGCGGCCGTTGGCGCGGTGACGAAGAATTCGAGCATTTTTGCCACCTCCCACATTTCCGTCATGCATCCGATCGTTGCCGCAAAGCAGGGCGCGGCCATCGACGACATCACTAACGGGCGTTTCGCGCTCAACGTGGTGTGCGGCTGGCAACAAGAAGAAATGGAAATGTTCGGGACGCCCATGCTGGCAAAGCAGGACCGTTATGCCTGTGCTGCGGAGTGGCTAGAGATCGTCAAGCGCCTGTGGACCGAAGAAGGCCTGGTCGACTTCAAGGGCCGCTTCTACAACATCAAGGAAGGCTATTTGCAGCCTAAGCCCACCCGGCGGCCACATCCGCCGGTGATGAATGCAGGTACGTCCGAGGAGGGCAAGCATTTCGCGGCCAAGCATTGCGACATGGCCTTCATCCCACCCACTACCTTCGAGGAAATCAGGCAACAGGTGGACAGCTATCGCGCCATTGCGCGGGACTATGGCCGGGAAATTCAGATCTGGAGCTACGCCTATATCGTTCAGGGCGATACCGAGGATGACGCCAAGTCGTTCTACAACCATTATGTCCACGATCTGGGCGATTGGAAGGGGGCTGCGGCCCGCGTCAAATCGATCGGCCTGTCCGCCCCGCCCATGTCCGAGGAGGCGTTGCGCGGGGTGATGGAACGGTTCATTGCCGGAGGCACTGGTTATCCGCTGATCGGCACGAAGGATCAAATCGTGGATGGGCTTCGCCAACTGTCGGCGGCTGGCCTGGATGGCATTCTGCTCACCTGGCCTCGGTTCCACGATGGGATCGCCCGTTTTCGGGATGAGATTCATCCCCTTCTGCTCCAGCAGGGCCTGCGCTGATGCGCGAGGGGGAGCAGGATCGACCGGACCGGCTCCGCGAAAGCGGTCATCCGCTCTTCAGCGCGCGCAGGCTGAAGCTCGGCACCTTCGCCAGCAACGTCGAAGGCGGCACGATCAAGTCCACTATCGAGGGACGGGCGGAGGCAACGTGGCGGAGCACCAAGGCGATTGCGGAGATTACGGATTCGATGGAATTCGAGGCGCTGGTTCCGTTGGGCCGGTGGCGCGGCTTCGGCGGCGCGACCGACCATTCGGGCCCTAATTTCGAAAGCTACACCTGGGCCGCCGGGATCGGCGCCAGCACCAGGAATTCGACCATATTCGCCACGTCGCACGTGCCGACGATCCACCCGATACTCGCCGCAAAGCAGGGCGCGACCATCGATCATATCACCGACGGCCGCTTCGCCCTTAACGTCGTGTGCGGCTGGGACAAGCAGATGGAGATGTTCGGCCCATCGCTGCTTCCCCATGCGGAGCGATACGCCGAAGCTGCCGAGTGGCTCGACATCATTAAGCGCCTCTGGACCGAGGAGGAATTGTTCGACGTCCGAGGCAAATATTACACGATCAACGAAGGCTATTTGCAGCCAAAGCCGATCACCAAGCCCTATCCCCCGATCATGAACGCCGGCAGTTCCGAAACCGGCCGCCATTTCGCCGCCCGTTATTGCGACATGGCGTTCCTGGCGCCCCAGCCGCTGGAAATATTGAAGAAGCAGGCGGCCGATTTTCGCGATCTTGCCCGGAAGGAATATGGCCGCTCAATCCAGCTTTGGACATGGGCTTATGTCGTGCAGGGTGACACAGAAGAGGACGCAAGAAGCCTTTACCACCATTATGTGAATGAAAAAGGCGATTGGGAAGCCGCTGCCGGCCAGATCCATGCCCGGGGAGTGACGTCCCCGCCCATGCCCTCCGATCAATTCCGCGCCATTCAGGAACAACTGGTGGCGGGCGGTGGAATTCCGTTGATCGGGACAGCCGAGCAGATCGTTGAAGGGCTCGCCACGGTGGTCGAGGCCGGCCTGGACGGCGTTCTCCTGTCCTGGCCACGCTACGAGGAAGGCGCGCGTCAATTCCGCGATCAGACGCTCCCGATGCTACACCAGACCGGCCTCAGATAGGTTTGGAAGGCCCCCAAAATGGATCTTGGGATCAAAGGGCGCTCCGCGATCGTCTGCGGCTCAAGTGCCGGCATTGGCAAGGCTTGCGCGCGGGCCTTGGGCGAGGCCGGAGTCCGGCTCGTCCTTAATGGACGGCGGCACGAGACACTGATGTCGACGGTCCGGGAATTGCAGGGGGTGATGGAGAGCGAAGTGATCGGCGTGGTTGCCGACGCCACCACCGTCGAAGGCAGGGCTGCGCTTCTCGCCGCCTGCCCCTCCCCCGACATATTGATTAACAACGCGGCGGGCCCACCGGTCGGCTCCTGGCGGGATTTCGATGAAGCCGATTGGGAGCGCGCGGTGCGCGAAAACATGATCTCGCCTATCATGATGATGCGGGCGGTTTTGGGCGGCATGATCGAAGCCGGGTGGGGACGGATCATCACGATCACCTCGTCGGCGGTGAAAGCGCCCCTGCCGATGCTGGGTTTATCGAACGGCGCGCGCAGCGGCTTCACCGGCTACGCCGCCGGTTTGGCACGCGAAGTTGCCGGCCACGGCGTGACGATCAACAATCTCCTGCCGGGAAAGATCGCGACCGATCGCCTGCAAAGTTATGCCCATTCGCTGGCGGACAACGCCCGTGTCAGCGACGAGGAGATGATGGATCGGCTCGCAGCTTCGATCCCGGCGCGACGGATCGGGCGACCCGAAGAAATCGGGTCTTATTGCGCCTTCCTGGCGAGCGACCACGCCGCTTTCGTTACCGGCCAGAATCTGCTGGTCGACGGGGGCGAATATCCCGGCTTCTGAAGCCGGCCACATTGTCATGGAGACCATCATGCTGACCAAGCCTTCTCTGCTAATCCCCGTTGAAAATTTGAAGTCCGCAATCGCTTTTTTCGTCGAAGCCCTCGGCGCGCAGATCAAGTTTCAGGACGGCGACCGATATTGCGCGTTGCGCCTGCAGGAGTTGGACATCGGTCTGGCAAGCGGCGCTGAGCGCATTGTCGAAGCGCCGAGCCTGGTGTTGCGCAGCTTAGGGCTGGAAGATGATCTGGACGCGCTCGCGCCCCTGGGTGCCAGACTCGTCGCAACGCCCGAAACGGGGCCCCACGAAAGACGCGCGATACTGGAATCCGCTGCGGGGATTCCGATCATATTATCGCAAAAACTTTGAATCGAGGATGAGGTGTTAGAATGGTGACGATCAGGGTTACCGACCGTGCCGGTCAGGAAAAGGCAGTCGATGGCCAGGAGGGACTGTCGATCATGGAGGTCATCCGGGAAAATGGCTTCGATGATCTGCTGGCCTTATGCGGCGGCTGCTGCTCCTGTGCGACTTGTCACGTCCATGTCGCCCCGGAATATTTGAGTCTTTTGCCGCCCATGTCCGATGATGAATCGGATCTTCTGGACAGCTCCGATCACCGCATCGACGGGTCGCGCCTCTCCTGCCAGCTCCGCTGCACCGCCAGTCTCGACGGGCTGAGGGTGACAATCGCTCCGGAAGATTGAGCGCTAAAATATCCATTCACGTGAAGGCGCGGTCCTATCGGCTCCAGCATCCGCTACACTGAACCTGAGGGCTGCCGCCTCGGCGGGTCCATTGGTGGTTCGCCTTTGATGCTTGCGGGATATGCAAAGGAACTACGCGAATTATAGCCATTCACGAACCAATCCGGGCGACGGATAGATGCTGAAGAAGCCGGCAACCGGCTCGCGAGGGGATGTTCTATGATCGCAACCAAATTTGTGTGCCGGCTGCTCTTTGGTTCGAGCCTCGCGGTGATCGCTCCGGCACTCGCCTTCGCCCAGGCACCGACAGCGATCCCGGAGAAGGGCGACGCGGCCGGGACGAGCGAGGAAAGTCAGTCGAACGTCCTGGAAGAAATCATCGTTACCGCACGCCGCTCCGAAGAGCGGCTGCAAAATACACCGGTTGCGGTGACCGCGTTTACCGCCGCCGACCTGTCGAGCGAGAATCTCAACAATATCTCCGCCATACAGCAACAGACGCCGAGCCTGGTCGTGCAGCCGAATCCGACGAGTTCAATGGGATCGGTGATCGGCATCCGAGGTCAATTGCAGAACGATCAGGCGCCGAATGTGGATCAGTCCGTGGGCATCTATGTCGACGATGTCTATGTCGGCCAGACGTACGGCTCGCTCGTCGACAATTATGTGGATATCGACAGGGTTGAAGTCCTCCGTGGTCCGCAGGGAACACTTTACGGGCGGAACACCACCGGCGGCGCCTTCAAGATCTATAACCGGCTTCCCACGGACCGTATCGAGGGCGAAGTCCGGCTCGGCTATGGCAATTACGACCGCTACGAAATAAGCGGAATGGTCAACCTGCCTATTGCCGAGGGCGTGGCGCTGCGGGTGGTTGGTAGCCACGTCGAAGATGACGGATATGGCAGGAACGTCACCCTGGACGAACCTCTCAACGACAAGAACCTTGAATTCTTTCGAGCGGCTCTGAAGATCGATGCGGGGCCGGACACGAGTGTCATTTTGCGAGCCGATTATCAACGCGCGGAGACCAACGGATTCCTGCTCAATCCGCTCCTGCTCGTCTACGGCTCCAGCACGCATATCGCACTTTCGGTCGAGCGTTTCGGTGCGGCCGGCACGACACCCGCTGCACTGAATGCGGCACTGGCGATCTGGAACGAGCAGATCGGAGGCGATCCGTACGAAACCGAATATGCAATTTCCGGAGGCGAGGTCAGCGAATTGTGGGGAGCGTCGCTGGACCTCAGCCATACGCTCGGCAATGTGACGCTTCAGGCGATCACCGCCTATCGCGAAATCGACAATGTCGCGGAATATGATCTGACGCCGATCGTCACCCGCAACCACGCGATCCAGGATACCAGGGTGAAGCAATTTACCCAGGAGCTGCGGGCGAGCGGGACGGCCGCGGACGGTCGGCTGACATTCACCGGCGGCTTGTTTTATTATCTGCTCAAGGCGAACGATATCGGGACGAATTTCCTGCTGCCCGCGCTCAATGGGCCGGTCTTCACGATCCGCACAAAGAGCGAAACCGAAAGCTATGCGGCTTATGGGCAGGCAAGCTATGCGATCGCGGAATCCTTGCGCGCCACCGTCGGCCTGCGGTACACCAAGGATAAGAAGACGCTCACCGCCAACAACACGCTGGGCGCAGCTTGCGCTCTCCCACCCGCTCTCCTTACCGGTGGCGTGTGCAGCCTGACCCAGGACGTGGATGCGTCCAATCTGTCCTACACGCTGGGATTGGATTGGTCGCCGACCCAGGACCTCCTACTGTACGCCCGGACCAGCCGCGGCTTCAAGGGCGGCGGCATCCCTTCGCGGACCACGGCCGATCCGCTGAGCGCCGAGCCGTTCCGGCCCGAGCAGGTCACCGATTATGAAATCGGGTTCAAGAGCGAATGGCTGGGCCGAAAGCTCCGGCTCAATGCCGCGGCTTATTATGCTGATTATACCGATATCCAGCGGACCGTGATCATTCCGGGTTCGGCCGGAGGGCCTTCTACCACCGCTGTCCGAAACGCGGCCGAGGCGACGATCAAGGGCGTGGAAGTCGAAATGATGGCCGTGCCGGTCCCTGGCCTCGAACTTGGCGGTGCTTTAGCTTATACGGATGCCAAATATCAGAACTTCACCGACGGGCTCGGCATCAGCCATGCATCGGAACGCTTCCAAAATCAGCCGAAATGGACGCTCAGCTTGCGCGCCGGCTATACGATCGACCTTCCATTTGGATCGTTGCGTCCCGAGATGGAATATTTCTGGCGGAGCAGCGCAGATCTGTTCCCATCGGGAGGAGCGCCGGTGGCGCTTCGCACCGAAGACAGTTTCGATCTGGTAAATGCGCGCATCGCGCTGGAGTTGAACGATCCGGCGCTTACGATCACCGTGTGGGCGCGAAACCTGTTCGATCAGCGTTACGACGTCGCACGATTCGACACGGTTCAGTCGAACGGCGTCCTGACGACGACGCCTGGTGAGCCGCGGCGCATCGGCGTCACGCTGCGGGCGGCATTTTGACCGTGTCGCACGCAATGGTCCTGAGCTCCGACGACAAAAAGCAACTCGTCCTCAACACCTGGAAGGCGTTCGCAAGCCACGACAACGAGACTGCCTTCCGGCACATTGATCCCGAGGTCGAATGGCATCTTCCAGGCGTCCCGGGCTTCCCGGCGAAAGGCATCGCCAAGCTTGCCGAGATGAGCGAATATGGCAGAAGTGCCTATCAGGGTGAGCGCACGATCGAAGTCAGGAATTGCTGGTGCGATGGCGATGCGGTCATCCTCGAATATAAGAGCCGCGGCCTGCGGACGAACGGCAACCTCTACGTGAACGATTATGTCAGTATTTTCGAACTGGAGGGCGACCAGATCGTCTCCATCCGTCAATATTTCGACACGGCCGCGGCAGCCCGTTCCGCCGAGCCCAAATGACCGCGCGGGTCGCCGAGATTATCGAGAAATTCCGGGCAGAGGCCATGGCGGATCCCTATCCGTTGTTCCGCGCCCTGCGCACGCATGCCCCGGTCATGGACGGGGATGTATTGAAGCATTTCGGCCGCGGCTCGCAGGCAAGCCTTGATCCGAACCGACGGGTATTCACCCTGTTCCGCCACCAGGACGTCAGCGATGTTCTGCGGTCGCCCGACAGATTCTCCAGCCGCCTGCTGGGAGACGGCATCAGCGATCTTTTCGGCGGATTCATGATTACCGCCGCGGATGGCGATGTGCATAGACGCGCTCGGAACCTCCTCCAGCCGGCCTTCTCGCCCAAGCAGCTCGGCGAATGGCGCTTGCAGGTTATCGAGCCGATGATCGTGGAGGAATTCGTTCGTCCACTCCAAGGCAGGGGTCGCTGCGATCTTGTCGAGGCAATCGGGAAGCCGTTTCCGATCCGGGTGATGTACCACATCATGGGGTTTAGCCCGGACCACCTTCCCTACGAGCGTTTCGCCGACTGGGCCCATCGGATCCTGCTGGTTGTCGCCGGCGTCCCGGGCACTCCGCAGGAAGCGGCGGCGGCCTTCGCTTCGGCGGCACGGGCAATGGAGGAACTCAACGCCTTTACCCTTGCCTTCGTCGCCCATCGGCGCGCAAGCGGGCAGCGCGGGAACGATCTCATCAGCCGCCTGCTCGACATAAGGTTCGAAGGCGAGGCGCTCGACGACGCCGGAGTCACGGATTTTATTCGGACGCTCCTGCCGGCGTCGGGCGAGACGACCACCCAGACGTTCAACAATTTGATGTCGCTCCTGCTCGACCGGCCCGAAGATCTGGAGCGCCTGCGGCGCGATCCGAGACTCGTTTCCCGCGCGATCGACGAAGCGATGCGGCTGGAGCCGGTCGCCTCGTTCGTGGCGCGCGAGGCCGTGGACGACACTGTTCTCCACGGCGTCGCCATCCCGCGCGGCGCAGGCCTGCTCCTGTCCACCGGCTCCGCCAATCGCGATGAGGCCGTGTACGAGAATCCGGACGTGTTCGACATCGATCGTCCCGGCCGAGCGAATCTCAGCTTCGGCCACGGCCCACACATTTGCGTCGGAATGCATGTCGCCAAGGCGATTGTCGGAGCTGCCGTCACGGCCATATTGGACGGTTGGCCAGATATCAGGAGGGATCCCGACTCGCCGGCGGTCGGCATCCACGGTGTGCATCGCCGATCGACCCAAAGCTTGCCTGTAATTTGGAACCGCCCCGCCTAGGACTTCAAGTTCGAAGCCAAGGCGCGGCGCCGACCTTGCCTTGATGATCCGGCAAACCGGCTCCAACTTTGTCACCCTGGCTGTGCATCGAAGTCTCCTTCTTCGATCGGAAGTTCAATGGCGCGCCCTTCCCCTGAACTGAGGTCGGAAGTCGCTTCTGCTGATGCCGCGGGAACCGGATCTTCGGTCTTTGGCCGGAAGGAAGACCTTCTTTCGCTCCTTTTCGGTTCATGAACGCTTTCCCTTTCCCCTGGAGAGCGCTCCAGAAGATCGCCAGTTCCATCGAGACGCCGATCGCCACTGGCCACAGCAGATCACCCATGGGAGCGCGGCCGAATTCACTGGCGCGCCAGCCAGGGTCCGGCGGCATGAGCGATGGAGATGCAGCAGATGACGCTGATTGTCGAAAGCTCAATTGCTCGTGCGACATTTCGTACAGTGTTGATAGCGAATTCGGCTACCTCCGCGTCAGCGTAAGACTGTGACAGGCACCACTTAAGCCGCGATTTTAAAGGGCATGTACATCGATGGACGCAATCGTTGTACAAGGGATAGAACTCAGCTTGCAGGACTTCGGTCGAGAGTGGGTATGGCTCCGGGCAATCCGCGTGGTGTGTAGATGCCTTCCCTGGACCTCAAGCATCTAGACCGCACAGTGCGATGAGGTCAGTTATGTTAGCCCGCGGTGGTCGGGTGCTACAGCTCCCCTTGTCAGATGCGGTTCGAATCCCTCCGCGGGATCAAATCCAGAGCCAAGGCTGCCTGCTGCGACGATTCATGAAGTGAATCAATGACTTACCTTGGAGAGGGTGGGAGCAGGCGCTCCGATTAACAAATTGAGACTAAAGGATAAATTAAATTCATCTCTGCCAGTCCCACACTCAGTCCCTCACTTTGCCTTGCAGCGGCCGCGAATACACGGGTCCTCCCGCGTCGTGAACGTAGATGGGCTTTGGGAGGATTTCGCCGGCGGCCTCCGCGATCCGCTGAAGATCACCTTCGATGACTGCTGCGACTTCGTCGTGATCTTGGTTGTCTTTGAAGCCGCCTTGCATCAACCGCCAGCGCAGCATGTGCAACTTAATCGCAAGGCCTCCGAGGTCGGGTGCGATCGATTTGACCAAATTATCATAAGCTTTGCCGAAGGATGCGCCCATCTCGTCCGCCTCATCTTCCCAGTGGTGAAGGGGATCAGACGCCGCTTCGTCAATCTCGTCGCCATCCTCAATTTCCGGAATGGGATTGGCATCGCACCAGGCAATATACTTCGCCTGCTCCGCATCGAAGCGGCTACGGCATAGGGCCCAGGCGGCAGCGATTTCGTCGTTCATTAGCAGCTCACATGTGCGGGCCCTGGATGCCTGCATCTATAGTGTGACGGTTTTTGACGTCTATCCCGCGGATCTGGATCGACCGCCAGCAGCTCCAACTTTGCAAGATACGCCTCCAACCTGAGACTGGAACGGCTGGAACGGGACTGGCTCGTGTCTTTAGGCTGCCGTGGCTCCGATTGACGCGCCAAGCGTCCTCGACCGATGCCGCGCTGCCGTTTGATCACAGCGGAATGGATGCCCAGAAGAGCTTGACTTGTGTTCAGTCAAGCAACTGATCTGACAAGCAGAATCATCGATCTTTTTGATCGCCGAAGCCTCCTATAGCACATTCTTTATTCGTGGAAAAGGCTGGATGTACTTGGACGTTAAGTTCTGTCCGCCGTCAGCACCAATGGCACAGATTTGAGGTTGTGATTTAAGGAGGATTTGGGCTTCGTCGTAGTGACGAAGGAACGAAGATGAAGCCCAAATCTTCCTATTCAAAATCGCCGTCGAAGGCCCCT
>Ga0065721_10004173_pt1 | contig 38513 bp, 36 predicted proteins | sample Mesricmetagenome_FD_59108 | JGI IMG/M metagenome (GOLD analysis project Ga0065721, IMG submission 59108) | Mesophilic microbial community from rice straw/compost enrichment Sample: eDNA_1 v2 (version 2) | ecosystem: Engineered > Solid waste > Grass > Composting > Bioreactor | place: USA: Davis... | reverse complement strand
CCGGCGAGTTGCAGCCATTCGTCGGGGACACCGACATCTTCATCACGCCCGGCTTCCGCTTCCGGACGGTTGACGTGCTGATGACCAATTTCCACCTGCCCAAGTCGACGCTGTTCATGCTGGTCAGCGCTTTTTCGGGCCTCGATGTGATGAAGGCGGCCTATGCCCATGCGATCGAGCATGGGTATCGGTTTTATTCCTACGGGGATTCCTCGCTGCTGCATCGGGCCAAACATCCCGAGGATGATGCGTGAGCGTGGGGCAAAAGCCCATAACCCGTTACACGCAGCGGATCGCCAACCTGCTCAGGCGTGCCGCTGAACAGAACCAGTCGCACCTGACCCTGTCGCAACTGGTCGAGCTGTTGGGACCCAGATCGCACCGCCTGCTGCTATTGGTCGTGTCGCTGTTCAACATGATCCCCGGGCCCCCCGGCTATGGCGGCACGATTGCCTGGACGACCTGCGCCATTGCCGTGGCCATGCTGATAGGGCGACCTATCCGGCTGCCCGGCATCATCGGCAATCGAAAACTGCCGCTGGATCTGATGATCAGGGCAAGCGAACAGGTGGTGAAGGTGGCAGCCATCCTGGCACGGTTTTCGAGCCCGAGATTGCGGTGGTTGACCGGCGCGGCGGCTAATGTGCCCTATGCCATTCTGGTGATGGTCGTGAGCGTGGTGATGTCGCTGCCTGTGCCCTTCATCAATGCGATCCCCAATGTGGGCCTGTGCATCATCGCCTTTTCGATGCTGAACCGGGACGGGGCAGGGGTCATCGCAGGGCTGATTGCAACGGCGCTGGGCCTGGCTGTTGCCGTTGCCATTTTCGTCGGTGCGTTCCACCTGGGCATGACGGCCATCAACTCGGTCGGATAGCGTCGCTTGCAGTTATGCCCGCCTGCTCGGAGCATGATAACGTCGTCCATGTCTCTGGGCCCTTCCGCCCCCGCGCACAACCGGCTAGAACCCGCGCCATGAAGCAAGTTTCTTTTTCCCTTCTTGCCACGGACGGCATGGCCCGGCGCGGCCGCATCGACACGCCGCGCGGCGAGATCAATACCCCGGCCTTCATGCCTGTCGGTACGGCCGGCACGGTCAAGGCCATGTATCCCGAGCAGGTGCGCGAGACCGGCGCCGATATCCTCCTGGGCAATACCTATCACCTGATGCTGCGGCCCGGCGCGGAACGTGTCGCAGCGCTGGGTGGACTGCACGATTTCATGGATTGGCAGCGACCGATCCTGACCGATAGCGGCGGTTTCCAGGTCATGTCGCTGGCAAAACTGCGCAAGCTCACCGAGAAGGGCGTGACCTTCAAGTCGCATATCGACGGGTCGAGCCATGAGCTGACGCCGGAGCGTTCCATCGAAATCCAGACGCTGCTCGACAGCGACATCATCATGCAGCTTGACGAGTGCATCGCACTGCCGGCCGAGCGCAAGGAGATGGAACGAGCCATGGAGCTTTCGATCCGCTGGGCCGAGCGTTCCAAGACCGCGTTCAACAACCAGCAGAACCGGGCGCTGTTCGGTATTGTGCAGGGTGGCGACGATGCCGAGCTGCGCGGGCGTTCGGCAGCCGGGCTCAAGAGCATCGGCTTTGATGGCTATGCCGTCGGTGGCCTGGCCGTGGGCGAGCCGCAGGAGGTGATGTTCCGGGTGCTGAGCGATATCACTCCGGAACTGCCGACCGACCGGCCGCGCTATCTCATGGGCGTGGGCAAGCCGGACGACATCCTGGGCGGCATCGAACGCGGCATCGACATGTTCGACTGCGTTCATCCCACGCGCGCCGGGCGTCATGGCCATGCCTATACGCGCTTTGGCGTCATCAACCTCAAGAACGCCCGGCACAAGGACGATCCGCGGTCACTGGACGAGCAGTCGCCCAATCCGAACTGCCGACGCTGGAGTCGGGCCTATCTGCACCACCTGGTCCGTACCGAGGAAATTCTGGGTGCCATGGTGCTTTCGCAGATCAACCTGGCCTATTATCAGGAGCTGACTGCAGGGGCGCGCGCGGCCATCGAAGCCGGGCGCATGGATGATTTTGCGGCGGAGACGCGTGCGGCATGGGCCGCCGGCGACCTGCCTGTTCTGTGACACAGAGGAACAAGACAATGGCCAAGGGTGAACGCGGCGATGGGCTCAACCTGCTGAGCAAGCACCGCAAGCGGCTGGGCGAGACGACGATGCGCGAAATGTTCGCGCTCGACCCCAACCGGTTCCAGCGTTTCTCGGCGACCGGTGCGGATATCCTGCTCGACTATTCCAAGAACCGGATCGATGAAGACGCCATGGCAGCGCTGTTCGATCTGGCGCGGGCTGCCGGCGTCGAAGAACGCCGCACACAAATGTGCGAGGGCGAGCATATCAACATCACCGAGGATCGCGCGGTGATGCACATGGCGCTGCGCTATCAGGGTGACCGGCCCGTCGCAGTGGATGGCAAGGATGTCATGCCCGATGTGCGGGCCGTGCTGAAGGCCATCGAAAACTACACCAACGGGGTGCGCTCGGGCGAAATCCGCGGGCATGGCGGCGAACAGTTCACCGACGTGGTCAATATCGGCATCGGTGGCTCCGACCTTGGTCCGGCCATGGTGACGCTGGCCCTCGAGCCCTATACCCGCGCTGATCTGCGGGCACATTACGTGTCCAATGTCGACGGCGCGCATATCCATGATGTGCTCAAGCGCCTCGATCCGAGAAAGACGCTGTTCATCGTCGCCTCGAAGACGTTTACCACCGATGAGACCATGACCAATGCCAATTCGGCCCGGGCATGGATCGCGGAAAAAATCGGTGAAGAGGCGGTGCCCAACCACTTCGCGGCGGTTTCGACCAACATCGAGGCCTGCGCCCGGTTCGGCATCCGCGAAGACCGGATATTCGGCTTCTGGGACTGGGTCGGCGGGCGTTACTCGGTGTGGTCGGCGATCGGCCTGCCCATAGCCATGGCTGTTGGCTACGAGAATTTCGCCAAGTTCCTGGCGGGCGCCGACAAGATGGACCGGCATTTCCTGGAAACGCCGCTGGAGCGCAACCTGCCGGTGATCATGGCGCTGATCGGCGTGTGGTATCGCAATGCCTGGGGTTTCTCGACCCATGCGGTGCTGCCCTACGACCAGCGCCTGTCGCGTTTTGCCGCTTATCTCCAGCAGCAGGACATGGAATCGAACGGCAAGTCGGTGACGTTGAACGGCAAGAAGGTGGAATGGTCCACCGGCCCCATCGTCTGGGGCGAGCCGGGCACGAATGGCCAGCACGCCTTCTACCAGCTGATCCACCAGGGGACCGATGTCATTCCCTGCGACTTCCTGATCGCCGCGCGTCCGCATGAAAACCTGCCGCCGCACCACGACAAGCTGGTGGCCAATGTGCTTGCACAGTCCGAAGCCCTCATGCTGGGCAAGACCAAGGACGAGGTCGTTGCCGAGCTCAAGGCGCAGGGCCTCGACAAGGAGCAGATCAAGGCACTGGCGCCGCACAAGGTGTTTCCGGGCAACCGGCCGAGCAACACGCTGTTCTACAAGCAGCTGACGCCGGAAGTGCTTGGTTCGCTGATCGCGCTTTATGAACACAAGGTGTTCGTCCAAGGTGTCATCTGGAACGTCAACTCCTATGATCAGTGGGGCGTTGAGCTGGGCAAGCAGCTGGCCAAGGCCCTTCTGCCCAAGGTCAGGGGTGAACAGGGCGCGGAGGGACATGATGCCTCCACCCAGGGTCTGCTCGGCTACTATCTCGCAAACAAGGCCTGACACTTGGTAATCACCTCAGACGAACAGCTCGACAGGCTCAAGGCCATCGGCCGCATCTGCGCGCAGGCGCGCGAGACCATGGCGGCCGCCATGCGCCCGGGCATGACAACGCTCGATCTGGACGAGATCGGCGCGAAGTTTCTTGCAGAACACGGGGCCGAGTCGGCACCGGTGCTGACCTACAACTTCCCCGGCGCGACCTGCATTTCGATCAATGAGGAAATCGCTCACGGCATTCCAGGCGAGCGGGTGCTGCAGGAGGGCGACCTGGTCAATATCGACGTGTCGGCCGCCCTGAACGGCGTCTTTGCCGACTGCGGTGCCTCATACATCCTGGGCAAGGGCGACAGGCGGCTCGAAAATCTCTGCCGCGACGGCAAGAAGGCCATGTGGGCCGGCATCAATGCCATCAAGGCAGGGGCGTCGCTGGCAGACATCGGCACGGCCATTGGCAAGGTGGCCAGGAAGGGCGGCTATACGCTGATCCGGAACCTTGCCAGCCATGGTGTGGGCGATAGCTTGCACGACGATCCGGGGGAGATTCCCACCTGGCCTGACCGGTCGGAGCGCCGGGTGATCCAGAACGGGCTGGTGTTCACCGTCGAACCCTTCCTCTCCCTGGGCGGGCAGATGGCCGAACAGCTCTATGAGGACGATGACTGGACGCTCACTGCCGAGCCGCTGGCACCCACGGTGCAATATGAGCACACGGTTGTGGCAACGCCGCGCGGCGCCGTGGTGGTGACGTTGGCGGGATAGTGCCTGCCATGCCTTTCCCCATCGGGGAGAAGAAAAGGAGCTACAGCCAGACCAGCAGCAAGGGACCAAGGATGACGAGGCCGATGCCGACCGCATAGCGCAAATTGCCCAGCTGGCGCAGGGCAGGCACGCTGAGGAAGGTTGAGAGCACAAAAAAGCCAATCAGACCAATCAGCGCCGGCAGCAAGGGGTTGAGGTTGAGCGCCGTGTTCTCGGTCAGCTGCAGATAAATCATGTGTCCTACGGCAAAGCCGAGCAGAGCGACGATGACCACGGCCACCGCCTTGGCGGCGATAAGTAGGGCCTGATCAATCGTGGCGCTGGTGAGCAGCAGCGCAAGGCCGCTGCCGGTGACATGGGCGGCCGCCAGGGTCGCGAACACGCCGCTGCCCGCCAGGGCAGGCACGAGTTCAGGCGGCGCGTTGAGGGGCAGGGACCCCACCATAGGCAGATTGGCGCCGTATTGGGCCAAAAGCAGGATGCCGTAGAGCATGACAAGCGTGCTGGCCGCAAACACCAGCAGCGTGACCGCCAAAACCTTCAGCAGATCGGTGGTTGCCTGAGACATCTGTTTCCCCAAACCCTATTGGCTACGCGCCGCGACTTTACGGCATGCGGCTGATTCTCAAACGCGATTGCGTTGGGGATGACGGCCGATACGCGTGAGTGTGCCCGGCTGCGCGCGCCGGATGGCGCGGGCAATGCGGATCGGCTTGCGATACTCGTCCGACAGTTCACCCGCATCGGCACGATAGTCCAATTCGGCATAGGGATCGGGATCGAAATAGGACTGGGTCATGACGGGGCGGTTGATGCTGAGGCCTGGCAGAAGAACATGTCATTCGGGCCGAAGCACGACAGGCAGCGAAAGAAGATGGTGAGAGATGGTACGCCGGGCGGGGGTCGAACCCGCGACCATTCGATTAAAAGTCGAATGCTCTACCACTGAGCTACCGGCGCCTGACGGCCTCTTGGCCGCGTTCCTGGTCAGCCAGGGACGGACGCCCGTGGCGTCGCGGCGGAACATAGCGGCCCTTGTTCGCCTGTCAACCGAATTTGCCCGCTAGCGCACATCCAGTGGCGTGCCCGTATAGGGCATGGGAATGCAGGCGATGGAGACCCGCTCGAAACGTTCGCACAAGGACCGTGCCTCGCTCAGCGCGGCAATGGGGCCGACGACGATGCGCTTGTCGTTGCCATTGGCTTCATCGATCACAAGCGGCGACAGGCCAAACAGGAGGGGGCCGAGCTTGATCGTGAGATCGTTCCAGAGCGCAGGGGTCTGTTCGAAGGGGACGGGAGCACCCACGGCAATGCCATAGGCACTCTCATTGGGCACGGCCAGCGCTGTCTGCGGCTGGACGATGGCCGGCAGCGGCTGGCTCGGCGCACTGGGGGCAGTGGCCTGCGGCAGGGCTGACTGGCGCACGGCCACCGAACCGCCCTCGGTATCGAAGGTGAGGGTTTCGTTGGCACCGATCGAGGAGGTGAAGGTCGAACGATCCACAAGGGCGCCCACCGGCAGGCCTTCGAGCATGCGGGGCACGGTGACTTCCAGGGCGCCCACACGGCGGATGACCTCGTTGCCGCTGCGTTCCTGCATGGCAAAGCGGCTGACGAGCACTTCGTTCTCGCGCTTGAGTCGGGTGGTTTCCTCGCGCAGTTCAGCCACCTGCTGACGCAGGGTTTCGATGGAAGCGCCGGCAACGCGCGGCTGGTGCAGCCCGCCGATCACACTCTGGGGCACGAGCAGGGATACGTTGGAGCCAAACACGGCAAGCGTGGCGCAAACCAGGGCCACGATGCCCCAGGCCACCACGTCCGATTGCCGGAATTGTTCGGATGCTTTAGCCAAGCCACTAAACCTCTGGAATGCCCGAATCGCCGGGCATTTCGGGGCTAGAGTGGTCTCATTGTTATTGGTTCGCCAACTGTTGGCTGCCATAAAATTGTGTAAATGCCGGGTGAGAACGCCGGCTCGGGGGAGAGCGTCATGGCCGAACTGCTTTCGATCATCCTGGCGGCGGGCGAGGGTACGCGGATGAAGTCCGCCTTGCCCAAGGTGCTGCATCCGGTCGGCGGCCTGCCGGTGGTGAGCCATGTGCTGCGTACGGTGAAGGCTTTCGGCTCGAAGGTGGCCGTTGTCGTTGGTCCCGATCACGAGGCGGTAGAAGCAGCCGTGACCCGGTTCGAAGCCGGAGCCCGGATTTCGCGCCAGATGGAGCGACTGGGTACGGCGCATGCCGTGCAGCAGGCCCGGGCGGCCTTCGAGGCAGCGCCCGGTCATGTGCTGGTGCTGTACGCCGATACGCCGCTGGTGACCGGCGCGACCATTGGCAAAATCGTCGACAGGCTCGATGCCGGTGCCGATATGGTCGTGGTTGGCTTCAGGCCAGACAATCCCACCGGCTACGGGCGGTTGCTGACGGACGGTGACCGGGTGCGCGCCATTCGCGAGCACAAGGATGCCACCGAGGAAGAACGGCAGATCGGCCTGTGCAATTCGGGGATCCTGGGCTTTCGCGGCGACACCCTGCGGGCCGTCATCGATCGGATCGGCAACCACAATGCCAAGGGCGAATATTACCTGACAGATGCGGTGGAATTGGCGGCCGGCGACGGCAGGCGGATCGACTTCATCGAAGCCGACGCCAGGGAACTGGTGGGCGTAGATAACCGGGAAAAGCTGGCAGAAGCCGAAGCGACCTTCCAGGAGTTCAAGCGTAGGGAAGCCATGAGCAACGGCGTGACGTTGCGCGACCCAAAGAGCGTATGGTTCTCCTGGGATACGGAGCTGGGCCGCGACGTGACGATCTTCCCCAATGTGGTGTTCGGGCCCGGCGTCAAGATCGCGGACAATGTGGAAATTCGCGCCTTTTGCGATATCGAGGATGCGGTGATCGGCGAGGGAGCCAGCATCGGGCCTTTCGCACGCATTCGCGGCGGGGCGGAACTGGGCCCGGACGTGCATCTGGGCAATTTCGTCGAGGTGAAGAAGAGCAGGATCGGCGCTGGCACCAAGGCGGGCCACCTGAGCTATCTGGGCGATGCGGACATCGGCAGCAAGACCAATATCGGCGCCGGCACAATCACCTGCAATTATGACGGCGTGAACAAGGACAAGACGGTGATTGGGGACAATGTCTTCATCGGTTCCAATGCATCACTGGTCGCGCCGGTGACCATCGGGGACGGCGCCTATACCGCGTCGGGCAGTGTGATAACCGAGGACGTACCAGCCGATGCGCTGGCCCTTGGGCGGGCACACCAGATCAACAAGCCGGGCTATGCGCCGAAATTGAAAGCGCGGGCGTTGGCCAAGAAAGGAAAGTAGCATGTGCGGGATTGTTGGTATTGTCGGTGACGCTCCCGTTGCCGGGCGGCTGGTCGATGCGCTCAAGCGCCTCGAATATCGCGGCTATGACAGCGCCGGCGTCGCCACCCTGGAGGGTGGCGCGATTGCGCGGCGCCGGGCAGAGGGCAAGCTGGGCAATCTGGCCAGCAAGCTGGGCATGGAGCCGCTCGATGGTCATATCGGCATTGGCCATACCCGCTGGGCAACGCATGGTGCGCCGACCGAAGCCAATGCCCATCCGCACGCTACCGATCGCGTGGCGGTCGTCCACAACGGCATTATCGAGAATTTCCGCGAATTGCTGGAAGACCTGAGGCAGGACGGCTATCTGCCGCAGACCCAGACCGACACGGAATCGGTAGCCCTTTGGGTGACGCGCGAACTGGACAATGGCGCCGATCCCGAACTGGCCGTCGCCCGCACACTCAAGAAGCTCAAGGGGGCGTTTGCCCTGGCCTTCATGTTCAAGGGTGAAAATGGCCTGCTGATCGCGGCGCGTCACGGTGCGCCGCTGGCTGTGGGCTATGGCACGACTGAAATGTATCTCGGGTCGGACGCGATGGCCCTGGCCCCGTTCACCTCGCGCCTGACTTATCTGGAGGATGGCGACTGGGCGGTCATCACGCCCAAGGGTGTCACAATCCGCGACGGCCGCGACGCTATCGTTCAGCGCGAGCAGCTCGTCAGCCAGGCTTCGGCACTGATGGTCGACAAGGGCAACCATCGCCATTTCATGGCCAAGGAAATCTACGAACAGCCCGAAACCATCTCGCACACCCTCAGCCACTATGTAGACATGGGTGCCGAGAAAGTGGCGATCCGGGAAAACCTGCCATTCCACTTTGGCGATCTGTCGCGGCTGACCATGAGCGCCTGCGGCACGGCATATTATGCCGGGGCCATCGCCAAATACTGGTTCGAGCGCTATGCGCGCCTGCCGGTCGATATCGATGTGGCGTCCGAATTCCGCTATCGCGAGCCGCCGATGGAAAAGGGCGGGCTGTCGTTGTTCATCTCGCAGTCGGGCGAAACCGCCGATACGCTGGCGGCGCTGCGCTACTGCGCCGGGCAGGGCCAGCATGTGGCCAGCCTCGTCAACACGCTGGAATCGACCATTGCGCGGGAGTCCGGGGTGGTTTTCCCGATCCTTTGCGGGCCAGAAATCGGTGTTGCGTCAACCAAGGCGCTGACGGCGCAGCTCACGGCACTTGCCAGCTTGGCCATTGCCGCCGGGCGGGCGCGTGGCGTGCTGAGTGGCGAGCAGGAGGCCGAGCTGGTCAAGGCGCTCACGGCGCTGCCGTCGGCCGTATCNGCTGCCCTTGGTGCCGAAGAACAGATNGTGGATATTTCCAAGCGNCTCTCAAAGGCCAAGGACGTGCTCTATCTGGGTCGCGGGCCGATGTTCCCGGTGGCCATGGAAGGCGCCCTGAAGCTCAAGGAAATCAGCTACATCCATGCCGAAGGATATGCGGCGGGTGAACTCAAGCATGGTCCCATCGCCTTGGTGGACGAGGCCATGCCGGTGATCGTGGTGGCGCCTTCGGACGAACTGGTCGACAAGACATTGTCAAACATGCAGGAGGTCGCGGCGCGCGGCGGCAAGATCATCCTCATCACCGACGCGGAAGGCGCCCGCACCGTGGGCCAGGGTGTCGCCGATATCATCGAGATCCCGCATGTGCATCCGTTCGTGGCGCCGATCCTGGCGACGATCCCGGTGCAACTGCTTGCCTACCACACAGCAGTGTTCATGGGCACCGACGTCGACCAGCCGCGGAACCTGGCAAAGTCGGTGACGGTCGAGTAGGCCCGCTCAGTCATTGCCCGGCTGTTCCCGGCAATCCGGTCAGTGGCGGCACGGGCAACTTCGCCGGCCGTTGGTGACGTTGAGGGTGGTTCTCGCTAACCCGCCCGGATCAGCGGGATCGCGAGGTCCTTGCGGAAAAGATAGAGCAGGGTGCGCGCGGCTTCGCCCTCCGGGCCGGTAAGGCCGGGATTGCGGGCAAGCAGGGCCTTGGCCTCGTCATGGGCAAATTCAAGCAGGTGCCGATGCACATCCGGCACCGCGACCCTGTAGCCGGGCATGCCGGACTGGCGGGTGCCAAGCACGTCGCCCTGGCCGCGCAGTTCCAGGTCGCGCTCGGCGATCTCGAAACCGTCCTCGGTCGACTTGATGGTTTCCAGCCGCGCCCGGGCGGTTTCCGAGAGCGGATCCTTGTAGAGCAGAAGACAGGCCGAACGCTGCGAGCCGCGCCCGACGCGGCCCCGCAACTGGTGCAGCTGGGCGAGACCGAAACGCTCGGCATGCTCGATGATCATGATGGTGGCATTGGGTACGTCTACGCCGACTTCGATGACCGTGGTCGCCACCAGAAGCTTGATCTCGTTGGCCTTGAAGCGAGCCATCACCTCCTGCTTTGCGGCGGCGGACATGCGGCCATGGACCAGGGCAACCTCATCCCCGAACACTTTTCCCAATTGCGCGAAGCGATCCTCGGCGCTGACCACTTCGAGCGTCTCGCTCTCCTCGACCAATGGACAGACCCAATAGGCCTGCGCGCCCTCAGCCAGACGGGACTGTAGCCGTGAGACCACGCGCTCATAGTCGCCTATGGAGAGGACGGCGGTATCGATCGGCTGGCGTCCACGCGGCTTCTCGCGCAGGACGCTGACGGCCATGTCGCCGAAATGGGTGAGGACGAGGGTGCGCGGTATCGGGGTGGCAGTCATCACCAGCAGGTCGGTATGACGGCCCTTGTCGGAGAGGGCGAGGCGCTGATGCACGCCGAAGCGGTGCTGTTCGTCCACGACAGTCAGCCCCAGATTTGCGAAGGCAATGTCGGACTGGAAGAGGGCATGCGTGCCGACGGCGATGGCTATGGAGCCATCGGCCAGGCCGGCCAGGATGGCGCGGCGTTCGCTGGCGGGCATCTTGCCGGTCAGTAGTGCGCAGGAGATGCCGGCGGCGTCGCAGAGCGGCTGAATGGTGCGATAGTGCTGTGATGCCAGCAGTTCGGTGGGAGCCATGAGCGCAGACTGGGCGCCACTTTCGGCCATCGCGGCCATGGCCATGAGCGCCACTACGGTCTTGCCTGATCCGACATCACCTTGCAGCAGCCGTGACATACGATCCGGCGCGGCCAAATCGGCGCGGATTTCCGCAAGAGCCCGCTGCTGTCCATCGGTCAGGGCAAAAGGTAGGGCAGCGGCAAGGCGATCGGTGATCTCACCAGTAAACTGGCGTGCAACGCCGCGGGCAGACACCATGCTGGAGCGGACCAGTTGCAGGGTGATCTGGCCGGCCAGATATTCGTCATAGGCCAGACGCTGGCGGGCCGGCGACCAAAGCTGAGCCTCGTCGGGATGCTCGGGCAGGTGGACGCTGCGCATGGCATCGGCAAAGGTCGGCCATTTGCGCCGGGCGAGGGTCTCTGTGTCAATCCATTCGGGCAGGTCGGGCAGGGCATCCACTGCCTGTCGGACCAGCTTGGCCAAGGCCTTTGGGCTGAGGCCATTGGTCAGAGGATAGACGGGCTCAACCAAGGGCAGGGTGGCGAACTTGCCGGCCTCGACAATGTAGTCGGGGTGGGTGATCTGCTTTTCGCCGTTGAAAAACCCGATCTGGCCAGAGACATAGCGCTCCTCACCGACTGGCAGGGCCTTTTCGACCCAGCCGCCTTGGGCGCGGAAGAAAACCAGGCTGATCTCGCCGGTGTCGTCATGGGCGAAGACGCGGTGCGGGATATGCGGTTTGCCGCGGGGCGGAGGCTGGTGGCGGTCGATATGCAGGCGCAGCGTAACGATCTGGTTGAGATAGGCTTCCGCAATCCCGACCTGCCGCCGCCGGTCGACCACCCCCGATGGCATGTGCATGAGGATGTCGAGGACGATGGCCTCCTGACCCTCAGGTGCACCGAAAAACCGTGTCAGCAGGGCAGCCAGCTTGTCGCCCACGCCCTTGATGGCGTGCAGCGAACGAAACAGGGGCTGCAGGGTTTCCGGGCGCGACACGGGCGTTTTTCGTTCCAGGCTGTTCATCGACAAGGTGGGACAATGCCTTGGGGACAAGTCCGTGGCAGAATGGGGATACTAGAATTGCGGTGAATGCGGCAACGCACCTTTAACGCGGCGGGAGCACCACCAAGATATCGCTAGGGTGTCTGTATGGATCGCATCTATGAACTTTTGCTCTCCGTGGGGTATCCGAGGGCCGGCATTGACTGGCTTAAGCGGCACCGGTTGCTGACAATCGCGGTGTTGGCGGCGCTTGCGTGGCTCCCGGTGATCGTGGCGATCTGGCTATTACTGCAGTGGATTGGGTCATCGGGGGTTGGGCAGGGCTGACACGACCGCCGAACCCGCGTAATAGACATGTCCAAATCGGGAACAAATTGCAATCATGGGTGTCGAAATGGCGGCCGGTGAAGACATAGCTATTCGACGCAAGCGGCTGCGCTACCGCGCCTGGCACCGCGGCACGAAGGAAATGGACCTGATTCTGGGCCCTTTCGCCGACGCCAATGCCGAGCGGTTCGACGATGCGGAACTGGATCGGCTCGAAACGCTTATGAACGAAGAAGATCCGCCCCTGCTCAAATGGGTCATGGGGCAGGAAGAGCCTCCCGCCCATGTGGATCGTGAATTCCTTGCCCTCGTGATCGCCGACCATCAGGCCCGGATCAGGAAATGAACGAAAATAGCGGGATGAAGCCGCAGGTCCGCACGATCTCCAACGTGCCGGACGGCATGCAGCCGATGGTACTGGCGGGGCTGATCGAGAAGCGGCTCAAAGATGCGCCAGACGATGCGGCGAGCCTGGTTTTCGTCGCGCGGGATGGCCGGCGCATGCAGCGTATGGCCGAAGTTCTGGGCGCCATGATGCCCGGCCACACGATCCTGACCCTGCCGGCATGGGACTGCCTGCCCTATGACCGCGTCTCGCCCAATACCGTCACCGTCGCCGCGCGCATGAACGCGCTGGCGGCCCTGACGAGCGGCGCGAAGGGCGCCGTGGTGCTGACGGCCGTCAATGCGCTGATCCAGAAGCTGCCGCCGCGGGACCTCGTGGAAACGATGAGCTTTTCGGCTGTTGTGGGCCGGGTGGTGGACAGCGACCGGCTGGTGGCCTGGGCCACCAACAATGGCTATCTGCGCGTGCCGACGGTGCGGGAGAGCGGGGAATTTGCCGTTCGCGGTGGCCTTGTAGATCTGTTTCCCGCGGGACTGGAATCGCCCCTGAGGTTCGACTTTTTCGGCAGTCAGCTCGAATCGATCCGTACGTTCGATCCAGATAGCCAGCGCACGACAGGTACGCTCAAGCGTGTCGATCTGACCCCGATGAGCGAAGTGGTGCTCAACGAGGAGACGATCCGGCGGTTTCGGCAAAAATACACCGCGGCCTTTGGTGGCAATACGGTCGATGATACGCTCTATGCATCGGTGAGTGGCGGCTCGCGCTATTCAGGGACCGAACACTGGTTGCCCTTCTTCTATGACCACATGGACCGGCTGGCCGACTATGTGGGCGATGCGCCATTCGTGTTCGATGATCAGGTGGCAGAGGCCTATGTCGAGCGCTCGGTGCAGATCCGGGATTATTACGATGCCCGCGAGTCTGCCAGGCAGGCGCCCAAGGTGGCGGGGGCAGGGGCACCCTACAAGCCGATCAGGCCGGAGCTGCTTTACGATCTCGACCTGAGCCCGGCCGAACTGGCCGGGGCCTCGGTCATCCAGTTTTCACCGTTCCTTTCGCCCAATACCGCACGGGGCGATGACGCTGGCGGACATATCGCGCCGAGCTTTGCTGCCGAGCGTGCGGCATCCGACGTCAACCTTTTCCAGGCCGTTGTCGACCGGTTGCTGGCCGAGCGGCGCAACGGACGCCGGGCGGTCATTGCCTGCTGGAGTGCGGGCACGCGAGACCGCATGGCGCAGGTCTTGAAAGACCACGGCCTGACCAATCCGCGCATGGCGGAAAACTGGCGGGACGCGGAAACGACCAGCGCGACCACCACATCGCTCGTCGTGTTACCGCTTGAGACCGGCTTTGAAACCAAGGATCTGCTGGTTCTGTCCGAGCAGGACATTCTGGGTGAGCGCATCCTGAGGCCGCAGCGCAAGAAGAAGGCGTCGGACGCGCTGACCGAGGCTGCCAGCCTCAATGCCGGTGACCTGGTGGTGCATGTCGACCATGGTATCGGCCGGTTTATCGGGCTGAAGGTGATCGAGGCTGGCGGCGCGCCGCATGAATGCGTTGAGCTGCAATATGCCGGGGACACCAAGCTCTACCTGCCCGTCGAAAATATCGAGCTGCTGACGCGCTACGGGTCCGACGATGCCTCGGTGACGCTCGACAAGCTGGGCGGTGTGGCCTGGCAGGCCAAGAAGGGCAAGCTCAAGAAGCGCATTCGCGAAATGGCCGAGCAGCTCATCAAGCTGGCGGCGCAGCGCATGCTGAGCAAGGCTGATGTCGTCGACATCAACGCCGGCGCCTATGACGAATTTGCCGCGCGCTTCCCCTATGAGGAAACCGAGGACCAGCTTGCTGCCATCGAAGCGGTTTTCGACGACATTTCATCGGGCAAGGTCATGGACCGGCTGGTGTGTGGCGACGTCGGTTTCGGCAAGACCGAAGTGGCGCTGCGGGCAGCCTTTGCAGTTGCGCTCAGCGGCAAGCAGGTCGCGGTGGTCGTGCCCACGACGCTTTTGGCGCGACAGCACTTCAAGACCTTCTCCGAGCGTTTCCAGGGCCTGCCGGTGCGGGTCCGACACGCCTCGCGCATGGTCAGTGCCAGCGAGCTCAAGGCCACCAAGGATGGCTTGGCTGATGGACAGGTCGATATTGTCGTGGGCACCCATGCCCTTTTGAGCAAGTCCATCAAGTTCAAGGATCTGGGCCTGCTGATCATCGACGAAGAGCAGCATTTCGGCGTTGGGCACAAGGAACGTCTCAAGGAGCTCAAGGCCAATGTGCACGTGCTTACGCTGACGGCGACACCGATTCCGCGCACGCTGCAACTGGCACTCACAGGGGTACGCGACCTGTCGCTTCTGGCAACGCCTCCCGTGGACCGCCTGACCATCCGCACGTTCATTTCGCCGTTTGACCCGCTCTCGGTTCGTGAAGCCCTGCTTCGCGAGAAATATCGGGGCGGCCAGAGCTTCTATGTGGTGCCGCGGATCAAGGATCAGGCCGATATTGCCGAATTCTTGCGCCAGCAGGTCCCGGAAGTGTCGTTCGTCATTGCCAACGGACAGATGCCGCCGGGCGAGCTCGACGACATCATGAATGCCTTCTACGACGGCAAGTTCGACGTGCTGCTCGCCACTACGATTGTCGAATCTGGTCTCGATATTCCCAATGCCAACACTCTGATAGTGCACAAGGCGGATACTTTCGGCCTGGCTCAGCTCTATCAGATCCGCGGGCGCATCGGGCGCAGCAAGCAGCGCGCCTATGCCCTGTTCACGGTGCCGCCTGACCGCAAGCTGACGGACACGGCCGAACGCCGGCTGGGTGTGCTGCAATCGCTCGAATCGCTGGGCGCCGGGTTCCAGCTTGCCAGCCACGACCTCGATATCCGTGGCGCCGGCAATCTGCTTGGCGACGAGCAGTCCGGCCATATCCGCGAGGTGGGCTACGAGCTCTACCAGGCCATGCTCGAGGAGGCCGTGGCCAGCCTCAAGTCGGGCGAGGAAGAATACGAGGACCGGAACGAGTGGAGCCCGCAAATCTCGCTGGGCATGCCGGTGATGATCCCCGAGCATTACGTGCCCGACCTGCAGCTGCGCATGCAGCTCTACCGCAAGCTGAGCGATCTGAGCGACATCAGGGACATTGATGCGGCCGGTGCGGAGCTCATCGACCGGTTCGGCCCGCTACCCGAGGAAGTGGAAGCGCTGCTCAAGGTCATTCTGGTGAAATCGCTCTGCCGCCAGGCCAATGTCGAAAAGGTCGATGCCGGTCCCAAGGGGGCGGTCATCACACTGCGCAACAACGAGTTCCCCAATCCGGCGGCGCTGGTGCGCATGGTCAGCGATGTTTCCAACCAGGTACGGATCAAGCCCGATCAGAAACTCGTGTTCGCGCGCAACTGGCCAACGGCTGAACAGCGTCTCAAGGGCGCAGCTGCCATTCTCTCGAAGCTGGCAAAACTGGCTGAAACAGGGGCCTGAGCATGCTGCCGCAGCCACGCGGGTGCATAATGTTTTGGCAAGAGTAATCGGTCATGTTATTGCCCGATTTGAGCCCTTGAAGGGCAGTTCGAATTTCAAGGTGGCGAGGAGCCGCCGGGACCGCCAAGGAAGGCAAGGATATTCTATGACTTTCAGGAAACCGCTCGTCGCCGGAATCGCGGTGGCCGCTCTCATGCTGTCTCCCCTTTCGGCGTTTGCTCAGGAGGCGACCACTCCTGAAGCGCCCGCACCTGCCACGGATGCCGCTCCGGCCGATGCCGGAGCAACCGGCGAAGTCGCGGCCGCCGTCGACAATCTTGCATCACAGAACTGGCTCAAGGTCTGCGACCCGCTGCCCGATGGACAGAAGGCGTGCCTGATGCGCCAGGTAGTTCTGGCCAACGGCCAGTTCCTCGGCTCCTTCCTGCTGCGCGACGATCCCGGCCAGGAAAGCCGTCTTCTGGCCGTCGCGGCCGTGCCGCTCGGGGTGTTGCTGCCCTTTGGCCTGACCTGGCAGATCGACAATGCCAAGCCCGTTCGCGTGCCCTACATGCTGTGCGACACCCAGTCCTGTTCCACGCAGCTGGTGATCAACGAGCAGTATGTCAATTCGCTCAAGCGCGGCGCAAAGCTGACGCTGACCGCCAAGAACCGTCAGAACCAGGATCTGGCCATCGAGATCGACCTGGCTGGTTTCACTGCCACCTATGATGGCGATGCCGCTCTGACCTTCGAGCAGCTCCAGCAGCAGGAATCGGGCCAGAACGCGCTCGAACAGGTTCTGCAAGACCGTGCCGAGCAGCTGCGCCAGCAGCTTTCCGGTGAGGCTCCGGCGGGTGGCGCCACCGATGCCCCCGCATCCGCACCGGAAGCTCCGGCTCAGCAATAAGCGGGCTTGGCCAGAACGAATAGGCAAACGGGCGCAGAAAGCTGCGCCCGTTTTGCTTTTTGCGCTGGTCGTTCGACCCCGGCCACCGGCGCTGCGGGCGAACTAGCGTTCGCCCATGCCGACGGCAAATGCCTGGCGGCGCAATTGCGGCGACAGCTTGAGTGCCCAAAGACCACCGGCGCGAAGTGCCTGGCTGGGGAGCATGTCGGTCAGCAGCGAGCGGAACAGGGTATCGACCATGGTCCCGGTGCGTGCGAGGTCGCTCGACCGTCGGCTGGCATAGTCGAGGCTGACGGTCACGCCCCAGTCAGGCGATGTGCGGTCGACGCTCCGCACGGCAGCGAGAAGGTCGGCGGCATCTCTCAGGCCGAGGTTGAGTCCCTGAGCCCCGATGGGGGGGAAGGCGTGGGCCGATTCACCCACCAGTGCCACGCCGTCGTCGCCGGCCCTGTCGACGGTGAGGGTGGAGAGTGGAAAGACGAAGCTGGGCGAAGCGAGGCTGATCGCGCCGAACAGGCGCTGCGAGCGCTCATGCAGGGCAGCAAGAAGCGTTTCGGGTCCGCCGGACTGGACCTGGCGGAGCAACGGTTCCTCGTCGATCCACACCAGATTGGCGCGTGTGCCGCCCGCTGGCACGAGGGTGAATGGTCCGTGGGGATAGTGAAACTCGATGGACGCGCCACCAATGGGGCGTGACAATTCCAGGTCGCAGACCAGTGCCGCTTCGTTGAACCTGTGTTCGCGCGTAGCGATGCCGGCGGCCTCACGAATGAGGGACTTCTTGCCGTCGGCGCCCACCACAAGAGGCGCCCGAAGCACGCTGCCATCGGCCAGGGTGACAACACCAAGGTCGCCCTCGCGCCGGTAAGCCGTAACCGCCTGGCTTCGGGTGGCAAGCCCAGTTGCCGGCGCTGCGGCCTGAAAGCGCGTGAGCAGGGCGGTGTTGCCAAAGTTCCAACCAAAGGCGGAAAGGCCGACTTCCGCAGCGTCGAACAAAGTCTCGGGCGCGCGGATCAGCCTGGGGGTAGCGTCGATGATGCGAATGGCCGTGAGGGCATGGCCGAGTTCGGCGGGGTCGTCAATGAGCCCGCTGTCGCGCAGGAAGTCCACGCTTGGCATCATCAATGCCGACGTGCGTCGGTCGGGTGGCGCGGGAGGCGCCACGTGCATGACCGAAAGACCGGCGCGCGCGAGACTTACGGCTGCAGCAAGGCCCGCGAGGCCGCCGCCCACGACAATGATTTCGGCATCGGCGCTCATGGAGCAACATCCGCCAGGCGCGAGCGGCCAGTGGGCATAACCAGACTTCCCGCAAGCGAGCCGGCAAACATCGCGGCGAGGAACAACCATATCCCTTCAGGCTGGAATGCGACCAACGATATGGCTGGTCCCGGGCAAATTCCGGACATGCCCCAACCTATGCCGAAGAGCGCAGCGCCCCCGATGAGACGAACATCCACCTTCCTGTATTCCGGCTCGTGAAATCCAGAATCAAAGAGGGGAGCGGGGCGCGAACTGCCGATGCGAACAGCGATGAACATGACCAGGATGGCGGGGCCGATCACAAAGGCAAGGCTGGGGTCCCAGTCGCCACCGGGAATGGCTGTGAAATCGAGGAAGCGGAGCACCTTGAGCGGATCGACCATCTGGGAAACGTAGAGGCCTGCACCGAACAGCGCGCCGCTGAGGGCCGCGGTTGCCAGATAGGGAATACGCATCGCGCTCATCAGACTATCCCCGTAATGGTGACCGTGAGAATGGCCACGGAGAAGAATACGGCCACGGCAACCAGCGACCGGAGTGACAGGCGGGCAAGGCCGCAGACGCCGTGCCCCGAGGTGCAGCCGTTACCGATTCTGGTGCCAAGGCCGGTCAGCAGGCCCGCGACGATCAGCCAGACCGGCATTGGGATGGACCAGCCGGCAGGCGGGGCGACGAGTTGGACCGGCTCGGTGCCACCGGCGCCCAGCTGCGGAAAGGCAAATGCGGTCAGGGCGGTGGCGCCAACCAGTGCCACCAGGAAGACGACGCGCCAGAGCACAGATTGTGCCGGTGGCAGGAGCTGGCCAAAAATGCCGGATATGCCGGCAATGCGGCCGTTACCCAGCCAAAGCACGGCGCAGGCGAGCCCGATCAGACTTCCGCCCAGGGCTGCAGTCACGGGGGTGAAGGATTCCATGTTTGTCTCGCGGCAGGAGATGTCACCGAAGCCTAGCACCGGCCTTGGCGGCGATACCAGAGGCTGCGCGCAACCGTCATTCGGCCAGATGCCGCAGCCGCACAAAATTCTCCTGTGGGCCTTCACCAGATGGCATACCAACCTTAAATTGCGCAGGAAATTCTGACACCCGTACCGGAGTTCTGGATGCTTGAATTGCTCGCCGATCCCAATGTGTGGATCGCCTTTGCCACTCTGACGGTCATGGAGATCGTGCTGGGCATCGACAATATTGTGTTCATCTCGGTGCTGGTGTCCCGCCTTCCGCGCGAGAAGGCCGAATTTGCCCGCAAGCTTGGCATCGGCCTGGCGCTTGTTTTCCGTATCCTGCTGCTGTTCCTGATCAGCTGGATAGTTCAGCTCAAGGACCCGGTTTTCTCGGCCCTTGGGTACGATTTCTCGTGGAAGGACATCATCCTGATCGCCGGTGGAGGCTTCCTGATTTACAAGGCTACCCACGAAATGCATGCGGCCATCGAGGATGACCACGATGTCACGCCTGCCGGTGCGACTGCGGCAACGCTGCAGGCCATCCTGTTGCAGATCGTGGTCATCGACATGGTGTTCTCGATCGACTCGATCATTACTGCCGTGGGCATGGTGCCGGCCGACCAGGTCTTTGTGATGGTGGCCGCCGTGCTGGTGGCCGTGGGTGTTATGTTCGTCGCCTCCGGGCCGATTGCAAAGTTCGTTGCCGACCATCCGACCACCAAGATGCTGGCCCTGGCCTTTCTGCTTCTCATTGGCGTGACGCTGGTTGCCGACGGCCTCGGCTTCCATATCCCCAAGGGTTATATCTACTCGGCCATGGCCTTCTCGGTGCTGGTTGAAGCGGTCAACATTTTTGCCAAGCAACGCAAGCTGAAGCGCGGCGGGGCCAAAGCCAGGGCAGCAATCAGTCCATTCACGGGCGATACCGGTTCGGTGTCGTCTGCCGCGGCCATGGCTGCACTGACTGGATCGGCAACTGTACCCTCGGCCGCCACCAAGCCGGCGACCACGCGCAAGGCCAGCCCCAAGGCCGGTCCCGCCAGCCGGGCCCAGGCCCGGCCCAAATCTGCCCCACGCAAGCCGAGGGTACCGAAATGACACGCGTCGTTGCCATTCATGAAACCGGCGGACCAGAGGTCCTCAGCCTTGAGGACTGGACCGTAGGGGAGCCGGGGCCGGGGCAGGTTCGCCTGCGGCACACTGCGATCGGCCTCAATTTCGTCGATACATATCAACGTTCAGGGCTTTACCCGCTGCCACTTCCCTTTGTCGGGGGCAACGAGGCAGCCGGCGTAGTGACGGCTGTGGGCGAAGGCGTGTCGGATATCAGGGTGGGCGATCGGGTATGCTATCAGGGAACACCGGGTGCCTATGCCGAGGAACGAATTGCTCCGGCCGAAAAGCTGATACCCATTCCCGATGGTGTGGACGACCGCACGGCGGCCGCCATCATGCTCAAGGGGCTGACAGCCTATTACCTCCTGTTCAAGACCTGGCCCCTCAAGCCCGGCGAGACCATTCTCTGGCATGCCGCCGCCGGAGGAACCGGGCTGATAGCCACGCAATGGGCGCGCGCGCTTGGCGCCACGGTTATTGGTACGGCCGGAGGACCGGAAAAGGTGCGGATCGCGCGCGAGCATGGCTGCCACCATGTCATCGACTACAAGACTGAAGACTTCCCAAGCCGGGTGCGGGAGATCACCGGGGGCAGGGGCGTTGACGTGGTGTTCGATGGCGTGGGCAAGGCAACGTTTGAGGGATCGCTGGACTGCCTCAGGCCGCGCGGGCTGATGGCCAGTTTTGGCAATGCCTCGGGTGTGGTCGCCGTGCCGGACCTTGGTGTCCTTGCGCGCAAAGGTTCGCTGTATCTGACCCGGCCCACTGGAACGCATTATTTCGCGCGGCGCCAGGATCTGCTGGAGGGGGCGAAGGCACTGTTCGACGCCGTGCTGTCCGGAGCCATCAGGGTCAAGATCGGGGAGACCTTTGCTCTTTCTGACGTCGCGAGGGCGCATAGGGCTCTCGAGGCGAGGGAAACAACGGGGTCGGTGGTGCTGCTGCCATAGGCGTGGGGCCCGGCATCTGTCCCTCGGCTTCATCTCCGCAGGGGCAGCGTCGAGCAGCCTCCACTGATGAGCCGCAAGCCGGAGAGGGAAGGTCGGCAAGGGTTACTCTGGACAGGCGAGTGCTCTAACGCTAAAGGCTCCGGCACGGGTAGGTGGCAGAGTGGTTGATTGCTCCGGTCTTGAAAACCGGCGAAGGTGCAAGCCTTCCGGGGGTTCGAATCCCTCCCTACCCGCCATTCAGTAGGGCCGACGAGATGAGCCGCAAGGAATTTGACGCTTCGCGCATGCGGCGCATGAAACGGGTGGCAGCGCGGTACGGCCTGACCATTCTGACCGCCGAGAAGATCAAGGTTCTGGGGCAGGCGGGCGGCCATCAGGTGCGAGACGACGAAACGTTCAAAATCGTCTATGGCGATGTACCCAAGCCATTTTCGGCATCGCTGGACGATGTCGAAGCCTGGCTCGAGCGCCTCGAAGAAGAATCGGACTGAGCCAAGATTTGGTCGCGGGACGGCGCAACCCCCTGCAGCGCATGCCGTTGCGGTCCTGTGCGACAATTGAGTGAAAGCGGGCGAAGCCTAAGCGAGGCGGCCTCGATCGGCAAGCCCGGTTCTCTGCCTGCTCCGCCACATTCCGTTATTCATGCAGTAATGGAATCGAAGCAAACTCCAATTGTAGGCTCGTCTGGAGCCGGTCTGGCTCCAGACTATTGTGGTTGCGGGCTTCTGCGGAAACCGATCCCTACTTCCGCATCCCGCTTCAGTGTGGAGGCGCGTTACTCATGTTTACCTTGATCAACGCCGACGCCGACGAAGACGACGCCGAAATCACCGACCCCCAGGAAATTGCGGAACTGTTTGCTGCCATTGCTGCAGTCGCCATTGAGGCTATCGGCGCCGGGCAGGCCCGCACCCTGTTTGAGGCGGTGGTTGAGCAGGAGGGCCGCGACCCAAATTGAGCAACACTGTTGAGCTCCAATCCATCTATGCCGGTTCCTCTTGGAATTTCCGGTAACTGACGGCTTACGGACCGCAGTTGGCAGTGTCGAACTGCGGTCCTGATCCAAGGAACTTCCGTTGCGATGATCGGAATGAAAAGGCGCCGGTTGCGCGCTGCCGAGATCGCGCCCCTCGGGGATGCCGGACTTCTCGTCCGGTTCGGCACAGAGCTCAGCGACGAGGCCAATCAGGCCGCGTCGAATTTCGCCCGGAGACTGGGGCGCGATCCAATAGCTGGTGTATTGGAAGTCGTGCCAAGCCTGGTGTCCGTGCTGGTGCGCTATGATCCTGCCCGTCTGAGCTTTCAGGGCCTGGCTGGCGAACTGTCCTTGCGCATGCGGGGTGATAAGGCATCCGACCCATCCCATATGCACGCTATCCCTGTGCGGTTCGATGGCGAGGACCTGGTCGAGGTGGCAACGGCGCTGAAACTGAGCGTTGGCGAGTTTGTGGCAGCGCACAATGAGCAGCCCTTGCGGGTGCTGACCACGGGCTTCGCGCCGGGCTTCGTCTATTGCGGACTTCACGCGGACAATCTCGTCCTGCCGCGCCGCAGCAGCGTCCGGCAGAGGGTCGTCGCTGGCAGCGTGCTGTTCGCGGCGGGACAAACCGCCATAGCGGCTACCGACCTTCCCACAGGGTGGCATGTGATCGGCCATACGGAATTCCGCAATTTCGACCCGTCGGCCAATCCGCCCACAGTGTTGCGGGCGGGCGACCTCGTGCAGTTTCGGGCTCTTGCATGACCGCCGAACTCAGGATCGTCCGCGCCGGCCCGCTCTGCACCATCCAGGACGATGGGCGCGAGGGATTGCTGGCCCAAGGGATAAGCGCCTCGGGTCCGATGGATCGGGCGGGCCACCGGCTGGCCGGACATTTGGCCGGCGCACCGGGCAGTGACTGTATAGAGATCACGCGCGCCGGGCTGGAAATCGAAATTATTGCCGGGCCGCTGACGCTTGGCTGGGCGGGCGGCGCCTTCACAGTTTCCATCGATGGCGGTTCCGCGGTCTGGCCCGGTTGTGCCGTGCTGAAGGCGGGTGAACGGCTTTCAATCACGCCAGGGCCATCGGGCAATTACGGCTATCTGCGTTTCGGAGCGCGGCTGGACCTGCCTCCCGTCATGGGCAGCCTTGCCACCAATACGCGCGCGCAACTGGGCGGGCTGGATGGCAGGCCCATCAGAGACGGGGACATACTCCGCTTCAAGGGGCATGGCGTCGACCCAGTCCAGGTACAGGTACCGGAGACTCCTTCCGGTCCGATCCGGTTTGTCTGGGGCATTCATGCGCAACATTTTTCGTCGGTGGTGCGAGAGCGGTTCATGTCCCAAAACTTTCGCATCACTCCGATGATGGATCGGATGGGCGTTCGCCTCGCGGATGAGGCCTCGGTCTTTTCGGGTATGAGCAATCTCTCGCTGGTATCGGACCCAATTCTGGCTGGCGATATACAGATCCTGGGCGACGGCACGCCGATCGTGCTGATGCGCGACCACCAACCCACAGGGGGCTACCCACGCATCGGGACGGTCATTGCTGCCGACCTCGACCGGTTTGCGCAGTTGCGGCCCGGGGAGGCAGTTGCGTTTACCCCCGTTAGCGTGGAGCATGCGCATCGAATGTTGCGGAGCGGCCCGGCATGACAAGCATCGATCTCAACGCGGATCTGGGCGAGGGGGTGGGAACGGACGACGACCTTCTTGCAATCGTTTCCAGCGCCTCTATCGCTTGCGGGGGACATGCCGGCGATGCGGGGACCATCCGGCGTATTCTCAAGATCTGCAAGGCGCGCGGGGTGAGGGCCGGAGCACACCCGGGTTACAATGATCCCAAGCGGTTTGGTCGCTTCCGGGTGGTCATGCCGCTCGAGCAATTGCTGGGGCAGATACGCAGCCAACTCTTCCTGGTGCGCCACATTGCGGACGAGGTAGATGTACCGCTCCGTTATGTGAAGCTGCACGGCGCGCTGGCCAATCAGACCGCCGAAGAGCTGGCCTTTGCAGTGGGCATATTCGCGGCAATACAGGCCATGGATCCAGAAATCGCGGTGCTCGCCCTGGACAACAGCCAGCAGGTGCGGGCGGCCAAAGCCGTTGGCTTGCCCCTGATCCGGGAGGCTTATGCCGACCGCGCCTATACGGCCGACGGACTGCTGGTGCCGCGCGGGCAGGAGGGAGCCATCATCCACGATCCCGAGGCAGTCATCGAGCGCTGTCTGCGGCTTGCAAAGACGGGCGAGATTGTCGCCATCGACGGGACGGTGCTGAAATCCTCAGCCCGCTCGATCTGCCTTCATGGCGATACCCCGGGAGCAGTGGATCTGGCGCGGGAAGTGCGCGATGCTCTGGAGGGTGACGGAATTACGATTGCGCCGGGCGAGCCCGAAGCGGAAGGCCCCTGGGACCTCTGAATAAGGGAGAGGTTGTATTGGCGACATGCCTAAGGGTTCAAAGGACCCAGGGTAGGGTGCGGCGCTCGCGCCGAAGGGCGAGAGGGCGCGGGCCCTCTCGGCCAATAGGCTAGATGGCCAGATATTCGTGGCGCAGTTCAGTGTTATCCAGAACTTCCTTTGCCGTGCCGGTGAAGGCCACCTCACCAGTATCGAGAATGACCGCGCGGTCGGCCAGCTTGAGCGCCGCCACGGCGTTTTGCTCGACAATGATGGTGGTGATGCCCAGCGGCTTGATCGAGTGAAGGATTCGCTCGATCTCGTGCACGATGACCGGCGCAAGACCCTCATAGGGCTCGTCAAGCAGCAGCAGTTTCAGGTCCCGTGCGAGGGCGCGGGCAATGGCCAGCATCTGTTGTTCGCCGCCCGAGAGGGTAACAGCTTCCTGCTTGCGGCGCTCGGCAAGACGCGGGAAGCTCTCGTAGATCTGCTCGAGCCCCCAGCCATTTCCCGGCGCTACCTTGGCCAGGGTAATGTTCTCCTCCACCGTCAATCCCTGGATGATGCGCCGATCTTCTGGCACCAGCTGGATGCCGGCCCGCGCGGCCTCGAAGCTCTTCATCTTGTGGATGGGCTGGTCGTCGAGCCAGATTTCGCCCTGGCGCATCTGCGGATTGTCGACCCGGGCGATCGTGCGCAACGTGGAGGTCTTGCCCGCGCCATTGCGGCCCAGAAGCGCCAGGATTTCACCCTTGCGGATGTCAAGCGACACGCCCTGCACGATGTAGCTTTCACCATAATAGGCGTGCACATCGCGGACCGAGAAGTAGGGTCGGGAGGTTTCGATGGAAGCAGCCTGGCTGCCGGCGACGGTTTCGGTTTGCATCGCAACAGAACTCATCAATGGGCCCCCCCGAGATAGGCTTCCTGAACCTTGGGATTGCCGCGCACCTCATCGGGACTGCCATCGGCAATGATGCGTCCCTGAGCAAGCACGGAAATCTTGTCGGCGAGCGAGAAGACCACGTGCATGTCGTGCTCGATGATCACCTTGGTCATGCCGCGTTCCTTGATCTTCTTGAGCAGTTCAATGGTCGTGTTGGTGTCATGGCGACTCATGCCGGCCGTGGGCTCATCCAGAAGCAGCAGGCGCGGATGCTGAATCAGGCACATGGCCAACTCCATGCGGCGCTTGTCGCCGCGGCTCAGGCTGCCCGCCTGCATGTCGCGCCGGTTGATCATACCCACATCCTCGAGCATGTGCTCGGCCTCCTGACGGATGGCCGTTTCGCTGTCCAGCGAGCGCAGCATGTTCAGGGTGAAGGCGCCATCGCGCTTGGCGAATGCCGGGATCATGACGTTATGCAGGACCGAGAGATCGGCGAAGATCTCGGGAGTCTGGAACACGCGGGCGATGCCGAGCTGGTTGATCTGATGGGGCTTGCGCCCCGTCAGGATGGCGCCGTCAAACACGACCTGGCCCGAAGTTGGCGCCAGTTTGCCGATGATGACATTGAGCAGTGTCGACTTGCCAGCACCGTTGGGCCCGATGATCGCATGTGTCTTGCCCTCTTCGACCTGCAGGTCGATGTCAGACAGGGCATGCAATCCGCCGAAGCGTTTGTGGACGTCCGCGACATGCAGGACAATGTTTGGATTTGCCATGGTGATTGTCCCTATTCTGCCGGTTGCGTCTGGATCGACTTGGCCCCGGGCGGGCCGGATCGGCGTACGGCCGCAGCAATGCGACGCACGCCTTCCATGATACCGCCGGGCAGGAAGATCACGATGATGACGAAGACAAGGCCCAGTGTTAGGTGCCAGCCCTCGCCGACGAACTTGCCGGTAACCTTGACCAGGGGATCAGCCACGCCCTCGGGCAGGAAGCTCCAGAAACGGGTGAGGATACCGTCGTTGAGCGCGGAGAGGATATTCTCGAAGTACTTGATGATCCAGGCACCGATTACCGGGCCCACCAGCGTTCCAACACCACCCAGGATGGTCATGAGAACGACTTCACCGGAGGCGGTCCACTGCATGCGCTCGGCACCTGCAAGCGGATCGGTGACGGCCAGGAGCGCACCCGCCAGTCCGGCATACATGCCTGAGATCACGAAGGCCGACAGGGCATAGGGGCGCGTATTGAACCCCGTGAACTGCATGCGGGTTTGGTTCGACTTGATCGACTTGAGCATCATGCCGAAGGGCGAGCCCGCAATGCGCTGGGCAAAGAAGAAGCCCAGGATCAGGAACAATGCGCAGAAGTAGAAGCCCGCGTAACCACCCAGCGATTGCCCCAGCAAGGTCGGCACCGGCTGACCGGTGAAGGTCTGGCCAACTGCGGCATCGATGACGCGTGGATCACTGAGTGTCAGCTGAAGCCCGGTTTCGCCGTTGGTAATCGGTGTGAGCACCGAATAGGCGAGATTGTAGCACATCTGGGCAAAAGCCAGGGTCAGGATCGAGAAGTAAATCCCCGAGCGACGCAGGCAGAGGAAGCCGATAACCAGGGCAAACAGTGCCGAGACACAGACTGCCAGGATCAGTGCGGGAATTGCATCCAGAGTCAGCAGCTTGAATGACCACACGGCAGTGTAGGATCCGACGCCGAAGAAGGCCGCGTGACCGAAGCTTAGGTAGCCGGTGAGGCCGAACAGGATGTTGAAACCCACGGCAAACAGGCCGTAGATCATGAAGCGCTGCAACAGGTCCGGGTAGCCGGCGCCAAACGGCGACAGCCAGATCGGCATGGCCAGCACCACAGCGGCGAAGCCCAGGAACAGCAAGATATCGTTGCGGGACATGAAATTGGTCATGTCAGGACTCCATCACGCCGCGGCGGCCAAACAGGCCACGGGGACGCACCAGAAGAATAACGACGGCAACCAGGTAAATGATGATCTGGTCGATGCCGGGGATGATGGCCTTCACCTGGTTCATGGAGGCGAAGGACTGCAGGATGCCCAAGAGGAAGCCTGCGGCTACGGCGCCCGGCAGCGAGCCCATGCCGCCCACGACCACCACCACGAAGCTCAGGACAAGGAAGTCCATGCCGATATGATAGTTGGGTGGCAGCAACGGCGTGTACATGACGCCGGCCATGCCAGCGACCACGGCCGCGAGGCCGAACATGATGGTGAAGCGCCGGTCGATATTGATGCCGAGCAGCCCAACTGTCTCGCGGTCGGCCATGCCGGCGCGGACGACCATACCGAATGTGGTGAACTGGAGGAATGCGAAGACGCCGCCAATCACCACGCCGGCAAACAGGAAGTAAACCAGGCGCCAGATGGGGTACGTGATGACATTGGCCTGCATGCCCAGCCATGCGCCGATGTCTGCGGCACCGCGCAGTTCGACGGGCATTGGCTGCGGGATTGGGTTGGGCCCAAAAATGGACTTGATCACTTCCTGCGCAACAATGGCCAGACCGAAGGTCACGAGGATCTGCTCGGCGTGGGGGCGCTTGTAGAAGTGCTTGATGATGCCGCGTTCCAGCCCAATGCCGATCAGGAGCATGACGGGAATGGTGACCAGGATCGAGACCGGTACAGAATAATTGACCAGAATGGCGCCGAAATCGCCCAGCCAGGCTTGAACCAGCGGCTCGCGCACCTCGAGCGGTTGGCCCCAGGGTGAAAGCTGGGTGGGATCAATGGTGACCGTTTCCATGGTCAGGAACATGCGCACCGTCACGGCGCAAAACGCGCCGAGCATGAACAGGGCGCCATGGGCGAAATTGACGACACCCAGCGTTCCGAAAACCAGGGTGAGGCCTAGGGCGATCAGCGCGTATGCAGCGCCTTTGTCGAGCCCGTTGAGAAATTGCAGGAAGATGACTTCGAACATAGCATGCTCCGATCAGCGACGCGTCGCTGCACCAGGGACCTGATAGTGTCGCCGTCACCGCTGGTCCGAGGGCCGGCGGCGACGACGCCGATATCAGGGAACTGATCTAGTGTTTTAGGCGCAGAGCGGTGCCGGTTCTGCCGGCCCGAGTTCACCACCAAAGATCGAGGGATCGTAGGTGGCAGTTTCGCGATCGACTTCCTGAATGACGTTGAGCACGTCGAATTCGCTGGTGGGGCTTTCATTGCCCTGCACCACGAGCACGGACTTCATGCACTGGTGGTCTTCGGCGCGGTAGAGCGTCTTGCCGTTGCCCATACCGTCGAACTCGTGGCCTTCCAGCGCCTTGATGACTTCCGGCGGGTAGAAGGTGCCAGCGCGTTCCACGGCATCTGCGTACAGCAACATCTGCACATATGCGGTGTGGGCAGCCTGCGACGGCGGAGAGCCATAGGCGGCGCCGAACGACTTGGTGAAGGCGATCGAGCCCGGATCCTGCAGGTTCCAGTGCCAGTTGGAGGTGCCAAACACGCCGCGGACGGCTTCGCCTGCACCCTTGGCCATGAGCTCGGAGATCAGCGGAGCGACGATCTCGAAATTGTGGCCATTGGCCTGACGATCACGAAGGCCGAACTGCACTGCCTGGGGCAGGGAGTTCACCATGTCGAGGCCATAGTGGTTGAGGATCAGCACGTCGGCGCCGGAATTCAGGATTGGCGTCAGGTACTGCGAGTAGTCGGACGAACCGAGCGGCGTGCGAACGGTTGCAACGGTTTCCCAACCAAGGGCCTCAGTGGCAGCCTTGATCGATTCTTCCTGCGTCCAGCCCCAGGTGTAGTCAGCGGTCAGGTGATAGGCGCGGCGAGCCTTGCCATACTGTTCGCCAAGCACTGGGCCGAGGGCGATACCAGACTGGTAGGCGTTGAAGAAGTGACGGAAGCCGTAACGACGCTTGTCCTTGCCGGTCGTGTCGTTGGAATGGGTCAGGCCGGCCATAAAAATGACGCCCATTTCCTGGCAGAGGCTCTGCACCGCGATGGCTTCGCCTGAAGACGAGCCGCCGGTGATCATGATGGCACCGTCGCGCTCGATCATGCGGGTTGCGCCAGCACGGGCCACATCGGACTTGGTCTGGCTGTCCGAAGACACGTAGCCGACCTTCTTGCCGAGAATGCCGTTACCCTTGAGAGCCGACGGGGTCAGCACGTTGAGAAGGCCGCCGTCGCCTTCACCATTGAGGTGTGCAATGGCCAGTTCATATGCCTTCTGCTCGTCGGCACCTTCTTCGGCATAGGCGCCGGTGAGCGGCAAGTTGAGGCCAATAGTGACGGTGTCACCAGTTGGGTTATTGCAGAAGTCTTCCTGGGCCCAAGCGCCCTTGGTGAACATCATGGGCGCAACGCCCGTTCCGATGATGCCGGCCATGCCGCTCTGCAGAACCTTGCGGCGGGTCGGCCCGCGCGTCAAAAGTGTCATAGATCTCCTCCTTATGGCGCGTAGTGGCTGATACTTTGCCAGCCTCTTATCGCCTGCCCAGTATTTGTTGCATTTGCAAAACCGGGCAATAGACCATTGTGATCTATAGAAAAAATTGTAAATTGTTGACGGATTTATAGTGTTTAATAGTCACAACGTTGACTCCAAAGCATGACCACGGGGGGGTGCCATGCGAGCGCCGATCGGATTTCGGATCAGCAACAGGCGGAGATCGCTGAAGATTTCACAGGCAGCGCTGGCGCGGCTGGTCGGAATTTCTCCGAGTTACCTGAACCTGATCGAGAACAATAAACGTGACGTGGGCGGGGCGCTGTTGCAGCGTGTCGCGCTGCATCTGGACATCAGCATTGACGATTTGACCGGGCAGGCCGAGCAGAAGCTGCTGCAGGATCTCGAAGAGGCCTATGCCGACCCCATGATCGAGTCGCTGCCCTTTCAGTTCGATGAGCGGCGGCAGTTGGTTGCACAATATCCCGCCAGTGCCGCGGCCCTGGCACGGCTGCATCGCGCTTATTCCGATGCCGTGGCCAGCGCCGACGCCTATGCAGACCGCCTCCGGTCCGATCCGTTGCTGGGACAGCTGCTGCATCAGGTGCTGTCCGGAGTGACCGCCGTTCGCTCCAGTGCGGAAATTCTTGAAGATACGCCAGACCTTGATGAGGGGGAGAGGCAGCGCTTCATTACCGCCATCGGGCGCGAGACCCGGAACCTGGGAGCCGTGGCCCGTAATTTGATTGGGCACTTCGAGAATGCCAGTGCCGAGCGCCGCGGCATTTCGCCCGCAAGAGAGATCGATGATCTGCTCGTGGACAGGGCCAACTATTTCCCGAAACTGGAGGAGGTCGCTGGGCTGCTGAGGCGCGAGATCGAACAGGACGGGCCATTTGGCGTCCGGACGCTGACCGACGTCCTGGAGCGCCGTCATGGAATTCGCACCGTGGTGGGCGGGGAGCCTCCAGCGGGGCAGCCCGATTTTCCGGGCCAGTATCGATATTTCCCTGAAATCTCCACCATGTGGCTGCAGGGCGCGACGACGCTCGCGACCCGGCAGTTCCAGTTGGCGCGACTCTATGGCGAAGTGGCCGCCGACGATGTCATCGAGGCCGAACTGGCAGAGGCTGACCTTTCCTCGCCCACGGCCATTCGTCTTGCCAGACGCGCGCTCGGTTCCTACCTGACCGGTGCCCTGGTGTTTCCCTATTCGGCCTTTCTCGAGGCTGCTGTGGGGGTGCGTTATGACATCGACCAGCTGAGACAGGGCTACAACGCCAGCTATGAACAGGTGGCGCACCGGCTTGTTTCCATGCGCAGGCCGGGCGAGGAGGGGGTTCCCTTCGGCTTTCTCCGTTCCGATCCGGCAGGGCGCCTGACCAAGCATTTTCCGCTGCCAGGTCTCCTGCTGCCCTATTCGGGCCATGCCTGCCCGCTGTGGGCCATTTACGGCGCCTTTCGCACTCCCGACCTCGCGCAGCGGCAGGTGGTGCGTTTCTCGGATGGTTCTCGTTACCTTTTCGTGGCGCGAACGGTGCAGAGGCGCCCCGCCGCCTTTCACGAGCCGCCCGTGATGGCGTCGGTGATGCTGGCTTGCAACGTGCTGCATGCCGACCAGACTGTCTATTCGCAGGGGCTCAACCTCGCCGACACCGAGGCCGATGTGCGGGTGGGACCGACCTGCAGGCTGTGCGTGCGGACCGACTGCGCCAGCCGTCAGGAGGAGCCTCTGGCCCCGGCACCCGGGCGTCCGGAGTTGCGCACGTCGCTGGTTCCCAAGGGATTAGCGCTTGGCGCGCGTGGATGATTGCGCTTTAGTACGTAAGCCTGCGGAGGGGAGTCCGTGGGTATTGGGGGGAAATTTGGCAGTTGATATTCTCATTGCCGAGGATGAGCCGAGCATTCTGGAGTCGCTGGTCTTCATCCTGCGCCGTGCGGGGTGGAGCGTTGAATCGGTAACCGACGGAGGGGCAGTTCTCGACGGGGTGAGGGGCTTTCGTCCACGGGTGCTCGTGCTTGATGTGATGCTGCCCAGCCGGAGCGGTTTTGATGTGCTCAAGCAATTGCGGGCGGACGGCGGAACGCGCAGTCTGCCGGTGCTGATCCTGACCGCCAAGGGGCAACAGCAGGACAAGCGAATTGCTGAGGAACTAGGGGCGGACGGCTTTGTCACCAAGCCCTATTCGAATGCCGAGGTAGTGAACGCGGTCCGACAATTGCTGGGCGAAGATGGCGGACCGGCGTAGGGTTGTCGCCGGTATGCTGGTGTTGACGGTGGCCGGCTTCCTGCTGCTGGTGCCGCCGCTGGTTCAGCTGTTCAATCATGATGTGCGCTTTGCGGGCGTACCACAGATCGTTGTCTACCTGTTCAGTGTGTGGACCGCCCTGATCCTGGGCACGGTGGCGCTGTCGCGCCACCTCGAACCCGATCGTGACGACTCCCGGGACGAAGGCGGCAGCTGATGTTGTCCGCAGATTTCGTCATCGCAACATCCATCGCCTATGTAGGGCTGTTGTTCGTGCTGGCCTACTTCGGCGACCGGCGGGCGCGCCGTAATAACAGTTCATGGCTGCATTCGTCTGCCGTCTACACCCTGTCCATCTCGGTTTATTGCACCAGTTGGACATTCTATGGCGCTGTGGGCAACGCCGCGCGCAGTGGCCTGGAATTCCTCACAATCTACCTCGGCCCGACACTGGTCTTCGTGGGCTGGTATTTTCTGTTGCGNCGCCTGGTGCGCATCAGCCACCTGCATCGTATCACTTCGGTNGCGGACCTGCTGTCNTCGNGNTTTGGCAAATCCAGNCGACTTGGCGTGCTGGTTACCTGCATCGCCGTGGTCGGCATTGCGCCCTANATCGCCCTTCAGCTGAAGGCCGTGACGTCTTCAATCCAGGCTGTGGCCGGAGCATCGGAATTCGGGCAGGGCAGTCTCAAGGGTATCGATGATGTGGGTCTTGCCTTGGGTGTTGCGGCTGCCATGGCGCTCTTCACCATCCTATTCGGTACCCGCCATATCGACGCCAAGGAACAACATCACGGCGTGGTGGCTGCCATCGCTTTCGAGGCGGTGGTGAAACTTGCGGCACTCATCGCGGTCGGGGTTTTCGTCGTCTATATCGGGGGCGGCCTGGACGCGATCTTCACGCGTGCCAGCGACATGGGCATCGTCATGGATACGTCTCTGGCCTTTGACAGCCGGTGGATCACCACGCTGGTGCTATCTATTGCCGCCATCGTCTGCCTGCCGCGGCAATTTCAGGTGACAGTGGTGGAGAATTCGAACGAGAGTCACCTCCGCGTCGCGGGCTGGGCGTTTCCCGCCTACATGATGCTGATGAGCATCTTCATCCTGCCCATCGCCATCTATGGGCTGACGGTGATGCCTGCCGAGGCCAATCCAGACATGTTTGCGCTCACCCTGCCGCTGGCTGCCGGGCAGAACGGACTGGCGTTGTTTGCCTTTATCGGCGGGTTTTCCAGCGCGACATCGATGATCATCCTTGAGTCCATCGCGCTGTCGATCATGGTTTCCAACCACATCATCATGCCGTTGGTGCTGCGGTTCAGCACCGCCGGCGCGTCAACGGACGGGCAGGGGGTCAGCCGGCTGCTGCTTGTGGCGCGCCGCTTTTCCATCGTACTGATCCTGTCGCTGGGATTTTTCTACTTCTTTTTCACCCGGGACTCCGACGCGCTCGCGCCGATCGGCCTCATTTCGTTCACGGCTATCGCGCAGTTTTTCCCGGCGCTGGTGGCGGCCATTTTCTGGCGGGATGCTTCGCTCAAGGCGGTAACGGCCGCCATCCTTGCCGGCTTCGTGGTCTGGGCCTGGTGCTGTTTCCTGCCCTCATTCGAATCGGTCTCGCAATCGGTAGCGACGTTGTTACAGGTTGGGCCGTGGGGGATCAGCTGGCTGCGGCCCGAGGCCATGTTCGGATTAGATGGTTGGGATCCGCTCACCCACGCCGCGTTCTGGAGCCTTTCGATCAATATCGTCATCCTTACGCTCGGGTCTTTGCTGACCAATCCTTCGGCGCTGGAGCGGATGCAGGCCACGGCCTTTGTCGACGTGTTCCGCCGCCGCGGACCGCCACAGGGCAATTTTGTCCGGAGTTCGGCGACTGCCAACGATCTGTTCTTCGTGGCCGAGCGCGTACTTGGCGAAAAGCGTGCAGCAGCGCTGTTTGAACTGGCAGCGCGAGAGCGTGGTGTGGACCCGGCTTTGCTGGAGCCGACGCCGGAATTCATCGCCAGGCTCGAACGCGAGCTCGCCGGTTCCATCGGTGCGGCATCGGCGCATGTCATGCTCTCGAAGGTGGTTGCTGGCGGCGACGTTTCGCTTGAGGAGATGATGCAGATGGCCGACGAGGCCCAGCAGGTCATCGAATATTCCCAAGAGCTGGAGAAGACGTCGGCAGAATTGCGCGTGACCGCCCGCAAGCTGGAAGAAGCCAATGCGCAGCTTCGCGAACTGGACAGTCAGAAGGACGAGTTTCTCAGCCAGGTGAGCCACGAAGTGCGCACGCCGATGACCTCGATCCGCTCTTTCTCCGAAATCCTGATGGATCCGGGCGAACTGGAGGAATCGCAACGACAGCGCTTCGTTTCCACGATTCACCAGGAGAGCCTGCGCCTAACCAAGCTTCTCGACGAAATCCTCGACCTCAGCGCCCTCGAACGCGGTGAGCGCAATTGGCAGAACATTCCAGTGGATGCAGAGGCAGCGCTGGATCGCGCCGTGGCCGTGTGCGATGCCCTGCTTCGCCAGAAAGGCATGCGCGTCGAGTTTGGGGCGCGAGCGCGCGCGACTATGGTTGAGGGCGATGGAGATCGTTTGTGCCAAGTCTTCATCAATCTGATCTCAAACGCCATCAAGTACAACAACGCTGCTGATCCCGTGGTGAAGATTACCTCGGCTGTGCGTGGGGGACATTTCGTGGTTGAGGTGTCCGACAACGGTCCGGGCATTTCCAAGTCGAACCGCAAAATGATCTTTGAGAAGTTCTGGCGTGGTGTCGAGGGCGCAGGCGATCAGGGTGGTGCCGGGCTGGGCCTTGCGATCAGCCGGCAAATCGTCGTGCGGATGAACGGCACGCTGGAACTGGTTCAGGGCACGCTTCCAGGTGCCTGCTTCCGGGTGCGGTTACCGGTGATCAAATAGAGGGCAGCCCGTCGATCAGGGCTCAACCTTCGCCTTCGTCCGGGATGTTCAGCAGGTGGCCGCAAGCCTTGCAGTGGACGGCGTCCGGTTCGTGGCGCTGCAGGCCACATTGGGGGCAGGGAAAGTTCACCTTCACCGGGCGGAAGATCAGTTGGGCAAGGCGCACGAAGAGCGAGATGCCGATGATCATCACCACGATGGATGTGAGCTTGCCGAAGGTGCCGGGCAGGACGATGTCACCAAAGCCCGTAGTGGTCATGGTTGTGACCGTGAAATAGAGCGCGTCGACATATCCGGCGATGCCGGATTCCCGGTTGGCGAAGGCGGTGTATACGAAGCCGGTGACAACGAAGATGAAGACCAGGAGGTTTATGACCGCCTGTATCGGATCGCGATACTCTCCCAGGCCGCGCTTCTCCAATGGCCGCCAGACCATACCGGCGCGCGTGAGAGTCCAGAGGCGGAGGATGCGCAGAAAGCCCAGGTTGAACAGCCAGGTCGGCGCCAGCAGGGTGACCAGGATGAATATGTCGACAATCACCGGCAGTTGTCGCAGCCAGCGCATGGGATGGCTGGCGGCCAAACCGCGCGCCATGAGGTCGAGCGCCAACAGGGCAGCAATGGAATAATCGATCCAGAGGAACGTTTCGGTCTCACGCACCAGAGGTGTCGCTATGAAAAAGGCGATGATCGCGAGGTCGACGATGAGTATGAAGGCCTGAAAGCGCAGCGCCCGGGGAGATTGGCCGTGATAGAGCAGGCGCAGGGTTGAGCGCAGGCGCTGAAGGCGCCCGTCATTGGCGTTTTCGTCTGAGGCCGAAGGTTTGGAGTCAGGCACCATTGTCGGTCGCCTTTTGTGTCGTGCCGGTGGGAGAGACAACAAGCACCCAATTCGGCGGATCGATCAAGGCGCGTGCGACTCTTCCAATGCGCAGGTCGTGAGTTTTGGCCGAACCCGGTGCCGCTAGTTGCTGTAACGGTAGCTGGGCGGTTCGGAGGGCTGGTCGGCGAGCGATGCGTTGGGCACCGCCTGGGGAGCCTGAAGGCACGCCTGACCGCCGCCGATGCGGAAATGCTGCAGAAAGCCGGCCTGGATGTGGGGCAACGGGAAGTAGCCCGCATAGTCGTTTCGACGCTCCTCTGGCCATGTGAACATGTCGGCAATTCCCGACCCTACGACGCCGAGGTCGCAGCGCCTCGCGAGGTCGACACAGGCGCTGCCGCGGCACAGGGTCAGAGCGCCGTCGTAAAGCATGACGAGACTCAAGCCGCTGCCGACCGTGAGATCGAATTCCGTGCCGCGCACGGCAATCGAAGCGGTCGGCGTGTCAATGGAATAGGCCGCCTTGGGGCTGTTGCCGGAGATGAAGCGGAAGGTCCCCGAAAGGGCATTGACGGCAAATCGGTCGGCAGCCGAGCCATTGAGCAGATAGGCCTCGATCTCGAGCGTGCTGCGCGGGCCGACGACAAGACGGGTCTGGTCCTTGAACAGAAGTTGCACATGGCCGGTGGGGCCCGTGACGATTCTCTCCCCTATGGAAACATCGGAGCCGACAACCAGGGTGCGTTCAATATTACCGCGCCGGGAGAGCGCATCGGGATTTACACCAACGGCACTTCCTTCGCCCGCCGCGTTGGCGGTTGAGGTCATGAAAAGGATAGCACATGCGGCAGATACAAGGTTTTTCATCATAGCCATTACCGTCCAACATTGCTGCTGAACCGGTCATGAACCGGCCAGGTGCGGAACTACTGTACCAGATACTTTTGTACGCGGGAAAGGTCTGCCCCATTTGGCCGCAGGTTGCCGCCGCGGGCGCGGCGCGCTATGTGGGCACAAACATGAGCCGGCAGGCAGCCGGAACAGAGGACAATACTGAAGCTCGCCTTCGTCATTCCCGCCTACAATGAAGAAGCGCTGATCGGGAAATGCCTCGAGTCGGTGCTGGCGGAAATCAAGCGCTCCGGCGCCAATGCCGACGTTATCGTCGTCAACAACGCTTCCACGGACCGGACCGGGGAAATTGCCCGCAGCTTTGAAGGCGTGCGCGTGGTCGATGAGCCCAAGAAGGGGCTAGTGAATGCCCGCGACGCCGGTTTTGCCGCCAGCGAGGGCTACGACCTGGTCGCCAATATCGACAGCGACACAATAGTGCCGCAAGGGTGGCTCGATACGGTTTTCCGGGAGTTCGAGCGCGACGAGAAGCTCGTGTGCCTCAGCGGGCCGTACATCTATTACGACATGGCGCCGCACAACCGCGCGCTGATCGCCATGTTCTATGGCCTGACATACCTCATTTACCTCATCAACCGGTTCGTGTTGCGTGTCGGTTCAGTGGTGCAGGGCGGCAATTTCGTGTTCAAGCGGGCCGCCTGGGCGTCGGTCGGTGGCTATGACCGAAGCATTGAGTTCTTCGGCGAGGATACCGACGTCGCGGTGCGCCTGTCCAAGGTGGGCGGCGTCAAATGGACATTTGCGCTCAAGATGCTGACCTCTGGCCGGCGCCTGGAAAAGGAAGGCGTATTCCGCACGGCCGGCACCTATACGCTCAACTTCTTCTGGGTGACGTTCCGCGGCAAGCCCAAGACCAAGAGCTATACCGACATCAGGCCACACTAGTCCCTGAGGGCGGCGGAAGTGCGGGGTAGCGCCGCCTGCGCGTTGCGCTAAAGTGGGCGCCGGCACATGAGGTGACCCGAGGCGTCCGGCCGATGAGCATTACGTCGCAGCTCCCGCCGATTTCACTGGCTCAGGCCAGCGCTAGCCTTCGTGCGTTGGCGCAAGCGGCTGGACAGACAGTCGANGCNCGTGTTCTCAGTCAATCGGGCANTGGCCTGACGCAGGTGCAGATNGGCCGCCAGGTNCTCGCCCTTGCGCTGCCGGAAGCACAGCCGGTCGGCACAACCNTCACACTCTCCATTCAGCAATCAAACGGCCAATTGCGCCTTGCCTTGGTGGCCGTGCAACCTCCCGGGCATGGAGCCGCTCCTGCGGCGCCGGCCGGGAGCACTCCCGCTCCCGCGACCTCGGTTGAGCTGTCGACTGCGGCTCTGTCCAATGCGCCTCCACCTATGTCCCAGGCTGCTGCTATTCAGCCAGCCCGACCAGTTGCGGCGTCAGCGGGCGTGGCGAGCGCGGCACCTGCTCCCGGCACCACCGTGACCACTGCATCCCAACTGCCGCCAGCTTATGGAGGACCGGTCGCACCTGCACCAACCGTGTCTACAGCGGGCGAAATCAGCCAGCCCAATGTTGCCTCGACAGCGGGGGCGACTGCCCCGCATGCTGTGGCAGGAACATCAGTAGCTGGTGCCCGACCTTCTGTAGTGGAAACAAGCACGTTACCGGTTGGTGCGCCTGCGCAGGGGGGGCAGGCAAACCCTGCAGCAGTGCTGACAAGCCCTGTT
>Ga0065721_10049293_pt1 | contig 38530 bp, 35 predicted proteins | sample Mesricmetagenome_FD_59108 | JGI IMG/M metagenome (GOLD analysis project Ga0065721, IMG submission 59108) | Mesophilic microbial community from rice straw/compost enrichment Sample: eDNA_1 v2 (version 2) | ecosystem: Engineered > Solid waste > Grass > Composting > Bioreactor | place: USA: Davis... | reverse complement strand
ATCAAATTCAAGCGAGTAGATGCCAGGCTCTAGATCGCTAAAGGCGTACAGACCACTACCATTGCTCGTGGTGGTGGCGATCACGCTGCCCGCGTTATCAAGCAGACTCACGGTCACATTTGGCACGCCCGCCTCGCCAGTGTCTTGCAGGCCATTGACATTGCTATCGAGCCAGACACGATCGCCAATGCTGGCCAGCTGGTAGATGCCTGCATCCCAACTGAGGTCATTTTCGCCCGCAGTTAGGGTGGTTTGGATTGTGCGACCATTGCTTGGGTCGACATCACTATCGAGCGTATCGTCGCCGCCGCTATCTTGGCTTGTAAAGCGGTAGTTTGATGGAAGCGAGCTGATGTCGAACTCAAGCGAGTAGACGCCCGGAATCAGATCGCCGAAGGTATAGATGCCACTGCCGTTGGTAGTGGTGGTGGCGATCACGCTGCCCGCGCTATTGAGCAGACGCACGGTCACATTTGGCACGCCCGCCTCGCCCGTATCTTGGAGATTGTTACGGGTGCTATCGTACCAAACTTTATCGCCTAAGCTAGCTAGTTGCGGCACAAAGCCAAAGTCGATCGTCAGATTGCCATCGCGATCATCGCCATCGACCGCAATGTCCGGCTCATTCCGTAAGGTAAGACTGATCGGCAAAGTTTGAACATCGCCCGTGCCTTGCGTGCTGCCATTGTCGCGATTGTCGCTGCTGTTGCTATCGGGATCAGCGGCTGGTTCATAGCTGCCGCCACCGACCGACGAGCTCCAGTTTTCCAAAACTGCACCCGTCGCAAACTGGCTGGCGGGAATGCGCACGATATACTCGCCCGGATTGAGGTTGTCAAAGAGATAGCTACCGTTGATATTGGTGGTGGTGCTCTCCAGCACGCTGGTGCCAGTGGCATTCAGCAGCTCGACTCTAACCCCAGCGATCCCCGGCTCGCCTATATCGACTTGACCATTGTCGTTGTAGTCGGCCCAGACCAGATTGCCCAAACGTAAGTGGGCGCTGGGAGCAATACCAGCATCGACACTTTGTTCGTGTTGTCCCGACACAAGCGTGTAGTTGCCTGTTCGTCCGCTGAGCTGGTTGGCATCGCTATCAAGCGCATCGTCGCCGCCCTGATCGCTGGGCACAAAACCATAATCCGTAGGCAGATCGCTAAAGATCACATAGTAGCTGCCCGGAATCAGCTCTTCAAAGAGGTACTCACCATTGCTATTAGTGGTGGTGCTGCTCACAAGAGAGTTATCGGCAGCATTGTAGAGCCTAACAGTCACATTCGCTACGCCCGTCTCGCCACCATCTTGCAGGCCATTGACGTTGCTATCGTTCCAGACCAAATCGCCCAGACTGGCTGGTTCAAAGAAGCCAAAGTCAAGGGTGAGGTTGCCGTTTGTATCATCGCCGTCTTGGGTGCTGGATGGCTCTTGACCACCCGCAAGGCTAACAACCTCACTTGTTACAGAGTTGCCCGAACCGAGACCGTTATCATCATTATCGATGTTCGAGTTTGGATTATTGCTATTAGCCGTATTGATAGTCGAGACAAACCCAGCCGGAGCGCTTACCGTGACAATATAATCGCCCGGCCACAAGTTGGTGAAGTTGTAGAGGCCATTCGCTCCTGTGGTCTGGCTTGTGACAGGCTGCCCATCGATGTTGCTGACTGCTGTCACGCCATCGCTTGCCAACAACGATACAACCGCGCCCGCCAATGGACGATCAATGCTCACATCGTAGAAGCCGTTTGCATCCATATCCTCAAAGATCAGATCGCCCACGTTGACAGGCTGGAACAAACCAAAGTCGACCGTAAGATTGCTGCGGTTATCGGCAGTTGGATCGCTGATGCCAGTTGTTGGGGTCTCGCCTGTTGGCTCGCCATCGATCGTTAAGCTTACGCTGCTACTGCGAATGACTGCGCCAACAAGGCTGCCGTTATCATCGTTATCATTCTCAGGTGGCGTATCGGGATCCGGCGCTGGTTCGTAGGGCCCGATTGCAGCCATGGCACCAGTGCTTGTGCGATAGCCTGCTGGAGGTACGATTTCAACAATGTAATGGCTCGCGTTCAAGTTGGTGAACAAGTAATGCCCAGATGCATTGCTTGTTGTGGTCGCAATAGCATCATTGATAGTAAAGCCATCATTATCGGGATTGCCGTCGAAGTTGCTATCAGTGATATCGTCTGGCACACCATCATTGTTGAGGTCGCGATACAAGCGTACCGTTACGCCCGAGATACCTGTCTCACCACTGTCGATGACACCGTTGTTGTTGCCATCGAACCAGATACGGTTACCAAGCGACAAGGCCGGGTAGAAGCCGAAGTCAACCGTGTAGTTGGCATTATCATCAGGGCTACTGTCGGGCAAGTCTGAAATAGGAGGCTCACCCAGCGGCTCAGTGCCTAGGCGCAGTTCGACAGTAGCGGTACGAACAACACGGACTCCATTATTCAGCGAATTGGTACCGTTATCGTCGTCATCGCGATTATCATCTGGGTCTGGCGCACCTTCGTATAGTGGGCGCAAATTAGCAGTGTTTATGGTTAAACCAGTGCTACTGGTCATGCCCTCAGGCGTTACCACCTCAACAACATAGTTGCCCTCACCCAAATTAGTGAACAAGTAGTGACCGGACGCGATGGTGGTGGTTGTACGAATCGCATCATCAGGAGTGACCGAACCGTTGCCGGTCAGATCGTCTGGAATGCCATTGTTGTCGCTATCGACATAGATGCGAACAGTGACACCTGCGATCCCTGGCTCGCCATTATTTACGCGGCCATTGTTGTTATCATCACGCCATACCAAGTTACCCAAGGACATTGGGCGATAGATAGCAAAGTCGACCGAATAGTTGGCGTTATTATTGGGCACAGGATCGTTATAACCGCTAGGCATAATGCCATCATTGGTTGGCTCTGCGCCCCAGCTCAAGGTTACGGTTGCGCTGCGGATGGTTTGACCCGCATAGGTTGTACCATTGTCATCCGAATCGATATTGTTATCGGGGTCTGGTGCTGGCTCGTAGCTTGTTTGAGGATTGACAGCGTAGCCTGTGCTACTCCTATAATTACTTGGAGCAACAATCTCGACAATATAGTTGCCACCTAAGAGCTCGGTGAACAAGTAGTAGCCGCCATTCGCGGTGGTGGTGGTAGCGATCGCTGCGCCATCTGGCGCACCATCATTGTTTGCATCGCTATACAAGCGGACTGTTATGCCGTCTATACCAAGTTCATCAAGATTGAGAATACCATTGTTGTTTCGGTCATCCCATACTCGGTTGCCCAAGCTAAAGGCAGGGAAGAAGCCAAAGTCAACCGTCAAATTGGCCTGTGCGTTGGGTGCGCCTTGATCCGCCCCAAAGACATCATCTTCGTTGATCGGCTCAGTAGCGCCGGGGCCAAGCGTTATTGTCCCGCTCAGAATGCCATTGCTGGCAGGGTTGGCGTTATTGATCCCATTATCGTCGTTATCTGCATCGCCGTTGGGGGCTGCGCTCGCTGGCGTGCTGGATGCATAGCCGACAAGCACGCCTACACCTGTGAAGTTCGAAGGATCGATCCGCACCACATAGCTATCGGCTGCTAGATCATCGAAGCGGTAGTAGCCGCCATTGGCGGTGGTAGTTGTTTGAATTGGCGTGCCAAGATCGTCGGGCACCCCATTGTCATCAGCATCGAGGAAGAGGCTGAGCGAGACACCATCGATACCAAACTCGCCGGTATCGCGCAGGCCATTGTTGTTGACATCGATCCAGACACGATTGCCCAATGAAAAGGACAGGGAGCCAACCTGGGAGCTAGGCTTATTGTGGCCTGTTGAAGAATCATCAATACCACTGACACTAAAATCTCGAAAAACTTTTTTGGTGATCTTTTCTGCTGCTTGAAGTGTGCTTGGCGACGTAGCCATTATCGCTACTAACAGAACAATACAGCGCAGTGCGGACGAGATGTTTCGCAGAGGGGAGCGGGACGAATGCATAAACTACGCTTCCTACACCAACAATTGGTGCGTTTTTTTGGGTACGTAACGAACAGTATAACAAATATTGTGAATCTAATTGGCCAATTTCGGCTTATTTGCCCATAGATTCATCTTTTTGCGATACTACAATTGATACCAAATCCGCTTGATTGATTGTTATTTGGCCTTCGGCAGAGTGGAATTTGTCTTTCCCCGGTTTTCGTTTTCCTGTGCTGAGAGAGTACAAGTCTTTTAGCGGATTTGCTATCAGAGGGCGCTTGGGCGCAGGCAGACAAGAAGCCGAATGTTTGGAAAGGATGGTGATAGCCGGAGGCGGACGCGCTAGAAGTTGAATGGAAGCTTGAGACTTCTCCGCCAACCTAACAAATCACCTGAAGCGCACAAGCGGATTTGATATGACAAGAAAGAGAACGAAGTGCCCGTTGGCGCTTCTTTTTTGTACAATGTCGAAAAGGAATTGACGGTTTGAGCAGAAAGGAGTATCATTCTGAATAGTCAATATTGACTATTCAGAATGTGAATCTTATGGAGCGTGAACTTTTATTGCTTGGTTTGCTGCGTCAGATGCGCATGTACGGCTATCAACTGCATGAGTTTATCGAGCGCGATCTGACGACATGTACCGATTTAAAGAAAGCAACAACCTATTTTTTGCTTGAAAAAATGGCAAAGCGCGGCTGGATCAGCCAAACCGAAGAACGCGAAGGTAATCGCCCGCCGCGTCAGGTTTACGAGATCACACCTGAGGGCGAGCAAGTTTTCCAACGCTTATTACGAGAGAACTTAAGTAGCTATACCCCAGTTCGTTTTACAGATGATATCGGCTTGGCTTATGCCGATGCCATATCTCCTGAAGAGACCCGTACTCTTCTGGTGCAGCGGCGCGCAGCTATGCAGCAAGATTTAGAACAAGCTCGAGCCATTCCGGTCCACGAGGGCTCGATTCAATTGTTACTTGACCATCGTGTTGCTCATCTCGAAGCCGAGCTAGTTTGGCTAGATAGAGTAATAGAACATTTTAGTAAGTAGGAAGGGTTAGTTGGAATGGACGCGCAAGCAAGTCCGGCTGCAACAAGCGGCGAAAAACTCGATTTTAAGAAGATACTTCCCATTTTGGTAGTGGTATTGGTAGACCTACTTGGTCTTACCATTATTGTTCCATTGCTTCCGCTCTATGCGGCCTCGTTTCGCATCAGTCCATTTATGATCGGTTTGTTGGGCGCCAGCTTCCCGCTGATGCAGTTGATCGCTGCGCCATGGCTGGGGCGCTTATCGGATCGTTATGGGCGCAAGCCCGTTTTGATCGCCAGCCAGATCGGTACGCTGATCGGCTTTCTCTTGTTGGGCGTGGCCAATACAATCTGGCTGCTCTTTATCTCGCGTATTATCGACGGCATTTCGGGCGGCAATATCGCGATCGCTCAAGCCATGATGTCGGATAGCACGACCGAGCGAACCCGCACTCAAGGCCTAGGTTTGATCGGAGCGGCATTTGGTTTGGGCTTTATTATCGGCCCGGTCATCGCTTTTATAGCCTTGGCGCTCAGTGGCAATAACTACCATGTGCCGGCCTTTATCGCAGCTGCTTTATCGGCGGCCTCGATCCTGATCTCGTGGCTTTGGCTGCCCGAAACCCATCAGGCGACCGCGACAACCAGCAGCCACACAGAGGGCGTTTCGCTCCAAAATCTGTGGGCGCTTTTCACCTTGCCGCGCGTTGGCTTAATGCTCATATTGATGTTTGTTCAGCAGTTTGCTTTTGGCGGCCTCGAGCAGTTTTTGCCGCTCTTGACCTTGGGCCGTTTGGGCCTCGATGGCAGCGGCAACGCTATGGTTTTTGTCTTTGTGGGCGTGATCGTGGTCATCGTCCAAGGTGGCTTGATCGGCAAGTGGAGCCGCAAATGGGGCGAGCGCAAGGTCGCACTGGCTGGTCTGGCCCTTTTGACGCTTGGTTTGGGCTTAACCGCTGCTACTCCGGCCCAGCCCGTAGCTTGGTATGAGCGCGCTGTGCTTGAAGAGCAGATGTATCGCGAAGCCTCTAGCGCTACAGCGAGCCGCAACGAAGTAGAGCTGCCCAGTGACGAAAATACGGGTTGGCTCGGCCTAAGTTGGCTCTTGGTGGCGATGATCCCTGCTTCGATTGGCGCTGGTATGGTTTCGCCGAGCGTCAACAGTTTGTTGTCGCGCAGTGTACCACCCGAGCGACGCGGCGAGGTGATGGGCAGCAGCACCGCCTTTGTGAGCGCTGCCAATGTGCTCGCTCCGATCTTCGGTGGAACATTGATTCAAATCTTTGGTTTAGGTTCGCCTTTCTGGTGTTGGGCGGTCGTTTTGCTAGTAGCAATAGGCATAGCTTGGCGCTCGCTTGAATAGCTTATATATTGTGCTGTTTTATGTAGAGGAGAGGTACAGATGCTCGAAAGACTAACCGCAACCGCTTCCTTTCATACCCAAGTTGGTATGGTAGTGGTGTTGACTACCTTTATTGCGATGGCGATTGTCGCTTGGGAGACCTGGCGCGGAATCGCGGTAAGCACAAAAGCGCGCATCAGCATTATTGTGGCCCAGCTTGCCCTGATGTTCCAAGCATTGATTGGTGTGAAACTTCTAGACCAGGGAGCGGGCGTATTACAGCTTTATGTTCACTATCTTGGCGGTCTGGCTCCGCTCGGCTTCTTCTTGGCTGCTTCGTGGTGGCCGATCGAAAACAAGCGTCTGCAAGCGCGCATTTTAACTGCTGCAACGATCGGAGCATTTCTCTTTTCCTTTATGTCGTTTACAATCGGGCGATCCTATGTACGCCGCGAACTGAGCCTTCAGATTATGCAGTTGCTCTCGTTGATCTAAACAAGGCAGCTTGGCGGAAGGGCTGTGGTATCATGTCCTCGTGGTGTACTAAACATACAGGGGAGAGTTGCCATGAGTGAACCGGTCTACGACAGCCCTACCGATTGGGTCGCCAAGCATATCGACGACTATTTGAAAACCAACGGCGCCGAGGGCCATATCTGGCAGGGTGTGCCAACCCTGCTGCTCACCACCCGTGGGCGCGTAAGTGGAAAGTTACGTCGTACAGCCTTGATCTATGGCAAAGATGGCGACAACTACTTGGTTGTGGCTTCGATAGGTGGTGCTCCCAAGCATCCCCAGTGGTATCTCAACTTGGTCGAAAATCCCGAGGTTGAGTTGCAGGTCGCCGACGAGGTCTTTGCTGCGCGCGCACGTACCGCCACACCCGAAGAGAAACCGCGCCTTTGGAAGAAGATGGCCGAGATCTTCCCCAACTACAACGAATATCAAAAGAAGACCGAGCGCGAGATCCCGGTCGTCATCCTCGAACGGATCTAACAAATCTCTGGACTGGCCTGAGCTTAGGCCAGTCCAGTTTTAACCTCTTCGATCTTTGGCTCTTCAACAAGCCTTTGATGCCGTCTAACGCTTTTGGCGGCTAGGTCTTTCCCTTCCATTCCTTCCTTGGCGCGTCCGCCTCCGGCTATCAGAGTCCTTTCCAAACATTCGGCTTCTCATCTGCCTGCGCCCAAACGCCCCCTGCAAAGCCAAGCAACCAAGCAAATTTACTATGATGCTGCCTGGAGTTTGCCTGCCAGTTCGCGTAATGCTGTTGCAAACGCTGCGTGAATCGCAGAAACCTGCGTTCCTCCAGCATAGGCATCGGCAACAACGCTGAGCCGTTCATACAGAGCAGCAATCGCTTCTGGATCGTTATGTGCGAGTGCTTCCTCTACCTGTGCGCTTGCCCGCTGCAGCTTCTCCTTCAGCCTGTCTTGTTCTTCAGGATCAGCGAGTTTGGTAGCCAGTTTGCGTAATTGAGCTGCAAGAGTATGCCACAGATGCTTCGTTTCATTTGCTTCTATGTATTGAGCCGCTATTTCTAGCCTTTGAGCTAAGGCTGCCCGATCAATCTGAGGGCTGAGCAATGCCCGTTCAACTGCTGCTTTTGCGTTGGAAAGCACTGATCCAAGTTGCTGACAAAGCGCAAGGCCTGCACGAGCATTTTGTGTACTGGGATGATCCTTGCCTACAGTCCGTTCATAGATTGAGATCGCTTGTTGAAAAAGCGCTTCTGCCTCTTGATAGTGAGCTTGTCGAAGGTGCAGGCCAGCAAGATTATTGAGGGAAGTGGCGGTATCGGGGTGATTCTCTCCCAACTGGGCTGTTCTGATGTGGAGTGCTTGTTGAAAGAGCCTCTCAACCTCTCCATATCGCCCCTGTGATTGATAGAGAAGAGCAAGATTATTGAGGGAGGAGACGGTATGGGGGTGATCCTCTCCCAACTGGGCTGTTGTGATGCGGAGTGCTTGGAGATAGAGTGGTTCAGCCTCCCTATATCGCCCCTGTGATTGATACAGGGCAGCAAGATTATTAAGGGAGGAGGCGGTATGGGGGTGACCCTCTCCCAACTGCATTTGATAGATCTGTAGTGCTTGTTGAAAGAGCGGTTCAGCCTCTCCATATCGCCCCTGTGATTCATACAGATAAGCAAGATTATTGAGGGAGGAGGCGGTATGGGGGTGATCCTCTCCTAACTGGGCTGTTGTGATGCGGAGTGCTTGGAGATAGAGCCTCTCAGCCTCCCCATATCGCCCCTGTGAGTAATTCAGGGCAGCAAGATTATTGAGGCTTTGGGCGGTATCGGGGTGACCCTCTCCCAACTGCATTTGATAGATCTGTAGTGCTTGTTGCAAGAGCCTCATCGCTGGCTTGTTCCACAAATCCTAGCTCCAATAGACGCTTGATTGCATCGACCTGTCGCTTTGCTTGGATCAGATCTGATGGATCAGTCGTCTGTGCAAAGGCTTGTATGAGCAGTGGTTGTGGTATTGGTTCATTGGGTGCAAAGAAAGCGGCATGGATCAAGGCTTTGAGGGCAAGCGCATCAACCGCCTTCTCAGGAGCAAGGCGTTGAAAACTGAGGTGGAAGGTTGCCCGTAAACCGCGTTCTCGCCTACGTTCTCCCACATCGCTACTCTCTTCGTCTTCATCATCTTCAAAACCTGGATGATTCAAAACTCGGTAGCTATGGAGGTCGCGAAGATAGATCTGTGGGATAGCAAAGGTTTCTCCTTGATACAGCTGTAAGAAGTTGCCTGCCAAATACAGTGCCAAAGGCAGATCACCAAGCTCCTCCGCAATCGCATTTGCATCGGCCTCGCTCAAATCGGCTCGATAGCGTTGCAGCAGGGCAATACTTTCTGCTCGACTAAGCACGCCCAGTGGCACCACATGCAGCGCTTGATCGCTTGGCCATTGGCTATTGCGGCTGGTGATCAAGACCCGACAGCTGTTGCCTTTGGGGAGGTACCGTTCAAGCAAGTGTCGCGCTTGGCGTACTCCCACCTGATCCCAGTTATCAAAGATCAAGAGACGGGGAATCGGTTCTTCCCAAGCCGCCTTCACCCGAGCGACACGCGCTTCAAGCGTCAACTGCTCGCTCTCATGGAAGGCTTGCATAGCATCGTAACCACCGCAGGCTGCGATCTCGCTTGCAAGGTTCGCAGGATCATCAGCCGACAGCCAAAAGACCCCACCTAGAAAGTAGCTCCCATAGCGATAGGCGAACTCGCTGGCTAAGGTGCTTTTGCCCACGCCACCGATACCCGTGGTGATCACGCTGATCCCACCCTGTTTCAGCTGCACGGCAAGCGTAAGCAGATCGTGCTGGCGACCCACAAAATGATCGGTGCGTCGCGGCTGCATACGCGAACCAACCGGTAGATTGTCCACGGGCGGAACGATATCCTCCGGCATTTCAGCAAGCCGACGCTTGGCCTCTTCAAGATCGATTGGCGGTCGCTTTGGAGGAATCTTATGAACTATTTTATTTCCGGCTACATTATCGCCGTAATGAATCGCACCACTCTCATAGCGTACCCCACCAAACTGTTGGAATACTGAACCTGTCATATCGCCTGCAATAGCGATTCCTACATTGGCATTCCCAGTGATCGTTTGCTGATGCTGGCGTGCTGTTGCCAGCTCTTTCTCATCGTCAACAACAATTCCAAGGCGAAGCAAGGCCTCCTTGCACTCGGCAATGGCACGGCGGGTCTTGGCAATCGCTTGCTCGCTCGCCTTGGCGGCAAGCTGGCTTACCAACAGGCTATAGTGGCGGGCAAGCTCGTTCTGGAGCTGACTGATCTGCTCGGGTTCAGACATGGCGGCTACTCACTGGTTGATGGGAACGAATGCTCTTTGTATTCTCTGTCTTATTAGTACCAATGTAATACCAAAAGCGATTACGGCAAAGGATGACATCAACAAGCTACAAAAATCCTAAAAAGGATAAGCAGAAACGCAGCTTGAATCGGCCCAAAACGGCATACTGAGCACGAATCTGAATCTCTAACCTGCGGTACAATAGAGCCGCCAAAACTACTACACTATTACGTACTATCTTCTCTTGACTTCTAGGGAGCAGTGTATGACGATTAGGAGAGCGTCAGATATGGATCTCCTCACCGCCGTTCTGAATCTTGCCGATACGCAAGATGACCGCCACATCGAGCGGATTCAAGCTTTGGGAAAGCGTTTATCGACCTATCTCGATGATCACGACTTCGATATCGGTGAAGAAATCACCTCTTTAAAGCAAGATATCTTAACCTTAATGCGCACCATCAGTCTGCAAAACGATCGTCTACGCATGCAAGAGCGTCTGCTCACCACCCAGTCGAGCCAGATCCAAACCCTTTCCCAAGCTCTTAACGACTACCTCGCCACGACCCAACAAGAGGGTGAACAGCTGCTCTCGCTCCAGTCGCTCGCCACACGCATCCAAGAACAGCGCCTTCAGATCCAGTCGCTGGCCCGAGCGCTGGTCGAACAGGGCAACCGTATTCACGAACTGCAAAAGCAGATCGAAAGCAAAGCGGCCGAGGAGAGCTTGGAACGCCATGTCGGTCAAAGCGAAAGTCAACCTGCTAACCCCGCTTTGATGCGCCTGATCAACGATCAAGTCGAACGCATTCACGCCCTCAATGCCACCGTTGTCGAACTGCTCGAACGCATCGAAGCCCTCGAATCACAAGCCTAATTCCGCTTTATCCCTTGTGCGTCTCTTGATCAAGATCGTAGCTATGCGCGAGCTGTTCTGTGGAGTTTCGTGTACGAACGCGCTATTCCACAGAACACAAACCTTCATCGTTGTGCAGCGCACCAAATAACAAACATCGTCATACGAAATCCGCTTGAATCGTTGTATGTTGGGACGGACTTTCGACACACAGCTACACCACCGTGCTTACGGGCGAGCTGTTGGTAGCCGCAGGCGGACGCGGTGAGGATCTTCGTTGGGGACAAGACCAAGCTGCCAGAGTGCTAAACTGGTCAAACGGATATCGAGTAGCTATAAATCTGGGCACTTTCAAAGGCGGCCATTTCCCATACAATAGGGCCATGGTTGAGGGCAATGTTGCACCGTAACCCTATTGTGTTCACAAGGAAGGAACCAGATATGTCATTTCGCAGCAATCAAGACCTGCCTACAACGATGCAGGCCGTGGTTTGTTATGGCCCCCAAGATTATCGTCTCGAAGAGCGCCCTGTGCCGCGTCCCGGGCCGGGCGAGGTTTTGGTCAAGGTCAAGTCGGTCGGCATCTGCGCCAGCGATCTCAAGTGTTATTCTGGCGCGCCGCTCTTTTGGGGCGATAAGCACCGTGTCGGTTACTGCCAGCCTCCTGTGATCCCCGGTCACGAGTTCGTCGCCGAGGTAGTGGCGATCGGCGAAGGCCCAGAGAACACGCGCGGCGACCGCTTGGAGCTGGGTGATCTAGCTGTTTCCGAGCAGATTGTGCCCTGTTGGAACTGCCGCTACTGTCAACGCGGCCAATACTGGATGTGCCAAGAGCACGATATCTACGGCTTCCGCCAAAAGGCCTTCGGCGCTATGGCCGAGTACATGATCTTCCCCGCCAATGCCATCAACTACAAGGTTCCCAACAGCATCCCGATCGAACACGCCGTCTATATCGAACCGCTGGCCTGCTCGATCCACGCGGTGCAGCGCGGCAACATCGAATTCGGCGATGTCGTTGTGATCGCCGGAGCTGGCCCGCTCGGCCTGGGCATGATCGCTGCGGCCCGCCTCAAGCACCCTCGCCTCTTGATTGCGCTCGATCTCGACGACAAGCGCCTTGAGGTCGCCAAAGCCTGCGGCGCCGATCTCGGCCTCAACCCGCGCAAGCTCGATGTCGTCGATGAGGTCAAGAAGCTGACCGATGGCTACGGCTGCGATGTCTATATCGAGGCGACCGGCCACCCCTCCGCCGTCGAGCAGGGCTTGCATATGATCCGCAAGCTCGGCACCTTTGTCGAATTCAGCGTGATGCGCGAGCCGGTTACGGTCGACTGGACGATCATCGGCGATACCAAAGAGCTCAACATCCACGGCTCGCACCTTGGCCCACGCTGCTACCCCGTCGCGATCGATATGCTCGCCAAGGGTCTGCTGCCTATGGAGCATATTGTGACTCATCAGTTGCCGTTGGCCCAGTTCCAGCAGGGCATCGATCTGGTCGCTTCGGGCGATCAGTCAATCAAAGTGACCTTGCAGCCCTAATCCAACCCTGCTTACCTTAGGACTGCTCGCAAAACGTCGGGAAGCAGAGCGTGTGTCGGGTTGAGCAAGGGTTCTGCACAGCCTTTGCTCAACCCAAACCTGCTTAATTGTTTTAGCGCTCTAGCGGCCTGTTCCCTTTCTTGCATGCGGTCCTTGGCGCGTCCGCCTACGGCTACCAACATCCCGCCCTCCACAATAAGCCTCTAGCCCTGCTCACAGCGCGCCCCAAAGTGCAAACTTGGTTCAAGTCATCGTTTTCCATTGATACCAAATTCGTTTAAAGACTTGCCCACTTGGAGTGTAATACCAAATTCGTTTGAAAGACGTGCATTTGCTTAACGCGAGAAAACAAAACGAGGGAAAGACGTTGTGTGCTATTTCGCGCTATCGCGCGAAATAGCACACAACAAAAAGAGGTACGTTCCACTCTGCCGAAGGCCAAAGAGAAAGTAATCAACCGAATTTGATATGACATAACGCAAAAAAGTGGGAGATGCTGCTGCATCCCCCACCATCTTCAGTTCATCTGATTGTATGCGACCTAAAATTGGTTTATTTATGCGCCAGAATCACCTGATCGCGATAGGTGAGCTGGAAGTCGACCCGATTGAGCAGTGAGTCGGCGGAATCTGGCTCGCATAGCTGGCTCAGTTGCGCGAAATATTCGGGCGCAAGCCAAGGCTGCAGATAGTGACTGAGCTGACTGAGGTAGCTGCTCAGATAGTTGCGTTCATCATTGTTCAGCGGCAGTCGGCGAACCGATACATAGGGTGTATTGCTTGTAACGATCAAACCTGCATGTGTGAAGGCTTGAGCCAGCTCGAGATCGTATTCGCCTGGGTCCTGCGGCACAAGCCCTGCTTCGATCATCGCTTGGTGAATCGGCTGCTCAAGTTCTGCCGGCCATGTGATCTGAGTTGTGGCGAACAGATTTTGATAGAGCATAGCAACATAACCGCGAGGGCGTACTACTCGTTGTATCTGCTGCAATACATCCTCAAACTGGAAGGGCTCGATGCGCTGTTGCACAGCCCAAACGAAGTCGAAGCTATTGGCATCGAACGGCAGGGCGTTTACTTCCCCTTGTTTAAGCGCGATCGCTTTGCCAAGCCCCGAGTTGTTGGCCATCGCTCGAACCTGTGCCAGCTCATCGCTATCGTGTTCAAGGCCTACAACACTGCCTCCCGGTACGACTCGCTTCGCTAACGCAAGACTATAAAACCCATCAGCGCAGGTCGCATCTAAAACACGATCGCCCGGAAAGAGCGGCAGCTCGCCGATAATCTCGTGTAATGTATCGAGATGCGCTTGCTGGTAGTGTGCTAGGAAGGGTGGATCAAAACGGATTTTTTCTTGTGTCATATATATTGCTACAGCAGAATCGTAGCTATCTTTAACCATGTTGCGGCCTACCTTTGTTATGAGATCAAGAGCAAATTAGCAGGATATATGCCAACTTGCTGAAAGAGACACACACCGAGTTAGGTCAGCTAACCCCAAACGAGGCGCTAACGGAAGAATATAAGAAAGCAAGGAACAAAACTATGGTTAATAGTGCTGTTTTTTTAATCGCCTGCCCCGACCAAAAAGGTCTGGTTGCTCGCATTGCGAACTTCCTCTATTCGCATAACGCTAATATCTTGCACGCTGACCAACATCGTGACGCCAGCCAAGATCTGTTTTTAATGCGCGTTGAGTGGGATCTCAGCGATTTCGATTTGAGCATGGAAGAGTGTCGTGCTGCATTTGTACCGATTGCAGAGGCTCTGAAGATGCGCTGGAAGCTCTATGATTCTCGAAAACGTCAGCGTTTGGCGATCTTCGTCTCGCGCTACGAGCACTGTCTACTCGATCTCTTGCGCCGTCACCATCACGCCGAACTCGATTGTGATATTCCTCTTATTATTAGTAACCATCCAGATGCTGAACCAATTGCAGCCTTTTATCAAATTCCGTATTATCATATACCGGTGTCAGCGACGAACAAAACTCAAGCATTCGCCCAGATACTTGCACTATTACACCAAGAGCGCATCGACTGTGTAGCGCTTGCTCGCTATATGCAGATCATACCGCCCCAGTTGATCGCGCACTACCCGAATGCCATTATCAATGTACACCACTCGTTCTTGCCCGCTTTCAGCGGTGCTCGCCCATACCAGCGCGCCTTCGACCGTGGCGTCAAGCTGATCGGCGCTACCAGCCATTATGTGACTGAGGAGCTCGATGATGGTCCGATCATTGAACAAGAAGTGGCGCGCATTTCGCATCGGGATGGAGTGGAGGATCTAGTGGCAAAAGGACGCGACCTTGAACAACTTGTATTGGCACGGGCGATACGCTGGCACCTTGAACACCGCATCCTTGTGTATGCCAATAAGACCGTTGTGTTTGATTAATGAAGGGATTGTCTAATGTCAGATACCGTTCATGTTCTATCTGCTCAAAAACTCAGCGAGGCAGAGCGCGACATGTTGCAGTCGATCTCTCCGCGCTTGGTGATTGTCGATAAAGATCTTCGTGGTTCTAAAGCGATAGAAGAAGCTATTACGCCCGAAACCGAAGTGTTGTTTGGTGGGTACTATGGAAGCTTTGATCTACAACGTGCTCCTCGCTTGCGTTGGATCCAAGGAGCGAGTTCGGGAGTGAATCATTTGCACGGTACACCATTGTGGGAAAGTGATGTAATGCTCACCAGTGCGAACGGCGTGCATGCCGTTCAGATCGGCGAATATAACATCACTATGATTTTAGCTCATTTCCACCATTTGCGCACGCTTTTTCACGGGCAAGATCGGTGTGAATGGCTGAAAGGCTCCGAACACAGTCTTCAACCACGCGAACTTCGCGATATGACGATCGGCATCGTTGGTTACGGCGCGATCGGCCGCGAAACCGCTCGTTTGGCCTCAGCATTTGGCATGCGCATCTTGGCCACCAAGCGCCCCAGCAGCTCGGCGCGCTACGACGGCTGGATGCCCGCAGGCACGGGTGACCCTGATGGCACAATTCCAGAGCGCTACTATAGCATGCAGGAATTACCCGAATTGCTGCGCCAGAGCGACGTGGTTGTCTTGACGCTGCCGCTCACAGATGCGACCCGCCATGTGATCGGCAAGGCCGAGCTAGAGAGCATGCAGCCTCATGCCCTTTTGGTCAACATCGGGCGCGGCCCCTTGATCGACCAAGACGCCCTGATCGAAGCGCTGCGCAACAAGCGTATTGGCGGCGCTGCCCTCGATGTTACCACACCCGAGCCGCTGCCGAGCGATAGCCCGCTCTGGACGCTAGATAACGTGATAATCACACCCCATATCTCGGGTATGAGCAATAAAGAGCGCGAGCGTGTTCTCGAACTGTTCGCCCTCAACCTGCGCCGCTACATCGAAGGTCAACCATTGATCAACTTGGTCAACCGCGCCGAAGGCTACTAAGCTCTTCCAAGCATATTAGTACCAAATCCGTTTAAAGAGCTGCATACTCATAAGCAAGAAAACAGAGTCAGGTTTCCTCTGCCCAAGGCCAAAAAGCAATAAGCTCATCCGGATGTGCTGGCAAAACGCAACATAAGGAAAAGAGGGTCTGGCAGCCTTGCCAAGCCCTCTTTCCTTTACATAAAGCTACTTTCCAGCGTAGGCGATCACATCGATCTCGACCAGAAAGCCTGCCAACTGGCTGCCGACCGTTGTGCGCACCGGTTTGGGGTCAGGGAAGCGGCTGGCATACACTTCGTTGAAGCGCGCAAAGAGCGACATATCGCTCAAATGAACCGTCGCCTTCACCACATCGGCCAGACCCAAGCCCTCTTCTGCCAGAATCGCCTCGATATTCGAGATCACTTGGTTGGTCTGCTCTTCGATCGTCTCGGCCTCGAGCTTACCAGTTGCGGGATTAACCGGCACCTGGCCCGCCACAAACACAAAATCGCCGACTCTTAGACCTTGCGAATAGGCACCGCCCGGTTGGGGTGCTTTGTTGGTCAAAATTTGTTTCTTTGCCATAGTCCTTTAGCTCCAGCGGTTTGCTTCAGGATCATCCATTTCGAACGGCACTTCGGCCAAACGGGTCCACAACTCTTCGGGGATGGGGTAGTTGTAGAGGTCGATCGTCTGCTGAATGCGGCTTGCGCGCGTAATGCCCACTACCGTCGAGTGGATGCGCGGGTCGCGCGTCGAGAACTGTAGAGCAGCGGCGGCTAGCGGCACACCAAATTCCTTACAGATCGCATCGAGTTGGCGGGTGCGCTCGACCAACAGATCGGGCGCATCTTGGTAAGCGTAGCGCGGGTAGGCATCGGGGCCTTTAGCCAGCATACCGCTACCGTAGGGCGCAGCATTGATCACGCCTAGGCCCTTTTCGGCGGCCAAGCTCAGCAGCGCATCGGCGGAACGGTTGAGCAAGGTGTAGCGGTTGTGGGTGATCATCAGGTCGAAGGCACCGGTCTCGACATAACGCATCATCAGATCAACCGGGCCGCCTGCCACACCCACATATTCGATCACACCTTGGCGCTTAAAGTCGAGCAGCACCTCGACCGGGCCGCCCGGAGCCATAATGGCGGTAAAGGGCGCGTGTTCTGGGTCGTGCAGGTGCATAATCTGAATCTTATCGAGACCGAGCAGCTTGAGGCTGCGTTCGACCGAGCGCTTGATCTGGTCGCCACTGAAATCGCCGGTCTGCAGATGGCGGTCAGCCTTGCTAGCAAGCACATGGCCTTCCGGAATACCGCCGATCTCTTTCAAAACCAGACCGATACGGCGCTCGCTCTCACCGTCGCCGTAAGAAGCAGCCGTGTCGCTGAAGTTGACAGGGCTGGCGAAGGCTGCGCGCAGCGTTTCAAAGGCTTGCTCATCGGCGACTTCGTAAGCGAAGGTATCGGGCATATTACCGAGCGCGGCATAGCCGAAACAAAGCGGTGTTACTTCAAGACCTGTCTTTCCCAATACCTTCTTTGGTAAAGGCTGCTGATTAGTTGGAATGGACATCACTGTACTCCTTCTGGCGTTAACCTTAACATTGGTTTGTAGCGCTCAGTGTATCATGGATTTCACAAAGCGTTTTCAGCTTTAGAATGCCCTAAGAACGCTTCCATCGTTGGAAAAACAAACTATACCCACTCCACGCTTCTCTGTGCCCGCGCCATCGCGCCCGTCGCCTAGGCTAGCTCGCAGCGAACCTAGTGCATAACATAGCGAATCCCCATGCAACAACAAGGAAAAACTGAGGCAAGCTAGAGCCTCTTTCCACTTTGCCCAAGGCCAATACAAAATCCGTTTGAATTATTGCTTTTGGAGAGCTCTTTCGGACGCACAGCTACAAGCCTCGTTTGGTGGGCGGGATGTTGGTAGCCGAAGGCGGACGCGCCAAGGTACGAATGGAAGGGAAAGACCACGCCGCTGCAATCTGAAGAGAGTAAGCGAATTTGTTATAACAACCTAAAGTAATCGCTTGGCTTTCTTAGTAGCGCTGATCTGCCCGAGCGCACCCTAACCAAGCTCGTGATTGACAGGCCTACAAGCTATATTGTATATAATACTTTCAAATCGCTTTCCTTTAGGAAGGAAAAACTATGCGTTTGGAAAAAGCGACAGGTATTCACTATCAAACGAAACAAGACCTTGTTTATTCGACCCTTCGTCACGCCATTATGCATTGCGATCTTTTGCCCGGTGCGCGACTTGTGATCGAAGACATCGCTCAACAGCTTTCTGTTAGCCCCATACCTGTTCGTGAAGCATTACATCTGCTGCAATCCGAGGGCCTAGTTGAAATGACGCCCCACGTAGGGGCGATCGTCGCTCCGATCGCCCCTTCCGCTATCACCGAGATCTTCACCATTCTTGAAGGGCTTGAAGTGGTTGCGACCCGTACTGCCGCCCAACGTATCACAGCCGCTAACTTTCTAGAGCTGAGCGCCATCAACCAGGAGATGGACGAAGTGCTCGAGCGCCAAGCATTCGAGCGCTGGCCCGACCTGAACAGCAAATTTCACCGCACCATCTCGTCGTTTACAGGCATGACAATGCTGCAGGAGATGACGCATCGCATCTTCGACCGCTGGGATCGCGTACGACGTTACTACTTCTCAGATGTTTTAATCCATCGGCTTGATATTGCCCAACAAGAGCACCACGCTATTCTTGAAGCTATGCGCACGCGCAACTACAGCGAACTAGAGCGCCTGATCAAACAACATAATCAAGGTGCCCTCATCTCTTATACGGCCTATATCGAGGCCAAAGAAGCCTAGCGAATCGCGCCTAGACGGCGAGCTGCCAATTGTGCGATCTCGAGCGCTTCTTCCTCCTCAAGCGCATGGCGGTACCCGATAACATAGACAAACGAAACATAGCGTCGATGCTGGATTCCAAAGCTAAACTGAACCAACTCGGCCTTATCTAATTCTCGTATCAACTCGCGTCGCATTGCAAAAGAGGCCGATCCTAAGCTGTTTTGAACGATTTGATTGGCACCTTGTTCTAGAAGCTGATTGCGGCTAAATCTCAGTGCGCGCTCTGCCCCCATGTAGTCGTGATAGCGCGCCACTTCGTTGCGCACCGAGAGCGCGCCGTCGTTGGCGAAAGCCTGCGATGTAAAGTTTGCCAAGAAGGCTTGTTCGCGCTTTTGGGCCTTGAACTCTGCGATAGTGGCAGGGTAATTTGAACTCATGCGAGCAGCGTCTTCATTGCTCAGCCAACGGCTGCTGCGCGTATAGTTACTGGGCAGATCGCTGCTTTGTAATACCAGCGTATCGAGCGGCCCGAGTTCGCTTACGACATGCGGAAGCCAGATCCGATACTTATCTTGCTGGGCAGAGATCTCGCTTCCCTGAAGCAAAAGACAGCTTGCCAACACAAAGATCGCTAAAAATCGATACCTCTCCATGATCATCTCCTTTGATCCCCTCTGAATCGATCATCGATCTCTGATACCAAATCCGTTTAAAGACCTGCATGCTCTTCACTCAGAAAAACGAAAAGCCGGGAAAAGCAAAAAGAGTCACGTTCCGCTCTGCCGAAGGCCAAAGAGAACCTAATCAACCGGATTTGGTATGATCTCTTCAATAGCTTTTGTGCATTTGCCTCTGTTGGTGTATCTGATGGGACTCTAAGAGAACTATACCACCGCTCGATCCTTCGTGTAGGCCAGATGTCAAAATAGTTAACTTGCCGCCTCTAGTAACCATTCGATCGCGCCTGAAAAAGGGGCATGTTTTGCCTGTTGCGCCGCTTTACAATCGCAGCCCGCTTGAAATAAAAAAGCGTCCCGATGCCCAATCGTTTGCATCGGAACACTTCTTCACGTACCAGTAGCGCCTTCTCAGCGCTCAATAGCGCGGCTCAGCGCTTTTTGAACAAAAAGATATATTCATGTTTAAAAATATAAAAGCCGCCTACAAAAGCCCGATAGCGCCACAGCTCTTTTTGACTGCGCTTGGCCGAGGTATCTTCGAAGTTCTTGACGATAATGCTCTTCAATGCAAAACCGCGTTGCATCACCATATTCATGGTTTGGAAGCCAAGCGGAATCCATTCACCCTTCACGTACTTATCGCCGATCACGATCACCAGATAGCGCCCCTTCTCGAGAACAGGTGCGACCTTATCGACGAGCTGCCCCATCATTTCGAGAAACTGTTCGACCGACTCGGCGTTCGAGAAGTCGCGTTCATCGTCGCTAAACTTGATAATATCGAAATAGGGCGGGTGCATAATCACCAGTTGCACCGCCGAAACACCGTATTCGGCTAGCAGCGCTTGGTAGTCGACCGCGAGGTTATCGCCATGTTTGACTTCGCTTTTAACCCCGTGCTTATTTGGCTCGGCTTTGACCAACTCGCGGATCTGCTCGACCATTCGCTCTTGCAGCTCGATTCCAATCGTATTGCGCCCCAGTCGCTGGCCTTCGATCAAGGTGGTGCCCGAGCCTGCGAAGGTATCGAGCACCCAATCGCCTGGTTTGGTATAGCGCCGCATCATCTGGTTGGGAATCTGCGGAATAAAATTGCCCCAATAGCCCGCCTTATGCACGCCCGAGCTATCGCGTCGGTCGATCTGCCAGAGGCTATCGGTATAGATATCTTCGTACTGTTTCCAGCGATTTAAGTTGATATCGTTGATCCCGTTGGTGCGCACTTCGCGCACGCTCTTGATCAAGCGTTCGATATAGTAGTGGGCGCGTTCGATCGAAAAAGATTCGAGAATCTGGTTGAGTTCAGCGATCAGATAGGGCTTACCGAACTGCACATCTTCGATCCCTTGAGGAACCTGAAACAGCTCGTCGTTAGGATCGTGCAGCCGTTCTGTGATGGCGCGGAAGTATGCACGCAAGCCCTCAACTGTTTCTGCCTCAAAACCGACCTGAAGCAGCTCGATAAATTGCGGCTTGTTGATACGCAAGATCTCGATCTGTTCGATCTCACTATCGTCATTGTAAGGCGGAATATCGTCAAATTCGTTTGTATTCATGCTGTTACAATACTATTCATTCGTGGACCGCACATTCAGCATGTAGGACACTAGATCAACATCTATCAGGTGGCTCTTCAACAGATATGCTACGTGCTTAGAAGGCGTGCGAGCACAATTGCGACTCGGAATGCTGTGGCATAAAAGAATAATCCAGCATTATATCCGATCTAGTGTACCACATCGAGCTACTTTAGTCGTTTGCAATCGCCTGTTTGCGATTCGCCAAGCCCGGTGCAGCAGGGCACTCAGACTGGTCGTATAATACCTAAACCGAAGCGCACAAGCAATATACAAGCGGGCTTTTCTGTACAAGCTACTGTTTGCAATGGAGCAAGAAAACACGAGCAGAACATCAAGTAGCCTTCTACTCCGAGGCTGCTGTATCAAGCGAGTCGACTGCAGCGCCAGTGCTGTCGTTGTGTTTCGGTAGTGTGACCTCTTCTGAGAGAAAGCAAAAGAGTTGTATGTCCAAGCAAGTGATCATCGGTATTGCAGGCGGATCGGCCTCTGGTAAAAGCACCTTCTCACAGGCCTTAGTTAAAGCCTTGCAGGAGCGCGGGAAACATACGGTCGAGTTAATTATGGCCGATCGCTTTATGAACCCACAGCGCCCCGACGCACCCAAACTCCGTTTCAGTTTAACGGGCGAAGAGATCTTCAACGCCAACCACGAAAACTCGATCGAATGGCCCGCACTTTTGCGCAGTATCGACGAGATCGCCGCGCGCGAAGATGCCCCAGAAATTATTCTGGTGGAAGGGCATCTCTTGTTTGTACACGAATTTGTACGCAGCCGCTTCGACCTGCGCCTCTTCATCGATCTGGAAGGCGATCAACGCGCCATACGCCGTATGCTGCGTGACATGAAGGGCGGACGTGCCAGCCGCGATCCTGATTTTATCGGCACCTATTTCCTCGAATGCGCTCGGGTTGGCCACAACACTTACATCGAGCCCAGCAAGGTACATGCCGATTTTATTTTGCGGGGCGACGCCGATTGGAACAGGATCGTGCCTAAAGTATGTGGTCTGATCGATTCCATGTTCGACTAGGCCCAGCTAGAACAAGCTTCACGTCGCTCCTCATACAGAGCGAGCGCTTGCTCTCGGCGCGAGGCTCTAGCAGAAGGAAAGGAAAGCTATGCGTTATACCGTTCGCAGTATCTCGTTGTTCTCGGCCTTACGGGTCGGTTGTGCGCTTGGTTGGCTGATCGCGCTCTGTCCGGCGATCGGCTTGGCGTGGCTGATCGGCCAAGCGATCCAACGCATCCACGAGTCGGTCTCGCGGGTCGAAACCTTCGACATCGAAGTGTTCGGCCAGCCGATCGCAAGCATCGACGTGGTGCAACTGCTCGGCCTGAGCAACGCTGCGTCGACGATCAACGAGCTGGCTACCAACCTAGGTACCACGCTAGTGATGCTTGTACTGCTCTTTATTGCTGCGGGGGCTTTGGCGGTCGCCTTGACGGTACTGCTCTTCTGTATGGGCTACAACCTGCTGGCCGCCTTGGGCGGCGGCATCAAAGTCGAGCTGCGCCCCGAAGAACAGCGCCGCTAGCGGGCATTGTTCTGTTTCAGATCGTTATTGGGGTTTCGGGCGGAAAGATCTCGACCGACCATTCGGTCCTTAGCGCGTCCGCCTACGGCTACCAACATCCCACCCATCAATGCTGATGCGTATGCTGCTGCGCGATCGCGCAGCAGCATACGCATCCTTTTCATCGTTCTCGCACTGCCTAACGCTGTCACGAGCTGCGCGAGAACGCTCTTCAGCTGCGCTCGCCCAAGCTGCTGTCGCTTGTGCTTGTTGCACGCGGGCTAGGCGTGGAGCGCGCTCGTCGCAAGCTGTTGGGCGATCTCTAAATGGGCCTCTATCGCCCAAGGGTGTAGCACTACCAGATCGGCTTGGCGCTGCCAGAGATAGTCGAGATAGCAGAAGGCTGCCTGTTCGAGCGAGCGCTGTAAAGCGGACTGTATCTCGGCGAGATAGGGTGGGTCGCCCGCTTGATCCCAAGCGATTTTATCGGCTACGAACACAGCCATATCGAGCTGTGACGCCCCAGCCTTCAGGGTGGTATGACAGCCGATCGCGCTCAGCACCGCCTCATTTGTTACTCCGAAGAGCTCTTTGGCGATCGCCACCGATAACTTTTGATGGATAATCATCGGTAGCTTGCGCTCTTCCTCCAACACTTCGATCCCCAGCTCTTCTGCATAGGCGATCCGTTCGTGATTGGGAATCACCACGCTGATATCGTGCAGCCAAGCTGCCTGCTCTGCTGCTTCAACATCGAGTTCGTAGTGCTCGGCGATGCGTCGCGCCTCCGCTGCGACCCGCGTTGAGTGGCCGACGGTCTTTTCAAAGCCGTGCTGTTTCAGAAACTGCACCACATCTTGTTGGAGATCGCCCTGAAAGCTTACTTGGCTAACGAGTTGTGAGAGTTTGGTTTCCATTCATGACCTATGCTAGGAGGATGAAAAATAGAGCTTACCAGAGGTCGATAAGCCGCCAATACATCGTAATCCCAAACTTGTGCTTCGATATAGCGCTCGGGGCCATGCGAGCCGTCGCTGTTCCACTCTTGAGGCAGCCCGTACTGTCCGATCAGCTCGGCTAGTTCTGCTACGGTATAAACTTTTGCGCGGTAGGGGCGTCCGTCTTGGTAGCGCATTGCAGGGAACATGTCGCCATAGGTAAAGCTGACCTGATCGGGATCGAAGTGACTCAGTTCAAGTGTGATAACGTGCGGCTGGCTGAACCATCTCAGTAGCCAATCGCAGGGGCCGACCGTAAAATAGTGGGGAGTCAGACGGCGCGGCTTACCTCCTTTGGCGATAAAGAGTTCGCGCACTCGCATTTCGAGCTCGCGCCGAATCTTGCAATAGTCGCTGGCACGCTTGCTGGCCAAACCGCGACCCAAGCGGCGCTGCTGCTCTTGCAGTTGTTCGGCCTCTTCGAGACTAAGTTCAGACATACTTAGAAACGGACCATAACACGCATCGTAGTAGTGGAACAACTGAATTGAGTCAGGCATACCCCCTCCAGAGTTCGGAAAGATTTGTACATAACAAATCTAACATTATGATACACTAGATGGCCTTGCGTTTGGAAGAGCTGTAGCGGCTCCCGAAGAGCAAAACAACCGAATACTTACGAAGTTTGTACAACGACTCTTGTGTTTGGCTCCAAGCGAGGTAGCGACCAGCCAAAGAGGATTCCACCTTTAGATTGTTATAATTTGCACAAAGTAGACGTATAATAGAACAGAGAGAGTATATGTTTGGCTTGGTGAGAGCCTTATCTGCACCGAGCACTTCATACACACGATGAGGCCAGATCGGCACAGCGCTGTGTTAGAAATACAGAGAACGCTATGTTAGGAATGCGAGTTGCTACTGCTGCACTACGAAAACGTCCTCGAATGGAAGAGATGGCGGAGATCGCCCGTCAGCGCGCCCGTGAGAGCGGGCACCCGGTCTTAGTCAGTGTCAGTACTCGTGTCAAAACATCCGATCCCCTTGAACTGTTTGCACGTGCGATGGGCGCGACCCATCATCGCTTCTTTTGGAGTATCCCTTCCAAGCAGATAGCGATCGCGGGTCTTGGCGCGGCTTGGAGTCACGACTGCCATGGCAGCAACCCCTTCCCCGCAGCCCAAGCGGCTTGGCAAGATCTGCTTGCGACCGCCGCTATCGATATAGAGGATGAAACGTTGCCCTTCGCTGGCCCGCTCGCGGTTTCGGGTTTCGCCTTTGACCCCAGTGCGCCCCGTGGCGAGATCTGGGCCGACTTCCCCGAAGGCATGCTTTTGTTGCCGCGCATTGTCTTGGCGCGGGTGGGCGACCAAACCAGCCTCACCGTCAATGGCTTGGTTGGCCCCGAGACCTCCTCGGTGACGCTGACGCTCGAAGCGGCCCGCCGACTGATGGCATTGATCGGCGAGGCGGCCCAACGCAACAACAAAGCCAACACCATGCGTATGCGCGACTCGCTCGATGGCGCGGCATGGCGCTCGACGGTCGGCGATGCGGTGGCAATGCTCAAGCGCGGCGAGATGGAGAAAGTGGTCTTGGCGCGCAGCGTTTTGGTCGAAGCCCAGGCGCCGCTCGATCTGCCTTCGGCGCTCGAACGCCTGCGACGCGACTACCCCGATACCTTTGTATTCGCTGTGGCGCGGGGCGGGCGCACCTTCTTTGGGGCCTCGCCGGAGCGCTTGGTCAGCTTAGAGAACGGCCAGATCTCGGCCTATGGCTTGGCTGGCTCGATCGCGCGTGGCAAAACGCCCGAAGAGGACGCGCGTTTGGCCAATGAGTTACTGACGAGCAGCAAAGATCTTCACGAACATAGCGTGGTGGTACGCACCATTTTGGAAGATCTCAGCGATATCAGCAGCGATCTCTCTGCTCCAACTGCGCCAAGTATTCTGAAGGTGCGCAATGTTCAACACCTTTTCACGCCGATCAGCGGGCGCTTAGTCCAAGGTTACAGCATCTTCGACCTGCTGGCCCGTCTGCACCCGACCCCGGCCGTGGGCGGACGCCCGCGCGAGCAAGCGCTGGCTTGGATTCGCGAGCACGAAGGTCTAGAGCGTGGCTGGTATGCCGGCCCGGTCGGCTGGATCAACGCCAAGGGCGAGGGCGAATTCGCTGTGGCGCTTCGTTCGGCCTTGGCCGACCGCCAGCAAGCTCTGTTGTTTGCTGGCTGCGGCATTGTAAGCGACTCTGATCCCGATCGCGAGTACAATGAAACCAAATTGAAGCTGCGGGCTATTCTTGGTGCGCTCGGTGAAGTTGAGGCCTAACTATGCAAACACCTTCCTATCCTGATGTTTTGGCGACTGCCGTTGGCAGCTTAATCGATGAACTGGTGCTCGGCGGTGTCAAACACTTTTGTGTTTGTCCTGGTTCGCGCAGCACACCTCTGGCGCTAACCATAGCTCGCCATCCTCAAGCGCAACTTTGGTTGCAACTCGATGAACGTTCGGCTGGCTTCTTTGCACTTGGCATGGCCAAGCGTTTGCACCAGCCTGTCGCGCTTGTATGTACCTCCGGCACGGCGGCGGCCAACTATCTCCCCGCTGTTGTCGAGGCGTCGCAGGCGCGTATTCCGCTTATTCTCTTGACCGCCGACCGCCCGCCAGAGCTGCGCGACAGCGGTGCGCCCCAAACCATCGACCAGATCCACCTATTCGGCTCGTATGTGCGCTGGTTTGTCGATATGGCTCTGCCCGATCCCTCGCCCACCATCACCAACTATGTGCGCACCGTAGCCGGACGAGCGATTGCCGCTAGCAATGGCTTGCAGCCCGGCCCCGTTCAGCTCAATATCCCCTTCCGCGAGCCACTACTGCCCGCTACACCTTTGGCGCATCCGCGCGGCAAGCGTGCTCCCGAACAACCTTTTGTCAGCTCTGTGCAGGGCAAGCGCGAACTAGCTGCGCCCCAGCTTGAAGCCCTTGCCGAGCGCCTTATGCGGGTTGAGCGCGGCCTGTTGATGGTTGGCCCGCAAGATGACCCGGCCTTGCGCCCAGTTGTACGCGCTTTGGCGAATAGGCTCGGCTGGCCGCTGCTGGCCGACCACCTGAGCCAGACCCGTTACGGCCCCGAGAAGTGCCCAAGCTTGATCGATTGTTACGACGCCTTTTTGCGCGATCCTGCCTTTGTGGCTAGCTACGCTCCCGAACTGGTCTTGCGCTTCGGTGCTATGCCTACCGCCAAACCCTTCCTGCTCTATTTGCAGCAGCACCCCGACTGCGAGCAGTTGATCGTCGATGGAGGGGCGGGCTGGCTCGACCCAACCCTTTCGGCAAGCAGCATGATCTATGCTGATCCTGTGCTGTTGTGCCAGCAGCTCGACGAAGTTTTGCAGGCGAAGGGCTATCAGAGCCGTATCAAAGGCGCTTGGAGCCAAGCGTGGCAGCGCGCCCAGCGCATCACTCGCGATCTAATCGAAGATCTCTTGATGCACGACCCCGAGCTTTCCGAGCCGCGCGTCTTTGCCGAGCTGGCCGATCTGTTGCCCCAAGATGCCTTGCTCTATCTGAGCAATAGTATGCCGGTGCGCGATGCTGATACCTTTTTGACCAACCGCAGCCGCGAGCTGACCGTCTATGGCAACCGTGGAGCCAATGGTATCGATGGTGTGGTTTCGAGCGCTCTGGGTGCCGCCGCTGTCAGCGATCAGCCGACCCTCTTGGCGATCGGCGATATCGCCTTTTATCACGATACGAACGGCCTGTTGGCCGCCAAGCTCCACAAGATCAACCTGACCATCGTCTTGATCAACAACGACGGCGGCGGAATCTTCTCGTTTTTGCCCCAAGCCAGCGAGCGCGACCACTTCGAGACCGTCTTCGGCACGCCACATGGACTTGATTTCGCACCATTTGCCCAGATCTATGGCGGCAGCTATTGTCTGGCCGAAGATTGGCAGAGCTTTCGCAGCGCTGTTGAAAGCGCTTTGCAAACAGAAGGCTTGTCGATCATTGAAGTGCGCACCGATCGCGAGCGTAATGTCGATCAGCACCGCGTTTTGTGGCCTCGGGTCTCGGTGGCGCTGGCGGCGGAGGGGATTATTGCACGCTAGCAGAGAACGACATGCAGACAGACCCTTCTCAAAGTTTATACTATCAGATCCAAGGCGAAGGCTTCCCACTTTTACTTTTGCATGGCTTTACGGGGAGCTCGCATAATTGGCAGCATATTCTGCCAGACCTAAGCCGCCATCATCGTGTGCTTGTACCCGACCTGATCGGCCACGGTCGCAGCCCTGTGCCCGCTGACTATCGGCGCTATAGTATGGAGCAGGCGGTTGACGATCTGCTGGCTCTGCTCGACGCCCAGGGGATCGAACGCTTCGACCTGCTCGGCTACTCTATGGGCGGGCGGGTGGCTTTGCATCTGGCCTTGGCCGCCCCAGAGCGGGTGCGTCTTTTGGTGCTTGAAAGCGCTTCGCCCGGAATCGACGACCCGGCCGAGCGCGAGGCCCGTCGCGCTAGCGATAATGCCTTGGCAGAGCGCATCGAGCGAGAGGGTATCGAATGGTTTAGCGACTTCTGGGCCAATCAGCCCCTCTTTGCGAGCCAACGGAGCTTGCCAGCCGAGCTGCAGCAGCAGATTCGCCAACAGCGTTTGAGCCAGCGTCCGCAAGGGCTCGCCAACAGTTTGCGCGGAATGGGCGCGGGTCAACAGCGTTCGCTCTGGCCAGAGCTGGCACGCCTCGACATGCCCGTGTTGCTGATCGCGGGAATGCTCGACGCAAAATACGTTACAATCAGTCAGCGTATGGCGAGTGTCTTACCCCATGCGAAGCTGCGGATCGTGCCGGGAGCCGGACATACGGTGCATATGGAACAAGCTGCGCTCTATTGCCAAATAGTGAAAGCGTTTTTTGCCGCCCATGAGCGGCTGTAAGGGAGTTGATTATGCCCATCGAATGGAAGAAAGTCAAAGACTATACCGATATCATTTATGAACACGACGCGGCGGGGGAGGGTATCGCCAAGATCACAATCAATCGTCCCGAGAAGCGCAACGCCTTCCGACCGGAGACGATTATCGAGCTGTTGGAGGCCTTTAGCTTGGCGCGCGACGATGAAAGCATCGGTGTGATCCTCTTTACGGGAGCAGGCGACAAGGCCTTCTGTTCGGGCGGCGACCAGAGCGTGCGCGGCGACGGCGGTTATGTTGGCAAAGACCAAGTGCCGCGCCTGAATGTGCTCGATCTACAGCGCTTGATCCGCATTATTCCCAAGCCGGTTATCGCTATGGTGGCGGGTTACTCGATCGGCGGCGGCAATGTGCTGCAAGTCGTCTGCGATCTCACCATCGCGGCCGACAATGCTATCTTCGGCCAGACCGGGCCCAAGGTCGGCAGCTTCGATGGCGGCTATGGCTCGAACCTGTTGGCCCGTATGGTCGGCGATAAGCGCGCCCGCGAGATTTGGTATCTCTGCCGCCAGTACAATGCCCAAGAAGCCTATGAGATGGGTATGGTCAATAAGGTTGTGCCGCTCGATCAGCTCGAAGATGAGGCGGTGCAATGGGCGCGCGAGCTGCTGGAAAAGAGCCCGATGGCATTGCGCTTCTTGAAGGCCGCTATCAATGCGGCTGCGGACGGTCACGCTGGCTTGCAGCAGTTGGCGGGCGACGCTACGCTGCTCTACTATCTGAGCGAAGAGGCTCAAGAGGGCAAGAAGGCCTTCTTAGAGAAGCGCAAGCCCAACTTCCGCAAGTATCGCCGCTATCCCTAAGCTTAGGCAGCGCAGAGATAGCGTCTGTAACAGGCGGCGTTTTATACGAATTCCGCTTAAAGACTTTGGAATTCGTGTCATGCAGGAAAACGCTAAACGCAAGAACATGTTTGTAGAGCTTTTGCGCGGTAGCGCGAAAGCTCTACAAGGAACATAGTCAGCTTCAACTCTGCCGAAGGCCAAAAAGTAAGTAGTCTACCGGATTTGCTATTATCCCAAATCCGTTTAAAGACTTGTGTTCTTTCGACGCAGGAAAACAAAAGCCGGGCAAAGAGTTGTGTGAGATCTTACACAACAAAAATAGTCACGTTCCGTTTTGCCGAAGGCCAAAAAATAAGTTATCTATCGGATTTGGTATTATTTACCCAAGCGCAATATAAGGACGAAAGAAGCTCTTATGTCTGCTGTTGCCACACCACCCTCGCCCCTTCGGGCTTGGCTTATGGCTATCCGCATTCCAACCCTGCCTGCCGCAGTTGTTCCAGTATTGGTTGGCTCTGCGATCGCTTATAAACTTGGTAGTTTTCAACCTCTAGTCTTTTTAGCCGCCTTGATCGCTTCGATCTGCATTCAGATCGGCACCAATTTAGCCAACGACTACTTCGATGCCAAAAAGGGCGCCGATACTGCCGAGCGACTCGGCCCTACTCGTGTAACGCACACCGGTTTGATCGCAGCCGAAACGGTGCGTAACGCTATGCTCTTGAGTTTTCTGGTGGCTGCGCTCTGTGGGGTCTATTTGATCGTAGTGGGAGGCTGGCCGATTTTGGTGATCGGACTGTTTTCGATCGCGAGCGGCATTATGTACACGGGCGGCCCCTTCCCGCTCGGCTATAACGGTCTGGGCGATCTGTTTACTTTTGTCTTTTTCGGTCTGATTGCTGTGATCGGTACAACCTACGTTCATACGGGCAGCTTTTCCAACCTTGCACTCTTTGCTGCGCTTCCGGTTGGTATGCTGGTTACTGCGATTATCGTGGTTAACAATGTGCGCGATGTGCATACCGATCGCAAAGCCAATAAGCGCACCTTGGCGGTGTTACTGGGCGAGCGTTTTGCGCGTAGCGAATATGTTGTATTGGTGGTCGGCGCCTATGTGGTGCTGCTGATCGGCTGGCTGTTGCAACTGGTATCGGCTTGGATCTTCCTGCCTTTGCTGACCATTCCGCTCGCTATTCCGCTGATCAAAGCTATGTGGACCCAAAGCGGGCGTGTGCTGAACCCCATTCTAGGCGGAACCGGGCGGCTCCATATGTTTTTTGGAGTCTTGCTGACGATCGCTTTAGTGCTCTAGCGATAGAAGCGTGCGGTAGGGCGGAGCTTGTTTCCGCCCTTTTTTGTTTGCTCTACCCTCTCGCCTGCCAGAAGCGCTCCCTGAGAAAGTCCCTCTCGCTTCTCTGCGCAGTGTTAGTGTAGCGCCAACGTTCGCTAGCACACCGCCGACTTGTGCTCGTGCACTGGCGACTTGCGACCGTGTAGCAGTGAACTTTTATGCAATACCGCTGAATTTTGAGTGTGTACCGCTGAATTTTAACGCTGTACTACCGACTTCTCCCAAGGAAGTACCGACTTTTTACACTGCACCGCGTGGGAATCGCAGTGCACCGCGTGGGAATCGCAGTGCACCGTGTGGGAATCGCAGTGCACCGTGTGGGAATCGCAGTGCACCGTGTGGGAATCGCAGTGCACCGTGTGGGAATCGCAGTGCACCGTGTGGGAATCGCAGTGTACCGTGTGGGAATCGTAGTGCACCGCGTGGGAATCGTAGTGTACCTCGTGGGAATCGTAGTGTACCGCGTGGGAATCGTAGTGTACCGCGTGGGAATCGTTGGTACCACTTGGGAATCGTAGTGTACCGTTTGGGAATCGCAGTGTACCGTGTGAGAGGCATTGAGCTCGCCCAAGGCTAAACGTACCCTTTGGACAGTATTGGCCCTACCCTTCGACAGGCTTAGGGTACGATCTTTCATGGGATGATAGGGGCCGTGCCCCTCGACAGGCTCAGGGTACGGCTAGCAGGGAAGGCCTATAGCTTTGTGGGAAGAGTATGGTTTATGGGGGCGCTGTTGTCAGACTCCCCCTCTCCCGCGACTATGCATTACCCAAAAGTCGTGTCGGCAGCAAAAGGCGATATTCCGCATACCATCGCGGGAGTATCCTTGAGAGCACAGAACTCAGAGAGCTTGTATGCGATTTCGCTACGCGAAATCGCATACAAGCTCAACATTTACCCCCTCCCGGGGGGTGAGGGCAGATAACGCTGATCGTATGTCGATTTGTGGCTAATGTACAGCTCCCGCGAAGCGAGAGAGGGGGTCGGGGGGTGAGGGCCGACCGCCCGGATGGATGGAAAGGATGTTGATAGCCGAAGGCAGACGCGCTAGAAGCCGAATGGGAGCTAGCAGCCTCTTCGCCAAAGTATTAAGCGGATCTGACAACCAAAGAGCGGAAAAGGCGTTATCATACTAAGCGTTAGTTGTGTTCTTGTTGAGACGATAAAGCCGTTTAAAGAGTATAAAGATCGCTATGACAACTCGTTTACCCGATTGGCTGGCTCGCCGCGCCGATCTTATGCCAGATGCACCCGCTTTGATCGCTGGAGAGCTGCGCTGGAGCTTCGCCGATCTGCATCGCGCCGCCAATGCCGCCGCTGCCCGCCTGCGAGGCTTCGAGGTCGAAGCTGGTCAGCGGGTCGCCTCGTTGATGGGCAGTAATCCGGGATTTGTGGCCTTGCTGCACGCTATGCCGCGCGTCGGCACAAGCTGTGTGCCGCTTAATACCCGTCTGACGCCGCCCGAACTAGTTTGGCAGATCGGGCATTGTCGCGCCCCGTTGGTGCTGTACGATCAAGCTCACGCCGCTACGATCGAACAGATCCGCGCGCAGTTGCCTGCGGTTCGCTTCGAGCTCTGGCGGCCCTTCGTCGATCGGGCCGAGCTTGAGGCCGCCCCCGAGAGTAGCCGCTTGATCGAGCTTGAGGCTATTCAGAGCATTATCTATACATCGGGCACGACCGGCAACCCCAAGGGCGCGATGATCAGTTACGCCAACCACTGGTGGAGCGCCAACGCTTCGGCCTTGAACCTTGGCCTGCTGCCCAACGATTGCTGGCTGGCGATTCTGCCGCTCTTCCATGTGGGCGGTATGTCGATATTGATGCGGAGCGTGATCTACGGTCAGAAAGTGGTATTGCTGGAGCGTTTCGATGCGGGCGCGGCCAATCGTTTGATCGACAGCGAAGGGGTGACGATTGTCTCGGTGGTCGCGACCACGCTGCAGCGAATGTTGGAGGAGCGCGGCCAGCGGGCTTATCCCTCCCATCTGCGCTGTATGTTGCTGGGCGGCGGCCCCGCTCCGCGCCCGCTGCTGGAAGCCTGTGCGGCACGCGCTTTGCCCGTGGTACAGACCTATGGCATGACCGAGACGGCTTCGCAGGCGGTGACGCTAGCGCCAGCTGATGCGCTGCGCAAACTCGGCTCGGCCGGCAAGCCTCTGCTGCCGCTCGAACTGCGAATCGATGCGCCTCCGCTGCAGGCGGGAGAGATTCTGCTGCGCGGCCCGATGGTTTGCGCTGGCTACGTCGATGACCCCGAAGCGACCGCAGCGGCTATCCGCGATGGCTGGCTGCACACTGGAGATATCGGGCGGCTCGATGAGGAAGGTTATCTCTATCTGCTCGATCGACGCAGCGACCTGATTATCTCGGGCGGCGAGAATATCTATCCCGCCGAACTGGAGGCAGCGTTGTTGGCCCACCCGGGCGTGGCCGAGGCTGGGGTGGTTGGCGTGCCCGACCAGGAGTGGGGCCAGGTGCCGGTCGCTTTTGTGGTGGCGCGCCAGCCCGCTCAGGTCGAGAGCCTGTTGGCCGAGCTGCCGAACTTCTTGTTTGAACGTTTGGCCCGCTATAAGTTGCCGCGTCGTTATTTTGTTGCCAGCGAGCTGCCGCGTACAGCCTCGGGCAAACTTAGGCGTAATGTGTTGCGCCGCCAGCTAGAGAAAGGTATCGTATAAATGAGGCCGTGTTTCTATGTAGCGGTGGCGGCGCTGATCCGCTCTGCCAGTACCGCCAAGGCAAGGTGATCACCATCGGTCGCAGCCTGCCGAGCGAGCCGAAAAGTTTTGTTTTTTAGTTAACTTTGCGAGAGGCTAAGCATGGGGTAAAAACCCGGGAGTCTCTCGCAAAACGAGAAAGCTCTTTACAACGCCAAAAAAGCTTGGTATACTCTTTTTTGGAAGGTCTGATGCACCTTAAAAAATGACACTTTTTACCAGCCTCTCGCAAAAGACTTATTCCAAGGCTTCCCAAAGCCTTAAAAAAATGGGTCTGTTCGAACAGCAAAAAATCCGCATCGCGGATTGAAACCATGAAATACGTAAGGGATTATCTGAAGGCGTTGGGTTCGAACAGCAAAAAATCCGCATCGCGGATTGAAACTGCTCATGCTGTCGATGACCAGCACTCCCTCTCCAGGGGTTCGAACAGCAAAAAATCCGCATCGCGGATTGAAACAGTCACTCCCGCGGTTGTGAAACTGTCGATGACGGACGTTCGAACAGCAAAAAATCCGCATCGCGGATTGAAACCCTGACAGATCCCTTGGAAAATAGCGCGCACGCTATCGTTCGAACAGCAAAAAATCCGCATCGCGGATTGAAACAGATGCGGATTGGCGGCTAAATAGAGGTCAACCGCATCGTTCGAACAGCAAAAAATCCGCATCGCGGATTGAAACTCTGGCGCGGTGACCTCGTAGCTTTGGCGGTCGGGGGTTCGAACAGCAAAAAATCCGCATCGCGGATTGAAACAAGAGCAACCAAACCCGCTTATCGGTCGTAAGGTAGTTCGAACAGCAAAAAATCCGCATCGCGGATTGAAACAAGAAAACAGGTGACACCTGCTGCGGTTCGGTTGTCGTTCGAACAGCAAAAAATCCGCATCGCGGATTGAAACCTAAAACAGCAGACTGAATTCCGGATAACACTATCGTTCGAACAGCAAAAAATCCGCATCGCGGATTGAAACGTGTGCCGATACCATCACGATAAACTGCACGATTGGTTCGAACAGCAAAAAATCCGCATCGCGGATTGAAACTGCCGATGATCCAATTGTCCACGCCATCGCCGTGAAAGGTTCGAACAGCAAAAAATCCGCATCGCGGATTGAAACACATTGCCAAAACGCTGCCGAATCATCTCGGTTCAGTTCGAACAGCAAAAAATCCGCATCGCGGATTGAAACCGCTCAATGTCGATCAACCGTTGTGCGATATTCCTGTTCGAACAGCAAAAAATCCGCATCGCGGATTGAAACTTCAAGGATGCGGTCGAGCATGTTCATTGCAGGAAAGTTCGAACAGCAAAAAATCCGCATCGCGGATTGAAACTCTTTAATCGGCTTAGGCAAGCCCGCAAGTTGGGCGGCGTTCGAACAGCAAAAAATCCGCATCGCGGATTGAAACAACAGCCAGTTGAGTAGAGATTGATTAATTCGTTTGATGTTCGAACAGCAAAAAATCCGCATCGCGGATTGAAACAATTTAAGCGAGACGTTGCCGGCCGGGTCTGGTCGGAGTTCGAACAGCAAAAAATCCGCATCGCGGATTGAAACGCTGGTGCTGGTGGTGGAATTGGAGGCGGTGGTGGTTGTTCGAACAGCAAAAAATCCGCATCGCGGATTGAAACCAGCGCTTGCATCAGCAAGGAATGCGGCAGTGCGAGCGTTCGAACAGCAAAAAATCCGCATCGCGGATTGAAACATCCACAATCGACGAGTACTCTTACGTGCTACCACCGTTCGAACAGCAAAAAATCCGCATCGCGGATTGAAACATTTTTTGTCGAGGAGCGTCTCGGGATTGACGCCAAGTTCGAACAGCAAAAAATCCGCATCGCGGATTGAAACTTGGGAATTCCAATATTCGGGAGATACGGGCAGGACAGGTTCGAACAGCAAAAAATCCGCATCGCGGATTGAAACCTCATAAGGCCGAGATTTCCAATCTGTACGACTTCCGTTCGAACAGCAAAAAATCCGCATCGCGGATTGAAACAACAACAGCTGAGAGATACGCGGAGCCGACAGGAATGGTTCGAACAGCAAAAAATCCGCATCGCGGATTGAAACTCGCGTCAAATGGACTGACCGCGTCAAGGCCTGGCGTTCGAACAGCAAAAAATCCGCATCGCGGATTGAAACATTGATCTCCCAAAAATCGGCGGGAATATCGGCGCTGTTCGAACAGCAAAAAATCCGCATCGCGGATTGAAACCCGGCGTAAATTTCCCCATCGCCCGGATGCGCAAAAGTTCGAACAGCAAAAAATCCGCATCGCGGATTGAAACTTGGCGAATTATCCCCTTCAATCCCTGCAATGGTGTTCGAACAGCAAAAAATCCGCATCGCGGATTGAAACATCCGTCACTTTGGTATGAGTGGCAGCCGCGCGATGAAGTTCGAACAGCAAAAAATCCGCATCGCGGATTGAAACCATTCTACTTCCTTTCCGTGTCTTGATCCTTCCAAGAGTTCGAACAGCAAAAAATCCGCATCGCGGATTGAAACAATTCAAGATTGAGTTCGTCGCGGCCAACGAAATCCGTTCGAACAGCAAAAAATCCGCATCGCGGATTGAAACATGAATAAAGCCGATTGTCAGTCTTGACAATCGGCTGTTCGAACAGCAAAAAATCCGCATCGCGGATTGAAACCCAGGTCTTCGTTTCCGCGGAAAAATTTGCGATGCGTTCGAACAGCAAAAAATCCGCATCGCGGATTGAAACCGTGCTCGTCACGTCTTCGGCTTCGTATTCGAATAGTTCGAACAGCAAAAAATCCGCATCGCGGATTGAAACTACAAGCTTGCGGCCTACACCGTCGCATCTGACGAGGTTCGAACAGCAAAAAATCCGCATCGCGGATTGAAACAATATGTTTCTGTGCGATGGAATTAATTCCAACGCACGTTCGAACAGCAAAAAATCCGCATCGCGGATTGAAACTGCAACGAGACGCCCCACATGCGCGCGGATGCTATCGTTCGAACAGCAAAAAATCCGCATCGCGGATTGAAACATGTTCTCTCGAACACGTGCAAGTTCTTGCGCGATTTCCACAGTTCGAACAGCAAAAAATCCGCATCGCGGATTGAAACGGGAGCGACTATGGATTCGGGAAAACACAACACGCGCGTTCGAACAGCAAAAAATCCGCATCGCGGATTGAAACTTCTGGTATAGGAGGTCAAGGGTTCTTTTTCGGGGGTTCGAACAGCAAAAAATCCGCATCGCGGATTGAAACATCGATAATCGCAATCTCTCCAGCGCTGAGGCCGGCGTTCGAACAGCAAAAAATCCGCATCGCGGATTGAAACGATTGGCGGCGCAAAGCATCAACGACTTTAGCAATTGTTCGAACAGCAAAAAATCCGCATCGCGGATTGAAACTATTCCAACGAAAAACTTACACGCTCACTAGGAAGAGTTCGAACAGCAAAAAATCCGCATCGCGGATTGAAACGAAGATGATCTGTTCACACCCCCCCCACGGCGCAAATGTTCGAACAGCAAAAAATCCGCATCGCGGATTGAAACATCGCCAATGGCGAAAATGGCGGTGAAGTCAAAACGTTCGAACAGCAAAAAATCCGCATCGCGGATTGAAACCCTGCTCTCCTATAGCGCCCTGCTCAGCCTGATCTAGTTCGAACAGCAAAAAATCCGCATCGCGGATTGAAACAGCAGAGTTGCGGCGTGCGTCGCGCCGCACGGGAGATGTTCGAACAGCAAAAAATCCGCATCGCGGATTGAAACTCTCGCTGAGAAAATGTTGTAGATCAGGATTAGCCTGTTCGAACAGCAAAAAATCCGCATCGCGGATTGAAACGTCTGCATTGGCGATGCCGCAACCTCAACAATGAGTTCGAACAGCAAAAAATCCGCATCGCGGATTGAAACTTTAATGGTCTTGTGGAGCTATGTGAATCGTATGTGGAGTTCGAACAGCAAAAAATCCGCATCGCGGATTGAAACATCAGCGTAGTAGTCGAACGACCCTTCTGAACTTGACGTTCGAACAGCAAAAAATCCGCATCGCGGATTGAAACCTTTTTTGGGGCGGGAACGCAGCGAGGAGACAATGTTCGAACAGCAAAAAATCCGCATCGCGGATTGAAACGGCTACGACCCAGACGTTTTAGCCGGCCTCCCCAACCTGTTCGAACAGCAAAAAATCCGCATCGCGGATTGAAACACTCTTGTCGCCACCACTATCGACATTGCCGTGAAGTTCGAACAGCAAAAAATCCGCATCGCGGATTGAAACACGGTCCAGTAGATCAGAATAGTACCGATCAGCCGTTTGTTCGAACAGCAAAAAATCCGCATCGCGGATTGAAACGTCAGGCTACCACAGAGACCTAGCCTAGCTGTTCTAACGTTCGAACAGCAAAAAATCCGCATCGCGGATTGAAACGGATATTACATGCGCGATATGCTGCACGCTATCCGATGTTCGAACAGCAAAAAATCCGCATCGCGGATTGAAACATGTCCTCGACAAGCTTTGGGGTGAAGGTAGTTGTGGCGTTCGAACAGCAAAAAATCCGCATCGCGGATTGAAACCGCGTCTTTTGTGACGAAAATCAACATAGCGAAACGAGGTTCGAACAGCAAAAAATCCGCATCGCGGATTGAAACGGTTCTTTGCTGGAGCTAAACCTGTAGAGCAAACTGGTTCGAACAGCAAAAAATCCGCATCGCGGATTGAAACAGCTAATGCAAGGTATCAACGATCTGGCTGATCGCGCCGTTCGAACAGCAAAAAATCCGCATCGCGGATTGAAACTTCTGTTGCCGCTTTCTATCCCTCGACCTCGACGCCGGTTCGAACAGCAAAAAATCCGCATCGCGGATTGAAACCGGTCGAGTATGCGGCCGTGAACGAGTTTGGCGGCCACGGGTTCGAACAGCAAAAAATCCGCATCGCGGATTGAAACATGACCTGGAACCCTGGTCTGGAAGGAGACGCCGAGGTTCGAACAGCAAAAAATCCGCATCGCGGATTGAAACGTCTTGGTAGCTCGCGTCCACAAGGGCCAACCGTAGTTCGAACAGCAAAAAATCCGCATCGGAGGGTAGCGCTTAACATAAGCGAAAACCCTCTTTTTTTGCCTGCAAAACGGCTCGAATTCCTCTGTACGATTTCAGACTGCGTGTGTTTTTTCATTCTTGCTT
>Ga0065721_10049292_pt1 | contig 38546 bp, 40 predicted proteins | sample Mesricmetagenome_FD_59108 | JGI IMG/M metagenome (GOLD analysis project Ga0065721, IMG submission 59108) | Mesophilic microbial community from rice straw/compost enrichment Sample: eDNA_1 v2 (version 2) | ecosystem: Engineered > Solid waste > Grass > Composting > Bioreactor | place: USA: Davis... | reverse complement strand
CTCGCCGCTCACACCCGCTTCCGCTGGTCGCGCCTGTTATTTGTGGTTTTCGCCGGATGTTTATTGTGGACTTTGCCCATGCTGGCGTTCTGGCAACTATTGGGTTGGGATCACACTCTCACGCAAATGGCTTGGTTTTTTACCAAAGCGGCGCTGCTGACCTTCGGCGGCGCCTATGCGGTGTTGCCCTATGTTTTTCAGGGGTCGGTGGAACATTACGGCTGGTTGACGCCGACGCAAATGATTGACGGTTTAGCTCTTGGGGAAACCACGCCCGGACCGCTGATTATGGTGGTAGCGTTTGTTGGATTTGTTGGCGGCTATGGCAGTCAATTTTGGGGGGTGGATGCTTCATTTCTTGCCGGCGCTGTCGCGGCTGCTGTGGTCACTTGGTTTACCTTTCTGCCATCTTTTATTTTTATTTTTGCCGGCGCGCCTTTAATTGAATCCACTCATAACGATCTGAAATTCACTGCACCTTTGACTGCCATTACCGCTGCGGTGGTGGGTGTTATTGTGAACTTGGCTTTGTTTTTCGGTTATCACGTGTTGTGGCCGAAGGGATTTTCTGGCCATTTTGAATGGCCCGCAGCGTTGATCGCTGTGGCAGCGGCAATTGCATTATTCCGCTACAAGATCAACGTAATGAAAGTGATCGGCGCCAGTGCCTTGCTGGGTTTGTTGCTAACGCACCGCTTTTTTTAGTGGCAAAAAAATACCGGTCAGGTTGCCCCTTCCGGTATTTTTAAACGCCTTTAGATTAACTGGCGTATTTGATGGAACAACCGTAAGGCGCAGTGCTGGGATGCGGTACTTTTTTGCCTTCGGCAATGGCATCCAGGGCTTCGCGAACATAATTGGTGGCTTTCGGAATATCGCCTTCTTTCGGCGACTTAATGCTGTCGATGCCGCCTTTGTATTCCAACACGCCTTCCGCGTTGATGATAAACAGATGCGGGCTCGTCTGGGCAGCGTAGAGTTTGCCGATGCTGCCGTCAGAATCCAGAATCACGCCACTCGGATGTGCGCCGCGCTGCTCATTTAATTTCAGCGCGGTGGCGCCGTCCACATGTCCCTGCTTGCCGGGTGCGGAGGAAATTACCTGCAACCAGACGATGCCATCTTCAGCCGCTTCTTTTTGCAGCTGGGGAATATTGCCGCTCTTTTCGTAGTGTTTAACCACATAGGGGCACTCGTGGTTGGTCCACTCGAGCACGACGGTTCTGCCGCGCAAAGCTTCCAGATTCAAATTGCTGCCTTCCGCTGTTTTACCAGTGAATACTGGCGCGGGTTGACCAACAACGGGATCCGCAACGACGGCGGTCGCAGCAAACGTCAGCGCCACGCCAGCGCAAAATGCTTTGGCGAGATTTTTTATAGCCATAAAAGTCTCCTGTTAATTAATTGAACACGTTGGGCTGATACAAACCAGCGGACTGGTTAAGGGGTCCTCCCGCCATTGATAGCTGTGGCTGACAGGGAAGTGGGTTCCGGCGTCTGTGCTTTCTCTGCACGCACCGTCGCCAGCACAATGTCGGGCGTGAGTATTTGTGGCAGTTGCACAGGTTCGGAGGATTTTCCGGCCGGATAAAAAAGGTAAAGAGGTACACCGCTGCGGCCGAAGCTCGCCAAAAAAGCGGTAATTGCAGGATCGCGATTGGTCCAATCGCCTTTTAGATAAGTGATGTCGTCGGCGGCGAAGGCATCCACCACTCGGGCATGGCTGAGCGCCACCCGCTCATTAACCAGACAGCTGATGCACCAGGCGGCGGTAAAGTTGAGAAAAACCGGTTTGCCTTCATCCAGCAGCACTTGCAAACGCGCGTTATCAAACGCTTGCCAATTGTGTGAGGCTTGCGCATTCGTCTGCGCCGGCACTCCCAATTTCACGGCGGAATAACCACCACCCAACGCCAGCAGCACTGCAAGCCCTGCAAAGACAGAACCCAATCTGGTAGCACTAGCGCCGCTGTTGCGGGTTGCAGAGTGCAGCCACGCGGCAAAGCCGATCAACACTATGCCGCCTAAAGCGAGTGCCGCAGCATCCGCGCCGGCCTGCCGCGCCAATACCCAGATTAACCACACCGCCGCCGCGTACATGGGAAAGGCCATGGCTTGCTTGAGTTTGTCCATCCACGCACCCGGGCGCGGCAACCACCGCTGCGAACCGGGCCACCAGGACAGCAATAAATACGGCAGTGCGAGACCCAGGCCGAGACTGAGAAATACCGCCAGCAACTGTGCCGGAGGCTGGGTCAGCGCGTAACCCAAAGCGGCAGCCATAAATGGCGCGGTGCAGGGAGTGGCTACGACTGTGGCGAGCACACCGGTAAAAAAGCTGCCGGCGTAACCGGATTTATTGGCGAGGCCAGAACCCAACCCGGCAACAGATCCGCCGAAATAAAACACCCCGGATAGACTCAACCCTACGGCGAACATCAGGTAAGCCGTGAGCAGAACAAATAAGGGAGATTGAAACTGAAAACCCCAGCCGATCTGCGCACCGCCCGCTTTCAGGACGATCAACACCACGGCCAGCAGCCCGAAACTGGCGAGCACACCGAGGGTATAAACCAGGCCATGGCGGCGAATAGAGGTTTGCGATTGACCGGACTGGCCGATCAGCGAAAGTGCCTTGAGTGACAGCACCGGGAACACACAGGGCATTAAATTCAGAATGATGCCCCCCGCCAGTGCCAACAGCAGCGCCGTGGCGAGTCCCGGCACGCCGGAGCCACCCATAGGTGTCGCGGCAAGCGTAGGCCTCACCTCAAAACTGCGAGTCGCCCCGCCCTCCTCGGTCAGCACCAATACGCCGGCTAATTGGCTGCCAAGGCCGAGGGGCGCTTCTCCGGCGGGCAGAGTCAGTTCAAGTCCGGAGGTTGAGAGTGTAAGAGCCTGAGGGTCGCTCTGGCGAATATGGCCCCACTCAAAGGGGTAAAACCACGCATCCGCCAACTGAGCCAGTGCCCCTTCGGGCGTTTCCAACGCAAGCTGAAATTTGCCTGCGGTTCCGACAAAGGCGCGAACCGGCCATGGGCTAGCCACGGGCAAGCGCGCCAACGCCTCAGTAATCAACGGATTTTTCTCGCGTGGCACTTCGTAGCGAAGTAATACCGGCAGCGCCAGATCAAGACTGACTTGCTGCGGAATACATTCCTCTTCACACACCAGCCAGTCCACTACGGCTTTCACCGCAAAGCTATCGACGCCGGGACGCAAATTCTCCGGCACCTTAATGCGGCTCAGCAGTGTGACTTCATTTTCATAGCCGTAATTGGTGATGGGCCCCATGGAAATGCGCCCAGGCGCGGGCCAGAGGATTTCGCTGGCGGAAGCACCGGCCGGCAATTCCCATTCAATGATGGTGGCATTGCCGGAGTCGCCCGGGTTGACCCAATAGGTGTGCCAGTGGGGAATGATGATTTGTTGCACACCCAGATAAATTGCCGCACCTGGGTGAACCGCCGGCGTTTCCGCAATCAAGCGCGCGGTCACCTGATCGGTAGCCGCCTGTTCTGCCGCTTCTGCCGCAGAAATGCTCACAACAGTTGCCAATGCGTAAGCCAGTAAGATGATTCCCTCCCACTTGAATCGCGCAATGAATCGCCAGAACCACTTGAAGAACATGTTAATGACGTCAGGCACGCTCACTGGACCTTTTGCAAAATGGGCGGTAATGGGATTTTGCTTTGAGTCTGCCCAACAGCAACCCTTATGCCAGCACGGGATTTTTGGAGTCCAACCGCGCACCCACAAGGTATTGCGTGTCAAAGCGCGCATTTGCTGTTGTCTAGGAAGCAGAATCCTTTGCCGTTGCTACCGGAACAACAGGGATGGAACAAATTCGCAACATGGCAGAAAAAACGGGAGAGAAGAATCAGAACGGGATTTGCGATATTGCTGCTTTCCCCACAGAAAGCCTGTTTTAAAAACAACAATTTGCTCAGAATGAAGCAAAGGATTCCGCTGCGAAAAATTTTTACCGATCCGCAATTGGATCGGCATTATTTTGGCATCGGCCGGTACCGTACCGGCTTAAATACAGTGCTCCAGGCCACTGCTCATCAATAGGAACTCGCGGCATGTTCAATGGCATAGCCCTCTTCGATTTCCTCCTGCGCGCCTTCCGAGGAATGGGCGCTGGAACTGGAATCGGGAAGATATCCGTACCGCTTCAGCAGCGTGCGCATGACATTGCGGGAAATACCCAGCAACGCCGCCGTGTGGACCTGATTATTACGGCAGAAGGAAAAAGCCTCGCGAACCACCAATTCTTCCAGCTCCTGAAACAAGGACCGGTTGTCCGGCGCCTGAAAAAGGCGCCGCAATTGCCGGGAAATCACTGTGAGACCATCTTCCGTACCCTCCTGAGCGGCACCGTTTACCGCCGTGGAGCCGGCGACCGGACTGCGCACCGCGCTGGAATCGCCAATATCCCAACCGCCGGTGACGCGCAGATCCGACGGCGCTATATGTCCGGATTTGGCCACCAGCAGCGCAAAATGCACCACATTTTCCAACTCGCGAATATTGCCCGGCCAGGAATAGCGATTCAGCAACTGAATCGATTCCTGGGTAAATTCCGGCTGCGGATAGCCCATCCGTTGACTGTACATTTTGGCGAAGTAGCGCGCGAGCGGAAGAATATCGCCGGGCCGTTCGCGCAAAGGCGGCAGACGCACCTGCGCTATGTTGATCCTGTACAGCAGATCCCGGCGGAAATGTCCGGCGGAAACCGCGTGTCCCAGATCGACGTTGGTGGCGGCCACCAGACGTATATCCACGGGAATCGGCTTGCGCGACCCTATGCGCACCACTTCACGCTCCTGCAGCACCCTCAGCAATTTCACCTGCAGAGGCAGCGGCAGATCGCCTATTTCATCGAGAAACAGAGTGCCGCCGTTGGCGGCTTCAAACCAGCCTTCGCGTCTGCTGGTGGCACCGGTGAAAGATCCCGCTTCATGGCCGAAAAATTCACTCTCGGCCAGATGATCGCTGATCGCACCGCAGTTGACGGCGAGAAACGGGCCCTTGCGCCCGCTCAATAAATGGATATGCCGGGCAATCAGCTCCTTGCCGGTTCCAGTTTCGCCGTTGATCAGCACAGGCGCCTCACTCGGCGCTATGCGTTCGATATATTTGAGCAGTGCCGCCGACGCAGGATCGGAAAAAACCAGCGCTTTGGCCCGCACCGACAATGGTTGCAATTCGCCGCCCTGGAGAGAAAGGATCAATGGTTCTTCTTGGTATTCGCTCACGCTATTCGCCTCTTCATTGTCAGAAGGTGCATTCGATTCAGGCCGCAGATTCTATTAGCCGGCCGGATGATTGCTAAACAATAAAAAAATATAAACTTATGACGTTTTCTTGATTAGATGCCGGGCAGGGAGAACGCGGAATATCTGCTGAATTTTCAACATCACAATACCTCGTCCCGTTGATTCATAGCCGTGCTTCGCAATGGCAATGCCGGGGACTTTCATTCATGCGCGCGGCTTTACGTGCAAAAATCATGCATCCGACCGGAATGGGGACATTGCAAAAAATATGCTATGGATATGAAAAATCCTTGTTTTGCTTTTGTGTGGCGCGCGATTACTGTTGAGCTCCAACTTTGATCATTGAGGTGCTAAGGCATGAAACTCTACAAACAAGGATTTTTTTCCGCTTTTTGGTTGCTGCTGTTCCTGGGCAGCCAGATCGCCAACGCCAGCTCCTCCAGCGACGTTCTGGTGACCACTGACTGGCTGGAGAAGAACATCAAGAATGCCAAGCTGCGGATTCTTGAGGTCAGTGTCGATCCCGGCCAATTCGAGCGCGGCCATATTCCCGGTGCGTTCAATCTGAAATGGCATACGGATCTTGTGGATCCCGTGAGGCGCGATATCGCCAGCCGTGAAAATCTGCAGGCGCTGCTGCGTAAGGCCGGTGTGAACAGTGATTCAACCATTGTGCTTTACGGGGATAACAACAACTGGTTCGCCGCCTGGGGCGCCTGGGTGTTCGACATCTACGGCATCAAGAATGTGAAGCTATTGGACGGCGGACGCAAAAAGTGGGAAGCCGAAGGTCGCCCGCTTTCAGTCAAGGCCACAGTGGCCAAGGCTGGCAACATTGAAATTGGACAGCCCAACCCCCAGCTGCGCGCATTGCTCCCGGATGTGCTGAAAGCAGCCAATTCCAATGGCGAAGAAATCAAGCTGGTGGACATACGTTCACCCGATGAGTATGCGGGCAAAATCTTTGCACCTGCAGGCGTTGCAGAATTGTCAGTGCGCGCCGGCCATATTCCGGGGGCTGTGAATGTTCCCTGGAGTCAGGCCGTGGCTGCGGATGGCACCTTCAAGTCCGCCGATGAGCTGCGCAAAATCTACGGCGCCGTAGGCATTGATGGCAGCAAGCCGATCATCACCTACTGCCGAATTGGCGAACGCTCCAGCCACACCTGGTTTGCCCTCAAGAAAATTCTGGGTTACGACGTACGCAACTACGACGGCTCCTGGACAGAGTACGGCAATTCTGTCGGTGTTCCGGTTGTCAACCTGGCCGGTACCGTATGGGGCGGCAAGTAAGCGCCACACTATTTTCCCTGTGTCTTCTTCAAGTGTCACACTTGCGCTCTTCGGAGCGCTTTTTTTTGCGCGGTGATTATGTCTGTTTCCACAGTGTCTTCCACAATATTTCAGCGGGGCCTTTCCCTGGTGGTCCTCTGCGGACTGCTGGTGTTTTATTTCTCCCTCAGCCGCATTGAGGATACAGGGCGCGAATTGTCCCTGTCGCTGATATTTGGATTATTTTTCGGTGTATTTCTGCAGCGCTCGCGTTTTTGTTTCTTCTGCGTCACGCGAGATTTTCTCGAACATCGGGACAGCCGTGGACTGCTGGGAATCCTGACCGCTCTGATGATCGGAATTTTGGGATACGCCCTGATTTTCGGCGCGATTCTGCCAGAGCCCGGCCAACGCCTGCCGCCCGACGCGCATATAGGTCCTGTTAGCTGGATATTGGCCCTGGCCGCTTTTGTTTTCGGCAGCGGCATGGCTTTGTCCGGATCCTGCATCAGCGCCCATCTTTATCGACTCGGTGAAGGCGCTTTCGGCTCTCTGCTTGCACTGACGGGTGTGATGGCTGGATTTCTACTGGGCTTTAAAACCTGGAACTGGGTTTACCTGCGAGTGATTCAGGATGCGCCTGTGATCTGGCTGCCCAATCATTGGGGTTATGACGGCGCTGTGCTGGCGCAATTGGGTCTCCTCGCAATTTTGGGATTTGTGCTGCTGCGCCTGCACCGCCCTACTCCGGCGTCTCCCTCCGACAGTCTCTTCGAAGCATTGATCATCCGCCGCTGGCCTCCCTATGTGGGCGGCATTCTGATCGGTGCCCTGGGTGCGGCGGCTTATTTTCGTATAGCGCCGCTGGGCGTGACTGCGGAAATCGGCAGCATAGCGCGCACGCTCGGCGACGCACTGCAATGGCTGCCGGAGCGATTGGAAGGATTGGATTCCTTTACCGGTTGCGCCACAGTCGTGAAAGACACACTGCTTTCCAACAACGGCGTATTTGTCATAGGCCTGATTTTCGCGGCCTGGGCAGCGGCATTGGCTGCGGGTCAATTTCGCCCGCAACTACCGGATTGGCGCTCTGCCCTGCGGCAATTTTCCGGAGGCGTTTTGTTGGGTTGGGGATCCATGACCGCCCTCGGCTGCACTGTAGGTACATTGCTGTCCGGCATTATGGCCGGTGCAGTCTCCGGCTGGGTGTTCGCCATTTTTTGCCTGGCAGGGCTTTGGTTGACCTGGTGGCTGCGCCGTTTATTATCCGTTTAAGCTATTCCGCGTTGAACGATAGCTCCAGCGCGGAATCACCACCAATGCCAGAACGGAAAAAATTGTTAATCCCACGGTCAGCCAGGGAATAATGGGATCCTGTGAGACCCGCTCAGGATAAATGCTGAAAATCGCTCCCAATCCCAGACCGTTGCCGCCGCAAACCAGCACTGCCGCCGCCCAATCCTGAAAATTCCGCGCGCCATTGGCGCTTTGTGCCCAGCGCGGATCCGTGTTGTAGCTGGGCAGGGATTCATGGGCATTCTGCAGTTGCTCCAAGGCCGAAAGAAAATGCCGCAGATGAGTAATGGCGCGCTCGGTTTTAAAATTGAGAAACGCCAAGCATATGGATGCCACAGGAAAACCCAGCGCCAACCATTCCACTGGCAGTTCACTTTTCTGCCCCCCCGATTGCAGTGCCACTAAAGCTGCCAGCAGACTCACCACCAAAGTCGTGTAGAGCAGCAGCGCCTGCTGGCGCTGTGCTATGCGTGCATTCACCTCCTGATAGGCGGCGATAAACCGATAGTTGGCATCGACATAAGTGGACAGCGCCATAATTTTTTCCAACAAAGGTAGTTTGAAACTAAGAAAGTGATTTTTGCTGGCGATATTCCAACAGGGTTTTCAACAGCAAAGTCAGCAAGGCAATAGAGGCAAGTAGAAGAGATGCGGTAAAAGCGCCAACGCTATTGTAGTCCTGCTGCAGCAGTTGCACCTGCAAAGGCAGAGTATTGGTCTGGCCGCGAATGGAGCCGGATACGACTGCCACAGAACCGAATTCCCCCACCGCGCGGGCAGTGGTAAGCACAGTGCCGTAGAGCAGCGCCCATTGGATATTGGGCAAAGTGATACGCCGGAACAGCGTCCATCCACCGGCGCCCAGAAGCACTGCAGCCTCTTCCTCCTGACTGCCCTGGGCCTGCATCAAAGGAATCAATTCCCTTGCCACGTAAGGACTGGTGACAAATATGGTGACCAGCACTATACCCGGCCAGGCAAACATGATTTGCATTCCGTGCTCATCCAACCATCCGCCGAGCCAGCCCTGATTGCCGTACAGCAACAAATAGCAGAGCCCCGCGACCACCGGCGAAATGGCGTAAGGCGTATCCACCAACGCCAATAGAATTTTTTTGCCTGGAAAAGAAAAACGCGTAACACACCAGGCGATGGCGGTGCCGAAGACCAGATTGACCGGAACCGTCAAGAGCGCCACCCAAAGCGTCAACCGTATGGCGGCGAGCATATCGGGCTCCAAGAGATTCCTGGCAAATAAAGCCCAACCACTACTGAATGCAGAAGAGATAATTAAAACCAGGGGCAATACCAGCAGCACCACGACCAAAAAAAGTCCGCCACCTATCAGCAGCCAGCCGGCTGCCGTGGGGTGGCGTAAGGGGAAACGGGCTTGTCTCACGGATTCACCTTCGATCGATAGCGGTACTGCAGCAATTGCACGAATAATAGAATCAAAAGCGAAACCAGCAGAAGGAAAAATGCCACCGCCGCTGCAGCCCCGTAGGAGTATTCACCTATATAGGTGTAAATCATCAAGGAAACCACTTCCGTGGAAAACGGACGGTTGCCCGCGATAAATATCACCGCTCCGAACTCGCCGAGACTGCGCACCAACGCCAGAGCGGTACCCATACTCAACGCGGGCATCAAGGTGGGCAGAATAACGCGCACAAATATCTGCAGACGGTTGGCGCCCAGACATTCGGCCGCTTCCTCATATTCCGGGGCGAGATCCTCAATCACCGGCTGCAGACTGCGCACCACGAATGGCAGGCTGGTGAAGGTCATTGCCAAAACAATGCCGGTGATACTGAAAGAGATTTCCACGCCCAAAGGCGCCAGCAATTTGCCGATCCAGCCATTTTGTGCAAACAACGCGGATAAGGTCAGACCCGCCACCGCTGTCGGCAGAGCAAAAGGCAGGTCGATCAGGGTATCGGCAAGCTTGCGCCCGGGAAACTCGTAGCGCGCCAGAATCCAGGCTAGCCAAAGGCCGAGCACTGCATTGCAGATCGCTGCACAGCCGGCAGCAAAAAAAGTGACCCGGATGGCGGCCAGCAGCCGCGGATCGGTGAAATAAAACACCAGTTCCGACCAGCGGATCTGCGCCGCCTGCATCACCAGAGTGATGGCAGGCAGCAGCACGATCAGGCTCAAATACAGAACACCCAGTCCGAGACTTAAGCGAAATCCCGGCAGAACGCGGCTGCTGCCTTTCATGGAATGGCTGGCGGCAATCTATTTACTGATCTGGCGCAGCAACTGATCCAATGTGGCGCCCGTGGCGAAATGTTGTTGGTTGATCCTGTCCCAATCACCAAAAATCGATTCCACCGCTACCAGCTTAAGCGCCGGAAACTGGGCGGCGTGGGCGGCAGCCACCTTCTCGTGATGGACACGGTAATAGAAGCCGGCGAGAACCTCCTGGGCTTCGGCGGAATACAGATAATTGAGATAATCCTGAGCTATCTGTGTGGTGCCTTTCTCAGACACCACCTTTTCCACTACTGCCACAGGGAATTCCGCCAGCACGCTGATTTTGGGCACCACTATGTCGTATTTATCTTCGCCGTATTGCTTGCGAATCAGGTTGACTTCGGATTCGAAAGTCAGCAGTACGTCACCCAGTTCGCGCTCAACGAAGGAAGTGGTGGCACCTCGGCCGCCGGTATCAAACACCACCACATTCGCCAGCACCTTGCCGACAAATTCGCGGATTTTCTTCTCGTCACCGGCAAATTTCTCGTTGGCGTAGATCCAGGCTGCCAAATAGGTGTAACGCGCGTTGCCGGAAGTCTTGGGGTTGGGAAACACCAGCTTCACATCGCTGCGCGCCAGATCACCCCAGTCCTGTACATTTTTAGGATTGCCTTTGCGCACCAGGAATGCGGTGGTCGAATAAAACGGCGAGGCGTTGTTGGGAAATTTCTTGCGCCACTCGGGACTGACCAGCTTGCCTTTCTGATGCAACACATCAATATCAGTGGATTGGTTGAAGGTCACCACATCCGCTTTCAGGCCCTGTAGAATCGAAGTGGCCTGGGCGGAGGAACCGGCGTGGGATTGCTGTACCTTGACGGTTTTGCCGGCCTTTTTCTGCTCGGCCTCGAATTTTGGGTTGATGGCGGCGAAAAGCTCACGCGACACATCGTAGGAAGCATTCAATATCTCCTGCGCCGAGGCTTGTGCCCCGAGCAGAGATGCGTTCGCCAAAATCAATAAGCGCAGTACAATATTTTTCATAATTTTTCTCTTAAATTTAAATCGTCAGCTTTTCATTAGGCTTGCAGGAATACTTTGGAACTGGTCGGTCTGGCGTAAACCTGCGAACCCGGATGCAAATTGAGCAGGCGCTCCTGGGAGCGCGGCAACTCCACATGAATCACATTGTCGCCCAGACCGTGACGCAGCTCGATACGCAACACGGCTCCCGCTGTACTGACATTGTCAATGATGGCAGGAATAAAACCTTCGCCCGGCTGCGCCTGCAGCTCGATATCGTGGGGTCGCACATAGGCAACCGCCGCGTGGTCGCGCACTTCCGGATGATCCGGCGCTGGCAATTTGAGATCGCCAATATGCGCCCATCCTTCGTTGACGCGGCTGTGGAACAGATTCACCTGGCCTATGAAGTCGTAAACAAATGGCGTGGCCGGATTGTTGTACACCTCCTCCGGAGTGCCGATCTGCTCGATCTTGCCCTTGTTCAGCACCACGATGCGATCGGCAACTTCCATGGCCTCTTCCTGATCGTGGGTTACAAAAATGGAAGTGATATGCAGTTCGTCGTGCAGGCGGCGCAGCCAGCGGCGCAGATCCTTGCGGACTTTAGCGTCGAGCGCGCCGAACGGCTCGTCCAGCAACAGTACCTTGGGCTCCACGGCTAAAGCGCGCGCCAGCGCGATGCGCTGACGCTGACCGCCGGACAATTGATCTGGGTAGCGATCCGCCAACCAGTCCAATTGCACCAGTTTCAGCAATTCATGTACGCGTTCGGAGATCTCTTTTTTGCTCGGACGCTTGTTGCGCGGTCGCACCGTGAGGCCGAAGGCGACATTGTCGAATACGGTCATATGGCGGAACAGCGCGTAATGCTGAAATACAAAACCCACCTGGCGCTGGCGCACATGCACATGGGTGGCGTCCTCGCCGTGGAAATGCACGACACCGCTGTCCGGATTTTCCAAACCGGCGATGATGCGCAGCAAAGTGGTTTTGCCGCAGCCTGATGGACCGAGCAGGGCCACCAGTTCTCCGGTGGGGAAATCCAGAGACACATTATCCAGGGCCGTAAACTGGCCGAATTTCTTTTGAATGTTTTTGACTTCGATGCTCATAAACTCTCTCGATAAATCCGCTGACTAAGCTTCCTGTGACGATCTGCGATCAGGTTTCCTGTGAAGCCGCGCGCGCAGCTTTTTCGCGATCGCGGGTGTGCTGCCACTCCAGGAGTGATTTCACCACCAGCGTCACCAGCGCCAGACCCGCCAGTATGGATGCGGCGGCAAAAGACGCAGCGAACTGATATTCGTTGTAAAGAATTTCTATGTGCAGCGGCAGTGTATTGGTCTGACCGCGTATATGGCCGGACACCACGGACACGGCGCCGAACTCGCCCATGGCGCGGGCGTTACACAAGATGATGCCGTACAACAGGCCCCATTTGATCGAGGGCACGGTCACCCGCCAGAAAGTCTGCCAACCGCTCGCGCCCAGGGTGAGTGAGGCCTCCTCGTAGGAGGTGCCCTGCTCTTCCATCAGCGGAATCAATTCCCGGGCGACAAACGGGAAAGTTACGAATACGGTGGCCAACACTATTCCAGGTACGGCAAAAATGATCTTCAAATCATGTTCCGCCAGCCAGGGCCCGAGCCAGCCCTGGGCGCCGAACAACAGCACATAAATCAGGCCCGCCACCACTGGCGACACGGCAAATGGCAGGTCGATCAGGGTGATCATCGCCTGCTTGCCGCGAAAGCGGAATTTGGTGATGGCCCAAGCGGCCGAAACGCCGAAGATCACATTGAGCGGCACACTGATGCCAGCGGCAAGCAGTGTCAACTTGATTGCGTGCCAGGCATCCGGTTCGCGCAGCGAGGCAAAATACACCTCGACTCCTTTGGAGAAAGCCTCCTTGAATACCGCCACCAGTGGCACCACCAGGAACAGCGCAAGAAAAATCAAAGCGACGACTATGAGAGTCAATTGAACCCAGAAAGGCTCGCTCACCGCTTGATTGATTCGCGTCTGCCGACGCCCCAAAGTAGAAACAGCCCCTGCCATATCAGCCTCCCGCCCGCTTGGAGCTCCAATGCTGCAGCGTGTTGATCAGCAGCAGGAGAATAAATGAGAACACCAGTAATACCACCGCCAGGGCAGCGGCGCCCGCGTAGTTGTACTGTTCGAGTTTGGTGACGATCAGCAGCGGCGTGATTTCGGTTTTGAAAGGCATATTGCCGCTGATAAACACAACGGAGCCGTACTCTCCAACGGCCCGGGCAAAAGCCAGGGCAAAGCCTGTCAGGAGCGCAGGCAACAGGGCCGGCAGCAAAATTCTGCGGAATGTGTGCCAGCGGCTGGCACCCAGGCTGGCTGCGGCCTCTTCAATTTCCTTTTCCAGTTCTTCGAGCACAGGCTGTACTGTGCGCACGACAAAAGGTAATCCGATGAATGTCAGGGCCACTATGACACCCAGCGGGGTGTAGGCCACCCGGATATCAAAGGGTGACAACCACTGGCCGATCCATCCCTGAGGTGCATAGAGGGTCGTCAACGCGATTCCCGCCACCGCCGTGGGCAAAGCAAAAGGCAGATCCACCAGGGCATCGATCACTTTCTTGCCAAAAAATTGATAGCGCACCAGCACCCAGGCAACGATAAAACCGAATACAAGATTGATGCAGGCGCCGATAAATGCCGCGCCCAGACTCAAACGATAGCTAGCCAATGCTTGAGGATGCAGAACGGTGTCCCAGAACTGGGACCAGGTCAAGGTAAATGCTTTGGCGAACAGAGCCGCCAGAGGGATAAATACAATCAAGCTTGCGTAAAACGCCGCAAAGCCCAACGATAATCCGAAGCCAGGTATAACGGAGGGTTTTCTGAACGAGCGCATGAAAATATCTGTTTCTTTTTTAAATGAAACCGCACCGGCCTCCGCCGGTGCGGGCGAACTTGCAGCTATCAGTTGCCTGGCTTGTAAATCTGGTCAAATACTCCGCCGTCGCTGAAATGTTCGTTCTGGGCTTTACGCCAGCCGCCGAACTCTTCATCGATGGTAACCAGGTCCACTTTAGGGAACACCTTGGCAAATTTTGCAGCCACCTCGGGATCACGAGGACGGTAGAAGTTTTTTCCGGCGATTTCCTGCCCCTCTTTGGAATAGAGGAACTTCAGGTAGTCTTCCGCCACTTTACGGGTACCGTTTTTCTCGACATTCTTGTCGACCACTGTCACTGGCGGCTCGGCCAGAATGGACAGAGAAGGAACGATCACCTCGAATTTACCCGCGCCGAACTCCTTCTCGATCAGGAAGGCTTCGTTTTCCCAGGAGAGGAACACATCACCCAACTGTCGTTGTGCAAAGGTGGTGGTACTGCCGCGAGCACCGGAGTCCAGAACAGGAACGTTCTTGAACAACTTTGTAACGTATTCACGCGCTTTCTCATCGGAACCATATTTCTTTTTCGCGTAGGCCCAAGCGGCCAGATAGTTCCAACGGGCACCGCCGGAGGTTTTGGGGTTGGGAGTAATGACCTGGATACCCGGTTTTACCAGATCATCCCAGTCTTTGATGTTTTTGGGGTTGCCCTTGCGCACCACAAACACAATGGTGGAGGTGTAAGGCGAGCTGTTGTTGGGCAAGCGGGATTGCCAGTCTTCCGGAATCAGCTTGGCTTCATCATGTAGTGCATCTATATCGTAGGCCAGAGCCAGAGTCACCACATCAGCCGCCAGACCTTCGATAACGGAGCGTGCCTGCTTGCCGGAACCGCCGTGAGACTGGCTGACAGTCACCTTTTTCTTTTCGGTTTTCTGGTAGTAATCGACAAACGCCTTGTTGAACTCCGCATACAGCTCACGGGTAGGGTCATAAGAGACGTTCAGCAATTTGATTTCCGATTGCGCCAAGGCAGCTGCACTGGCGGTGAGGCCGAGTGTCAGCACCAGCAAAGATTTCTTCAGATTTTTGATTGACATTGAAGCTTTCCTTTTATGATCGTTACCAGTGTTCGGAGATGAAACTCCGCAACACCTATTTCAGGAGGTTGATTTCAAAAACGGCCTAGCGCACAGGCGGTAGGCCGCTTGATTCATTAAAAGTCGTAGCGAAGTCCGATCGACAAGCCACTAGCGGTGTCACCCGTAATGGTTGGGATTGCATCGCCGTAACCACCACCGCCGGTGATCCGGTAAGCTGCGGCTTCCTCGTTGTCTGTCTGCGCATAGGCGAACAGAACGCGGAATTGGTTGCTGAGAATGTAATCGGCGCCCACTGCCACCAATGTCGCGCCGCTTTCATCCCGGTCTTTTGCATCCAGGTTGTAGACTTGTGCCTTGCCAACCCACTTGGAGGAGAATTTGTAGCTGGCACCGACACCGAACACCTGTACATCTTCTTCCTCAAGTAGGTTCTTGATGGTGGCCTGCTGGAACAATCCACCCAGAGTAAGGTTGTTGATCTTGTAGCGGGCGGCCAGACGAACAGCGTTGGAATCTGCGAGGTTCTCCCACTGCTCATAAGCGGCTGCCAGATACAGATTGCCAGCGTCATAGGTGAAAGATGTGCTGTATGCGGCAGAATCATCATCCAAAGGCGCTGGGGTTTCTTTCACTTCCGGGGTGTAGTGGATGTTGAAAACAAATCCGCCAAAGGAAGGCGTGTTGTAGTAAATGCCGTTCTCAAATCGAGCGTCGAAATCCTGGCCGAAGGGCGCACCTGTGCCACCGTTGAGGCGGGTCAGGTTGCGCAGATCGCCGATCTGGTCACCGAACACGTCTACGGCTGTGCGCAACTGCTTGAGCGGAGTATCGACCTGGCCAAGACGGATCCGACCGAAACCACCTTCCAAGCCGACAAACGTATCGCGAGCGGCCCAGTCGCCCTTGCCATTGTCGTAGTTGATCTGGGATTCCACTTGCAATATGGCTTTCAGGCCCGGAGCCACTTCGGTACTGGCACGCACACCGATACGGCTGGAGTTACTGGAAACGTTCAGATCGCTGTCTTCCCCGTTGTCCAGGTAATCAGCGGAGACATGGGCGCGTCCGTAGAAAGTTAGACCACCCGTGTTTGCCAGCACAGGCTGAGCACTGGAAAAAGCAACCCCAAGAGCAATATAAAAAGGTAATGTGCGTTTCATTTTCTCTCTCTATTTAGTTGGTTGAAGTCATCCGATGGTTCGGTCTGACTCTGAATGATACTGTCAATATCTTCGGTTTTCCGATCGATAAAAAATGGTTAACGATTTATGCGGTTGGCTGCCGAGCTGGCGCGACGGTTCTGACGCCATCGCGCCGTTCGTAACGTTTTTTCTCCCGGCGCTCTATCTGGACCACTTGACCGTTGTGAACGGATATTTCCAGGGATCCAAATTGCAGCTGCGCAAGATGATTTTTGATGTCCTCCAGCACTTCCCGGATTTCAACTTCGCTCCCGGATTCTCTCTTTGTCATGTCATTCACCATGTCCAATCAAGCGACGGAAGTGATCTTAATGAAAGCGATATTCAAACTGAACGAAGATATTCTGATTTGCTTATCTGGAAATATGGAATGGCTGGGGATAGACATCAGGCCGGGAAAATCGGGCTGGAAAGGCCCGGAATCTCAGGAAATCACCACGTGGTGACTGGCCCAGGCCGAGTTCCAGTCGATGGGCTGCCGATTGCAAACGGGCGTCGGCGGCAGTACATGAACCATGCGGCCGCCTTCGAATACCCTCAGTTCCCCTCTTCCCATGGGGCACCAGGCCTCACCGCGGGTAAGCGGTTTGGTGGCGACCACGAACATGGACTCATCCTCAGAGTTGAACTCCCCCAGATCTATGGACATATCGAGATCCAGCAATTCAACTTTTCCAAAAGGAAAGCTGCGGTGAGCCCAATAAAGTTCGGTGCTGCAATGAGCAATCAGCAATGTGCCGTTGCTCAATAGATAATTGAAGGTGCCGTGGCGGGAAATCTCCGCGCTCAATGAGTACAAAAACTCTGCCAGCACATGCACTGGCGGCTTGGTCTCAAAAGTGCTGGCAAGGCGGCTGAAGATATGGCAGAACGCCAGCTCGCTGTCGGTCTGCCCTTTGGGGAGATAATCCACAGAGGTTCCGGGGTGAAAATCCTTCAGATCACCGTTATGGGCGAAGGCCCAGGTTTCACCCCACAGAGTGCGGGTGAAAGGATGGGAGTTTTGCGGCGAGACATCTCCCACTGTCGCCTTGCGTATATGCGCCACCACAGTGGTGGCGCGCGGTTTGGTCTGCAGCAGCTCCGTGGCCCTACGGCAACTGTGGGCAGCGCTGATATGAGTTTGCAATTCCAGTTGACCATCGCGAAATAACGCCAGTCCCCAGCCGTCACTGTGATCTCCCGTCTTGCCGCCGCGCTGGAAAAATCCCCGGAGGGAAAAATCCGGAGACACCGGCTGATGACTGGTGAGGGCAAAAAGCTGGCACACGATCAAATACTCCGCTGATGCTCGGATGCGGTTTGGTTCAATCTATCGACGAATTTCCATCGACCTTATGCGTAGAACAAAATATTTTGCGCGATCGCCGGTTTGCTCGGCCTGTGCAAAGGCAGAACCCGGGCGGGCGCCTGGGCATTTCTGGCCGGCGCAATACTTTTTCCACCCTGGGCGAAATCTTCCCCTTTACGCGGAAGATTTTCGCTGCTGAGCGCGAGCCTCTCCCCGATGGACTCGACCACTCCTTTGATCCAGGGCCAGGGGCCGAAACCGGAATCGACATTGATATGCCCTGCGTCTCCAGCATTATGGAAAACCAGATTCCAGCGGCGCGCCCAGGCGTAGGCGTGTTGCAATTTCATCCAGGGATCATTCTGACTACCGACAATCAGGCCGGGGACATTCAGACTCTTGTCCGGAAGATACTGGGCGATGCTCGGCAGCGCTGGATTGTCGCGCACACCAAAGGGCGCAAATCTTTCGGGCTGTGCCGGCGCCACGAATACGGCGGCTAAATCCAGGTCGGGCCGGTTGGCTATTGCCAAGGCGCTGGCAAGGCAGCCGAAGCTGTGGGCGACTATCACCGTCGGAGTCGGGTCTGCGTCTATAGCGCGGATCACCGCCTTGGCCCAGGCTTTCACTATGGGCAACTCCCAGTCGATCCGGGCGACTCTGCTGGCGTTGGGCAGTTGGCCTTCCAGCCAGGTCTGCCAATGCGCATCCCCGCTGCCATGAAATCCCGGAACCACCAAAACTCTGTAACTCATAACCCCCTCCCAGATGCGGAGAAAATATCGTCAGGCCGGCGCAAAACTGGCGAGAGCGACTTCAGTGGATTTGAACAACGCAATCACACTGCTGCCGGGCTTCAATCCGAGCTCATCCACCGAGGTGGTGGAAACTATGGAAGTGATTTTGGACTGATGGCCTATATCCACCTCCACCTCGGAAACCACGTCGCCACGCTTGATGTGTGTGACTATGCCTTGAAACTGATTGCGGGCGTTGATTGCCTTGATTGTCACGTCTGCCTCCACTGGGACTTCAATTGGAATGGCTGCCAATCTACCAATGGCAAGGCGATTGCTGAACGAAGAAAAACTGGAAAGCTTATGAAGAAAAGCGGCAATCCGCGCAGGCTCAACTTGGAAAGCGGATGCCGTTGGGGCAGTATGGACCCCCTATCCCCCGACACTGCCTCAGCAGGAGTCTCCATGCCCGCCTCCACCAACTGGATCGAAATCCGCAATCTGACCTTCCGCCGCTCCCCTACGCGCTGGATCTTCAAGGATGTCAACATGAACATAGAGCGCAACAAGGTCACCGCCATCATGGGGCCGAGCGGCTGCGGCAAGACCACATTGTTGAAGCTCATCAGCGGACAACTGCAGCCGGAAACAGGCTCCATCCGCGTCGATGGGCTGGAGGTCAACCAACTGGACCGCCAGGGACTGCTGGCGCTGCGCCGCCGCATGGGTATGCTGTTTCAAAGCGGCGCGCTTTTTACCGATCTCTCCGTATATGAAAACGTGGCCTTTCCGCTGCGCGTTCACACCCGGCTGCCCGAAGAGGTGATTCGCGATCTGGTACTGATGAAGCTCCAGGCGGTGGGATTGCGCGGTGCACGGGACCTGATGCCGAGCGAGTTGTCCGGCGGCATGGCGCGGCGAGTGGCGCTGGCGCGCACCATCATCCTGGATCCGGAACTGATCATGTACGACGAACCCTTCGCCGGCCAGGACCCCATATTGGCCGGCGTCCTCCGGGATCTCATCCAGCGCATCAACCAGGGCATAGGCGCCACCTCCATCATCGTCTCCCACGATGTGGCCGAGACCGCTTCGATTGCCGATTACATCTTCGTACTCGCCGATGGCCGTATCATCGGGCAGGGGCCTCCTGATGAGGTCATGAACAGCCGTGATCCCATGGTGCGCCAGTTTCTGCAGGGTCTGCCGGACGGGCCTGTGCCTTTCCACTTTCCGTCCTCACCCTGGCCGGCGGATCTGCGCAGGGAGCGCCGCGGATGATTCGTCAGATACGCGATCTGGGCGCCTGGGGCTTAGACACCACTCGGGGTATTGGCAGGGCCTCCCTACTCTTCTGGCACGCCATCTGGGGCTTGCCGGATCTGCGCAGCGGGCCGCGCCTCTTCATTCAGCAACTTTATTTCGTCGGTGTCTTCTCGCTCATCATCATCGCCGTCTCCGGCGTTCTCATCGGCATGGTGCTGGCGCTGCAGGGCTATACGGTGCTGGTGCGCTTCGGCGCCGAGGCCGCCCTGGGGCAATTCGTGTCCCTGACCTTGTTGCGGGAATTGGGTCCGGTGGTGGCCGCCCTGCTGTTCGTGGGCCGCGCCGGCTCCGCCATGACAGCGGAAATCGGCCTGATGAAAGCCACAGACCAGCTCGCCGCCATGGAAATGATCGGTGTGGACCCGGTGCGCCGGGTGCTGCGCCCCCGCCTCTGGGCCGGCATAGTATCCATGCCACTGTTGGCCCAGGTGTTCAACTCCGTCGCCATCTGGGGCGCCGTCATGGTGGGCGTACACTGGCTCGGCGTCGATGAAGGATCCTTCTGGTCCAATATGCAGGGCGTGGTGAAATTCACCGATGATGTGCTGAACGGCCTGATCAAATCCGTGATGTTCGGCGTGGTGATCAGCTGGATCGCCGTGTATCAGGGATACGACGCGGATCCGACCTCGGAAGGCATCAGCCGGGCGACCACAAAAACCGTGGTGTACTCCTCACTGGCGGTGCTGGCGATGGATTTTTTCCTCACCGCCGTCATGTTCGGCATCAACTGAACAACTGACAACGCAGGCGAACCTGCTCATCTCTGGGAGATTGAACATGCAGCAGCACAAGCTGGAACTCGCAGTTGGCTTTTTCATCCTGTTGGGAATTGTCGCCCTGGCATTTCTCGCCCTGCAGGTCAGCGGTCTGAGTTTTCAGGATGCGCGCCGGCAGACATACAAGATCACTGCAGAATTCAACAATGTCGCCGGACTCAAGGAGCGCGCCAAGGTCAGCATCGCCGGCGTGACCGTGGGACAGGTGACCGCTATCCGCCTGGACCCGCTGAGCGCGCGGGCAGTGGTGGAAATGGCCATAGACCAGCAAGTGGATTATCTGACAACCGACAGTATTGCCGGTATCAAGACTTCCGGTGTCCTGGGCGAGCAGTACGTCAGTATCAGCGTGGGCGGCGCGCCGGATGTGCTGGAAGACGGCGGCAAAATTACGGACACCCAGTCCGCGGTGGTGCTGGAGGATCTGATCGGCAAATTCATGACTACCATGGGCGGCAAATGACGCCTCAGGCGTCGCGAGAAGAGGTGCATCATGCAGACAACTAGATCGATGATTTTCGGCGCTGTATTGAGCTTGACACTGGGTTTTCTGGCCACGGGCACCTCAGCAGCAGACCCCATTCCCAAGGACGATCCACTGAAAATGCTCCAAGCTGCGACGGAGCAAGTGCTGCAGATCGCGATCGACACCCAGAAGCAACCGGAGCGCGATACAGCCGCCTACTACACCCGGATCGACGCCGTGCTCATGCAGATCATCGACCTGGAATATTTCACCCGCGGCGTCATGGCGACCCACGCCAGCGCCAAGCGTTACAAGACCTTGACCACGGAGGAGGAACGCCGGGCCTTCCGCGAACGCATCGACCGTTTCGGTAAAGTGTTGAAGGATTCTCTGATGGCGAGCTACGCCGATGCATTGCTGGCCTTCGATGGCGAGCGCATCACCTGGGAGCCTGCGCCGGCCAATGCCGCCAACCCCAACGAAGTGCTGCTCACCCAGGTAGTACACGCGAAGTCCGGCAAAGAGTATCGCGTGCAATACCGCGTGCGAAAAACGGAAAAAAGCGGTTGGCTGGTGCAGAACCTGGTGGTTGAAGGACTCAACATGGGAGAAGCCTACCGCAATCAATTCGCAGCGGCGGTGGAACAAAACAAGGGCAATGTGGACTACGTGGTGGAAAACTGGCCGCGACTCATGTCCAAAGTTACACCGGAGACCTGAAATGCCCCGTCCCCTAAAATCGCGTCAGGCGAAATGGCTGCAAGAGACTGACAATCTGCACCTCACAGGTGAAGTGGATTTCAGCAATGTGGCCGACCTGCTGCAGGAAGGGAACCACTGGCTGCAGCACACTGGGCAGACACAATGCAATTTGAGTCTGGCCGGCGTCACCTACACCAACAGTGCCGGTGTCGCGCTCATCATGGGTCTGCGCCGCACGGCCGATGAATTGAACAAGCACTTCATTATCCGGGATGTGCCCGCCAATCTACTGTCCATGACGCACCTCGGCGGACTGGATTGGCTGCTGGTTTCGAACGCCGCGCCGCCCCACTCCGCCGCCCCTTTTACTCAGCAGCAATAGTTCGAATCACCCTGCAAGGGTTGCCCACGGCCAGAACACCAGGGGGAATATCGCGCGTCACCACACTGCCGGCACCTATGACGCTGGCGTCTCCTATGGTGACCCCGGGACATACTATGCTGCCGCCGCCGAGCCAGACGTCACTGCCTATGCGAACCGGTTTGCCGGATTCCACCCGGCGCCGCTCCTCGGCGTCCAGAGGATGGGTTGCGGTATAGATATGCACACCGGGCCCAAATAAAACCCGATCGCCGATGATCACCTCATTGACATCCAATATCACGCAGTTGAAATTCAGATAAACCTTGTGACCCCATTTGATGTTGGTGCCGTAATCGCAATAGAACGGTGGCGTGATATAGACATCCGTGGCCGCGCCAAACAACTCGGCCGCCAGTCGCAGACGCTCTTCATCGGAACATCGCGGCGACAGAGTATTGATCTGCTGACACAGCTCGCGCGCTCGCAGGCGCTCCTCCAGCAACTGTGGATCGAACGCATCATAGGGCTCACCTGCCAGCATTTTCGCCTTTTCGGATGACATACCTTTTTCTCCAGGAAATGAATAGAATCTCTCGCGCATCACGCCGGGGCGCATGATAGCGCGCCCGCGCCGCGACACCCGGCAAAAGCATCCCTTTGCACGTGTATTCTGCTTCTCCCAGGGAATTTCCGGGCTCACCATGGTTTCACACAAGGAGATCCATATGTTCGCGAATCAGTCGGCCTTCAATAATCCGCTCAGCCGCATGCAGGCCATGGGCAAGAACACGCGCCCTACAGCGGCCTTCGTCAGCCCCCAGGGCAAGCCCCTGATCTATCCCCAGACCGGCGGCATGTTGAATCCGCAGCGGGAAGAGATTCGTGTCGGCGCAGTGCTTTACAGATTCGCCAGTAGCTCAGCCAAATTGTCGGACGCAGTGACCGGCGGCTAGTGGGTGCATAAAAAGGAGTTTGAGCAGATCTGCAGCTTTGCCCAGCAGAAAGACATCACCGTCCCCATGGCGGCCAGAATGCTCTGCTGCGTCCCTCCCGAGTGGAGCGACATGGGAACCCTGCTAAGAGCCACTGCGCGCGAACCTCTATTGGCCTACAAAGGCCTGGGCAATAACGTGAGCCAGGCAACCAGCGACGGGCTGGGAAACGTCAATATGACCGCCCACAACCATATAGCTGCGCTGCGGCTGTACCAGTTATTTATTCCGGGTCTGAATGAGGCGGCGCAAGCGACAGCGGACCGCGTCCTCCCCGGAGCCCTACTGGTGGAGCGCCACTGGAGTTTCACCAAGGAGCAGGCCAATCGCGGTTGGCTGTATGTCTGAAGCCCTCGCCCCGGCAAAATCGCCGGGGCGCACTTTCGCAGCGTCAATAGCAAAATGGCGCACATTCCTACTTCTTCAGCCCAATGCCAACTAAACTCAACACAATAAAAATAGTCTGATCCCCCTATCTTTACTCTGAGCGAGATTATCCGTGCTGATACGTTGCCTGTTGCCGCTTCTGACGCTGTTGCTGTCCTGCCTGGCTCACGCCCAATCTCTCACCCTGGATCCCACCAAACTGCAACTGGCATCTGTGCATGCATTGATTGTGGATGTGGATACCCAGGAGGTTCTCTATGAGCGCAATCCGGACGCAATAGTGCCCATAGCGTCGGTCACCAAGCTGATGACCGCGATGGTGACATTGGATGACGCGAGCCAAGCGCCCCTGGACGAATGGATCACAGTGGATGTATCGCAGACAGAGGAAATGAAGAACGTGTTCTCCCATGTGCGCATCGGCAGTCAGTTGCAGCGCCGCGATATGTTGCTTCTGGCGCTGATGGCCTCGGAAAACCGCGCCGCCGCCACCCTGGCCCATCACTACAGCGGCGGCTACGAGGCCTTTATCCAGGCCATGAACCGCAAAGCCCGGGAACTGGGTATGACCGGCAGTCATTTTGTCGAACCTACGGGGCTCTCTCCCCATAATGTATCCACACCGCGGGATCTGGCCCGGTTGATACAGGCATCGGCGCGCTATCCGTTGATCGCCGAATTCAGCACCACAGCAAAAAAAGATATGAATTTCCGCGCACCGCGCCACGTCCGCGCTTTCTACAACACCAATCCGCTGGTGCGCGCCAATCACTGGGATATAGAAGCCAGCAAGACCGGCTACATCAATGAGGCCGGCCGCTGTCTGGTGCTACAGGCGGCGATCCGGGACCGGCATCTGGCCATAGTATTGCTGGATTCCTTTGGCAAACAGTCTCACATAGGCGACGCCGGACGAGTGCGTCGCTGGTTGGAGACCGGCGACGGCGGCAAGGTACATCCCAGCGCACTGGAATACGCGCAGCGGCGTCAGAAGATGTTACTGGCCAGCCAAGACCAGTCCTCCTAAGTGGAATTCCAATTTTCACAGACTGTCAATTTCAAATTCCACGGAAGCTCCAACAGAAAAATCCTGCGACGGGAAAATACTGTCCCGTCGCATTGAAATAATTACATCCCACCCCTCGCTACACCCAATTTCCTCGCGAAATATCGGCTTTGCGGCGCAAACGCCAAGTCTGGCTGGATACTTGCTTCGATCCTTCGCCCACCGAGGCAAGATAATTAAATTCACTATCTGTTACCGCGAGGTAGAAAAATGATTTCCTTAAAAAAACTGAGCTTGAGTGCTGTGATATTTCTGGGTCTGGCGGCCTGTTTCAATGTAATGGCTGCAGATTCCATCAAGGCCGATGACTTTGTCGAAGAGGCGTCCGCGAAAGGATTGGCCGAGATCGAATCCAGCAAACTGGCGCTGGAAAAAAGCCAATCCGCTGAGGTGCGAAAATTCGCCCAGAGCATGATCGACGATCACACCAAGGCAAACGAAGAGCTCGCCCGCATTGCGAGCGCGAAAAAACTGAAAATTTCGAAAGACCCTGAATTGATGAACAAGGCCAAAGCCCTGATCCTCAAACAACGTGACGGCGAATCTTTCGACGAAGCCTATGCCAACCATCAAGTGATGGCCCACGAGCAGACCATTGAGTTGTTTCAGCGGGCGACAACCCTGAAGGATACGGAACTGCAGACATTTGCCCAGAAAACCCTGCCCAAGCTGCAGCACCACTTACAGATGGCGCGCAAGCTGCAATCCAGTACGCGGATTTCAAATAAGGACGCAGATGATCGAGACCAGGTGCGCAAGCAAGCCAATGTCCCGGTAGACCGATAAAAGCAAACAGACCGCCGGCGGACCCCGCCGGCATTGTTCCATTTAGTTATGCTTTTTCACCCAGGAGACAAACTGGTTGACCCAGTTTTGCAGAAGCTCCCTTTTGCCCGGACCTATTTTTCCGGCGCTGTCAAAGAAATCCTCGCGCGCGTGCAGAAAGGCTTCCGGTTGACCCAGGGTGGGCATATCCAGATAGGCCAGTATATTGCGCAAATGTTGTTGTGCCATGGATGTGCCATAAACACCTACTGACACCCCCAAAATCCCCGCAGGTTTACCGGCCCAGGCACTTTTACCATAGGGTCGCGACCCGTGGTCCAAAGCATTTTTCAGCACACCGGGAATGGAGCGATTGTATTCCGGTGTCACAAATAAAACGCCATGCGCTGCGCTGACTTCGCTCTTGAGCCGTTTGACCGCTTCGGACGGATTGCCATCGTCATCCTGGTTGTACAACGGCAGATCACCAATTTCCAGCTGTTTGAAAGAGAATTCGGAAGGCGCCAGCTCTACCAGAGCATTCGCCAATTTGCGATTGAGTGAATCTTTACGCAGGCTGCCCACTATAACGGCGATTTGGTTTTGACTCATATAATTGCCTCTAAAGACGCAGTTTGCCCTCAACAGAATCATCCATGGGTTTGCCAGTCACTGTACCCACCAGCATCTTGATGCTGGCAATCACCAGGCCGTGTCTGGTTTCCCAATAATATCCATCGGTGGCTGTCACCTTGATGACAGAAATCCGCGGATCATCGGGACCTTCGGAAAACCAAGTCTTCATAACCGGTTTCCAAAGTTGGGCAATCTTATCCCGATCCTGGGATACAGCGCCATAACCATTGATTTCGAGAAAATCACCGTGATCGGTTCCCTGAAAAAAAAGGCGCACGCGCGGATCAATTGTCAGTTCTTCATCCTTGTGACTGTCGCGGGCGCTTAAAAACCACAAATTCCCTTCCGCATCCACATCCTGGACACTCATGGGGCGCGCGCCGGTGGAGCCATCCACGGCAGTGGCGGTGCAGAAGAAGCAACTCCGGGTGTTGTCCACCAAAGCCCGGATTTTTTCGATTGCAGCCTCTCCATGCAGATTTTCGCGACTGTGCTCTAACTGGTTCTGTTCTACGTAATCCATTCTCGACTCCCGCTTCAACAGTTGACTTACAAGGCATTTTTAACTCCAGCGGCATAGTGCACAGTGCGTTTACGAACATTCCCACCAGCACTCCCCTGCGGATAATTGCCCTGTTAAGTATTAAACGAGGAGAATTCAAATGGACGAGATCGAGCGTGTGGTTGCGTTTCTTGCCGACCAGAAAATACTGCTGGTAACGGCGGAATCGTGCACGGCCGGACTGGTATCGTCGTTGATCGCCGACGTGCCTGGCAGCGGGGCCGTCCTTCAGGGTGGCTGGGTGGTCTATGCAGAACAGGCCAAGCAGCGATGGCTGGGGGTGAATCCACAGACCATAGCGCAATACGGGTTGACCAGCGAAGAAGTCGCGCGGGAGATGGTGCTAGGTGCCCTGCGCAACAGTTCCGCCAATCTCGCCCTGGCCATCACCGGCAAAGCCGAGTCGGACGACGAGCTGGACGGTGTCATGTGCATCGCCTATGGACTGGCCAGCGGCACAGGCGTAGCGATTGAAAGTAAAACAACCCGGTTTGAGGGTGAGCGCAATACTGCGCGCAAGTCCGCTGCGCGCCATGTGATTCTGAATTTGCCGGCTTTCGTGGAGCGGCAACTCAACCGCTGAAACACAGCGGCCTTGTCACGGGCTTCCATGCCTGGGCATCAAGGTCTGCGATCCAGAGGGTCCACTTCCGCCAGCTCCGCTTCATCCAGGCCATATCCGGCGCCGATCTGGTTGCCACTGACAATCTGATAGGTTTCATCCAGGGGGACATCATCACCGGCTTCAAGGGGCGAGCGGGCGCCATCCTCATGGATCAGAGTCTCCGGCGCCAGATCGTCATCTGTGGGGTCATAGGCCGCGCGACCCGGCCCGTAGGCTCCAGATCTGCGGTCGCGGCGGAATTGGTTCTTGTTCTTCTCAAGCTTCTGGATAAGCCGGCTCTTGCGCGGTGCGGGCGTTTCCTCGGCGGATTCCCGCAGCTCCTGCTCCAGCTTCTGGTACGGCGTCAGCTTCTTTTGTATGCGGTTCATAAAAATCCCCTCATTGAGTGGGTAGGCATTCAGGAGTGCAGATGGCTGCATCCAACACTTTTGCCGCAATGGCAATAGCCGCGACTTTGCAATATGCGCGCCCACAGCCGATCCACCCGGTTTCCGCGGCATGGCGCAGGCGTGAGAGCCTGTCCCAGCGGAAAAAAATGCAAATTTTGCAACTATCGACTGCGATACCCCCTGTGGAAGAAGCGCACTTGTCACCCGTGGATAACAACTGGGTTAAAAATCAGGTTGTCAAAGGCACCATATGCTCCCTATACTGAATGAACATTCATTCAGCTCTACCCCCCTCCTATGTTGACCCTTGAAGAGGCTGCAGATAAACGCCTTCTGATACTGCAGGCTGCCCTGCAATTATTGGCCAAACACGGTTTTCATGGATTTTCCATGAAGCAACTGGCAGACAGAGCCGGCGTTGCGGCCGGAACCCTGTACCTGTATTTTCAGGACCGCGACCATCTGATACGCCAATTACACCAGGAGATCATCCAGACATTCGCCACCCATCTGCTGGCGGAGCTGGACATCAGCCAACCGCCGGCGCAGCAATATCGCCGCATCTGCCACAATGCCTGGACCTTCTGCCGCGACAATCCGGATATTCTGGTGAGTAAAGGACAATTCGATCACTTGCCGCCGGACGTCTTGCGCGATCACTACAAAGACGCCTGGCAGGCGTTGGGTCCACTGAGAACTCTGTTTGATCAATGCCGGCGGAACCGGCTGGTCAAGCCGCTCTCCAACGAAGTTCTCGTGTCTCTGTGCATAGACCCGTTTCTGAATTTGGCGCGCAAATATCACCTGGGCCTGGTCTCTCTGGAGGATCTGGATCCCGAACAGGTGATAGACGCCACCTGGGATGCAATAGCGCTGCGCCCCGGTCATCAACCCTGATTCCGCCTTTCGTTTCGCTCAAGGAGTTTTGTATATGTCGTCCCTTATGCATCCCAACCGCTTGTTGCTGACAGCTCTCTGTCTGTTGGCGGTCGCCGGCTGTCAAAAGTCCCAGGCGCCGCAATCCGCCTCTCCCCCACCGGCCGCTGTAAACGTGGTGAAACTGGTGCCGGAAACAGTGCGTCTGACAACCGAACTGCCCGGTCGCGTGGTCGCCTTCCGTAAAGCCGAGGTGCGTCCCCAGGTGAGCGGCATACTGCTGCAGCGCCTGTTCGAAGAAGGCGCCGAGGTTACCGCTGGGCAGCCGCTCTATCAGATCGACGCCGAGCGCTACCAAGCCTCGGTGCAGACTGCGGAAGCAAATCTGGCCAAGGCGAAAGCCAATGCCGCCACCTCCCAGGCGCGGGAGCGCCGTTACAAGGATCTGCTGGCCCAGAAGGCCATCAGTCGCCAGGACTATGACGACGCTCTGGCCTCGGCGCGCCAAGCGGAAGCGGAGGTGGCAGTCAGCGAAGCCGCTCTGACCACCGCCCGGATAGACCTGCAATACACCCAGGTTCTGGCACCCATTTCCGGGCGCATAGGGAAATCATCCGTAACAGAAGGTGCCCTGGTGTCCGCCCAACAGGCGGCTGTACTGGCCACCATCCATCAGTTGGACCCCATATACGTAGACCTGGCCCAGCCGGCCAAACGCATACTCGACCTGCGCCGCCAGATGCTCAGTGGCGCCCTCAGTGCCAAGGAGAGCGCTCCAGTGCGTCTGACCCTGGAGGACGGCACCGTCTACAGCCACCAGGGTGAGCTGCAATTCGCCGAGATGAATGTCAATGAATCCACGGGGACTGTGGTGGTCCGGGCGCTGTTTCCCAATCCGGACCACCTGCTGCTGCCCGGTATGTTCGTGCGCGCGGAAATTCAGGAAGGGGTGCGCAGCAACGCCCTGCTGGTGCCCCAGCGAAGCGTAAGCCGCGACCGCGAAGGCAGAGCCACCACCCTGGTGGTGAATGCGACCAATCAGGTGGAGCTTCGCTCCCTGGTTGCCAACCGCGCCATAGGTGATCAATGGTTGGTGGAACAGGGGCTGGCCAGCGGCGAACGCGTGATCGTGGAAGGTCTGCAGAAAGTTGCACCCGGAGCTCACGTAACTCCGATGGAGGTGCCGGCCGGCACCTCCCAGGTCAGCCAGGCAGGGGATTGATCCATGGCCCGATTCTTCATTGACCGACCCGTATTCGCCTGGGTCATCTCCATCGTCATCATGCTGGCGGGTGTGCTCTCCATCAGCCAGTTGCCTGTGGCCCAGTACCCGGAAGTCGCACCGCCTTCCGTCAGCATCAGCGCCACCTACCCCGGCGCCTCGGCCAAGACTCTGGAAGACTCGGTGGTGCAGATCATCGAGCAGAACATCACCGGCATAGACAATGTGGAATACATGTCCGCCACAGCTGAATCCAGCGGACGCGCGGAAGTTACGCTCACCTTCCGGGCGGGAACCGATCCGGACATCGCCCAGGTCCAGGTGCAGAACAAGCTCCAGGCGGCCATGCCTCTGCTGCCGCAGGAAGTGCAGGAACAGGGTATAAGGGTGAACAAATCCTCCGCCGGCTTCCTTATGGTGCTGGGGTTTGTGTCCCGCGACGGCAGCATGGACAAGTACGATATAGCCGACTACGTGGCCGCCAATATTCGTGAACCCCTGAGCCGGGTGGATGGTGTGGGCCAGATTCAGATCTTCGGCTCCCAGTACGCCATGCGGGTATGGCTGGACGCGGACAAACTCGCCACCTACGCCCTGACCACAGTCGACGTGGTCAACGCCATTCGCGCGCAGAATGCCCAGATTGCCGCGGGCGAACTGGGCGGCACACCTGCCCTGCCCGGTCAGCAGATCAACGCCAGCATCATAGTGCAGACACGCTTGGAAACCCCGGAGCAGTTCCGCAACATCCTGTTGCGCGTGAACAGCGACGGCTCCCAGATACGTCTGGGCGATGTGGCGCGGGTGGAACTGGGCGGTGAGAACTATCAGTTCGAAACCGAATACAACAAGCAGCCGGCCACTGGCCTGGCGGTGACACTCGCCGCCGGCGCCAACGCTCTGGATACCGCAAAAGCCATACGCGCCCGCATTGCCGACCTGCAGCCCTACTTCCCCGCGGGGCTCGATGTGGTCTATCCCTTCGATACCACCCCATTCGTCAAACTCTCCATCGAAGGCGTGGTACACACACTGATCGAAGCGGTGATCCTCGTCTTCCTGGTGATGTACCTGTTCCTGCAAAACTTCCGCGCCACACTGATCCCCACGATCGCCGTACCTGTGGTGTTGCTGGGTACCTTCGCAGTGCTGGCGGCCTTCGGCTTCAGTATCAATACCCTCACCATGTTCGGCATGGTGCTCGCCATAGGCCTGCTGGTGGATGACGCCATTGTGGTGGTGGAAAACGTGGAGCGGGTGATGCACGAGGACCGCCTGCCACCCAAGGAGGCCACACGCAAATCCATGGACCAGATTACCGGTGCCCTGGTGGGTATAGCCCTTGTGCTGTCAGCGGTGTTTGTACCCATGGCGTTCTTCGGCGGCTCCACAGGCGTCATCTATCGCCAGTTCTCGATCACTGTGGTCTCTGCCATGGTGCTGTCGGTGGTGGTGGCGCTTACGCTCAGTCCCGCGCTCTGCGCCAGCCTGCTGAAAATGCCGTCGGAGGATCACTACGAGCGCGGCGGCTTCTTCGGCTGGTTCAACCGCACGTTCAACCGCACCAGCAAGGGCTATCAGAACGGTGTGCGCCATATGCTTGGACGCCCCTGGCGCTATATGGCGATCTACATTGCCATAGTCGGCGTGCTCGGTCTGCTGTTCAATCGTCTACCCGGTTCATTCCTGCCGGATGAGGATCAGGGGATCATGTTCACCATCATGACGCTGCCGGTGAACGCCACCAAGGAGCGCTCCATCGCCGTTATGGACAGGGTGGAGGACTACTATCTCACTCAGGAAACGGACAGCGTGGAATCCATATTTTCCGTCATCGGCTTCAGTTTCGCCGGCCGTGGCCAGAACAACGGCATGGCGTTTGTGAAGCTGAAGGACTGGGATGAGCGCAAGGACGCAAGCCAGAAGGTGCAGTCCGTGGTTGGTAGAGCCATGGGCAACTTTATGCAGTTCAAAGACGCCATGGTCTTCGCCATGGCGCCCCCATCCATTCCCCAGTTGGGAACCGCCACAGGTTTCAACTTTCAGCTGCAGGATCTGGCCGGACAGGGACACGACGCCCTTATGGCGGCACGCAACCAGCTGCTGGGCATGGCGGCCCAGGATTCACGACTGATGGGGGTGCGCGCCAACGGCCAGGAGGACACACCGCAGTTCAAACTCGATATAGACCAGGAGAAAGCCGCTGCTCTGGGTGTTTCCATAGCGGACATCAACAGTGTGTTCTCCACCGCCTGGGCGGCCACCTATGTCAACGACTTTGTTGATAAAGGTCGGGTCAAGCGCGTGTATGTCCAGGGCGAGGCGCGCCATCGCATGATGCCGGAGGATGTAGGGGACTGGTACGTGCGCAACATCCACGGTGAGATGGTGCCCTTCTCCGCCTTCTCCAGCGGGCGCTGGGTCTATGGATCACCTCGCCTGGAGCGCTACAACGGTGTGCCGTCTATCAACATCCAGGGGGCCGGCGCCCCGGGCGTCAGTTCCGGCGAGGCTATGGAAATCATGGAGAAGCTGGCGGCGCAGCTGCCGCCGGGATTCGGCTATGAATGGACCGGGCTGTCGTTCCAGGAGCGTCAATCCGGCGATCAGGCACCCATGCTCTACGCGCTGTCGATTCTGGTGGTGTTTCTCTGTCTGGCGGCCCTGTACGAAAGCTGGTCAGTACCCATTGCCGTCATGTTGGTGGTGCCGCTAGGGGTATTGGGTGCGGTGGTGTTTGCCATGTTGCGGGGCCTATCCAATGACGTCTACTTCCAGGTGGGTCTGCTGACCACCATAGGCTTGTCCGCCAAAAACGCCATTCTGATCGTGGAATTTGCCAAGAGCCTGTATGAGAGCGGCATGAGTCTGTTGGACGCCACCATGGAAGCCGTGCGTATGCGTCTGCGACCCATCATCATGACCTCTCTGGCGTTCATGCTGGGTGTGACACCCCTGGTATTGAGCAGCGGTGCCGGATCCGGCAGTCAGAACGCCATAGGTACCGGCGTATTCGGCGGGGTTTTCTCCGCTACAGTACTGGCGATTTTCTTTATCCCGGTGTTCTTCCTGCTGGTGTTCCGCATATCCCACAGAGGCGCGACCCAACCCGCCTCGGCATCCGAGACGCCCGCCAAGCCCTAAACGGCTGTCGTTGTCTCCCGGGTGTGGCCGTCAATGGAATTGACCGGCCCACCCTCATATACCCATACCCGGGCCGGCGGCATATTGCGCCACACCTGAGTGGCGCAGGTTGCGGTGAGGCCGAGTTCGCGTCGCACCGCCCTTTTCACCGGAGAATGAAAACCATAGCTGAACTGGATCAAGGGCCCCTGACCTCGAGTGAGAATCATGGCCTGCTCCACCAATCGCCGCTGCTGGCTGCCAGTCATGGAAAGCAGCGGTAGTCCGGAGACCACGGCACGCACTGGAGCCTTGAGCAGATGCCGAGTCAGTTCCACTGTGTGGAAGGCATCGCCGCACACCAGGGTGACATCCGGGAAACGTTTGCTCAGGAAGTGATAAAACTGCGGGTCCCGCTCCACCACCAGCAGATCAGCCGGATCGCTCATACGCTGACGCAGCGCGTGGGTGATCGGACCAGTCCCCCCTCCCAATTCGATCACCAGCCCCTCACCCTCGGGAACACAGCTCGCCATGGCCTGCGCCAACTGTGCACTGCTGGGCGTGACGGAAGCGACTCTAAGGGGAGACTTCAACCATTGGGTGAGAAACATAAAGCCGGCATTATGATTCTTCATAGATTCCATCGCGAAGAGTTGGTCTGAACTGCACGTGTAGAACTGTGCACCCCTGATGGTATTAACCATAGCCGGGTCCGCGGAAATTGCCGGATGCTGCGGCTGATCTGACGGATTCTAGCGGTTGCCCGCAGCCGGGAGAACGGGTGAGTCCAAAAAAGCCGGTTTCATCACTCCAGATTGCGTCCCACCATTATGCCGCCCCAAACCACGTTGCGGTCGGCCTTGCCATGGCGGATCTCCGAAGTGTGTCCACGCAATCCATAGCTGACGAATACGCCATTGGGGAAGCCGTGGGTATAGCCGACCCAGGCCTCGATTATCAGATGGCGAAGGTCTGAACTGCTGTACTCCACGGCTGAATCGCGCCACTGCCCCTGAAGAAAGGTGTTATAGAGCCGCGCCTTGACCGCTATACCGGCCCAGAAGAACCGCTCCACCGATCTGTTGGTGAGTTGGGTGGAGGTCTCCGCATAACTGGCCTGCTCGGGATGGAAGTTATGCCACGGTGAATTCAATTGTCCGGTGCGCAGGCTCAAGCCCCAACTGGCCTCCGTGATGTAGCCGACGGAGACACTCTGGGTGTGCTTTACCTCCAGCCTGTCCGTGGGATCTCCCAATAGCTGCTGGCGCGCCAGACTGTAACGGAATGTCGGCTCCCCGCCATCGGAGATCTGGTGTCGCCATCCCTGGGGGGTATCGCCGTCGATCACGCTGTGCATGCCTTTCTGCAGGTCACCCACCATATCCAGCCCGAGAATCCCAACGGTCAATTGCGAACTGATCACAGTTCCCCTCAGGGGGTAGATGCGCTCGGAGCGCGTGGCGGCGTAGACGAGACTGGCGTAGGGTCGATCGTTGGGATCGGCCTCAGACTGCTCTATGTCTTCCGGCGTAAAGCCATAGAGACCGAACTCCACCGCCTGCCGGCTGCCGGGGTCTAGTCCCAGCATTCCTTCGATCAGATTGAGTGGCGCAAAGTACAACTCGCCGTCCAAATCCACTCCCGTATGCAAAATGCTCAAACCGTAGGTGTAATCCTGGTCGCGACTACCGGGCACCAGGAAATCGTTATCGAAGCCCACGGCCCAGCGATTGCTGTAGGAAGGGTCCAGATGATGCTCCAGGGCACTGCCGGTGAACACGCTGAAGAGAGAGCTGTCCGCCGCCGCTCGGGCCATTGGGTAAAGAAGGATTCCGGCAGTCAAAGCTGTGCCCAATAAGTAACGCCAAATCGAGCTCATGGTTACTGCTCCTAATGACCCGTCATTCAGAAGCATTACAAAATGACCGGTCGGTTTATTTTGAGGCCATAGAATCTTGAAACAGGTGTTACAAGAATCAGACCACGGGAAACTTAAAGAATGACCTGGAGCATGCTCAGGAAAGCATCCAGAGGCTCGCGGCACTTGGAGGCTTTGGCCCGCATGATGGCGCCTTCCCAGGCGTTAAATAGAAATTCTCCGGTCTGGTCGGGGTCCAGGGGACGGGTGATGGCTCCCTGCTCCTGGGCCTCCCGGATGGTTTGCGCCAGAAGTCCGGTCAACTGCTTGAGCTTGCGGTTGAGCACCTGGCGCAATGTGTCCGAGGTATCCGCCATCTCCTGGCACATATTGCCGAGAAAGCATCCCTCCCGGAAACCGTTGCGGCAGGCGCTGGCAACGCTGTCTTCAAAGTAGGCCTGCAGCCGCGTCAGGGGGGGAATGCGCGGATTGCCCAATATGCTCTCCGCACGCTCTCTGCCGGCATTGGCAGTGAACTCCACTGCCGCCAGCACAAAGGCTTCCTTGCTCTCGAAGTAGTTGTAGAAAGACCCCTTGGGCACAGCCGCGGCGTCCACTATGTCCTTGACGCTGGTGCCGTTGTAGCCCTTGAGCTTCATCACCTCTATGCCCGCGATAAGGATTTCCTCTTTTTTCCGATCGCGCTTACTCATGGGATAAAGGTCAGGTCGATGAACATGGAGGCTTTTATATGACCGGTCGTCTCACTTTTCAAATATCATTTTGTTGCAAAAGACGAATAAAAAATTATTAATTTTAAAATCAAATGGATAGGAGAATTATCTGATGCAAAATATTCATATGAAACCCGAAATACAGATACTTTGAGGTTGTGGAACCACTTCTCCAATCAACATCAAATATCGATATTAACCATATGAAATTACTGATTTTTATGGGTTAAATAAGAGGCCTTGCCGCCAAAAACTGCAAAAGAAACGCTAAAAGCCCTTGGCCGATGAACTCACCCTGTAAATGCTACATGCCATTGTAAGTTTGTCTGCCTTACACACAGGATCTGCCTGGGTTCTCTCTGAAAATCATGGTGAAAATCCCCTGAAATCCCGCCCTGCAGCGGCAGATCGGCCACTGCCCTCCCCCTGGCATGCTAATCGCTAACCCGCTTACGAGATTTTTTTCTTAAACCGCAGCGAGATAAACAAGCATTTCTGGGGATACATATGCGCAACGCAAAAAGAATTCTGGTCGCTGGCGGCTCGGGGTTTTTGGGGATCCATCTATGCAAAGCCCTCCTGCAGGAGGGCCACCAAGTGGTATGCCTCGACAACTTCTCCAGCGGTATCCGCGACAGTTTGGGGCATCTGGAAGTCCTTCAGGGGCTGGAGATCCTGGAGCAGGACTTCAACAATCCCGTAGATGTAGATGTCGAGGTGGACGAAATCTACAACATGACCACCTCTCCCCTCAGCACCCATATCGACGGGACCGGCAAGCTGCTGGAGCTGGGGCTGAGGCGCCGGATTCGCGTGCTGCAAACATCTACCGGTGAAATCCGCGGTAATCCTCCCGAGCAACCGCCGAAAGCGGACGACTTTGGCAAGTCCAAGCGGGGTAAGACCAAGGTCAAATTGATAGGTGCGCGAGAAGACAGGCAGTGCGCTGAGGCACTCTGCATGGATTACCACCGGCAGCATGACGTCGAGGTCAAGATAGCCCGGGTCTTCAATGCCTACGGACCTCATATGCAGCCCAATGACGGGCGGGTGGTGTCCAATTTTATTATTCAAGCATTGCTGAATCGTCCTATCACCATCTACGGCGACGGTCATCAAACCCGCTCGTTTTGCTATGTGGACGATCTGATCGCCGGCATCCGCACCCTGATGGATTCACCACACTCTGTGGTGGGCCCGGTCGACCTGGGTAATCAGGCTGAGTACACCATGCTGGAACTCGCCACTCAGATCATCGAGCTGACCGGTTCCAGCTCTCCAGTCATCTTCCTCCCACTACCTAAGGATGACCCTGTGCGGCGGCGGCCGGGTCTTGACCGCACCAAATGCCTGTTGGACTGGGAACCCCAGGTGGGGCTGATGGAGGGTCTGCTCCGCACCATCGAATATTTCGACAAGCTGCTGCGCGACAGCGGCCACTTCGCCACGATTCGCGACCTCATACCCCCACAAAGACACATGGCACGCGCCATCGAGGCGTTTCCCGTATGACTGGCCGCATCCTGATCCCTAGCACCAAACAAGGAATCTGAAATATGTCCCTGTCCTCCGAACTTCTGCGCAAGCAACCCTACATCCCCGGGCTTCTGGCTCAGACCCAGGTGGCCGTGTTGCAACAGCCCGGTCAGTTCCTGCTGCGCAAGGAACCTCTGCTGCCCTGCGCCCCCAATGAAGTGACCATCTCCCTGGAAGGCTGCGGCCTCTGCGCCTCCAGTCTGCCGGTCTGGGAAGGGCGCCCCTGGTTGGAATACCCTCTGGACAGCGGCGTGCCCGGACATGAGAGCTGGGGCAAGGTGGTGGCCTTGGGCAGCGAAGTGCGCCGCCTGCGCACGGATCTGTTCGTGGGGCAGCGGGTGACCACCCTCGGCGGTCAGGCCTTCGCCCGCCACATCAATGTGCCGGCCACTGAAGTCGTCGCCCTGCCCCAATCCCTGGCCGGCATTCCTTTCCCCGGAGACGCCATAGCCCGCGCCATGAATATCTTCCGCCGGGCGGAAATACTGCCGGGGCAGACGGTGGCCATCATTGGCGCTGGTTTTCTCGGACTTCTGCTGGTGCAACTGGCGGTCTCGGTGGAAGCCCGGGTGCTGGTGATGTCGCGTCGAACCAGCTCACTGGCACTGGCGCAAAACTACGGTGCCGACGCCTGTTTCGATACCCACGATTCATGGGGCAATGCCCGGAAGATGTTGGAGTTCACCGGCGGACGGGGCTGCGAGCGGGTGATCGAGACCACCGGAATGCAGTTCGCTCTAGAAGCCGCCACGGAAATCGTGGGGGAGAACGGCCGACTGGTAATCGCCGGCCACCACCAGGAAGGCACGCGACAGATCGACCTGCCAAAGTGGACCCTGCCGGGCATAGAAGTCAGCAGCGCCCAGGTCCGCAATCCCCAACAGATGATGCAGGGGATCAGGGAGGGCATTTTCGCCACAGAAGCGGGTTTCATCCGCCCACAGGAATTGCTGACACACAGGTTTTCCCTCGAACAGCTGAATCAGGCGTTCCAGACCCTGGCGGACCGCCCGGAAGGGTTCGTCAAAGCTTGGGTGGCCCTGTGACCGCCGTACTGCACGATCGGAACCAGCACAGGAGCTACCGCCAATGATGAAGATACTCATGACATCCGACACTGCAGGCGGTGTCTGGACCTATAGCATGGAGCTCTGCGCCGCTCTGCGGCCCTACGGGGTCAGCATAGCCCTGGCCACCATGGGAAAGCCCTTGTCGGCCCAGCAGCGCCAGCAGGTCGCGCGCCTGCCCCAGGTGCAGCTGTTTGAAAGCCATTACCGCCTGTGCTGGATGGAAAATCCCTGGGAGGACGTGGCGGCTGCGGGGCGGTGGCTCATGGCGCTGGAGCGCGAATTCCAGCCCGACATAGTCCATCTGAATGATCTGGCCCACGGCGGACTCGACTGGCAGGCGCCGGTGCTGCTGGTGGCCCACTCCTGCGTCCTGTCCTGGTGGCACTCAGTGAGAAAGCAGCCGGCGCCGGCCGCCCAGTGGCAGCGCTACAGGGAAGTGGTGGCCAATAGCATCCGAAGGGCCTCTGCCGTCTGCGCGCCCACCTCTGCCATGCTCGCCAATCTGCGCTGCCACTACGGTCCGCTGCAGAACGCCTCAGTCATCGTCAACGGTCGCAGTTTTCCCGGTCTGCTGCCGGCACCGGAACTGAAGGTCCCGGTTATGGAACCGCTGATCCTCTGCGCCGGCCGTCTTTGGGACGAAGCCAAGAATATCGCTGCCCTGGGACGAGTCGCCGACCAAGTGCCCTGGCGCATTTGCGTGGCAGGCGACGGCGACCCGGGCAACCCGCGACTACACCGCCTTGGCTTTCTGTCGGAGGACCGGCTCGCTCACTGGCTGG
>Ga0065721_10049291_pt1 | contig 38618 bp, 29 predicted proteins | sample Mesricmetagenome_FD_59108 | JGI IMG/M metagenome (GOLD analysis project Ga0065721, IMG submission 59108) | Mesophilic microbial community from rice straw/compost enrichment Sample: eDNA_1 v2 (version 2) | ecosystem: Engineered > Solid waste > Grass > Composting > Bioreactor | place: USA: Davis... | reverse complement strand
AAGCCGATGCAGCCGCGATAGAGAGAAGATTGGAGGAGGGACGATGGAACTCGTTACTGGAGGCCTCGCTGCCAAAACGGAAAAGCCGTACGCGCGGCTGCTAAGGAGGGTGTGGAAATACAAATGGCTGTACGTCATGCTGCTTCCCGCGCTAGCCTGGGCGATCCTGTTCGATTATTTGCCCTTGTACGGAATCAGCATCGCGTTCATGGATTACAACGTCATACAGGGATTCGGGGCGAGCAAGTGGGCAGGGCTTGCGCACTTCCATGAGCTGTTCGAGTCGGAGATGTTCCGGCACGCCTTCCGCAATACGCTCATCATCAGCTTGTACAAGATGATCAGCGGCTTCATCTGCCCGATCCTGCTGGCGCTGTCGCTAAACGAGATTCGGACCCGATGGTTCAAGAAAACGCTGCAAACCGCGGTGTACCTGCCGCGCTTCGTGTCCTGGGTCGTCTACGGCGGCATCATCACGCTGCTGCTCTCGCCGGAAACGGGCCTCATCAACAAGGTCATCGAATGGTTCGGAGGCAACCCGGTTTACCTGCTCGTCGAGCCTTCCTACTTCCGGACGATTCTCGTCGTCACCGACGCGATGAAGGAGATGGGCTGGGCCGCGATTATCTACCTGGCCGCTATCGCCGGACTGAACCCCGAGGTGTACGAAGCGGCGGTCGTGGACGGAGCGACCCGATTTAAGCGCATCATCCACGTGACGCTTCCCGGCATCTCCGGAACGATCATTGTCATCTTCATCCTGCGGGTCGGCTACCTGATGAGCGCGGGCCTGGACCAAGTGCTCAACCTGTACAATCCGATGGTATTCGAGGTCGGGGACATTCTCGACACGTACATCTACCGGGTCGGCATCGAGCAATTCAGCCTCAGTCTCGCGGCGGCCGCGGACGTCATCAAGGGAATCATCGGACTCGCCATGGTGCTGATCGCCAATCAGATCGCGAAGCGGATCAATGATTCCGGCATTTTCTGATAAAGGGGAATCGGACCGATGAAGCTCACGAGAGGCGAATCCGCATTCGTCGTCGCCAACTATGTCGTATTGTCGCTCATCACCATCATCATCGTCATTCCGTTCTGGTACGTCCTCACCGTGTCGGTGACTCCCTATTCCATCTTCAGCGAGAAAAACGGCATGGTTCTTTTCCCGACCTCGTTCAACTTCGATTACTACGCTTATCTGCTCAAGAAGGGCTCGCTGATTTACAACGCTTACGGAGTAACCATCCGCAACACGGCGGCCGGCGTTGCGCTCGCTCTCGTGCTGACGGCCACGGCGGCCTACGCGCTGGCGGAGAAAAAGCTGCCCGGCAGACGGATCATCATGCTGATCTTTGTCTTCACTATGCTGTTCAAGGGCGGACTGATCCCTACTTACATCACGGTGAAAAATCTGGGGCTGCTCAACACCGACTACGTGCTCATTCTGGTCATGGCGTACAGCGCGTTCAACATGATCATCATGAAGTCGTTCTTCGAAGGCATCCCCGAGAGTCTGAAGGAATCCGCCGCCATCGACGGAGCTTCCGAGCTTCGCGTCCTGCGGTCGATCGTTCTTCCAATGTCGATGCCGGTTATCGCTTCCATCGGCCTGCTCTACATGGTGACGTATTGGAACGACTTCTTCAACGCGCTCCTGTACGTGACCGACTGGCACAAGGCGCCCGTGCAGCTCGTGCTTCGCACGATCATCGCGAGCTCCAGCCTGCCTCCCGAATTGCTTGAAGCGGCAGGCAAGACGCCTCCGCCGACGATCGGCATCCAGATGGCGGCCATCATCATCGTTGCGCTGCCCATGATGATCATCTATCCGTTCATCCAGAAGTACTTCGAGCAAGGCATGCTTATCGGTTCGGTCAAGGGATAAGGAGCATTCATTTATTTTGCCAAATACAGGGGGATTGCGGTACATGTCTAAACCGGTCAAAAGCTTAGGGTACGGGGCGCTCGCCGCCTTGCTTATGGGAACGATCACTCTTGCGGGGTGCGGCAACAACAATAACGCGAGCGAGAGCTCGCCGTCCGCGTCGGGCAGCCCTTCGGCCTCCTCGGCTTCTCCTTCGGCCTCAGCGTCGGCATCGGCCTCGCCGGAAGCATCCGCGGATGCCGCTCCATACGAACTGAAGTGGCTCAAAGCGCAAGACATCTCGCTGCCGTACGATCCGGCGAAAGACGTGGTCAAGCAGGCGATCGAGAAGAAGCTGAACGTCAAGATCGTTCCCGAGATGGTCGACGTTCAGCAATACAAGACGAAGCTGAACCTGAAGATGGCGAGCAGCGACATTCCGGACGTTACGAGAATCGACTTCGCCGACGACTTCCAGAAGTACGCGCAGCAAGGCGCGTTCGTCGACCTGACCGACCTGATTAACGAGAAGGACACGCCAAACATCATGAGGGAAGTTCCGGCGGAAGTGTTCGAGCAGGCGAAGGTGAACGGCCGCATCTACGGCATTCCGTACCAAGGCGGGCCGGGAGCCGGTTACCGTTGGGACCTCGTCATGCGCAAGGATTATATCGAGCAGGCCGGCGCTTCCGTGCCGCAGACGCTCGACGAGTACTATAACCTGCTCAAGAAGGTCAAGGAGCAGCATCCGGACGTCATTCCGCTGGGCGGCTACACCTCGCAGATCGGGCAAGTCAAATACGCGAACAACTCGTTCGACAACGTGTTCGGCGCGTTCGGCGTCACGCCGGGCTACTTCACGGAGAAGGACGGCAAGTTCAGCAACTACGACATCGATCCCCGCATGAGAGACGCTCTCCTCTTCCTGCAGAAGATGTACAAGGAAGGACTCATCGACAAGGAATTCGCGACGATCAAGGAAGAGCAGCTTCGGGCCAAGATCTTCAGCGGCAAGCTGTTCTCGTGGATGGGTTGGTGGTCGACGGCGAGCGACTACGATACGCAGATCGAGACGAACGAGCTGATCAAGAGCGGCAAGCTGGCGAAGGATGGTTCTCTGCCGAACCAAGCCGATCAGCCTTACAAGTACTTGACGCTGACCGGATCCCTGACTGGAGCGGACGGCACGGCGGTAGCGCCGATGGGCGCGCCGTTCTCGCAGATGAACGCCATCAGCGCGAAGACGAAGGATCCGAAGCGCGTGCTCCAGATCATCGAGGATTCGTTGTCCGAGGAGAATCAAATGCTGACCGTCTGGGGAATCGAAGGCGAAGATTACAGCATCGTGGACGGCAAGCTCAAGACGAACACGAGCCTCGTCGATCCGAAGACGCAGCAGGATTCAAGCGGCAACTTCCGCGGCACCCAGAGCTACCTGTTTGCGCCGGGCCTCTCTGGCTGGCCGCGGTACCTCGAGTCGCTGCCGCTGCGATTCTCCGAATCTCTCGGAGTCGCGATCAACAACAAGTACCAGATCACGGACGCCTCCAACTACCTGGATTCCCCTACCAAGATCGCCAAGCTGACCGAACTGAACACGATGAGAGATTCGGTGTTCACGCAGATCATCATGGGCGGCGACATCAACAAGTTCGACGACTTCGTCGGCAAGTGGAAGTCGCAAGGCGGCGACCAAATCATCAGCGAGCTCGAAGCTTCGTTCCAGAAGAAAGCGGGCAAGTAATCATTCGATCGGCAGCAGCCTCTCTGGCGTTCCGGCTATTCCGGAGCGAACGGGAGGTGCTTTGCCGTTCAATTGGGGAGGGTATTCATAATGACAAAGCATCTTCGGTTTGTTACCCTGCTTTTGATTGCGGCGCTATTGGTTCAAGGCTGGCCGGGGGTTCCCGGCATTAAGGCGTCGAACGCCTCCGCGGCAGGAGCGGCTCCGCTGTTCGCGGACGACTTCGACGGCGGGCTGACGCGATGGGATTTGTTCGGCAGCACGGCATGGCAGGTTCAAGGCACGGGAGCCGCGGCGAAGCTGGCGGGCTCAACGACGGCGACATCTCCGCAGCGTGCGGTCGTCAAAGCCGCCTCTCTGCCTTATAGCTCAACCGATTATGCACTAGCCTTCGATGCTCAGGGGGATCGCTTCCGGGTGATGTTCCGCTACTCGTCGGGAACGAGTTATTACTTCCTGGAATTCAAGACCGGACATTGGGTCGAGCTCTGGAAATACCCGAATTCCTCGGCGAGCTCGCAGGTCGGCAGCTCCGTCGACATCGCGGCCGTTCTGCCGGGCTTCGATCTGTCGGCCCGCCACGACTATCGGCTGAACGTCCTCGGGTCGCAGTTCACCCTCTCTGTCGACGGGACCGCCGTCACGACATTCTCCGACTCTTCGCTAACCGCAGGCGGCGTCGGCTTCGCGCTCCGAAGCGTCGGACCGGCGGTCAGCCTAAGCGTCGATCGGGTAGAGGTGCTTCCGGCCGATGGGCCGGCAGGCGGAGATCTCTCGATCGTACATACGCCAGTTGCGGGCGTCTCGTACTTCGCCGACCTGCCCATCTCCTTCACGCTTACCGGCTCCACTCCCGAATCGACCGCCGCGATCCACTACGGCTACGGGGATGAAGCGGCGGATCGAGAGCTTGCGGCGACGCCTGGGGGAGGCGGAGCCTTCTTGGGAACGGTTCCCGGAACGAACCGCGCAACATCCATCCGTTATTACTTAACGGCGGAGGATGGCGATGGCGGAACGGCCCGTTATCCGGCAACCGGCGAGTGGGTCGTGCCTATTGCGGCGATGCCTGCGTACTCGAACGACTTCGAAGGCGAGACGGCGAACGCCACTCCGGCCGGGTGGACGACGGGCGGCAGCGCCAAAGTCATTCAGCTACCGGACGGCACCAAGGCGTTCAATTTCAACGGCTCGGGCAGCGCCAAGCTGAACCTGCCGGAGTACCGCAATGCGGACAACTTCGTCGTGAAGTTCAAGGCGAAATACGAGCGCACAAGCACCGCCGTGCAGAACACGTGGCGCTTCCGTTACCGCGCGACGGATGACGCAAACAACAACGCGATGGAGTGGGCGACGCACAATTCGAAGTATTTTCTGATGCGGAAGACGACGCTCGGGGGCAACTATCCGATCGCGAATTACGTGCAGTCGCTGCTCGGGGATTGGCACGATTACGAGCTTCGCGTCAGCGGCATTACGCACAAGCTGCTGATTGACGGCGTCGAGCTTGTCAACGGAGAAGACTCCGATCCGCTCGCGCCGGTCAAGGGCTACTTCCAATGGAACGTCGTCGGCGGCATCAACCTGACGATCGACGACTTCTCCATCGAGCCGCTGCCGCTGCCTTACGTGATCGATCTGCAGCCGGCGGGGGATTATTCGGGCATCTACTTGACGGGCGAGACACCGGGACTCGATCTGGCGGTCGATGCCGGCGCGTCGGCGCACGAGCTTCAGGTCGACTATGAGGTCAATCGCGCCGACGGCGATCTAGGAGCGGTCGTCTCCGGAACGAAGACGTACGATCTCGACGCCTACGAGAAGATCGACGACACGCTGCCTTTCGCGCCTGGTTTAAGCGCCATCGGCACGTATGACGTGAAGGCTGATTTTACGCTCGACGGGGAGCCGATGCCGACTCTTGCCAAGCAGATGCGGATCGCGATCATCGGCCGGGAAGGCGCGGCAGGCGTGCCCGATCTCGATAACGAGAGCAAGTTCGGGCTGAACACGCATTACGCGCTTAATTGGCGGGACGACATCATCGACGGAGCCCGCAAGCTTGGCGCCAAGCACCATCGCTCGGGCATCGCCTGGGCGGACGTCGACAAGAACGCGAAGGACGCCTCCGGCAACGCGGTATACGATTACGCCGGGACCGACTTGTTCTTGAATAAGCTGTTCGATTACGGCTTCAACCAGATCACCGTCCTCGGCATCGATCAGAACGCTTATTATCAGAGCGGGACGACGAATACCTCGACCGCTCTTCGGGCGATGGGGAATTTCGTCTATCGGACGGTGGATCGCTATAAGGGACAGATCAGGCAGTGGGAGATGCCGAACGAGCCGGAGATTTTCGCCCAGCCGTACATTCCCGAGGAATACGTTCAATTGCAGAAGATTGCCTACCTGAATATGAAAAAAGCCGATCCCGACGCGATGCTGCTGGCGGGCGATCATACGTCGAGCGTGCTCAGCGTGCTGCCGAAGGAGCTGGCGCTCGGCTCCTACGACTTCGCCGACGCGTATTCGTTCCATCCGTACGTATACAACTCGATGCCGGACGACAACCTGCCTAATCTGATCAACGGCGTCAAGGATCTCGTTAACGCTTACGGCGGCTGGAAGGACTATTACCTGACGGAAGGCGGCTGGCCGACGGCGAAGGCCGGCTACCCGTCGGTGACCGAGGAGACGCAGAGGGACTACATCGTTCGGGCGTTCCTGACTTACCTGACGCTCGATCAGGTGAAGGCTTACGAATATTACGATTACAAGAATGACGGAACGGACGACCGCTACTACGACATCTTCTGGGGCATCGCGGACAACGACGGGAGGCCGAAGCTGGCGTATGCTGCGGTGAATCAGCTGATGACCTCCCTGGAGCGGGCGAGGTACCTCGGCACCTGGGATGCGGGCGATCCGAACGTATCCGTACAGCTGTTCCTGGAGGATGGGCAACCGGTTCTGGCAGCTTGGAGGAAAACCGACCATAAGGACGATCCCAACGTCAGGCCGCCAACCAGCGTTCTAACGCTTCCGTTCGCAGCCGCGGGAGTGTCGGCGCGAGACAACAACGGCGTGCCTATCTCGCTTCCGACGTCCGGGAACGTGTCGCTCACGATCGGCGGCTCTCCCGTCTACTTGACGGGGCTGCCGGAAGATTTCGTCTATGAGGCCGCATCGCAGCTGCTCGCTTCCAAGCAAGCCGAAGCAGCCGGCAAGCTGAAGGCGCTGCGGACGGGGGCGAACGGCACGATCGTGGACGGCGACCTCGCGGCGCTTGATTCGCTGGCGGTAGCCTTCGAGCCGGGGGCTAGCGACGGCGGGCTGTCCGATGCGGCATTAGAGTCCGCGATAGGCGGGATTTACGATCTGATGGTTCAAGGGGCCGGACAGATCGGGGATGGCTCGGTCGCGAAGGCTCCGGGATACGTCGCTTTGGAAGCGCTGTACAACCTGGCGGAGAGCGCGTCCGTCGCATTGGCGTATGCCAAAGCGGAGACGGGAGCCGCCGCCACGGCGAACGCGCTTGATTATCGGGCGGCCACGGCGGCGGCGACCTCGGCATTCGAGAACCGCAAGGGTGCCGATGGCGTCATGCCCGTCTCGGCATCGGCCGTGCTGCGGATGAACCGGTACGGCAGGCTGGCGGAAGCGACGCATGCAAGAGGAGATTACGCGGACAGCTACGCGTACAACTTGCTGGCGCGGGAATTCGCGGCGGCAACGGAAGCGATGGTTGCCTCCGAGACGCCTAAGTTCGTCGGAGTCGGCTCCAATCTCGTGCCCACTCAGGCGAACGGGGAGGCGGGGTACCCGAACTCCTTCACGATCTCCTTGTTCAACGATACCGACGTTGCCCGGGAAGTGACGGTGCAGACGCAACTGCCGGACGGTTGGGACTCTTCCCAGATCGAGCCGCAGACGATAACGATGTCGGTCCCCGCCTGGGGAACGGAGGATGCCGTTCTCACGGTGAACGTTCCGGAAGACGCGGCCAACGGAAGATATGAGATCGGTTTCGACCTGCTGGCGGACGGCGCTGTCTTCGAGACGAAGAAAGCGCAGCTGACCGTGGAGGACGGCATCGGCGTGCGGCTGGCTCCCGTCAAGAAGACGATCGATGAGCTCGATACGGTGACGGTGAAGCTGACGGGCACCTCGTCTGCCGCGAAATCTGGAGTCGTGACGGTCGTCGGGCCGGACGGCATTCCGCTCGTCCCTGCGGCGAGCAATACGTTCAGCGGATTGAACAAGGGCGACGTCCTAAGCCTTGATTTTGTCTGGACGGACCGCGAGCGCAGGCCGTACAACGAGTACCCGGTCGACGTGAAGGTCGAAGCTGCCGCGGGCGGCAAGACGCTCTTCCGCGATGCGGCGATGCCGCTTGACTTCAATCTGATCCAGAAGGCGACGGGCGTGACGATCGACGGCGACTTGTCCGATTGGCAGGACGCGTATCCCTTCCACCTGCGATATAAATCGCAGAATGCGAGCGGCTACCACGATCCGGTCAATCTCGAAGCGACGGCGTATGCGAAGTGGGAGAACGACGGCCTTCTGCTGGCGCTCGCCGTCAGCGACAACATCCATAAGCAGTCGGAGAACGCCGCCAACTTATGGAAGAACGATTCCGTGCAGATCAGCTTAGATCCGCTGAATAATCGCGAAGCGCCTTATGGGCCGGACGACGTCGAATGGGGCTTCGGGCTGACCGACGCGGGCGCCTTGCTGACGAACATCTTCAGCTCGTCGCTTCCTAATCCGAACGGCGACATCGGCGGCCAGACGCCATTCGCTGCCGTCCGGGACGAAACGACGAAGCAGACGTTCTATGAACTTAAGATTCCGTCCGCCTACGTCGGCCACTTGCAGCCTTCCGTCGATGGCTATATCGGACTTAATGTGGCGGTGAACGACGCGGATCTTCAGAACGGCCGAGACGACTTCCTTCAATGGACGAAGGGAACGGCCGATTCGAAGAACACGTCGCTGTACGACTCGTTCGTCTTTATCGACGACGTGCCTCCCGCTGCGCCGGACGAGACGGCTCCTTCCCTGCGCATCGTCGCGCCGGAAAGCGTGACCTTGCTGGAGGCGGCGACGTTGTCGGTGGAAGCCGAGGATGCCGAGAGCGGCGTCGATAGCACCCTGCTTCGATTGGATGGCATGGAGGTTGCCAGTCCGCACGAGGTTTCGCCTCTGTCGCTGATGCCGGGCGGACACCGCCTCGAAGCGGAAGCGGCCGACCGCGCAGGCAATCGTTCAAGCACATCGGCGACGTTGACGGTGACGTTCGGTTGGGAGGATCTGCCTGCGCTGCTGCAGTACGCATACGAACAAGGGTGGATCGACGGGCAAGGCATTCTTCAAAGCTTGCTCGCGAAGTGGGACCCGCAGAAACCGAACCTCAAGCCCTTGCTTCAAGAGATTAAGGCGCAAAGCGGCAAGAAGCTGAACGAAGAGTTCGCTGCGACTCTGCAAGAGCTATTGAATCAATTGCAGCCATAAGATACGAGTGACAGCCGGCGGGCAGAGGGGGACAGCGCAATGAGAAGAAGAGAACGGCATTCCAGCTTGCTGGCCCGAATCAGCCTGCCGGTGTTCGCGCTGATCGTGACGGTCATCGCCATCTTTGCCTTATCGGCGAGCTATATCCTCATCCGGCTGCAGAACGACCATAACCGCCAGATGGCGGAGCAATCGATGAAGTTCGTCTACCGCAACCTGGAATATCAGCTCGATACGATGAACAACATGGCCGCTTTTCTGTTGACGAATCCCTCGGTGGAAAATCTGCTCGAAACGCAGCACCCGGCCCCTTACGAGGCGATTGACGATTATTTCGCGCTCGAGACGAACCTCCAGAATTTATCGCTGCTCTCGCTGCTTAACGATGCCGATGCCCGCACGGTCGTCCAGCAGTCGTACGTCGTCGCCGTAGCATTGGAGCCGGAGAGCGGCCTCTATACGCTGGCGACCGAACACTTCGATCCGATCACGGGGGTGTACAAGTCGGATGACCTGAAGAACGAGAGCTGGTACGGCTCCTTGCAGGAAGGCGAACGCCGGAACGTCTGGTGGGGCCAGACGGCGGGGCGCTCCGGGACCGCGATGATCTATTCGGCGACGAAGAAGACGAGCATCAAGGACGGCCGCGCCATCGGAACCGTCCTGGTCGGGGCGAACACCGGCAGCCTGCGAAGCTTATTCGAGAACGCTGCGCTGACTTCCGGCTTCCACCTGTTGGTGGACGAAGGAGGCCGGGTTATCTATAGCGAACGTTATTCCTTCTTGGATTCGGTTGGCGATCTGCCATTCGTAAGCAAGTCGTTTTGCATCGGGAGATCGCTCGACGCGGATATCGAGGGTTCCCGCCACAGGGTCATGTGCGAGGCGCTGGATAACGGCTGGAAGCTGCTGACCGCCGTCCCGGAAAGCCACTTCGGGCGTTACACGTACGCCATCTCGGCGATCGGCGCTCTGTCGGCCGCGTTCGCCGTTCTGATTGCGGGGCTGTGGCTTCGCCGCATCGTCATTCGGGTTACCGTTCCGATCACCCGGCTCGTGAATGCCGTTCAGCGGCCGGAGGTGCTGGCTTTCCGCGAGCCGCTGCCGAACCTGAAGTCGGGCATCTACGAAGTCGAGACGCTGAACGAGAAGTTCACGTCCATGCTGGTCACGATGCACGGCTTGATCGAGAAGAGCTTCGCGGAAGAGATCGAGCGTCGCCAGCTTCAGCTGGAGCTGTTGAACGCTCAGATCAATCCTCATTTTCTATACAACACCTTAGACTTGATCAACTGCCGCGCCATCCTGAACGGGGATCGGGGGACGAGCTCGATCGTGCGCTCTCTCGCGAATGTGTTCCGATACGGGCTCAACAAGGGGCTGCCGTGGATCGCGCTGGAGGGGGAAATGAAGCAGGCGGAAGCTTATTTGCAAATTCAGCAAATGATGAGAGATGACTTGACCGTGGATATTCGGGTGCCTACGGCCCTGCAAGGGATCGTCATTCCGCACTTTCTCCTTCAACCGCTCGCAGAGAACGCGATCGTACACGGCTTCGCCGACCGAACGGACCATTGCCGAATCGAGATTTCTGCCCGCAAGGGCGGTCAGGCATTGATCCTGCGGGTGTCCGACAACGGCAAGGGCTGCGACGCGGAGGAGAGGAATCGCGCGCTTCGGGAAACGGATGCGCTTGCGGCGGATGAAGCTGCTGCCGCTTCCACGGCCGTGCATGGGACAACGGCAGCCGCCGGCGGAGGGTACGGCACGCTGAACGTGCACCGGCGGATTCAATTGCTCTGCGGAGAGGCGTACGGACTTCGTTACGTTCCGGTAGAAGAAGGCACGTGCGTCGAAGCGGTGCTGCCGCTGCATGCCCGGACCACGATTGATCAAGAGGAGGAATCGCCCGATGACGTTAGTTAAACTGCTGATCGCGGAAGACGTGAAGCTTGTCCGGGAGACGCTGGCGCGGGCCATTGACTGGGAACGGCTTGGCATCGAGCTGATAGGAGCCGCCGAGAACGGGGAAGAGGCGCTGGAATGGCTGGAGCGCGAGCTGCCCGACTTGCTGCTGACCGACATCGGCATGCCGAAGAGGAATGGCATCGAACTGATTGAAGCCTGCCGGCAGTTGAAGCCGGATATCCGCTGCATTATCTTGTCGGGGCTGAACGAGTTCGAGTTCGCGAGGCAGGCGATCAAGCTTCAGGTGAAGGACTATATTCTGAAGCCGATCGATCCGGAGGAGATCGAGCGGGTGTTCACCGGGATCGTCGCGGAGCTGCGGCGGGAACGGGAGGAGCGGCTTGGCATCGAGCTGCTCGAGAGAGGGCTGAAGGAGCGCCTGCCGAATCTGGCGGAGACGCTACCGACGGGCGAGTGGTCCGGCAGCCTGAAGAAGAAGAAGCTCGTCGAGCAAGCGATTCAGGTTATCCGCGAGAGCTATTCGCGCAAGGAGCTGTCTCTGTCGGACGTGGCGATCGCCGTGGGCTTCAGCGAGAAATACGTGAACGCGCTCGTCAAGGAAGTGACCGGCGAGACGATCAACCATTGGATCGTCCGCCTGCGCATGGAGGAGGCGGCGCGCCTGCTTAAGGACCCGGCCAACCGAATCTACGAGATCTGCGACCGGATCGGGTATTCGGACCAGGATTATTTTCGCGAGACGTTTAAGAGGCATTACGGGCTGACGCCCTCCGACTATCGCAATCAATACTTATAAGAGGAGAGAGAAGCAATGGGATGGGAGAGAAAAGAAGCGAAGGAAACGGCGAACCGAGTGTACCGTTACTTAATGTTCAGCGGTGCGGAGAGCTGGGGCGGGCACGAATGGGCGGACTGGGCGATGAACCGCGACCGTTGGGACTGGAATCCGGGAGTCGGGGTGATCGCCGCGGCCGATTATGGAGCGGTTGACGGGGGAAATGACGGGGTGCGCGATGTCGAAGCATGGGTGGAACGCAACCTTGAAGGCTCCGAGACGGTGAAGGTCGTCAATTCGCTGGCTCCTTTTGCTGTTTTTCCATGGCTGTATCGGTTGACGGGGAAGGAGTTTTATAAGGAAAAAGCGGAGGAGATCGCCATATGGCTGGTTGAGCAAGCCCCTCGCACAAGGGAGGGGGCGTTCGAGCATACCGTGACGGAGAACGCCGCGTTCCGCGAGCAGGTGTGGGCGGATACCGTGTTCATGGCGGTCTTGTTCCTGGCTCGAACCGCCCGGTTGACGAGCATCAAGAGGCTTGCGGACGAAGCGCTGAGGCAGACGCTGCTGCACCTTCGGGCGCTTCAGGACGAGGAGACCGGGCTGCTCTTCCACGGATGGAACGGCGCGTCGGGCGACTGGATGTCGGCCGCTCGGTGGAACCGGGCGAACGCCTGGAACGCCCTCGCGGTGCCGATGATCGCCGGGGAAGCCGGCGAATTAAGCGGCGATGCGGAGGGGCTCCGCGAGCTGCGCGAGCGGTACGGGCGGCTCGCCGGCGCGCTCGTCCGCTGCCAGAACGCGAGCGGCTTGTGGCCGACGGTGCTGGACCGGCCGGCCTTCTACGAGGAGACGTCCGGCTCGGCGGGCATCGCCTGCGGCCTGCTGATGGCGGCCCGCGCTGGCTGGCTGCCGCCGGAGCTGGCCGAGGCGAGCACGGCTTGCGCCGATCGGGCCGTCGGCGCCGTCCTCGGCCAGGTGCGCGCGGACGGCGCCGTGCTCGGCGTCTCCGGCGGCACTCCCGTGCTTGAGAGCGTCGAGGCCTACGGCGCGGTGCCGGTCTTCCCGACGCTGTACGGGCAGGGGCTTGCGTTGATGCTTCTAGCGGAAGCGCTGCGGGAGTAGCGCGGAGGTAGAGAGATTTCGGAAGAAGTCCGGGAGCGCCCCGGGCTTCTTTTTCCTTAGGGTTTAGAACCTAACATATGCGTCATATAAACTGACACAATCGGAAGATGCCTGAATGACGAAATAGAGATGATTTCGTTTACATAAATTTGCAAACGCAACCATTCAAAAGGAGAGACCGCCCGATTGTCCGCAAAAGACAAAAAATAGCTAATAAAAACAAAGAGCGGCCATTTGAATGTGATTTTATTTTACATAATATTGAGCTAGGTCATTTGACAAACTAGCCGGATGGGGAGGATCAGACAGGATGGACAAAAAGATGATGGCCGCAGGCCTTGTTGCGGCGCTTGGCGTAGGGTTGCTGGCGGGTTGCGGGAATGGGAACGACAATACGGGCGAAGCTTCGGGAAACGCGTCTCCTTCGGCCTCGGCAAGCAGCTCGGCGCCGGCGAGCGACGCGGGTGCGAGCGCAAGCGCGGGCGGCGACTCCTCCGAGATCAAAGGAACGATCACTTGGGCGACTCACCGAACCGAGCTGGTCGATACGGATCTCAAGAAATACGTCGACGCCTTCGAAGCGAAGTATCCGGGCACCGAGATCAAGATCGAAGGCTTGAAGGATTACGAGCAGACGATCCGCGTGCGGATGGCGGCGAACGAGCTGCCGGACGTGCTGTCCCTCGTCGAGACGACGAAGCCGGACCTGCCGAAGTTCTACGAGCCGCTCGACGATCTGGGTCTCGACGACAACATCTACTTCAAGGATTACAATTCCTACGACGGCAAGCTGTACGGCATCACGCAGCAGGTCGCGTTCAACGGCTTGCTCTATAACAAGAAAGCGTTCGAAGCGGCCGGCATCGCGGAGCCGCCGAAGACGTTGGACGAGCTGTTCGCGGATGCGGAGAAGCTGAAGGGCGCGGGCATCGTGCCGATGGCGACGGCATTCAAGGACGCATGGACGCTGCAATACTGGACGGATCCGGCGGAATTCATCTACGGCAGCACGAACCTTCGCAACGACAAGATCAAGACGGATACTCCGTTCACGGTCGACGGCGCTTACGGCCAAGGCCTCGGAATTCTTAAGCAATTCTATGACAAGGGCTACTTGGAGAAGGACGTCTTCTCCGCGACTTGGGATCAGACGCAGAAGGATTTGGCCTCCGGCAAAGCGGCGATGATGTACATCGGCAACTGGGCGATCGCGAACCTCGTGAGCAATGGCCTATCCTTGGACGACATCGGTTTCGTACCGCTTCCTTATGATAACAGCAACTCTTACAAAGGCATGATGCGCAACGACTGGGCCTACGCGGTCAGCGCGACGAGCAAGAACAAGCCGCTCGCGAAGGCGTTCATCAAGTTCATGATCGAAGAGTCCGGCGACTATGCGGACCATATGATCATCTCGCCTCTGAAAGACCAGAAGCAGGACCTGAAGCAGATTACCGACTTCATGAGCTACAACCCGCAGATGCTTGAAGCGCAAGGCGTCAGCGAAGACGTGACCGCGGTCGAGAACAAGATGCAGTTCGATCCGTTCAAGTTCATTCAAGAAGTAACGGTAGGCAAGATGCAGGACGTGTTCGACACCTACAACAAGAAGTGGAGCTCCGCCAAGAAGGCCGCGGGCAAGTAAACCCCGCCCGATTCGAGCGACCCATCGCCGCAAATCTGACCGACAAAATGGATGGCCGGTCCGCCGAACATCCATTTTGTCGTCTTCCGAGGCGGAAAGGAGAGACAACGGATGGTTAACAACACCTCCTACGTGCTGCAGAAGCGCTTGCTTATCATTCTATTTTTGCTCGTGCCGATCGCGCTTCTGGCCTTATTCTCGCTCTATCCCGCAGGTTATCTCGTTTATCTGAGCTTTATGACCTGGGACGGCTTCAGCCCGGATAAAACCTGGGCCGGGTTGGAGAACTACCGCGAGGTGTTCCGGACCAAGGAGATCTGGCAAGCGTTCGGCCACAACTTCGTGTATCTCGGCTGGGGGATTTTCCAGAACGCGCTCGGCCTGTTCTTCGCTCTGCTTCTGAATTCCCGGCTGAGAGGCCGCAACGTCTATCGGGTTATCTTATTCATGCCTTATATTATGAACGGCGTTGCCGTCGCTTATATGTTCAACTACGTGTTCAATTCGGAATACGGCTCGTTCAACACGCTGCTGAGAAGCACCGGTCTGGATCAGCTTGCGATCAGCTGGTTCGGCTCGCCGAAGGCGGTCAACCACGTGCTCGGCTTCATTACCCTCTGGAAGTTCATGGGGCTTAACATGGTCATCTACCTCGCGGCCCTGCAATCGGTGCCTTCCGAGATCGTCGAAGCGTCTCGCATCGATGGGGCCAACCGTTGGCAGACGATCATCCACGTCATCCTGCCGAATATCACGAAGGTCATCGAGCTGAACCTGTTCCTGACGATTATCGGGACGCTGGAAATTTTCGATCTGCCGTTTATCCTGACGAACGGGGGACCGCTCGGAGCCAGCGAGACGTTCCTGACGAAGACGATTGACACGGCGTTCAAATTCAATAATTTCGGCATGGCATCCGCGATGAGCATCACGTTGATCGCAGCCGTCATCCTCGTGCTCGGCATTCAAAGACTCGTAACCAGGAGGTGGGGAGATTGAAGACCGCGCGGTTCAGTCCGTACTTGGCCGTTAAGCATCTCATCTTGTGGGTCGCCGTCGCGGTGATCGTTTTCCCGCCGTATATTCTGGTCCTGAACGCCTTCAAGAGCAAGGAAGAATTCTCGCAGACGAGCGTCTTTAAGCTGCCTCATGACTTTCTGAACTTCGAGAACTTCTCTTCCGTTATAACGAGGGCGCATCTCGACAGGGCTTATCTGAACACGCTGATCATTATCGTCGTCGCGGTCATCGGCAACGTAGCGCTCGGTACGATGGTGGCGTACATCCTCGGCAGGTTCGAGTTCAAGCTCAAGAAGCTCGTCATGGGAGCCTATATCGCCGTCTCCTTCATCCCGACGATCACGACCCAGGTCGCGACGTTTACGGTCGTGAAGAACCTGCACCTGTACAACACGATATGGGCGGCGATCGTCCTGCACCTCAGCACAAGCGTGCTTCAATTGTTCATCTATCTCCAGTTCCTGCGCAACATTCCGAGGGAGCTGGACGAAGCGGCCATGATGGAAGGGGCCTCTTTGTTCCGGATCTACCGCACGATTATTTTCCCCTTGCTGACTCCGGCGACGGCTACCATCGTGATCATCAAGACGATCGACATTTATAACGACATGTTTATTCCCTATCTCTATATGCCGGCTCAGAAGCTCATGGTCGTCTCGACCAGCCTGATGAACTTCTCGTCCGAACGCAGCACGGAGTGGGAGCTGATGTCGGCGGCCATTCTCATGATCATGGTTCCGATCGTCGTCATCTATCTTTTCTTCCAGAAGTACGTGTTTGCCGGGATCGTGAACGGTGCAGTAAAATAGCTGTACTTGACGAGCCGGGCATCGGGAGGAACGAGCATGAGCAGAGGGACGTGGCATCGATTCGGAAAATGGACGAACAGGCTATGGGTCGGATTCGCGAACCGGAACATGCAGCAGAAGCTGCTGATCGTTTTCCTGGCGCTCGTCTGTCTTCCGCTCGTCATGATAAGCTATGCTTCTTCTCTCTACTACACCCGTTCGATCAAGGCGAATACGACCGCGTACGCGACCGAGATCACCTCCAAGATGCTGCTCAAGCTCGACGACTACGTCACCGATCTCTACAATATGTCCGCGATGCCACTCTATAACAGCGATTTTATCGGTTGGCTGTCGGACCCCGGAACGGGGCTGGTCAAGTCCCGCGGGATGGATCTCTACATCGAGAATTTGAACAAAATCAAACCCGACTCGGTGTCGGTCTACGTCTTCGATAATTACGGGCAGATTTACTATAACATCAAGTCCGGCGGACGCAGCGATCTTGATAGAGTAAGAGACACCTGGTCCCGTATCGCCGTGGAAGGAGACGGCAAGCCGGAGCTCGTGAGCACGCCCGCGGTTTCGACCGACGGCCGATCCTATTACGCTTTCACGGTTATCCGAGAGCTTAAGCAGGTCAATAACGACTTGAGTCCGATCGGCTACATCGCCTTCGATACGGATATCGGAGCGATCGATCGCCAGATGCGGGACGTGGACGATCTGACCAAGGGCAGAACGGTGCTGGTCGACGAGAACGATAAGGTCGTCTATGCGACCGATCGCAATCTGCTCGCCCAAGACTTGTCGGGCGACGAGTCGATTCAGCGAGCAACCGCGACCAAGGGCTCCTTCGCGATCAAGATCGACGGAGCCTCTTATATCACGACCTACGCCAAGTCGTCCCTGACGAATTGGAAGCTGCTCGTCTATGTGCCGATGGAGGAAGCGACGAGCCGCGCGACGGTGACTCGCACCGTTACGCTGCTGACCTCCGGCGCCTTCATCCTGCTTGCCCTCATCATCGCCATCGGAATCTCATACGCGCTTACCCGTCCGTTAAGCCGCATCAAGGAATTGATGCAAGAGGTGCAGACCGGGAATCTGAACGTTAGCTTTAACCAGAAGTATCGCGACGAGGTCGGAATGCTAGGGAGGCACTTCAACATCATGGTGAACCGGATTCGCGATTTGCTCGAAGAAGTCAAGCTGACGCAGACGCGGAAGAAGGAAGCGGAATACGCGGCTCTTCAGAGCCAGATCAATCCGCACTTCATCTATAACACGCTGGAGACGATCCGGATGCGCGCGGAGCTGAACGACGACGAGGAAGTCGCCGACATGACCTTCACGCTCGGCAAGCTTCTCCGTTACGGCGTCAACCAGGAAGAGCAGATCGTCAAGGTGCGTCAGGAATTGGAGCATCTAGGCAACTACGTCGCCCTGCAGAACATCCGGTTCTCGAACCGCTATCGGCTCGAGGTCGATATTCCCGAACGGGATTACGAGCTTCCTTGCATCAAGCTGATGTTCCAGCCGATCGTGGAGAATGCCATTCATCATGCGTTCAAGAACCGGCTAGGGGCGGGGACCATCCGAATCGGCGTGAGGTACGAGGGGACGGACGTCGTTTTCTCCGTCTCCGACGACGGCGGAGGCATGGACGAGCAGAAGCTGAAGCTCGTTCGGGAACGCATCTCCGGCCAACGGGAGCCGGCTCCTTCCGGAAGGGGAATCGGACTTAGGAACGTACACGAGCGCATTCGGATCCAGTACGGAGAAGGCTATGGCCTTCAGGTGAACAGCCGGGAGGAAGCGGGCACGACCGTCGAGATCCGCCTGCCGGACTCCAGAGAGGGGGGGAGCGATCATGTTGAAGGCCATGGTTATTGACGACGAAGAGCCCATTCGCTTGGGCATCGTCAAGATTTTGTCCAAGTACCCGGGAGAATTGGAAGTCGTCGGCCAGCACCCGAACGGTCTCGAAGCGATGCTTCAATTATCCGGGATGGGGCAGGACGAGCTCGACGTCATCATTACCGACATCGAAATGCCGATGATGGACGGACTGAAGTTCACCGAGCTGGCCAAAAGCAAGTTCCCGAACCTGTGCATCATCATGCTGAGCGGCTATAACGATTTCGAATACGCGCGCAGCTCAATGAGAGCCGGCGCGACCGATTACTTGCTGAAGCCGGTGGACAAGGTCGAGGTGTTTCGGCTGCTGGACGGCTGCGAGGAACGCAAGCGAGCGGCGAACGCGGCCCGTGCGGGAGAGGCTTCGCCCCTAACGGATGGTCATTCGGCTGGACCCGAGCAGGAGTCGGCCGCCGATCGGGTGCGCAAGCTGATCGATCGCGAATACAACCACGATATCGATCTGAAGTACATCGCCGACAAGGTCGGCTTTAATGCCAGCTACATCAGCAAGGTGTTCAGCCGGGAGTGCGGAGAGACGATTACCGATTACCTCAACCGGATCCGAATCGCCAAGGCGAAGCAGTTCCTGCGAGACCATCCGGCGCTCAAAGTGTACGAGGTCGCTCACCTTGTCGGATACGGGGACAAAATTTATTTTCAGAAGCTGTTCAAACGAATGGTCGGCGCGACGCCGCTCGAATACCGAATGGGCGCGTCGGACCGCTAGGGGAGAAAGAATATGGCGTCATTTATGATAGAAGGGGACGGCTTCGCGCGGGACGGCCAGCCGTTTCGCCTCATCAGCGGAGCCATGCATTATTTCAGGATCGTCCCGGAGTATTGGGAGGATCGGCTCCGCAAGCTCCAAGCCTGCGGATTCAACGCGGTCGAGACTTACGTCGCCTGGAACGTACACGAGCCGCGGGAAGGAGTCTTCGACTTCGAAGGCGGCGCGGACGTCGAGAGGTTCATCCGGCTGGCCGGCGAGCTCGGGTTAGCCGTCGTTCTCCGGCCCAGCCCGTATATCTGCGCGGAATGGGAATTCGGGGGCCTGCCCTCCTGGCTGCTCGCCGATCCCGCGATGCGGTTAAGGTGCAGCTATCCTCCTTATCTGGAGAAGGTTAAGGCTTATTACGACGTGCTGCTGCCCCGGTTGAAGCCGCTTCTCTGCACGTCGGGCGGGCCTATCGTGGCCATGCAGATCGAGAACGAATACGGCAGCTACGGGAACGACATCAATTACTTGAAATTTCTGAAAAACGAACTCGAGGGCGGAGGCATGGACGTGCTTCTGTTCACCTCGGACGGCTCAGAGGACTATATGCTGCAGGGAGGCACCGTTCCCGGAACGCTAGCGACCTTAAACTTCGGGTCCAAGCCGGAGCAGGCCTTCGCGAAGCTGCGCGAATACCGCCCGGACGGGCCGCTCGTCTGCATGGAATACTGGAACGGCTGGTTCGATCACTGGGGCGACGAGCATCACGTGCGGGGCTACGAGGACGTCGTCGACGTGCTGGACCGCATTCTGGCGATGGGAGCATCCGTCAACTTCTACATGTTCCATGGAGGAACGAACTTCGGTTTCTATAACGGAGCGAATCACATCGATTTTTATGAGCCTACGGTGACCAGCTACGACTATAACGCGCTGCTGTCCGAGTCCGGGGACCCGACGGACAAGTATTGGGCGATCCGCGAGGTCATCGGCCGGTATGCGCAGCTTCCGGAGGAGCCCGTGCCGGGGCCGTCGGAGAAAAGAAGCTACGGAGAGGTTCAAATGACCGAACGCGCTAGGCTGTTCGACTCGTTCGAGCATTTAGGCGCGGATGAAGTACTCGGCGTCTATCCGGAGACGATGGAGCGGCTCGGCCAGGATTACGGATTCGTCTGGTATGAGACGCAGCTGACGGGACCGCAGCTTAATTGCGAGATCATCCTGCAAGAAGTGCGCGACAGGGCATTGATTTACTTGGACGGCCGATTTGTCGGCGTCGTCGAACGCTGGGGCAACGATTCCGTGGTCGTCGACGTGCCGCCGGAAGGGGCGAGGCTCGGCATTCTCGTCGAGAACATGGGCCGAATCAATTACGGCTCGAAGCTTAAGGATCCCAAGGGCATCACGGAAGGAGTCAAGGCGGGAACCCGGCAGTACAATCAATTTCTGTTCGGCTGGAGCCACCGGTCTTTGGCGCTTCGGGATTTGGCGGGCCTGCGGTTCGAGGGATTGGAGTCCGATTCGGAGGACGGTTCGATAAGTGGATCGGAAAGCAGCTCGAAAGGTAGTTCGGCAAGAACGGAAGAGCCTGCTTTTTACAAGGGGACCTTTCGGGTCGATAAGCCGGCGGATACCTTCTTGAAGCCGGAAGGCTGGACGAAGGGAGTCGCTTTCGTGAACGGGTTCAATCTCGGCCGCTATTGGGAGAAAGGACCCCAGAAGACGTTGTACGTGCCGGGACCTCTGCTGCGCGAAGGGGACAACGAGCTGATCCTGTTCGAACTGCACGGGACGGAGAAGCTGGCCGCGGTTCTGCAGGACTTCCCCGAACTCGGGTGATGCTCCGGGCGTTGAGGCGAATGGAGAAGGAGGGCATGGCATCATGAGAATCGGCATTATCGGATACGGGACCCGAATGCATTATTTTATCGATCGGCTGCTGGAGCTGGAGCGGGGAGTCGAAGTCGCGGCGGTGGCCGATATCGATCTCGAGAAAGCGAAGAGAATGCTGGCGGAAAAAGGGATCGACACCGAATCGGTAAGCTTCTATACCAATGCGGACGAGATGCTAGAGCGGGAGCGGCTGAACGGAGTGATGATCGGCACCCGCTGCTCCCTGCACGCTCCGATGGCGATGAAGGTGCTGAAGAGGAATATCCCTTTGTTCCTGGAGAAGCCCGTCGGCATCACGCTGGCCGATCTGACGATTCTACGGGAAGCGGTAGAGGCCTCGGATTCGAAGGTCGTCGTCTCGTTCCCGCTGCGCAACACTCCGCTGGCCAAGCTGGTTAAGGAGATCGTGGACTCGGGGCGAATCGGGACGGTCGAGCACGTTCAGGCAGTCAACAACGTGCCCTACGGCAGCGTTTATTACCACAGCTGGTACCGGGACGAGAACGAGACGGGAGGGTTGTTCCTGCAGAAGGCCACTCACGATCTGGACTGCTTGAATTATCTGATCGGGCTGCGTCCGCTTACCGTTGCCGCCATGGAGTCGAAGCAGGTGTTTAAAGGAGACAAGCCGGCCGGGCTGCGCTGCGGGGATTGCGATGAGTATTATACGTGTCCCGAGAGTCCATACGTGCTGAAGAGATTCCGGCAGGAGGAAGTGACCGGGGACGGCTGCGCCTTCGCGGTCGACACGGGCAATCACGACTCGGCAAGCATTCTCATTCGTTACGAAACGGGAATGCATGCGGTCTATTCGCAAAATTTCTATGCGCGCAAATCCGCGGGAAGAAGGGGAGCCCGACTTATCGGCTATGAAGGGACGATCGAGTTCGATTGGTACCGGGACGAAGCGATCGTTCATATGCACGGCGCACCCCGGACCGAGACGTACAAGCTGGATGCGTCTAAGCTTCCCCACTTCGGCGGGGATTCCGCGCTCGCGATGAACTTCATCGGCGTGATGAAGGGGGAGGAGAAGTCGGCGACGCCTCTCTCCATGGGAATCTCCAGCGCCCTGATGTGCCTGAAGGCGGAGCAGTCCGCGGTGACCGGCACGTACCAGAGCTTCTCTCCGGGCTGGGCGGGAGGACGGGCCTGATGGGAGGCCGTCCGCATTCGTTGGTCGCGCACGAAGAGCACGACGACAGGCACTTCGGCGCGGTCCATACCCCGGTCTACGACAGCAGCTTGTTTACTTTCGATTCGGTGGCGAGCATGGAAGTGGCCGGAAGGACGGAGGGCAGCTTTGTCTATTCCCGCGGGAACAACCCTACCGTTCGAGAGCTCGAGCGGAAGCTTGCCGAGCTCGAAGGCGGCGAACGGGCAAGATGCTTCGCGACGGGAATGGGCGCGATCTCGGCGGCCGTGCTGTCCTCCGTGAAGTCCGGCGATCATATCGTCTGCGTCGATCAGGCTTACGGGCCGGCCAGGGAGCTGATGGGCGGCTATCTAAGAAAGTTCGGCATCGAGACTACGTTCGTGGACGGGAGCGATTGCTTCAAGATAGAGGAGGCGTTCCGGCCGCAGACGAGGCTGTTGTATCTCGAAAGCCCGACCAGCCTGTTCTTCGAGCTTCAGGACTTGCGACGCTGCGCGGATCTTGCCCGGAGCCGCGGAGTCCGGACGATCGTCGACAACACCTGGTCAAGCCCTTGCTATCAGAATCCGCTTGCCTTCGGAATCGATCTCGTCGTCCATTCCCTCACGAAGTACGCGGGAGGGCATAGCGATACCATGGGCGGAGTCGTTATCGGCCGCTCCGAGCTCATTGGAGAGCTGAATCGCCATGAGCTCGTTCTGCTCGGCTCGGTCATGCTGCCGCAGGCTGCCGCGCTTATTCTGCGCGGGCTTCGCACGCTGCCGATTCGCATGGAGAGGCACGGAGCCGGGGGAGCCGCGGTGGCAGCTTACCTGGAATCGCTGCCATATGTGACCGTCGTCCACTTCCCCGGTCTGGAGTCGCATCCGCAGCGCAAGCTTGCGGAGAGCCAGATGTCGGGCTGCGGAGGGCTGTTATCCTTCGAGGCGGGAGGCGACCGGGAGAAGCTTGTTCGTTTCGTCGACGGGCTGCGGTACTTCCGCATCGGGTTCAGCTGGGGCGGGTACGAGAGCCTCGTTTCGCTTCAAGAAGGAACAAGAGGAACCCGGCGGGAGAAGGCGTACGCCATCCGGCTTCATGTCGGGCTGGAGGAGCCGAGCGATCTGATCGAGGACTTGGAACAGGCGTTCCGGGCGGCAGGGTTCGGAGAGTAGAGCGAGAATCGGTTTAGGATAAGATGGGGAGATCGAACTGGAGAAACCGTTTTGGAGATAAACGATCTGGAGAGAAGGGAATGAACGGAGTTGTCGGAAACCGTGCAGTTGGAGCTGCGATGCGTGAGCTCGCTGGCGAAAGTATTTCCGGATGAAGAGTTGACTCTGCCGGGTTATCGGTTCGCAACGGCCCTGAAAGGGGAAGCATTCTCGTTCCAGCTCGCATATCGGGCCAAGGGGATGTCTCGAAGCGTATGGGTAAAGGCGCGAGTTCTTGCGTCCGTGGGGCTGGACGCCGAATTGTCGGTGTCGGAGGTAGGCATGGCGCCCTCCGCGCTCCCTTGCTACGGCGATCCGGACGGGAACGTGCTGCGCGGCAAGCCTGGGCTTTATCCCGATCCGCTGCTGCCGCTCGGGTCGGCCGGCAAGCTGAAGGTGCTGCCGAATCAATGGCGCTCCTTGTGGATCGAAGCGAAACTGGATCCGGACGCTCGGCATGGCAGGCAACGCATCGAAATTCTCTTCGAGTCCGAGGAGGGCGAAGCAGCGGGACGCGAGGCGTTTGAACTCGAAGTGCTGCCTGCCGCATTGCCGGAGCAGGAACTTCTTCATACCGAATGGTTCCATGCGGACTGCCTAGCGACCGAATACGGGACGGAGGTGTTCGGAGAACGGCATTGGCAGTTGATTGAAGCTTACGTCCGGACGGCCGCGGACCATGGCGTCAATCTGATTTTGACGCCGCTCTTCACGCCGCCGTTGGATACGGCCGTCGGAGGGGAGAGGCCGACCGTCCAACTCGTCGACGTGGCGTTGGATGAAGAAGGCTATTCATTCGGCTTCGATAAGCTGACGCGGTGGATCGAGCTTTGCGAACGGAACGGCATCCGACGCTTCGAATTTTCCCACCTGTTCACCCAGTGGGGGGCGAAGCACGCTCCCAAGATCGAAGTGCGGGAGAATGGCGTCCTCGCCAAGCGGTTCGGTTGGCACACGGACGCGACGGGGGAGGAATACGGGCGGTTTCTGGACCAGTTCCTGCCCAAGCTGCTGGAGTACGTTCGAGCGAACGGCCTTGCGGACCGCGTTTGGTTCCACGTGTCGGACGAGCCGAGGGAGGAGCATCTCGATTCCTATCGGGCCGCCAGCGAGCGGCTTCGCCAACACACGGAAGGCTTCCCCGTGCTCGACGCGCTCTCGGACTTCGCCTTCTACGAGCGGGGACTCGTGGGCTTGCCGATTCCGGCGAACGACCATATCGAGCCGTTCTTGGAAGCGAAGGTCCCGAACCTATGGACTTATTATTGCTGCTCTCAGTACAAGGAAGTGGCGAACCGCTTCTTCGACATGCCGTCGGCCCGGTCGCGCATTCTGGGAGCCCAGCTGTTTAAGTTCGATATCCAAGGCTTCTTGCACTGGGGATATAACTTCTGGTATTCGCAGTACTCGCTGCGTTCCGTGAACCCTTATGAGGTCACAGACGCCGATGGCGCATTTCCTTCGGGCGACGCCTTCCTCGTCTATCCGGGCAAGGATGGACCTGTAACCTCGATCCGGCTGAAGGTCATGCGCGAAGCCTTGCAAGACCTCCGGGCGTTGAAGCTTATGGAGAGTCTGGCCGGGAAGGACGAAGCGCTTCGCCTGCTGGAAGAAGGGCTTGAGAGACCGCTCTCCTTCCGGGAATATCCGCAGGATGAGGAGTGGCTCCTGGGCGTCCGCGAGAGAGTGAACCGGGGGATCGCCCGCCTTCTCAACTCGGATTCGATTTAAGAAGAACAGGAAGTTTTGCGGCGCAGGGATAGTCTCCCCTGCGCCATCATTGCTGAATTTCAGCTCGTTTTTCTAATTTAAGCCGACCTTAAAGCGCGCTAGAGCTCCCCTTCGAGACAGCTTCATCTTCTTTATTTAGAGAAGAACTTTTCAAGAGCGGAGTATACTTCTTGTTACATATTGCTGCGATCCATTAGCTCTTTAATCAATCGGATACATCTTTCATTGTCCGAGGTTAAATTATCGCCGTCGGAGAATCGTTGTATTCGTTCGGGGGATATCGAGAGTCGATTAATTCAAGCGTCTTCACGTAAGCCGAAGAGCAAATCGTTCCGCCGCTTTCTCCGCGTGTAAAAAATCGGTTAAAGCATAAAGCATATCGTAATAAAAATGTCGAAAAGGATTATTGACAAAACCCGCGTAAGGGTTTACATTAAATGTGTAACCGGTACCACACACGGTCACGCATTGAACTCGCCAGAAGTGAACGGTTGGGACTTTCTGCCTTAAGGACGCTGAAGCCTTTTTTTTAGCCCGATGTGTAACCGGTACCACACGGGAATAAGAATGGAACCCTAATGAAATATGGTGTACACTGAACAAGATGTAACCGGTACCACATCAATATGAATTAGGGGAGTTTCCTTATGCCTACCATTCGGGATGTAGCCAAGCTAGCCAATGTATCCGTTGCAACCGTGTCCAGATACATCAATCAAAAGGGATACATCAGCAAGGAGGCGGAGCAACGGATCAAAGAAAGCATCGAAGAGTTGAATTATTCGCCCAACGTTATCGCGAGAGGTTTGGCCGGACAGAAGACGAATTCGATAGCGCTGATCGTCTCCGAAATCTCCAACCCCTATTTCTCGATGATGGCGAGAGCGGTCGAGGATACGGCAACGAAGTTGGGCTATACGACTCTGCTGGCCAATTCGGATAGAAACAGCGTCAAAGAAAAACGTTATATCGAAGCTTTGAAAAAAAGGTACGTCGACGGAATTATCTTTGCCACACAAATGCATGCCACCGACGAGATCAACGAACTGCTCGGAGAGGACATTCCGATGGTATCGATCGACCGATCGACAACCGAACGCGTCCCGGACCGAATCCCTGCATTCCAGGTGAACCATTACAAAGGCGCCGTCTTGGCGACAGAGCACTTATTATCGATCGGTTGCAGGAAGATTGCCCACATCAGCGGAACGACCGACGTCATTCCTGCAAGAGACCGGCTAAACGGCTTCATCGACACTTTATCGCAGAGCGGCTTATATGTTCCCGAATACGTGGTGGAGGGAAATTTCTCGATCGACAGCGGATACGAGCGGACGGTTGAATTGCTAACCCGCTACCCGGAGATCGACGGAATCTTCGCAACCATCGACCTCATTGCCATTGGCTCGCTGAAGGCTCTGCTGAGGTTGGGGAAGAAGGTGCCGGACGATGTAGCCCTGATTGGATTCGACGGCATCGAAATGACGGCCATGACGGAACCGGAGATCAGCACGATCGCCCAACCGATCTATGAAATGGGCAAGCAGGCGGTTTATCAATTGATCAACCAGATTGAGCAGCGAAACCTCCCCACGCAGCGGAAGCCGCTGGAAGTCGAATTGATTCAAAGAGCCTCGACGATACGAAAGCGGTAAGCCGACAATCCGAATTTGACTGCTAAAGGAGGTGATCAAACATAAGCTTAGTTGGCAAACTTTAACGAAATGAATTTACGCATCAGGAGTAGTGCCACCTAAAAACATACTTTTCCAATTAAATTACAAGGGGATTGGCTTCTTATGAAAAAAGCAACGATGTTACTGCTCAGTATGTTCACACTTGTCCTGATTCTTGCGGCTTGCGGTAAAGAAACCGGAAATAACGCGCAATCCAGCGCTTCTACAAACGCTTCCGCCACGGCCTCCTCGGATTCCGGATCGTCCGATAAAGTGAAAGTCGCGGTAATTTTGAAAACGCTTAACAGCCCGTTCTGGGCCGCAATGAGAGACGGCATCGAGGCAGACGCGGCGGCAAAAGGGTATGATGTCGATATTTTCGCGGCACAAGACGAAACCGATCTGGCGGGCCAAGTTAAAATATTCGAGGACGTTTTGAGCAAGGATTATGACGGGATCGCCGTTGCTCCGCTGACTCCGGTCAACCTCATTCCTTCCGTTGTCGAAGCGAACAAAAAAGGGTTGAATGTCGTTAACATCGACGAAAAAATCGACATGGGCGAGCTTAAAAACGCAGGTGGATATGTACTGGCGTTCGCGACGTCCGACAATGTGGCGATCGGCGAAATGGGTGCCAAGGCCATCGTCGATGCGTTGGGCGCCGAAGGCGGCGAGGTAGCCATCGTCGAAGGCAAAGCCGGCAACGCGTCCGGCGAGAGCCGCAAGGAAGGCGCGGAGAAAGGTTTTGCCTCCGCTTCCCAGATCAAGCTTGTAGACAGCCAGCCGGCAGACTGGGACCGGCAGAAGGCTCTTGACGTAGCCGCTAACCTGCTGCAGAGATATCCGAATCTGAAAGGCATCTACGCCGCTAACGATACCATGGCTCTTGGCGCCCAGCAAGCGGTCGAAAATGCCGGCAAGGCAGGCAAGGTGTTCGTCGTCGGTACGGATGGCGACCAAGAGGCGCAAGACTCGGTTGCGGCTGGCGGCATGTACGCCACCGTGGCGCAGGATCCGGCCAATATCGGCGTCTCTTCCGTGAACAAGCTGATTGAAGCGATCCAAGCCAAGAAGCAAGGCAGCGTGGATAGCGAGCCTGAAACGTTATTGATTGACGCGAAACTGATCAAGAAGTAACCATCCCGGGCGGTTGCGCGGCCTTGCGCCGAATGATCGTTTCTTACGAGTCGGGGTTCCCCGCGGGGAACCCTACCCCCAAGGAGGGAGCACCACAAGTGGAATACGTAGTGGAGATGAGAAATATCTCGAAGAGCTTCTCGGGAGTCAAGGCGTTGCAGGATGTATCCTTCCAATTGAAGCCTGGCGAGGTTCACGTTCTGCTTGGAGAGAACGGGGCGGGCAAGTCGACCCTGATGAAAATTCTTTCCGGCGTTTACGAGCCTACCGAAGGCGCCATTGTAATCGGGGGGAAGGAATTCAGCAAGCTGAATCCCAAAGAATCCGTCGATCACGGCATCAGCGTCATCTATCAGGAATTAAGCATGATCAACGAACTGTCGATCGCGGAGAACATTTTTGTCGGGAAGCTGCCGATGGTCAAGAAATTCGGCATCTCCGTCGTCGACTTCTCGAATATGATACCGATTGCCCAGAAAATGATCGAAAAGGTCGGATTAAAGCGCAACGCCAGGGAGCTGGTGGAGAGGCTGTCCATCTCGGAGAAGCAGCAGGTTGAAATCGCGAAATCGATGGCCGCCAGAGCGAAAGTCATCGTCATGGACGAGCCGACATCTTCCTTGACCCTCGAAGAGACGAAGAAACTGTTCGATATCATCCGCCAGCTTAAGAGCCTGGGAGTGGCCATCGTCTACATCTCGCACAAGCTGAACGAGCTGCTCGAGATCGGCGACCGGGTGAGCGTATTGAAGGACGGCAAGTTTGTCGGCACAAGAGACATCAAGGATGTTACCCGCGAGGATCTGGTCACCATGATGGTAGGACGCGCGGTGAACGAGAGGCACTTGAAGCGGCAGGATAGCGAGCATAACGGCACTGAAACGATTTTAAAGGTCGAAGGATTGACCCGCAAGGACGAGAAGGTCAGAGATGTCAGCTTTGAACTGCGGAAAGGCGAGATTCTTGGATTCGCGGGATTGATAGGTTCCGGCAGAACGGAATTGATGAATGCGATCTACGGCGCTTCGCCCATCAAGGCAGGGCGAATCGAATTGTTCGGCAAGGAGATCGAGGTCAAGAGTCCTTACCACGCCATTAAGCTGGGTATCGGCCACGTCACGGAGAACCGGAAGGAGTCCGGTTTTCTCAAGAACTTTGAAATTTGGAAAAACATCTCGATCTGCAAGCTGCTGAAGGAATCTTCGCTAAGCGGAACATGGGGGCTGGTTGATAGCAAGAACGAGATCAAGCTGGCCGAAAAATTCAAACAAGCGGTCAACATCAAATGTTCCAGCGTGGAGCAAAACATTACCGAGTTGTCCGGAGGCAATCAGCAGAAGGTTCTGGTAGCCAAGTGGCTTGCGGCGGGCTCCCGTTTAATCATCTTCGACGAACCGACCAAAGGGATCGACATAGGCGCTCGCGGAGAAATTTACAAAATCATGCGCGATCTTGCCGAATCCGGAGTAGGCGTCCTGGTTGTCTCTTCGGAGCTTCCCGAGCTTTTGTCCGTATGCGACCGCATTATCGTATTTAGAGAAGGCGCCATAAACGGAACGTTATCAAATGAAGAGGCCACGGAAGAGAAGATCATGATGGCGGCCACTTCTTAATCAAGGAGCATTCAACATGCGAAAATTCAACGCGATCTGGGATAAATACGGGACATTCGGGATTCTGCTGCTGATTACGATCGGCCTCGGACTGTTCTCTCCCCAATTTTTCTTGACGACGAGCAACCTGACCCAGGTTCTGTTGCAAAGCTCGGTTACGATTCTGATCGGCATGGGCGAGTTCTTTACGATTCTGATCGCGGGCATTGACTTGTCGGTAGGCTCCGTGATGGCGCTTACGGGCATGGTCTCCGCCAAGCTGATGGTGGCGGGATTGTCTTGGCCGGCTGCCATTCTGATCGGAGGCATTCTGGTCGGCGGCTTGCTCGGCGCCTTCAACGGCTTCTTGGTGAATAAGACGGGCTTGCATCCGTTTATCATTACGCTAGGAACGCTTGCTATCTTCCGTGGAGTGACGCTGATCATCTCGGACGCTTCTCCGGTATTTGGCTTGCCCCAAGGGTTCAAGCGGGGGATCGCCGGATGGCTCGGACCTATTCCGATCCCGGTCATTATTGCGCTAATCGTGGCGATTGTCTTCATCTTCGTGACCAACAAGACCAAGCTGGGCCGGAACATCTATGCGCTCGGCGGCAACAGTCAGGCGGCCTGGTTCTCCGGCATCAACATCAAAAGCCATACGCTGATCGTGTTTATTATCTCCGGTGTAGCGGCCGGCATCGCGGGCGTCGTGATGACGGCACGGCTCGGAGCGGCTGAGCCATTGGCCGGCACCGGCTATGAGACGCAAGCGATCGCGGCGGCCATTATAGGCGGAACGAGCTTCTTCGGCGGGAAAGGGCGGGTCATCGGCGTCGTGATGGGCGGTTTGATTATCGGCGTCATCAATAATGGGCTCAACATTCTTAGCGTGCCGACTTATTACCAGCAGATCGTGATGGGGACGCTGATTATTCTCGCCGTGTTCCTGGACCGCTTCTTCGGCAGCAAGAAAACGATCTAATCTAATTCCAAGAGAGATAGAAATAACGATATGGGAGTGGAGCGATAGTGAAAAAATATCAATTTTCCCCGTCTCTGATGTGCATGAGTTTGATGGATATTCAGAATCAGATCAAGGTTTTGAACGAGCGTGCGGATATGGTCCACATTGATATCATGGATGGCCATTACGTCAAGAACATTACGTTATCTCCTTTCTTCATGGAACAAATCCGAGGACATCTGAAGATTCCGATGGACGTCCATCTCATGGTCGAGAAGCCTTCGGAGCTGCTCCAAGCCGTGATCGACGCCGGCGCAACGTATATTAGCCCGCATGCGGAAACGATCAACAGCGAAGCGTTCCGCATCATCGATAAAATTAAAAGCTCCGGCTGCAAAGCCAGCGTGGCGATCAACCCTTCCACGCCGCTGAGCCAGATTCAGCATTATATCCACCATCTGGACAAGATCACGTTCATGTCCGTGGACCCGGGATTCGCCGGCCAGAAGTTCATCCCGGAAGTGTTGGATAAAATCCGCGAAGCCAAAGCGCTGAAAGAAAAGCACGGCTACAACTATCTCATCGAAATCGACGGTTCTTGCAATGAAAGAACCTACAAAATACTAGAGGCGGCCGGAGTGGAAGTGTTCATCGTCGGCACATCAGGACTGTTCAACCTGGATTCGGACCTGAACGCGGCTTGGGACAAGATGATGGGACATTTCCATGCCCAAGTGAATCCTAAGGCTTGAAGGAAATGAAAATGCAATCGATTGATTGGGAGAAGCCTATGAACAACATAGAACGGAACAAAGAAGAATACGCGATCGGGATCGATATCGGGGGGACGAACTTCCGAATCGGCTTGGTGTCCGCCTCGGGCGAGTTGGCGCACTTCCATATCGAGAGCAGCCGCGTTCTGTACGAGAACGGCGATTCGCTGAGCAACCTGATCCGTTATGTCGAATCATACAGAGCCTCGCATCCGAATATCGTCGTAAAAGGAATCGGCATCGGATTTCCTTCTGTCATCAGCAAGGACAAGAAGACCGTCTACGCCACGACCAACATCGCGGGCTTCGATCAAGTCAATGTGGCCGACCCGATGGAGAAGGCATTGAAGGTGCCGGTTCTGCTCGATAACGACGTCAATTACCTGCTGCTTACGGAGATCGTCAAGCACAAGCTCGATGGCCAGGGGATCGTGCTTGGATTCTATTTGGGAACAGGATTGGGCAACGCAATCTATTATCAGGATCATTTTATCGCCGGCAAACACGGTTCGGCTGCGGAGCTGGGCCACATCCCGGTGTTGGGCGCTCAAGACGCTTGCCCATGCGGCAATAATGGCTGCATCGAGATGTACGCCTCCGGCAAAACGCTGCAGAAGCTCCATGAAGAGAACTTCGCGGACACTCCGTTCGAAGAGTTGTTCGTTCGCCATGCGCAGGATGAACTCATCGTTTCGTTTCTGGACACGTTTGCCATCGCTATTGCCACCGAGGTTAATCTTCTGGATCCCGACTATGTCATTCTTGGTGGAGGAGTGCTCCAAATGAAGGGGTTTCCGAAGACGGTGCTGGAAGCAGCCGTTTATCGGTATGCCCGTAAGCCTTATCCGGCTGAAGATTTGAATTTCCTGTACGCGGCGGAGAACCAAGAGGCAGGCGTACTGGGAGCGGGCCATCAAGTTTGGAAGCAGTTTATTCCCATTCGAAAATAGTAGAGTAAAGGCTGCATTCCGTGGCGGCCTTTATCTCATTTCTATAGAAGGCATAATAAAGGAGGTCTATATGAAATTTATTATCGGCTCGGATAATGACGGATATGCCTTGAAGGAGCGAATTAAGCGGCATTTAATCGCCAAGAATGCAGAGGTCCTGGATAAGACGGAACGAGAGGACGTTTCCTTCGCGGAATCGGCGAAGCGGGTCGCGGAGGCAGTCGCGGAAGGAGAAGGCGATTACGGAATCGTCGTTGATCTTTACGGCACGGGCTCGTTTATCGCGGCCAATAAAGTAAAGGGCATCATTTGCGCGGCATTAACCGATGAATATTCGGCGCATATGACTCGCAGGCACAACAATGCGTCCATGATTGCGTTAGGCAGCGGCGTTGTGGGGGAACAGCTGGCCCTGCGGCTGGTGGACGTGTTCTCGGAGACTGCCTTCGACGGCGGACGGCAGCGGATCCGGGTGGATATGCTGAACAGAATGATCCGGGAGGAAGCTTAACATGAGAATAGCCGTAGGATGCGACCATGTGATGGTAGAATTAAAGAACAGAATCGCGGAGTATGCCGCCTCCAAAGGTCATGTCGTGCAGGATATGGGGACTTTGAACGGGGAGCGCACCCATTACCCGATCTACGGGAAGAGGGTTGCGGACAGCGTGGCGTCGGGGCAAGCAGACAGAGGCATTCTGGTCTGCGGGTCCGGTCTCGGAATCAGCATCTCGGCCAATAAAGTCGCGGGTATCCGGGCGGTTGTCGGCAACGGAATCGATACGGTCCGCTATGCCAGGCAACAATTGAATGCAAACGTCATGGGGGTAGGCGGAATGGTTACCGGTTGGGGCGTCGTTCAGGATATGGTGGATGCGTTCCTGGAAACCGATTACTCGGAGACGGAAGCGAACAAGAGATGGATTGAGGAAATCGACGGCATGGTTAGGGATAACGGACAAATGGGCGACGTGAATATTTTCTCAGACTTATTGCAAAAGTGGGACCGCGGGGAATACAATTGTTAGAATTTAGGACGATGGAGGTAAGCAATCATGATCCATGACAAGGTAAAGATATTCTCGGGTTCTTCCAACAAACCGCTGGCGGAGAAGATTTGCGGTCTGCTCGACTTGCCGCTTGGGGAAGTGAAGCTCTCGCGCTTCAAAAGCGGAGAGGTGTACGTGTCTTACCTGGAACCGATCCGCACCTGCGACATCTTCATCATCCAGTCGCTCTCGCATCCGATCAACGACCACTTCATGGAGCTGCTCGTGATGATCGATGCAGCCAAGCGCGCTTCCGCCAAGACGATCAATGTCGTCATTCCCTATTACGGATACGCCAGGCAAGAGCGGAAAAGAGCGCCGCGGGAGGCCATCTCGGCCAAGCTCATTGCCGATTCTTTGACGATGGCCGGAGCCTCCAGAATTATTACGCTGGACCTTCACGCGGATGCGATTCAAGGGTTCTTCAACATTCCGGTCGATCACTTAACCGCTCTCGATGAGATTTCGGCCTACTTGAAGGACAAAAACATCATCAATACTGTCGTCGTATCGCCGGATCCCGGAAGAGCCGGAATGGCGGAGAAGCTGGCCAATTACCTGGATGCGCAGTTTGCCATTATGGTCGGCAATCCTTCCGATCGCGCCGACTCCCGAGGCATGCATATCGTGGGCGATGTGGAGGGCATGACTCCGATTGTCATCAAAGACATCATCGACACGGGCAAGACGGTTCGACCGGCCGTGGACCTGCTGAAGGAGAAGGGAGCGCTCCCATGCTACGTGATTGCAAGCCATGGCTTATTCACCAATCGGGCGCTGGAGCTGCTGGATCACCCGCATATCCAGGAAGTCGCCGTAACAGACTCCATTGCGCATCCGGGAGCGGACACCGCCAAGCTCACCGTTCTCTCGATGGCCAGACTGATTGCGGAGGCTATCCGGATCAATACGCAGGGAGGCTCCATTGCCACGTTGTTTAAATCGGGGTTGTAAAGTTGAGGCCATGCGGACCCCCCAATAACGGGCACCGGTTGAATGCCGGTGCCAGCAAATTCTGAACTTGGATAAACCGCTCTCTTTCTAGCTTTGTTATTTTACAAAAAACTTTTTAAGAGCTAGATAAACCTCTTGTTTTTCTTTAATGACATAATAAACGAATTTTGGATCTTCGATGTGTTTGTACGCCGACATAAGAGTGCTCGAACGATTGTACTGGTTGACTTCGCCATACCCGAACATATTGCTAAGCTGCATAAGCTCTTTAATCAATCGGATGCAGCGTTCGTTATCGGAAGTTAGATTATCGCCATCGGAGAAATGAATAGGGTAGATGTTGTATTCGTTCGGAGGATAGCGAGAATCGATTAGTTCAAGCGTTTTAACGTAAGCCGAAGAACAGATGGTCCCGCCGCTTTCTCCTCGAGTGAAGAACTCTTCTTCCGATACGACCTTGGCTTCGGTATGATGGGCAATGAACACGATTTCGACCTTCTCGTATTTCGTCCGCAGAAACCTCGTACACCAGAAGAAGAAGCTGCGAGCCGCATACTTTTCGTAGGAGCCCATGCTTCCGGACGTGTCCATGAGAGCGAAGATGACGGCGTTCGAGTGAGGCCGCTCAACTTCGTTCCAGGTGCGATAACGAATGTCGTCCGGAGAGATTCGGCCGATGGTAGGGGTGCCGTCGCGAGAGTTGCGGCGAAGATTCTCGAGTATGGTGCGCTTCTTATCGATATTGGATTGGATGCCTTTCTTGCGGACGTCGTTGAACAGGATCTCGGTGTCGGGGGATTCCTCCCTGTCTTTGCGCTCCAAGCGGGGAAGCTCCAGCTCCTCGAAGAGTATCTTCTCCAAGTCCGCGATATCGACTTCGGCCTCAACATAATCGATCCCCGGTTGATCGCCGGCGCCCTCGCCCTTGCCTGGTCCTTTGGCTTCTTGCGGATCCCTTCCAAGAACATCTCCGACCTGCGAGTCGCCGTCTCCTTGGCCGACATGCTTGGATTTGTTGAAATTATAGACGAAGTGGTACTCATCCAAGCTTCGAATCGGCACCTTCACAATTTGCTTCCCATTAGAGGTAATGATGCTTTCATCCGTCACGAGATCGGGGAGATTTTGTTTGATTGCATCCCGAACCTTCTGCTGGTGACGTCTCTGATCCTGAAACCCCTTGCGGTGCAACGACCAATCCTCCTTGGAAACAATAAAAAGCGGCTCCGCCACGGCCGCATCACCTCCAAAACATGTTAGTTACTTATGGCACACCCATGGAACCCGACGTATCCATCATGGCGAGGATGACGGCATTGTTCTGGGGCTTGATGATATCCTCCCAAGTCTTGAACCGCAGGTCGTCGGGGGAGATGCCGGAGATCTCCGGACGGCCTTCGCGGGAATTGCGGCGCAGATTCTCCAGGATCGTCCGCTTCTTGTCGATGTTGGACATGATCCCTTTGCGGCGAACGTCGGTGAAGCGAACGTCCGTCGTCTCGATCTGCTCCTTCTCCTTGCGCTTCATGTAAGGCAGCTCGAGCTCCTCGAACAGCAGGTTTTCCAGCTCGGCAATGGAGATCTCCGCTTCCACAACGTCGTCGCCCGGCTGATCGCCGGCCCCTTCGCCCTTGCCGTTCGCGCTCTGGGGGTCGGTTCCGAGAACGTCGCCGACCTGGCTGTCGCCGTCCCCTTGGCCGACATGCTTGCGCTTGTTGTTGTTATAGATGAAGCGATATTCTTCCATGCTGCGAATCGGAATCTTGATGATCTGTCTCCCGTCCGAGAGGACGATATTCTCTTCCGACAGCAGGTCGGGCAAGTTCTGCTTGATGGCCTCGCGTACCTTCTGTTGATGCCGCGACTGATCCTGGTATCCCTTGCGATGCAATGACCAGTCTTCGCGCGACAGGATGAATGCCGGTTCGGTCATGGCGTGGACACCACCTTTTTTCTTGTTTAGGAGAGCATTGCGTCACGGTTGGGGGGATTTGTTCAGCATGAGTAAAAATCGTGTGTTATTCAATATATTCAGATGGCGAGCGGTTATGTGAACGAAATACGTCCAAATCTAGCGGTCCCCTTCTACCCGAAACTAGCGGATTTTTCACAATAGGCGATAAAAATTTTATATTACATCACAAATAAATATATATTATGTTCCAAATGGAATTATGATGTACAATGTGTTCATAAATGAGTCACATATAGCAAATGTAACGCATATTGAGCGCAGGAGGTTCCAGAGTGGAGAACGTAGCATTGAAACAGTTCACGATCCATTCCAATCTTTCCGTACCGCAGTTAATAGAAGCCGCTCTTGCAAGGAAGGAAGGCGTGCTGACCTCCGCGGGCGCTCTGCAGGTGAGCACCGGCAAGTATACGGGACGCTCGCCGAAGGACAAGTACATCGTTCGAGAGCCATCGGTCATGAGCCATATTCAATGGGGGACCGTCAATCAGCCGATCTCGCCGGAGCGGTTCGAGGGGCTGTACCGCAAAGCTCTGAATTATATGGAGGAGCGGGATTTATTCGTGTTCGACGGCTATGCGGGCGCGGGGGAGGAGCATCGCTTGGCGATTCGCGTCGTCAACGAATATGCCTGGCACAATTTGTTTGCCCGCCAATTGTTTATCCGTCCTTCCGGCGAAGCGCCGGTCGCGCGCCAGCCGGATTTCGAGGTGATCTCGCTCCCCGGCTTTAAGGCCGACCCGCATGCGGACGGCACCCGTTCCGAGACTTTCATCGTCATTTCCTTCGAGAAGAGAGTCGTTCTGATCGGCGGTACGGAATATGCGGGGGAGATGAAGAAATCCATCTTCAGCGTCCTGAATTATCTGCTGCCGCTTAAGGGGGTTCTTCCCATGCACTGCTCCGCCAACGTGGGCGTGAAGGGGGACGTCGCGCTGTTCTTCGGCTTGTCCGGCACGGGGAAAACGACCCTCTCCGCCGATCCGGAACGGCATTTGATCGGGGACGACGAGCATGGGTGGTCCGACCGGGGAATCTTTAATTTCGAGGGAGGCTGCTACGCCAAATGCTTCGGACTCTCGGAGGAGAGCGAGCCGCAGATCTGGAACGCCATCCGGTACGGCGCCGTCCTGGAGAACGTGGCCATCGATCCCCTTTCGCGGATAGCGGACTTCCACGACCAAGCGACAACGGAGAACACGCGCGCCGCCTATCCGTTGGAATATATCCCGGGCGCGGTCGCCTCCGGCCGGGCCGGGCACCCGAAGGTCATTCTATTCCTGACGGCCGACGCTTTCGGCGTGCTTCCGCCGATCTCCAGGTTATCCAAGTCTCAAGCAATGTACTATTTCTTATCGGGATATACCTCCAAGCTGGCAGGGACGGAAAGAGGGGTGACGGAGCCCGAGGCTGCGTTCTCCGCCTGCTTCGGGGCTCCTTTTCTTCCTTTAGGCCCGAGCGTATACGCGGAGATGCTGGGGCGCCTAATCGAAGAGCACGACGTCAAAGTTTACTTGGTGAATACGGGCTGGACGGGAGGACCTTATGGGGTCGGCCAGCGGATGAAGCTTGGATATACTAGGAAAATGATTACGGCTGCAATCGACGGAACGCTGGAGAAAGCGGACTATCGCGCGGATCCGATCTTCGGCCTCGACATTCCGGCGGAAGTTCCGGGCGTTTCCGCGGAAGTGCTGAATCCTCGCCGAACGTGGTCCGATCCGGCCGATTACGACGTCTGCGCGACGACGCTGGCCAAACGATTCGCGGATCATTTCAAGAGGTACGAGCCGGAGCTGCCGCCCGAGATCGTCCAAGCGGGACCTAAAGTCGAATAGCCTCTAAGGATGCGGTGGTGCAAGTCGCTTGAGCGGCTTGTACTATCGCATTCTTTTTTTCTGTGATTCCGATCATCGGCAGAGAGTTCGAAGCAAGCAATTTGTCCCAAATCGTTCATGGCGCGGCGCCGCGGAAAAGGGTATGATGAGAGCAGTTCAACATGAATCGTGGCAAAAGGAGGATTCCCATTGGTAAGGAAATATGCGATGATCGGCGCTTTCGTTGCGCTTCTGGCCGTCGTACTTGGGGCGTTCGGCGCCCATATGCTGGAGGAGAGGATCTCCGAGGACGATCTGAAGACGTTCGAAACCGGGGTGCGTTATCAGATGTATCACGGCCTCGGCATTCTGTTGGTCGCTCTGCTGGGAGACCGCTTCGGTTCCGGCAAAAAGCTGATTTGGGCGGGAAGGCTTCTTGTCATTGGCGTTATTCTGTTCTCGGGGAGCCTGTACGGCCTGTCGCTGACGGGGTTAGCCTTCTTCGGTCCGATCACCCCGCTCGGCGGAGTCTCAATCATTGCCGGTTGGATCTGCGCGATCCTCGGCGCCCGCAAAACGGAATGAGTTCATAAATGTCGAATTTTGTTATATAATGAATATCATACATCATTTGTCATGTTTCCCGGACGGGAGGAAGGACGTAGCCTAGTGAACGGATGGTCCGACAGAACGTCTTATCAGCTCGA
>Ga0065721_10049290_pt1 | contig 38621 bp, 38 predicted proteins | sample Mesricmetagenome_FD_59108 | JGI IMG/M metagenome (GOLD analysis project Ga0065721, IMG submission 59108) | Mesophilic microbial community from rice straw/compost enrichment Sample: eDNA_1 v2 (version 2) | ecosystem: Engineered > Solid waste > Grass > Composting > Bioreactor | place: USA: Davis... | reverse complement strand
CCCGCCGCATTGAAGTTGGCATTGACCTACAGGATCGATGCCAGGAACTCGCGCGTCCGTTCGTGCTTCGGCTGGCCGAAGATCTCTTCCGGCGCACCCTGCTCGCAGATCCGCCCCTTGTCGAAAAAGCAGACGCGATCCGACACCTCGCGTGCAAACCGCATTTCGTGGGTGACGAGCAGCATGGTGAGGTCGTGTTCATGCGCGAGCGCGCGGATGACGCCGAGGACTTCGCCGACCAACTGCGGGTCGAGCGCCGAGGTCGGTTCATCGAAAAGGAGAACACGGGGGCGCATGGCAAGCGCCCTGGCGATCGCAACGCGCTGCTGCTGTCCACCAGACAACTGCAACGGGTAATGGTCCTTCTTGTCCGCGAGGCCCACCATCTGCAACAACTCGATCGCCCGGGCTTCCGCCTCGGCGCGCTGCATCCCGAGAACGCGAACCGGCGCTTCCACGACGTTACGAAGCACGGTCATGTGCGGAAAGAGGTTGAAGCTCTGGAACACCATGCCAACATGGTTGCGGATCTGGCGCAGATGCTTTTCTGAGGCCTTAAACCGTCCTCGGGCGCCCGGCTCATGATAGGACGTGCCGGCGAGTGTCAGCGTGCCTTCCTGAAACGGCTCGAGCGTCATCAGGATGCGCAGCACGGTGGACTTGCCCGAACCGGAGGGCCCAATCAGCGTCACCTTCTCACCCTTGGCGACACTGAAGTTGAACTGGTCCAGCACCGTTAGCACGCCGAACCGCTTGGTCACGTCGGAAAACTCGATGATGGGCGGATCTGTCGTGTTTGTCATCGCATCGGGATCCCTGCTTTGGGAAGAGCCTTCTGCAGCCGGTGGAGCCCGGCCGAGCAGATCAGCGTCAGGAGAAGGAAGATCAGGCCGACGAGTGTCAGCGGCACGAGGTATTCAAAGGTGCGTTCGCCAATCATGTTGGCCAGTCCCATCATTTCCAGGACTGTGATGACGGAAAGCACCGGCGTCTCCTTGATCATTGCCACCATGTAGTTGCCCATGGCCGGCACGATGCGTGGAACCGCTTGCGGAATGATGATGTCACGATAGGTCTGCATGCGGGTGAGGTTGAGCGCAGTCGCTGCTTCCCACTGGCCGCGGTGAACCGCCTCGATGCCGCCCCGATAAACCTCCGAGGTATAGGCGGCGTATTGCAGCCCGAGCGCGATTGCTCCTGTAAGAAAGGCTGGCAGGACGATGCCGAAGTTCGGCAGCACGTAATAAAGAAAGAAGAGCTGCACCAGAAGCGGCGTGTCACGGAGAAATTCGACAACGACGGCGGTTGTCCAGGAGATCACCTTCAGGCGGCTGCGACGCAGCAGAGCAAACACGAGGCCAAGCACCAGCGCAACAGCGAACCCTGCGGCGGCTGCTTTCAGCGTCACCGTCAGGCCGATCAGGATGATCGGCAGGATCGAGATCGTGTAAGTCAGCCAGGTCGTTGTGTCCCATTCATAGCCATACATCATGTGTCAGGTCCTCATGAATGGGCCGAGCGCGGGAAGACATCGCCGCGCCTGACGAAATGTTCGATGATCCGGATAGCGATCATCAGCACGAGAGACATCGCGAAATAGCAGATGAGCGTCACGGAATAGATGCTGGCGCTGTCGAGCGTCAGGTTCCGGATCGACTGAGCGGTGAAGGTGAGGTCGGCAATCGAGATCAGGGATACAAGCGAAGAAAGCTTCAGCGTCTCGATTGCCAGGTTGCCGAAGGCCGGCATCATTTCGACGATGGCCTGTGGCAGCGAGATCCGGAACAGCGTCTGGAAGCGGTTGAAGTTGAGCGCTCGCGCCGCCTCCAATTGCTGCGTCGATACTGACGACAGGGCCCCGCGGACGATTTCCGCCCCATACCCCCCGGCATGCGCCGCCAGCACAAGGATGCCGGTGGTGATAGGCTCGAAACTGAGCCCGACCAGCGGCAGCGCGTAATAGAACCAGAACAACTGGACGAGCAGGGAGGTGCCGCGAAACAGCTCCGTATAACAAAGCGCAATCGTCGACAGCACCCGGCCGCCTTCGACGCGCAGAATGCCGAAGAAGAACGCCAGCAGCGTGCCGACAACGATGGAAGCGAGCGTGATCGTCATGGTGACGCCGGCGCCCTTCAGGATCATCGGCAGGTATGAACCCCAGTCCATCCAAAACCTCCCTGCAAAAGGTGGCGCCCGGAAGGTGCCGGGCGCCGTCTTGAGCTATTTGCCGGCGCAGAGGTCAGCGACGTTCTTTTCTGCAGCGGCCGCGATGCTCTGCTCGGACAGCCCGTATTTGCCGAGGATGGCCTTGTAGTCGTCGGTCTTGCGGAACTCGATCAGCGCTGCATTGAAGGCGTCGCGTAGTTCCTTGTCTTCCGGACGGAAAGCGAAGCCGCCATAGTTGCGCACCGGCTGGTCGTTCACGACAGGATCGGTGAAGGGCGAAACCTGCTCGACCTGAGCCTGATCCTTGGCAAGTTCCGAGACAGTCAGTTCGGTTGCGGCATAGGCGTCAACACGGCTCTGGACAGTGGGAATGGCGTCGGCATTGGCCTGGATGAAGACGATCTGGTCATCCTTCACCCCGACGGCACGGAGGAAGTCGACATTGTTGGCGCCGGACACCACCGCAACCTTCAGCGACGGATCCTTGGCAATGTCGGCATAGGTCGTCAGCTTCTTCGGATTGCCCTTCTTCACCAGAAGCCCTTCGCCGTAAGAGGAGTTCGGCTCGGTGAACGCCACTTGCTTGCAGCGCTCCGGCGAGATGTTCTGCTCGGCGGCGACGAAATCATAGCGCTTAGCCTTGAGGCCCGGAATGAGCGTTCCGAACGGCGTCACGGTCCAGTTGACTTCCTCGATCCCCATCGTCTTCAGCACCTGGTTGGCAACGTCCGGACCGATGCCAGCGGACGTTCCGTCAGGCTGCATGTAGGAATAAGGAACTTCATTCGCGGTTGCGGCGCGGATGAAGCCCTGCTGCTTAACCTCTTCGACCGTTAGGGCGGCGGCGGACGTGACGGTGGCGGCGAGTGCAAGGGCGGAAAGCCCGATAATTTTTGAAAACTGCATCTCTCTTCTCCTCTGGTTGACGGTTCTCCGTGGCCCGTTTTCGAGTCTCACGCGGTTCTGTGGCTAAGGTTGCTCCGTGATCGTGGCGATGACGGAAAGGCAGTCGCCCGCCTTGATAAGGCCGGGGACATGGCGCGCGGCCAGCACACCATCCATGGTGGCGGCGTAGGAAACTGGAGCGATACCCGTCCTGCCGACGGGATAGACGCGGGCTATAGTGTCACCGCTGCGGACAGGATCGCCAAGATTGCAGGCGAAGGCGACGAGCCCGTCATCTTCTGCAAAGGTGAAACAGTCGGCGGAGGGCATGTCCAGCCAGCGGGTCGGCTGGAGCTCCGGCTCGCCCGACAATATCCGCGCGTGCCGCAGCAGGTTGCGTGTTCCGCGTCGGGCGATCTCGATCGAGCGGGCGCTCGCTGTGCCGGCGCCACCGAGTTCCGTGGTTACGAAGACCTTGCCCATTTCCTCCACGGTGGTGTCGAGCATGCCGACCGCGTCGATTTCCAGCATCTTCATGGAATAGGGTGCCGAGAAGGCGGTCACCGCCCTGAAGCAGCGTGCTTCGTGATCCTTATCTGGCAGATCGTGGGCTGCGGCATAGGGAAGGAAATCGAGTGTCTTTCCGCCGGAATGAAAGTCGAGCACGATGTCCGCCAGCGGGATCAGGTGGCGCGTCACGTAGTCGGCGATCTTCTCCGTCACCGAACCGTCAGGCCGGCCGGGGAAGCTGCGGTTCAGGTTTCCGCGATCGATCGGCGAGGTACGTGTCCCGGCACGGAAGGCCGGATAGTTCAGCGCCGGCACGATGACGACGCGGCCCTGCACCTGTGACGGGTCGAGCGTCTGTGCCAGTTCGAAAAGCGCTGCCGGACCTTCATATTCGTCGCCATGATTGGCGCCGGTGAGGAGGGCTGTCGGGCCATCGCCGTTGGCAATGACGCAGATCGGGATCATCACCGAACCCCATGCGCTGTCATCGCGGCTGTACGGCAGCCGCAGGTGACCATGCTGCACCCCCTTGGCGTCGAAATCGACGGTCGGAGTGATCGGGGAAGGTCGGGGCGCCGTCGTCAGCATGGCGTCAGGCCTTCACGAACAGCTGGCGGGGTACGTTGGACAGGCATTCGACGCCGGTCTCGGTGATCGCGATGCTTTCGGTGATCTCCAGGCCCATGTCTTCGAGCCAGAGGCCTGTCATGAAGTGGAAGGTCATGCCCGGCTTCAGCTCCGTGCGGTCACCCGGGCGCAGGCTCATCGTCCGCTCGCCCCAATCCGGCGGATAAGAAAGGCCGATGGGGTAGCCGGTGCGGTTGTCCTTGATGATCCCGTATCTCTTCAAGACAGCAAAGAAAGCGTTGGCGATATCTTCGCATGTATTGCCCGGCTTGGCGGCGGCAAGTCCTGCTTCCATGCCTTCAAGGGTCGCCTTCTCCGCATCCAGGAATGCCTGCGTCGGCTTGCCGAGGAAAACCGTGCGCGACAGCGGGCAGTGGTAGCGCTTGTAGGCGCCGGCAATCTCGAAGAACGTGCCTTCGCCGGTGCGCATCGGCTTGTCGTCCCAGGTCAAGTGCGGCGCGGAAGCATCGGCGCCCGACGGCAGAAGTGGGACGATCGCGGGATAATCACCACCAAACTCGGCGGTGCCGCGAATGCCGGCGTCATAGATCTCGGCCACCAGATCGCATTTGCGCATGCCTGGCTCAACGACATCAACAATGCGCTTATGCATCAACTCGACGATCTTGCCGGCCTTGCGCATGTAGTCGAGCTCGGTCGGGCTCTTGACGGCGCGCTGCCAGTTCACCAGGCCCGCCGCATCCGTGAAGCGGGCATTCGGCAGATGTTTCTGCAGCGACGCAAAAGCGGCGGCCGAGAAGTAATAGTTGTCCATCTCGACGCCGACCGTGAGGCCGGACCACTTCCGCTCGTCGATGATCTGCGAGAGCAGGTCCATCGGGTGGCGTTCGGTTGACTGAACATAGTGATCGGGATACCCAATGATATTGTCATGGGCGAGGTAGGCGGTGCGCTTGGCGCCGTTGGCGTCCTGCTTGCGACCGTACCAGATCGGCTCGCCGGTCGGCGGTACCAGCACGCATTGATGGACATAGAAGGACCAGCCGTCATATCCGGTCAGCCAGTGCATGTTGGACGGATCCGTGACGATCAGGAGCTCGATCCCGGTCTGCTCCATCGCGCGACGGGTTTTCGACAGGCGCTCGGCATATTCCTCGCGCGTAAAGTTCAGCGTCACGCTCACGCTGCATCTCCCATGTTCAGTTTGTTTTCGATGATCTGGCCGCGTCCCGCGTCTGTCGCGCGGGTAAGGGCGAGATTGGCAATTGCGGTGTCTTGCACGCCGGTTCCGGTGAGGTCGGCAAAGGTGATGTCACTGGCGGCAGTACGTCCAGATGCCTTCCCGGCAACGACGGCACCAAGCTCCGCAAACAGCTCATCCGCGGATGCTGCGCCTGCCTTGATCGCCTGGTGCAACTCCCCGAGCACCCGCGTCTGCGTGATGCGGTCGGCGACATAGGTCGCCCGGGCAAAGACGGCCGGGTCGATCTCGTTCTTGTGCTCGGAGTCAGAACCCATGGCGGTCACGTGCTGGCCGGGCTCAAGCCAGTCCGCCATCAGGATGGGTGTTTCCGCCGGTGTGGTCGTCACGATGATGTCGGCGCCGCTAACGGCCTGCCGCGGATCGAGTGCCGCGGTGACCTCGATGCCGTGGTCGCGCGAAAAGTCCGCCGCGAGCTTCTTTGCCTTGCCATCATCGCGTGCCCAGATCCGCGCCGCCTTGATTGGCCGCACTAGCGTCAGGGCCTGAAGCTGCAGCCGTGCCTGCATGCCGGCACCGAAGATCGTGGCCACCGAAGCATCCTCGCGTGACAGATGCCGCGCGGCGACTGCCCCGGCGGCAGCCGTACGCACGTCGGTCAGGTAGCCGTTGTCGAGCAACAGTGCCTCAACCAACCCTGTCCTGGCGCTGAGCAAAATCATCAGGCCGTTGAGACTTGGCAGGCCGAGCTTCGGATTGTCGAAGAAACCAGGGCTGACCTTGATGGCGAAGCTGTCGAAACCGGGGACATAAGCCGTCTTGACATCAACCTCGCCGCGGAACTCGGGAATGTCGAGACGCATGATCGGCGGCATCGCGACGGCTTTGGTCGCGAGCGCGGCGAATGCCTGCTCAACGCAATCGACCGCAGAAGCATCGAGCTTCACGATGTCACGCAGATCACCTTCGGTCAGGATGCTGATGCGGCTCATCCGGCTGCTCCCACGATGTCCCGGTGTTTCTTGGGATCGATGTTGGCGCCGGAGACGATGATCGCCGTCGGACCAGTCGGCCGGATTTTACCTGCCAGGATGGCTGCGATGCCGACCGCGCCGGCACCTTCCACGACCTCGCCTTCCTCGCGCGCCGCATGCCGGATGCCGGCTGCAATCTCCTCCTCGCTAAGCAGGACCACGTCATCGAGAAGCTCGCGGCAGAGCGCGAAGGTTACTCGGTTTTCGAGCCCGATGCCGCCACCGAGTGAATCCGCCAGCGTCTCCTCCTCGCGGATCGGGACCGGCTTGCCGGCAGCAATGGCCGCATGCATGGCCGCGCCGCGCTGCATCGAAATCCCGATGATACGCGCCTGTGGTCTCAGCGCCTTCACCGCTACAGCAATACCGCCTGCCAGGCCGCCGCCGGACAGAGGGATCAGCACGGTCGCGAGATCCGGCAGGTCACCGATAATCTCGAGCCCAATCGTGCCCTGGCCGGCCACGACATCGACGTTGTCGAAGGGCGGGATAGGGGTGAAGCCGGCGTGTTCAACGAGACGCTCGACTTCTTCCTGTGCGTCATCCTGCGAGGTGCCGACGATGCAGATATTGGCACCAAGCGCGCGGATCGCCTCGACCTTGTTGGCCGGAACTAGGGAAGACATGCAGATGGTTGCTGACATACCAAGTTCGCGGGCCGCATAAGCGACGGCGCGGCCGTGATTGCCAGTCGATGCGGTGACGAGCCCACGCTGACGTGCCGCGTCATCGAGGGCGAGAATGGCGTTTGTTGCCCCGCGAAGCTTGAATGCACCGATCGGCTGGCGTGTCTCGAGCTTGAGATGAACCGAATGGCCGCTACGGTCCGAAAGGGTGCGGGACAAGACGAGCGGCGTGCACGCAACGTGGCCTTTGATCTGAGCCGCAGCCTGTTCCACATCGGCCAGCGTCACCGGCAGGGGAATATCTTCGTTCAACTTGGACAGGCTCGCGCTCTTCATGATTGTCATGTTGAGAGCGATGTAAAATCATGTCAATTGTTATATTGTCATGATTCAATATTCGTAGAGCGCCTTACCCGATTGAACCGATGTCATAGACCGGCGGCAGTTGTTCGAACGTATTGCGCACGGTGGTAAGGGCGTTGGTCAGCGTCGCATGGCTCATGCGACCGCCAAGACAAATGCGGATGCCGCCGCCGTGACCGGGCCCGGCTATGAAAGGTTCCGACGGCGAGACGGCAACATTCTGGTTGGCGAGCGCACGCACCAATCCATCTTCCGTCCAATGCGTTGGCACCTTCAGCCAGGCGCAGAGCGAGAGCGGGTGGCTGGAGGCGATGTGTTCGCCAAGAATACCTGTCGCGATCGACTGGCGCGCAGCCGCTTCCCGGCGCTGTACTTCCACCAGCCGCAGTGCTGTGCCGCTCTCCACCCAGCGGGTGGCAATCTCACCGGCCAGATAGGTCCCGCTCCAGCTTGAAACGCGCAGGATCGAGGCTGCACGGATAGAATAGGACGGCGGGACGACGAGATAACCCACGCGCAGGCCCGTCAGCACCGCCTTCGTGAAGCTGGTGACGAAGAAGCCGAGATCCGGGAGCATTTCGCTGATCGATGGCAGATCCTCATCGATCATCGGACGGCAAACTTCGTCTTCAACGACAAAAACGCCGTGACGAGCGGCAATGGCCGCGATTGCCCTTCGACGCTCGGCGCCGGAGACGTGACCAGTTGGGTTGTTGAGGGTTGGGATCAACACGAGTGCACGTACGCCGCCGGCTGCACACGCGGCTTCCAGCGCATCAGGCAGGATGCCTTCGTTGTCGGTCGGCAAACCCTTGAGGCTAAAGCCAAGCACGTTGGAAAGGCCAATGATGCCGTGATCCGTCAGGTTTTCGCACAGCACCACATCGCCTGAACGGACGATGCAGCTCAGCGCAAGGAAAATGCCGTGCGCCGCGCCATTGGTGACGAGGATGCGGTCAGCACCGGCCGGTACTCCAAACCGCCGCAGCCAGAGGCTTGCCGTGTCACGATGACGCTGAAGGCCAGCGATCGGACGGCAGGGGCGCATGAAGCTCGCGATGTCGCTTTCCGCGAGTTCGTGGAAGATCTCGCGCGAAGCCGTCTCGTGCTCTTCCAGATAAACGCCGCGGATGATCGACAGGTCGAGCACTTCATTGGGGCTGTGGTCGAGCATCATCCGCCCGGCGCGGTCCGTCACCCGCGCCTTGACGAAGGTGCCGCGGCCGATCTCGCCGCTGAGGAAACCGAGCCGTTCTGCCTCCTTGTAGGAGAGGCTGACGGTCTGGACGGAAAGACCAAGCTCGCGCGCCAGGTCCCGGTGCGTCGGCATCCTGTCCATCGGCTTCAATACGCCGGCGTCAATGTCGGCGATGATCTTCTCGGTGAGAGCCGCGTGCTTCGTCACGCCCTTCTGCTTGGCAAGTACGGGCCGCCACGCCACCGGTTTTGTGGCAGGCACGGGATCACTGGCGAGTGGATTGGCTTGACGAAACATGAAATTGACTCGTTCTCGGCGAAAGCAATTTCATGACATTATGCACGCTCCTGCGGAAAAGCGGAAGTGCGATGAGGAGAGCCGGGCGGCGAACCGCCCGACCTTTAGGTGGATCAGATGGTTTCGCCGGCCCGCACAAGATCATCCATGACAGAGCGCACTGCCGCTTCCGCGATTGATACGATCTCATCGACCTCTGCCTTTGTCGTCACCAGCGGCGGTGCGAAGCCAAGGATGTCGCCATGCGGCATGGCACGCGCAATGAGGCCACGCTCGCGCGCGGCCTTCGATACCTTAGCGCCGACGGTGAGGTTTGGCTTGAAGCGGGTCTTCTTTTCCCGGTCTGCGACGAACTCGATTGCACCCATCAAGCCGACGCCGCGCACCTCGCCCACAATGGGAAGCTGGGCGAACTTCGCCTTCAACTGCTCCTGGAAGTAGGTCCCGACCTCCCGCGCATTTCCTGGCAGGTCTTCCTTTTCCACGATGTCGAGGACGGCATTGGCGGCAGCCGCACCGATCGGGTGGCCTGAATAGGTATAACCGTGTGAGAAGGCGCCGACCCGATCCGCCCCGTCTTCAAGCACCTTGTAAACCTTCTCTCCGACGATCGCGCCAGACAGCGGGAAATAGGCCGATGTCAGCCCCTTGGCGACGGTGATCAGATCCGGTTCGATGCCATAGTATTGCGAGCCAAACATGGAGCCGGTGCGCCCGAAGCCGGTAATAACCTCGTCAGCGATCATCAGGATGTCGTACTTCCGGAGAACCTTCTGCACGGCTTCCCAATAGCCCTGCGGCGGCGGCGTAATGCCGCCGGTGCCGAGAACCGGTTCGGCGATGAAGGCGCCGATCGTGTCTGGGTCCTCGCGCAGGATCATCGTCTCGAGCTCGTCCGCCCGGCGCTTTGAAAATTCTTGCTCCGTTTCGCCAGCTTCCGCGCCCCAGTAGTGATGCGGGGCACCAGTATGCAGGATGCCGGCGCGCGGCAGGTCCATGTGGTCATGGTAGAAGCTCATGCCGGTCATTGAGCCTGAAACGACGCTGCACCCGTGATAGCCTCGCTCGCGGGAGATGATCTTCTTCTTGTTCGGCTTCCCGCGCAGGTTGCTGTAGTACCAGACGAGCTTCGCCTGCGTCTCGTTCGCGTCCGAGCCGGACATTCCGTAGAACACCTTGCTCATCTTGCCCGGCGCCATCTTCACGAGACGGTCGGAGAGGATCGCCAGCTCGTCCGTCGTGTGGGCGGCATAAGAATGATAGTAGGCCAGCCGATAGGCCTGGCGCGAGATGGCTTCTGCCACTTCGGTGCGGCCGTAACCGACATTGACGCAGTAGAGGCCTGCAAAGCCGTCGATCAGTTCCTTCCCGTGCGCATCCGTAATGCGGATGCCCTTACCGGTCTCGACGATCGTCGGGTCGCCCATCTTGCCCGAGGCGAAGTCCTTCAACTGCGTGAAGGGGTGCAAGACCGAGTTGCGGTCCATCTCAGCGATCTGGTTGAGGTTGATGGTCATCGGTGTAGATCCTTTCATGCAGCAAGATTGCCGAAGCAGACGTATTTCGCTTCAAGATATTCCAGAAGGCCGTGGCGGGAGCCTTCGCGGCCAAGACCGGACTGCTTCCAGCCGCCAAATGGGATCGGCGCGCCGGTAAATTTCGGCGTGTTGACGGCAACCATGCCGTATTCCAGCCGCTCTGTAAGGCGCATCGCACGGCCCAGGTCATTGGTGTAGAGGTAGGCGGCAAGGCCCATTTCGGTGGCATTGGCACGCGCCAGCACTTCCGCCTCGTCGTCGAATGGCAGGATCGCGGCCACCGGCCCGAAGGTCTCTTCCTGCGCGATCAGCATGTCGTCAGTGACATCCGCCAGTACGGTGGGCGTCACGAAGTTGCCGCCGAGCGGGCTGTCCTGTCCGCCGTAGACAAGACGTGCGCCCGCCGAAACGGCCTGGGCAATCTGCTGCCGGCATTTTTCAGCCACCGAGCCGCGCGTCATAGGGCCGATATCAGTTCCCGGCTCGAGGCCGTGGCCGACCCTGAGTTCCGCGGTTGCCCGGGCGAACTGATCGACAAAACGATCGTAGGCGTGGCGCTGGACATAAATTCGGTTCGCAGCAAGACAATCCTGACCGGATGTCGCGAACTTCGCACCGATGCAGTCTTTAACAGACTTGGCGAGGTCGACATCATCGAACAGGATGAATGGTGCATGACCGCCGAGTTCGAGCGAGGCCTTCTTCACAGTTGCGGCGGACTGGGTGAGCAGGATGCGCCCAACCTCGGTGGAACCGGTGAAGGAGAACGCACGCACCTCGGTATTCTCCAAAAGGCGACGAGCAAGCGGAGCGGCTTCGCCGGTGAGGACCTGGAAGACACCCGGCGGCATGCCCGCCTCTTCGGCCAGTTTCGCCAGCGCGAGTGCCGAGAGTGGTGTCTCCGGGGCGGGCTTGACGATCATTGTGCAACCGGCGGCCAAGGCGGCGCCCGCCTTGCGGGTAATCATCGCGGTGGGGAAGTTCCACGGCGTGATGGCCACGGTGACGCCGAGAGGCTGCATCTGTACCGAAAGCCGGCTGCCGGGCAGGTGGCTTGGAATGGTTTCGCCATAGGCGCGCTCGCCCTCGGCCGCGAACCAATCGAGAAAACTGGCGCCATAGGAGATCTCCCCGAGCGCTTCGGCGAGCGGCTTGCCCTGCTCGGCCGTCATAATGGTGGCGAGATCGCGGGCATTTTCGCGCATCAGTTTGGCCCATTGGTGCAAGATCGCGCCGCGCTCGGCGGGGAGCCTGTCGCGCCAATCGACGAACGCTCGCCTCGCGGCGGCGACGGCATCGTCCGCATCGGCGGGAGAGCAGGCAGCAACATCCGCTAGATGTTCACCCGTTGCGGGGTCGCTCACGCCGATAACTTCGCGGCGGGAGGTCCAGACACCATTCAGGAAGGCACAATCTTCAATCAAGTCCGGTCGCGAGAGCTTTTTGAGGGCCGCAACGGCGATGCCTTTCATACGCGAACTCCATGAGTGTTTACATCAGCCTATCCGCGTCGCATGATCATTCGTCTGCGTTGGTGCTGATGTCGATGCAGATTTCCGAAGTTTTGAAGCGCCCGGGCGCAGGAATCCTGCAATGGTGACACTAGACAGGGCGGATCGCGCGCTTCTTTCGGCGGTCCAGAAAAACAACCGCCTGACGTCAGAAGAGCTGGCGCAGATCGTCAATCTCTCGCCCACCGCATGCCAGCGGCGCCTGAAGCGCCTGCGCGAGGAAGGGGTGATCGAGGCGGATGTTTCGATTGTCTCGCCGAAGGCGGTCGGGCGCGGCATCACCATGATCGTCCTGGTTTCGCTGGAACGCGAGCGCGCGGATATTGTCGACCGCTTCAAGGCGGCAATCCGTGCCACCAAGGAAGTAATGATCGGTTACTATGTCACGGGTGACGCTGACTTCATCCTGGTGGTGACTGCCAAGGACATGGAGGACTACGAAAGCTTCACCCGCCGCTTCTTCTACGAAAACCACGACATCAAGGGGTTCAAGACCATGGTGGTGATGGATCGCGTCAAGGCAGGTTTTGCCTTCCCCATCGGCGACTGACGCGTAGCGGTTTGGCCGAGCTTCAGGCGGTACCCTTCGAGGCTTCGAATACCGCGCGCTGTGCCTCAAAAGCGCGTTTGTAGGCTGGCCGGGCTTCGCCACGTCCGACGTAAGCGAGGAGGTTTGGGTAATCCTCCAGGATATTCGAACCGTGCAGCCTGCGTAGGACCGACACCATCAACAGGTCACCGGCGCTAAACGCGCCGTCAAGCCATTCGGCGTTGCCCAGCCGGGCAGAAAGCCCGTCCAGCCGCTTGCGGATGTTGGCTTCGAGCACTTGCAGTCGCTGCTCGAACCAGGGCTCGTCGCGTTCGAGGATCTGGGCGAGCGTGCGCTCGAAGATCGGCGGCTCAACTGTGTCGAGCGCGGCGAACATCCAGGTAATCGCGCGGGCCCGCGCATCGCCTTCCTTAGCGAGCAGGCTGGCGTGACGCTCGGCGATATGGAAGACGATGGCGCCGGATTCAAACAGCACAAGATCCTCTTCCTCATAGGTCGGGATCTGTCCGAAGGGGCTGCGTGCGAGATGATCGGGCAGCTTCATCGCTTCGAACGAAACAAGCCTGACATCGTAGGGCTGTCCTACTTCCTCCAGTGCCCAGCGGACGCGCATGTCGCGTGCCAAGCCCTTCCCTCTGTCGGGCGATCGTTCGAAGGCCGTTATGGTGATGGTCATCAGTCGTCTCCATGGCTTGCTCACCTTGAAGACGACTGAATGGCGGAGATCCCGACGTAGCTCTCTTGCGAAATTCAGTTGGTTGTGCCGAACTTCCGCAGCAGGCCCGCGATCGTTGAGAATGCTGCAATGAACGCGCCATAAACCAGGCTCGTATTGGTCAACCCAAAGGTGCCGATGGCAACGCCGGCGACAAGTGCGGGAAGGCCAAAGGCTAGATAGCTCAGGGTGAACAGGGCGGCGAAGAGTTCACCGCGTTCGCCGGGGCGTACCAAAGGCACGATTGAGCGAAGCACGCCGTAGAAACAGGTACCAAAGCCGGTGCCGGCGATGGCAAGCGCGACGAGGTAAAACGGGAGGGACTGCATAACAATTGCGACCAGCGTCAGGATTGTCCCGATTGACAAGGCAGACGCACCATAAAGCGTGACCGCTCGGGAGGAGTGGCGGCGGGCGACATAACAGGCGAGGGCGCCCGCACCGCAGAGCAGGGCAATTACAACCGACTGCGTGACGTGATCCTCGGCGTCAAATGCGTGCCTGACAAGTGGCGCGCCGAGCGAGAGGTAAAGCCCGCCTGTCGCCCAACCCGCGACGACCGCAGGCGAACTGCGCCAGAAGGCCGTCTTTGCAGAGGACGGCACGCCGATACGCGGACGAAGCGAGGCAAGGATCCCCGCATGCCGTGGCGCAGTTTCTGCGACAAACCAGATGGTGACGGCGAGCACGGCGCAGATCGTTACGAGCGTGCCGAACACATCCGCTTTCGCGAACGTCGCGATGTCCATCATGATGCCGGTAACCACCGCACCTGCGGCCAATCCCATGAGCGGGATGACCGAGTTCCAGATTGATGCGCTGCCGGGTCTTTCCTTCGGCTCGAAATCCACGACCGCCGCGGAAAGAGCAGAAAGAAGCAAGCCGGCTGCCACGCCTTGCAGCACTCTTGCTAGAAGCAACGTGCCGACACTGCTGGCCTGCCAGAACAGCAGAAGGCTCAAGGCCATTAGCGCAAAACCGGCGGAGATGACCGGGCGGCGCCCTAGATGGTCAGAAAGCGATCCCGTGATGAGCAGCGATGCCAGCAAGGAGACGGTGTAGATGGCGAAGATGCCGGTGAGGGTGGCAGCGGAAAATCCGATTTCAACCTGAAGCACCGGATAGAAGGGCGAAGGCGCACTTGCCGCTGCCATCAAGACTGCCATGCCAGCAAGCGTGAGGCGGAAGCCAGCATTGGCACGCACGGAAACAGGGATGGTCGTGTCAGTCATGACGTTGTCCATGGTTCGAGTATTTTCGAACCATTTTCTACTACCACTTCCACAATGGTTCAAGTAAATTCGAACAATGCCACAGGATAACGCCGACCTTCCGCATCCAGAGCGCGATGCGCTGCAATTGACCGAGGTGCTGTTTGCGCTGAGTGATCCGGAGCGCCTGGCGATCGTCCGCCAACTTGCCGACGGGCCGCTTGAGATGGCGCAGTGCCATCTTTCCGATCCCTCGATGCCCAAATCGACGAAGTCGCATCTCATGAAGGTGCTGCGAGAAGCTGGCATCATCCGGAATCAGGCCCTGGGCCGCGGGCGACTCCTGACGCTGCGGCGCGAGGATCTTGATGCGCGTTTTCCGGGCCTGATCGACTCCGTTCTGAAAAGTTCAGCTTAGTGTTCCGATCATAGTATCTTCAAAAAGCCGGCCATACTGCTGATGGAGATCAATGGGAGGAAGGATCATGATCAAGCGGATCTGGAACGGCTACACGACACCGGAGAATGCTGATGCCTACGAGCAACTGCTGGACACGTTCGTCTTCCCCGGCATCGAGGCAAAGCAGATCCCGGGATATCGCTCGATCGAGCTGCTGCGACGCGACCTGGGCGACGAAGTGCAGTTCACGACAGTGATGGAGTTCGACTCGCTCGAAAACGTCATCGCATTTCAAGGCCAAGACTACGAAACGGCCTACGTGCCTGCCGAGGCTCGCAAGGTGCTGAAGCGATGGGACGAACGATCCACCCACCACGATGTGCTGCAGACACGGCGCTATTAGCCATCTTTTGCGGTCGCTTCGACGTCGCAGACAGGCATTTCAGAAAGTCTAAATATTGTTATGGCAGCCTGAATTTCACGAGCGGGCCGGCAACCGGTGCGCTCGTTGTGGAATAGATGGAATTTCTTTGCTTGTTTACGCAGCAGCAACTCAACTCGATCCTGTCATCCCTGCCTGATCCGGCCTTCATCCTGACCCGTAGCGGCCGATACGCGGCCGTTTTCGGTGGAAAGGATGTCCGACATTACCATGATGGAAGTGGTCTCGTGGGTCGCAGCATGTTCGACATGGTGAGGGAGGAGAAGGCCCGCTGGTTTCTCGGTGAGATCGAGAAGGCGCTGGAACACGGCGGGCTCCACATCGTCGAATATGAGCTCAGCGGCGCCGACGTTAAGGGTGCAGGTGAAGGGCCCAGCTATTCGATCTGGTTTGAAGGTCGGGTGCAGGCGCTCGATTTTCCGGTCGATGGCGAGCAGGCCGTTGTCTGGGTAGCAAGCAACATCACGGAAAAACATCAGACGCAGAAGAAGCTGCTGCAGTTGAGTCAAACGGATGCGCTGACGGGCCTCTTTAACCGTCGCAAGCTGATCGAAACGCTCGACCATCGCCTCGGCATCTTCGCCCAAGATAGCGACCAAACCTCGGTTCTGGTCTTCGACCTAGATAATTTCAAGCGCCTGAATGACGAGATGGGCCACGACGCAGGCGACGCGGCCCTCGTGGAGATCGCGCGGATCTGCCGCCAGCAACTGCGCAAGAGCGATGTTGTTGTTCGCTTAGGCGGTGATGAGTTCGTCGTGGTAATGCCCGGCACGCAGCGGAGCGATGCCTTGAATATTGCCGAGCGCCTACGCCAGGATGTCCCGATCATCCTGAAGGAAAACATCCACTACGAGTCAACGATAAGCGGGGGACTCAGCCAGTTCGACCAGCTTGACCGGTTCTCAAGCGACGTCCTGAAACGCGCCGACGAGGGGCTGTATCGGTCGAAGAGACGCGGCCGCAACATGGTGTCAGCCGTCTAAGCGTTAAACGCCGCGTGCACCTGGGCTGGGTTGCTCGAAGGTGAACGACGTCAGGAGAGTCGTGACAATATTGGTCGCCTTCTCCTTCACCAGCGTTTCGGTCCATTCGCTGGTACCGCGCAGCCTCAAGTCGCTGTAGATGCTGTCGACCGCGCCTTCTTCGATACGCTTTATGTGCGCCTTGAAGACGGCTTCTCCCTGGCTCTGGTAGAGGTCGCGGATCACCATGCGCAGGATTTCCTGCATCGCGATCTGCCACGCGGTGGTGCTGGCCTGAAGTTCATGATTTTCATTGGGCATTGGATCTCCTGAAGCGTGAGGATCTGAGTTGGCGAGGGCAGGGTGACGCACCTCGTCAATCCTTGGCGGCTGATGCGGCTTTCGTGCTCTCGTCAGCCTCTTTCGCCAGTCGCGCTGCCCGCAGGCGCGCTGTCTTTGCATCGCGGGCCTGTGACGCGAAGTCCTGTTCTTCCACCGCCTGGTCCTTCGCGAAAAACTGGCTTTGGATCTTGCTGAATGCGTTTTCCGCCTGCTGACGGCTTTTGCTGAATGTCTGTGTCATGAGGTTCCCTTTCCGGGTTCGGCCAGTCTTTTGGCCAAAAAAAAGCCGGGCGTCGCGCCCGGCTTTGGTTGGTTCAAACTCTCGACAGTGCCAGTACATCCGTGGTCACAGGAGAGCAGATCCTTTGGTATCAGACTGCCTGGAGATTGCAGGCCGACATCTTGCCCGACTTGTTGTCGCGCTCCAGCTCGTAGCTGAGCTTCTGGCCTTCAACGATTTCTCGCATGCCTGAACGCTCGACAGCCGAGATGTGAACGAAGGCGTCTGCGCCGCCGTTGTCAGGCTCGATGAAACCGAAACCCTTGGTGGAATTAAACCATTTTACTGTGCCAGTGGTCATGATGAACCCTTTCTATAGCAATAGAGATCGACCGCGATACCGATGGCATCGTGGATGGTGATAGCGATGTTTTAAAAGGAAGGTTCGTTCAGGGCGCGGTGCCAATCGCGCAATAACCAAAGCTCAGCAAGAAAAAGATCGATAAACTTTAAATAGAGATGTTGGGCCTGAATGTCAACTAAAAGTTTTCGGAACTGGTGGCTATGATTTTTTCCCGGCGAGGTCGCACGCCTCCCGCATCAGTCTCAGGAGACAGTGGACCGTTAGAGCGTCCTGGCAACGTGCTCCGCAAGCCTGAGTGCAAGAGCGACGGCCGGCAGTGTGGGGTTCGCGTGGCCACCGGTCGGAAAAACGCCGCTGCCTGCGACATAGAGATTGGCAACCCCATGGAGCTTGCAGTTGCGGTCGACTGGACCGTCGTCCGGATTATCGGCCATCCGTGACAGCCCAATCTGGTGATAACCGTCGAACGCCTGCGCCATCACCGCCTGTCGGCGTTCCGCCAGTGGGTGGATATACTCGAGCTGTCCGATCCGGTTGCGCCGCAGCCAGGCGTCGAGCAGGTCATGGGATGTGAGGACGGAGTCGATATCCTGATCAACGACCCGATAATCGACGGACAAGGCTGCCTGAGAGCTTCCCGGTGACTGGGGTTTAAGCAAGACGCGGCTCTCCGGGTTTGGCACCTGCTCGGCGTGGTAGCGCAGCAGGTAGCGGCCCTTTGGGTTGAACAGTGTCTGGTGCGTTTTCGTTCGCCGTTTCAACAAGTCTCGCGTCGCCTTCCACAGTTCTGCCGGCCAACGCGCGTCCTGGCGAATGTTGCGCCAGTGCTGTTGCTTGTCGATGTTGCCAAGGCCCCTTGCGGTAGGCGCCAGCCCCTTCGACATGCGACGGTAGAGGCCGGACGCCGCCAGGAACAGATAACACAGCGACAGCGCTCCGGAGCCATGGACGGGATCAGCGATTGAAAGCGCGTCGATCCAGAAGACCGTGTTCAGGAGCTTCTTGTCTGCCTGCAGTTTAGGTGCGATCTGCAGCCGCTGCCGGTAGCTATACCCTTCATCATCGCTGCGAAACGACAGTGATAGCGCCTTCCGAGGGTCGGCGAACTTCAGCATCGCAATATAGCCGGTGAGATGGCCCTGGTAGAAGCGTCCGAGCGAGGCGGAAAATCCGGCAGCCACGTCCGGGCGCGCCGCCTGCAGCGAAAGCAGCAGCCGAGCATTTTCGAGGCCGCCGCCGGCGAGGACGAAGACCTTTGCGGAAACCTTCGCCGCTCGTCCCGCATGTTTCAGCGCAAGGCTCTGAACTTGGTCCCCCTGGCCGTCGAGATCAACGGATGTCACTGTGGCCGAGGTGACAACCGTCACGTTTCGGGAACGAGCCAGCCGTTGCGAATAATGCGGTCCGAGTGCCGGATGTTTGCTCCAGCGCTCCATGGCATCAACAACGACAGCTGAATCCGACAGCCCGAGGCTCTCTGAGGGCAACGCCCCGGTGCTACAGGTGAGGAACTTGTAGGCTTCCTTATAATACGGACGAACCTCGTCGTGCGAGATGGGCCAGCCGGAACGTGGGACATGCGCCCGTGGTTTGAAATCGAGGTCGTCGAGTTCAACACAGCGCCCTCCCCACAGCGCGGAGGTGCCGCCAATGCCGGGGTGGGAGACCACTTCGGAGAGGGCATGATGGCCGTTGCGATATTCGGTGTTGGCCGGCGCATCGGGGGTCGAGGTCTCATCGCTGCCACGTTCCAGCACGATGACGTTCAGCCCAAGCGTCTCAAGCCTTAGTGCCAGCGCCAGGCCGACGGGGCCGGCTCCAACGATGCAGACATCGTTTTCGGTGGGAAACGTGTCGCCATCCGCGAGTATCATGAGAGCGTGGAGTTACCTGGAACTTGAGTGGCGACGCAACTGCCATGGGACTAGACCGGCTCAGGCGGTGTCCGTCAACTCCCTTTCTCCGGATGCCCGGGTCAGGCCCGCCGCCGGTCGAGCTGGCGCAGGTTGGCAATGAGATCCCCAAAACGGTCACCCTGAACGGCAATATGGCTGCGCAGCCTCACGGTTGCCGCATCCGCGTCCCCCGCAAGAATGGCGTCAACAATGCCTTCATGCTCCGAGAGTGAAACCGACATCCGGTTGCGCACCCTCAATTGCAGCCGGCGATATGGCCGAAGCCGCCGATGCAGCGCGATGCATTGTTCTTGCAGGAAGCCATTGTGGCTCGCGACATAGATGGCGTGATGGAAGGCTTCGTTTTCATAATAATATCGATCGGTGTCGTTGCTTTCTGCCGCGTCTCGGCATTTCGCCAAGGCATCGAGAATAGCGATCTGGTCCTGCTCCTGGTGCCGACGGGCAGCCATCGCACCGGCCATGGCCTCCAGTTCAGCCATAACCTCGAACATCTCGAAGATTCTTTCTGGACCCGGATCCACGACCGTAGCGCCGCGTCGGGGTTTGATTTCCACCAGTCCGATGGCGCTGAGTTGCATGAGAGCTTCCCGCACTGGTGTTCGTGATACCTGGAAGCGGGTGGCAAGCTGGACCTCGTCCAGCCGATCCCCCGGATGGAATTCGCCGGTGAGAATGCAGTTCTCGATCTGGTCCCTTAATTTATGGTGGGCGCTGGTCGTCATCGATGCTCTCATACAAGTCTACATTTCTTGTATACAAGAGGGTTGACATTGTCCACAACTTGCACGCATCATTCGCGGGCTTCAACAGGAGGGTTGAGGCCAAGGGAGGAATTTAGTCATGAACCTGACGAAGGCATTGAAGCTTTCGGCCGCGGTCCTGATCACCGGCATGCTTGCCTCTGGTGCATCGGCGCAGACGGTCCTGAAGGCATCCCACCAATTCCCTGGCGGCAAAGGCGACATCCGCGATGAGATGGTGCAAGTCATCGCGCGTGAGGTTGCCGCGGCAAATGTTGGCCTGGAGATTCAGGTCTATCCAGGCTCTTCGCTCTACAAGCCCAATGACCAGTGGAATGCCGTCACGCGCGGCATCCTCGACATGACGTCTTTCCCGCTCGATTATGCGTCGGGGCGGCATCCGGAATTTTCCGCCACTCTCATGCCAGGGCTTGTCGGCAACTTTGATCGGGCAAAACGCCTGAACGAGTCGGAGTTCATGACCGACATCAAGAAGGTCATCGAGGACGCCGGGGCAATGGTCATCGCCGATGCCTGGCTTTCGGGCGCGTTCGCCTCGAAGAAGGGCTGCATTACCTCGCCCGACACGATCAAGGGTCAGGTTATCCGCGCCGCCGGCCCGGCCTTCGAGGAGATGCTGGTGGCAGCAGGCGCCTCGATCTCATCCATGCCCTCGTCCGAAATTTACACGGGCATGCAGACGGGCGTGCTTGATGCCGCCAATACCTCGTCGGCAAGCTTCGTGTCCTACCGGCTCTTTGAACACGCCAAGTGCCTCACCGCTCCAGGCGAGAATGCGCTTTGGTTCATGTACGAACCGGTTCTGATGTCGAAGAAGGTCTTCGACCGGCTGACGCCGGAGCAGCAGAAGGCGATCCTTGCGGCCGGCGAGAAGTCGGAGGAGTTCTTCGACGCAGAAGTGCGCAAGGGCGACCAGATCATGATCGACGCCTACAAGAAGGCGGGGGTCGAGATCGTCGAGATGAGCAAGGCGGATTATGATGCCTGGCTCGAGCTCGCCAAGCAGTCGTCCTACAAGAACTTTGCCGAGAAGGTTCCTGGTGGCGACAAACTGATCGAAAAGGCCTTGGCCGTCCAATGAGCGAAGGCGGCGCTTTTGCGCCGCCACTTCCTCGGAGAACCATTCCATGCTGAGTGCCTATGTTCTGTGGGTGGGCAGGCTGTCGCGCCTGTTTGCGATCATCGCGACCGCATTGATCATCATCGCCATGCTCGTCGTCTGCCAGATGATCCTGATGCGCTACGTTTTCCGGCTGCCGACGATCTGGCAGACGGATTTCGTGGTTTTTTCTGCAACTGCGGCGATCTTTCTCGGCGCGCCTTATGTCCTGCTCAAGGGCGGACATGTCGGCGTTGACGTCATCGAGATGTTGCTCAGCGAGCGGAATCGCTTGCGGCTGAAGCTCGTTGGGTCCTTTCTCGGCCTCATCTTCTGCATCGTGATGCTCGCCGCGACCTGGGTGCAGTTCGAGGAAGCCTGGACAGGCAACTGGAAGCATTCGAGCGTCTGGGCGCCGCGGCTCTGGATCCCCCTGGCAGCGCTACCAGTCGGATTCCTTCTGCTTTGCCTGCAATATGTCGCGCAGATCATCGTGCTCCTGCGGCTCGGACGTGAGCCGGCTGCCGTCGGTGACTTGCCATCACCGCATCTCCCGCTTCCCGCCACGCCAGCGGCCGAGCATTCCATGGAAGGACGCCGCTCATGAGTGCGACTGGGGCAGGACTTCTCCTCATCTCATTGCTGTTCATTCTGCTCGCCACAGGAATGCCGATCGCGTTCGCACTGGGGCTGGCGGCCTTCGCCGCGCTTTTCCTGCAGGATGGGTTCGACATCTTCTACATCCTCGGCGACACAATGTTCTCCGGCATCGCCAACCTTGCCTATGTCTCCATCCCCATGTTCGTGTTGATGGGGGCAGCCGTGGCATCGTCACCGGCAGGCTCCGACTTATATACCTCGCTCGACCGATGGCTGAACCGCGTGCCGGGCGGGCTCGTGCTCTCGAACATTGGCTCCTGTGCTATCTTTTCCGGCATGACCGGCTCGTCGCCCGCAACCTGCGCGGCCATCGGCAAGATGGGCATTCCGGAGATGTTGCGACGCGGTTATCCGAACTCGGTCGCCACCGGATCGATCGCGGCAGGTGGGACCCTCGGCATCCTTATCCCGCCGTCGGTGACACTGATTGTCTACGGCATCTCGACGGAGACCTCGATCGGCCGCCTGTTCATGGCTGGCGTCATCCCCGGCATCATGCTGACGATCATGTTCATGGCTTGGGCCATCATTGACTGCCGGCGCAAAGGTTATGAGTTTGCCGCACGCTCGGTCCGCTACACGCTGAAGGAGCGGCTGGCGGCCATGCCTCGCATCCTGCCATTCCTGCTGATCATCGCCGGCACGCTCTATGTGCTCTACGGCGGCATCGCCACCCCTTCGGAAGCGGCAGGCGCAGGCGCACTGCTGACGCTTCTGGTGGTCGTCATCGCCTATCGCTTGTTCCGCTTCAGCGCCGTGAACGGGATCTTTGCCTCGGCGATGCGCGAAAGCGTGATGATCATGATGATCATGGCGGCAGCAGAACTCTTCGCTTTTGCCCTGTCCTCGCTCTTCATCACCCAGTCCATCGCCGCCGTGATCGCCGACATGGAGGTAAACCGCTGGGTGCTGCTCGCGGTGATCAACGTCTTCCTGCTCGTTTGCGGCATGTTCCTGCCGCCGGTGGCCGTCATCGTTATGACCGCGCCAATGTTGTTCCCGATCGTCACACAGGCCGGCTTCGACCCCTACTGGTTCGCGATCGTGCTGACGATCAACATGGAAGTGGGGCTAATCACGCCACCCATCGGCCTCAACCTCTTTGTCATCAACGCGATCGCGCCCACCGTGCCGACGAAGGACATCCTGTGGGGCTCGCTGCCCTATGTCCTGGTCATGTTCCTGGCGATCATCATTCTGTGCATCTTCCCTGATATCGCAACATGGCTTCCGAACCAGATGCTGGGGGTCGTGCAATGAACAGCGCTCCGTTCCTGCTTTCCGACATGCTTCAGGCGATTGCCGACAAGGGCCGGCGTTTCCTTTCGCTGGCGCCGCGGGAGACGGATGATCCGATCGCCACGGTGTCGGCGCTTTGCGACACGCTGCTGTCGAGCCGGGGCGAGGCGTCCGGAATGGCGCTGGCCCAGGATATCCTCAACCGCTGGCAAGGCTTTTCGCGCGAGCAGCAGCGCGATTTCATGGTGATGCTGCTTGAGCGTTTCGGCCCGGACGTACAGCGTCTGGAGCGCGCCATCAGCGCCTATAAGGCGGATCCCAATCCGGAGATCCTGCTGGAACTGCATCTGGCCGCTGAGCCGCGCCGGCAGGAACTGATCCGGCGCCTCAACCTGGCGCCGCAAGGCATCCGGACGCTGGTGCGCATGCGCGAGGTTTTGCTGGGGCTGAGGGAGGAAAATCCGGATCTTGCCGCGGTTGACGCGGACTTCGCCCACCTTTTCGGCTCCTGGTTCAACCGCGGCTTCCTGTTGCTTCGTCCGATCGACTGGTCGACGCCAGCCAACATCCTGGAAAAGATCATCCGCTACGAGGCGGTGCATGACATCGGCGGCTGGGATGAACTGCGTCGCAGACTCGAGCCCGATGACCGGCGGTGCTTCGCCTTTTTCCATCCGCAGCTGTCGGACGATCCTCTAATCTTTGTAGAGGTCGCCCTGACGCGCGAGATACCGTCGAACATTGATGAGCTTTTGCGCGAGGACCGGCCGGTTTTGGGCGCCGAGGACGCGACGACGGCGGTCTTCTATTCGATATCGAACTGCCAGAACGGGCTGAGGGGCGTCTCGTTCGGCAACTTCCTCATCAAGCAGGTGGTGGAAGACCTGCGGCGTGACCATCCCAAGCTGCAGACCTTCGTGACGCTGTCGCCCGTACCAGGTTTTGCAGGCTGGCTTGCGCGGGAGCGCCGCAATGAGGCTTCCGAGATCCTGTCACAGACGACAAGGGAACTGCTGGGCCTTCTGGACCAGCCCGGCTGGGAGAACGATGGCCAGGCAAGGGAGCAACTCGAGGCGCCACTTAAAACCGCGGCCGCTTGGTATTTTCTCAGGGCACGCGATTCGAAAGGCCGGGCGATTGACCCGGTCGCCCGCTTCCACCTTGGCAATGGTGCCCGGTTGGAACGGCTCAACGTTCTGGGCGACAGATCTCCGCGTGCGATGCGCCAGGCCCACGGATTGATGGTCAACTACCTCTACAAGCTGGACGAGATCGAGGCCAACCACGAGGCCTTCGTCGGGCGCGGCGAGGTGGTTACCACGCCCGCCATCCGGCGCCTTGTTCCTGCAGAGAAAAGCGGCCGTCCTTTGATTCCAACAATGCTGGCTCCCGTGGGAGCCGTTGATGAGACAAAACAAGTCAATGCCGGGGAGCCTAGACCATGACCAACCACCTCTTTGACGCCATCCGTTCGGCAGCCGATCCGGCAGCAACATTCGTCGAGGACAGCAAGGGCAGGGTCTGGACCTATGGCGAAATGCTGGAGGAATCGGCACGTCTTGCTGCAACGCTTGAGAAGCTCGGCGTTAATCCCGGTGACCGCGTTGCAGTCCAGGTAGAGAAGAGCGTCCCGGCGCTGATGCTGTACCTTGCATGTGTGCGGGCCGGTGCCGTCTACCTGCCCCTCAACACGGCTTACACCCTGAACGAGATCGAATATTTCGTTGGTGACGCAGAACCAAGTCTGGTCGTCTGCGACCCGCGTAATCGGACAGGTGTTGCCGAAATTGCGGCCGCGAAAGGCGCTTCTGTTGAAACGCTTGATGAGGCTGGCGAAGGGTCACTGATAGAGCAGGCACGCACTGCACCTACCGACTACGAGGATGTGGCGAGGGGGGCGGACGATCTTGCCGCCATACTTTATACCTCGGGCACTACGGGCCGCTCGAAAGGCGCGATGCTCAGCCACGACAACCTGCTGTCCAACGCCCTGACGCTGCGAGAATTCTGGCGCTTCACCTCATCCGACCGACTTATTCACGCCCTGCCAATTTTCCACACTCACGGCCTCTTTGTCGCGACCAATGTGATCCTGATGTCGGGGGCGTCGATGCATTTCCTGCCGAAGTTCGACCCGGACGAGGTCATCCGGCTCTTGGGCGGTTCGACCGTGATGATGGGCGTGCCCACTTTCTACGTCAGGCTGCTGCAACATCCTGGCTTGACGCGCGAGGCCGCGGCGAACATGCGGCTCTTCATCTCCGGATCTGCACCGCTCTTGGCGGAAACGCACCGTGCCTTCTTCGGGAAAACCGGCCACGCGATCCTTGAGCGTTACGGCATGACCGAAACCAACATGAATACCTCCAACCCTTACGACGGCGATCGCATCGCAGGGACTGTGGGATTCCCGCTGCCCGGCGTCGACTTGCGCGTCACTGATCCTGCCTCCGGCAATGCACTGCCCCAGGGCGAAACAGGTATGATCGAGGTGAAAGGTCCCAATGTTTTCAAGGGCTATTGGCGCATGCCGGAAAAGACGCATGCGGAGTTTCGCGCCGATGGCTTCTTCATCACCGGCGATCTCGGGATCATCGACGACCGTGGCTACGTGCACATCGTGGGGCGGGGCAAGGACCTCGTCATCTCCGGCGGATACAACATCTACCCAAAGGAGGTCGAGACGGAAATCGACCAGTTGGATGGCGTCGTGGAAAGTGCCGTCATCGGCGTAGCGCATCCGGATTTTGGCGAAGGAGTCACCGCGGTTGTTGTTCGAAAACCCGGTGCCACCATCAAGGAGCAGGACATCCTTGACGGGTTGAGTGACCGGCTGGCTCGGTACAAGCAGCCGAAGCGGGTGATCTTCGTGGATGAGCTACCGCGCAACACGATGGGCAAGGTGCAGAAGAACGTGCTTAGGAACAGCTACGCCGATCTTTACGCCCCGGTTGCGTGATGCCGGCCGCGACAGGTTGGTGTGTCCAAAGGTCATCATCCCTGTGAACAACATGCGGTACGGCGGCATCCGCCGTGCCCTTTGGCGCAAGGTCGGTTGACGACACCGGCCATGCGACGTATCCAGATCTTGAGATGGTTCTGCCTCGGCAGATTAAAACGGGAACGTGGTGATGCTCATCTTGGGCCATTCCACGACTGCCCCCGCAACTGTGACCGCTGAGCCCTCTTCCACAATGCCACTGGAGACATCCGTCTCCGGGAAGGCGGAAGAGGAGCGATGACGCGGAAGTCAGGAGACCTGCCATTTCAGTCACCCATGCAAGAACACGGGGTGTGTTCCTGCGCGGCTACCGTTGCGGTGACGATCGATGAACGTTGCCGTGGCGGGGTGAGTGCAGGCTGTTTCTGCATCTGTCCCCCGACACGACCTTTGATGGACCTGCGCTTTGCGGCGCATGGAGTTGGAGCGGATATGCGCAAACTAATCCCGTTATTGGGACCTGTAATGATAATGACTAGTGGCAATGCCCATGGACAGCAGGTGGAGCAGGAGGCTGTCCTTGAACCCATCGTGATTTCCGCGCCGCTGAGGCGGGAAGCCGACATTGCCACCGCGACAAGTTCTGTCACCGTGATCGACGAAGCCGAGATTCGTGCGAGTGCGGCATCGGATCTTGCCTCATTGCTACGCTCGTACCCCGGTGTCAGCATCGCCACGTTTGGCGGGTTCGGCTCGAATGCCGAGGTAACCCTGCGCGGCGTCTCACCGACCCAGACGCTCGTGCTCATCAACGGTGTGCGCGCCTCATCAGCCACCAGCGGCACCACGTCCATCTTCAACGTGCCGCTCGAGTCCATCTCGCGCATCGAGATCGCCAAGGGGGCGCATTCGGCGCAGTACGGATCCGACGCCATCGGCGGCGTCATCAATATCATCACCAAGGATGGTTCCGGTTGCCCCGACGGCAAGGACCACTGCTCGACGGTGACGGTCGGCGTGGAGCACCCGTGGGGTGCGTCTGGCCGCGTCGAAACCCGCGGCAAGACCGATGGCGGCTTGAACTACGGCTTCGGGATCACCGGCCGGGGAACGCGAGGGTATGACTTCACCGGCCCGACCTCCTGGGGACACGAGCCCGATGATGATGGTTTCCGCCAAGGCAGTTTCGACCTTCGCCTGTCACAGGATTTCGATTGGGGCAGGCTTTATGCCGACGGTTTCTACGCACGCGGCATGTCAGAGTTCGATGCTTTCCCCGATTCCAACGAAGCGCGCACAGTGACATTTGCCGGCAAGGTTGGCGCCCAGATCAATCATAGCGATGACTGGTTCTCGCGCATCGAAGTGTCGAACGCCATTGACGACGCACGAAACCATCGCGATGGCGTCCCGGGCCACGAAGACTACCGCACCGTGCGCTCTGGCGTCTTATTGACCACCCAGAAAACGCTCAAGACAGATCTTGCCGAACACGTCTTCAGCGGCGGGGTAGAAGCCTACCGCGAACAGATTGACACCAATGTCGTGAGCTACGCGGTTGAGGACCGCACACTCGCGGGCATCTTCGGGCAGTACGCGCTGTCGATGGGATCGTTCAACGTCGATGCTGGCCTTCGCCATGACTATAATGAGCAGTTCGGAGAGGCGACCACCTACAATCTCGGCGCGCGCTACGAACTGATGGAAGGACTGAGCGCGCGCGCCTCCTTTGGCACGGGGTTCCGCGCCCCGACCTTCAACGACCTCTATTACCCCGGTTGGTCGAACCCGAACCTCTTGCCGGAGCGCTCCAAGTCCGTGGAAGCCGGTCTCGCATGGCAGATCGATCCGGACACAAGTCTGGATGTCGCCATCTACCGAACCTGGATCTCCGAGGCGATCGCTCTTGATGCCTCGTATCTTCCATACAACATCGGAAGTGCTCGAATTTCCGGAATCGAGGCGACCATGTCACACCGGATCAATGACAGCTGGACGGTGAACGGAAGCCTGGATCTTCGCCAGCCGCGAGACGAAGATACCGGAAATGACATCCCCAACCGGGAGCGGTTCAAGGGCTCGATCGGCGCCGTCTATACGCCTACGGAGAGCCTCACGCTTTCCGCTAACCTGCTCTATGTTGCCTCGCGTTACATCGATGCAAGCAACACCAGGAAGTTGCCGGACTTCGTCACCATGGATTTCGCCGCCACCTATGATGTCGATGAGCAGTCACAGTGGAAACTTGCCGTCCTGAACGCGTTCGATGAGGACTATTCAACGCGCGAAGGCTTCCGGGCACCCGGTCGGACCATTAGTCTCAGCGTCTCCCGTCATTTCTGATTGAGACAGCGGTAGGGGGATGAGCAGCTTGGCAAGAATGATGTGCATGCCCCACCTATTTTGGAGTTCGAAGAGCGGACGTTTTGTGCTGCTGGCTGCCGTTCTTGGCCTCTTCAGCACACCCGCCTTCAGCCAGCCTCGCCGCGTTGTATCTTTGAACGTCTGCACCGACCAGTTGGCTATGCTCGTGGCGGAGCCTGGGCAATTGCTGTCAGTCTCGCATCTTGCAGCCGATCCCGCGGTTTCCGCACTGGCTGAGGCTGCCCGGGCGTACCGTCTCAACCATGGCTCGGCGGAAGAGGTCTTCATGATGAAGCCGGACCTCGTGCTCGCCGGTAGCTACACAACCCGCTCCACCGTGAACCTGCTTCGCGGACTGGGCGTAACGGTAGAGGAATTTCCTCCGGCGAGCTCGCTTGATGACATCCCTCGGGACATCAGGCGGATGGGGCAAGTTCTCCAGCGAGAGACGCAGGCTGAGGCCCTCGCAAGTAAGTTCGAAGCGGAACTTGCAGCCTTGGAGGCGCTGCGACCGACAGGCAAGAGCGCCGCCTTCTATTACGCCAACAGCTATACTGCCGGGGGCGGCACGCTTGTTGACGCGATCGTCGCGGCTGCCGGAATGACCAACGCCGCGCAAAGGCTCGGCCTGTCCGGCACGGCATATCTACCCCTGGAGAGCCTGATTTTAGCCGGGCCTGATGTCGTGGTGCTGGGCGGTCACGCTTATGAAAAGCCGGCACTGGCGCAAGCTAACTTCGCGCATCCGGCTTTCGCGGATTTCATCAACAGCCGGCGCTCCGTGTCCGTGCCGCCGCGGATGACGATCTGCGGTGGTCCCGTCACACTTGAAGCCGCGCGGATCTTGCGAGCGGTAGCCGAAGGGGACAAGGGAACGTGAACCCACGCCTCTCCCATCGGCTGCTGATCACCGGCCTCGTCCTGCTGGTCATATTGACCTTCCTCCTGTCCCTCTTCAGCGGGCCGGCCAGTTTTGGGGTGTGGGAAAGCCTGCAGGCGCTGATGTCTGACGACGCCGGCTCGATCGCGCTCATCATGCACGAGATCCGCCTGCCGCGCGCCCTTCTCGGGCTGATGGTCGGTTTTACGCTCGGCCTCTCGGGTGCAGTGCTCCAGGGTTATCTGCGAAACCCATTGGCCGAACCGGGGCTGATTGGGGTCAGCGCCTCCGCCTCGCTGGGGGCGGTACTGGCGCTCTATACCGGGCTCTCCGTCCTGTTCCCGCTGGCCTTGCCGCTTGCTGCACTGGCCGCTGCCGTGGTCTCGGTCCTCGTCGTCCAGTTTCTCGCCGGTGCCTCGGGCAGTTTCGTCACCATCATCCTTGCAGGCGTCGCCGTCTCGACCTTTGCGACCGCCATGACATCGCTGGTCCTTAATCTGTCTCCCAATCCTTATGCCGCCCTCGAAATCATGTTCTGGATGCTGGGGTCGCTGGAGGATCGGTCTTTTGAACACGTCATGCTGGCCGCACCTGCCATGATCCTCGGCTGGGTCATGCTTCTCGGCGTCGGCCGGGGCCTCGATGCCCTGGCCCTTGGTCGTGACACGGCTGCCAGCATGGGCGTCAATCTGCGCCAGGCGCAGTTCCTTGCGATCTTCGGCACGGCGGCGGCCGTCGGCGCGGCAACCTCCGTGACCGGCTCGATTGGCTTTGTCGGGCTTGTCGTGCCGCATCTCCTGCGGCCGTGGACCCGGTCGCTGCCCTCTCGACTGTTGCTCGCCAGTGGCCTCGGTGGTGCGGCACTCATTCTGGCAGCCGATGTTCTTGTTCGCCTTGTCGCTCCGGAGCGTGGCCTGAAGCTTGGGGTCGTCACGGCCGTCATCGGTGCGCCCTTCTTCCTAGCTCTCGTCTGGCGCAGCAGGAGGCAGATGATTTGACCGGATTGCCTTTGCTTGAGGTCGCGCTGCAGCGGGTTCTTCGGGGAACCCGCTCTGTTCTGGGGCAGATCGCCTGTCGGATCGAACCCGGCGAGGTCGTCGGCCTGCTTGGCCCCAACGGCGCCGGCAAATCCACCTTGTTGCGATCGCTTTGCGGTCTGCTCCCCTTCGAAGGCAAGGTCCTCGTGCAGGGAAAAACCATCAACAGTCTTCGCGGGCGCGAGAGGGCTGGTCTCATCGCCTATGTTCCGCAAGAGCATGATGTCGCCTGGCCGATCAGTGCCGCCGATCTCGTCGCGCTGGGACGGGACGCACGCAGGACGAGTTGGGCAGCAAAGCTGAGTTCGGAGGACCAGCGTGCCGTCGTACAAGCGATGGAGCGCATGGATGTGGCAAGGCTCGCATCACGGCCGGTCGACACATTGTCAGGCGGGGAAAGGGCACGCGTGCTGATTGCGCGGGCGCTTGCGCAGGAAACGCCGCTGCTGCTCACCGATGAGCCTGCCGCAGGGCTCGATCCGCTCCACCAGGTCAATCTGATGAAGACATTCCGCAGCCTCGGGGACGATGGGCGTACGGTGGTGCTTTCGATGCATGACCTGGGTCTTGCGGCGCGCTGGTGCACGCGGCTCATTCTCCTGAACAAGGGTGAGGTCGTCGCAGACGGGTCGCCGGAAGCGGTCCTGCGGCCCGACGTGATAGCCCAGGTTTATGGTGTCTCGGCCCACATCGCCACTGTTGAGGGCGGTCTGGTTGTCCAGGTGCTTGAGCCGACCTCCACCCGATAGAGCTTGGTCATGCCCGGAACCGCGTCCGGGCATGACGTGCGTCAGGCACCTGCCCGGGCAGCGGCAAGAGCAGCAGCGACCTGATTGACCACCGCCAGCCGTTCGTTCGGCTCGGATTTGTCAAAGGCTGCATCGAGCATCGTTGCATATCCTTCAAGCCGTGCCAGTTCCTGGTCGAAGACTGCGGCATGGATAGGCTCGCCATAGTGGAGATCAGCGACTTCCTGGGCGGCGGTCGCGAGCAGGAAATAACCGCTGGCCCGCTCGTTGTCGCGCAGCGCGGCCTCCTGGGCCGCCGTTGCAGCGGCGCGATAAGCCCGCGCTGCATTGCCCTTCTGGCGAATGATGTCGGTGATCGACCTGAACATGGTATCGGGATCCTTCATTGTCTGGCGGAGGGCGTTAATCTTCCCCGACCGTTTGGCAGGGTTCATCAGAAACTGGTGCAGGACGGTCGTGGCGATGGCGAAATCGGCGATTTCCATCGCTTCCTGCGGATTGTGCGAGCCGTTTCGGTTGCGAATGAAGATCATGCCGGCGAGAACGCCGGCCTGCGCAAAGACGGCCGCATCATGGCCGCCTCCGGACGGTAAAAGCGCAGGCTCGACGCCCACCGCTTCCGCGGCCTGCAAGAGTTCATTGATGACTGACGGATCGCAGAGCGCTGGCTCGGTTCTGAGAGGCGTGCCTAGTTCAAAGCGCACTGCACGTTCCTGCTCAATGCGCGCCACATGCTTCAGCATCAGCGCGTGCATGGTCTCCAGCGTTTCGCGATCTTGGCTGCGGACATCAAGGCTGAAGTGGACGCTATCCGGAATGCGCGAGAGCGCATGTTTTTGCTGGTCAGTCGAAACCATGCCGCTGGTGACAACAAGATCGCAGCCTTTCGCCACCAAGTCATGCCATGCGGCATCCAGCACATTGAGCAGTTCCGCCATGGCCAGCACCGGATCGTGCCGATAAGCGAGGGGAACTGCGCCGGAATGACCGGCTTCACCAAAGCAGGAAATGGTCTTGTAGCGGAAATTGCCGCGGATGCCGGAAACGATCGCGGCCGGCAGGTTGCGCTCGATCAGCACGGGGCCTTGCTCGATATGAACTTCGACATAGGCGGTGATCGCATCCCGGTCGAGGAGCGGCCTGCCGGCCCGGACGGCTGTCATGTCGACGCCGGCTGCTTCCATGTGTTCAAAGAGCGTCTGGCCATCGCCCTTGTGGAGAGAGACTAGCTCCTCCTCTGAGAGGACGCCGAGCAGCGCCTTGGAGCCGATATAGCAGGGGCCGAACCAGGCGCTTTCTTCCCCGCGCATGGCGATGACTTTGACCGGTTCGGGAAAGCTGATGCCTTCGCGCCGAGCACGGATAAGGCAGAGCAGCCCCGAGACGATGCCGGCTAGCCCATCAAAATTACCGCCGCGGGGCACGCTGTCGACATGCGACCCAACGAGGACATAACGTTCGGACCGGGCATGTTCCGGTAGCGAGAAGGTCACATTGCGACCGGCATCCCATTCGGCTGCAAGCCCTTCCGCCCGCGCGTAATCCATCAGGAACTGCAGCGTTTCCGTTTCGATTGGGGAGAAGGCGGGGCGGCTGACGCCTTCGATATCCGCGGTGCGCGCTGCGATCTCGGCGAAGAGGCGACGAGCCGCATCGGCAAGGTTAAACGCCAAGGGTTTCTGGAATACAGCGGCATTCATCAGGCATACTCCGCAAGGCTGATGGCCTCGTCGGCGTGTTTGACCGTGCCGACCAGCGCATCAACAGATGCCAGCCCACGCGCTTCAAGCGCGTGGTCGAGTTCACAGACGAGGCGCGGCATGGTGGTGGGGCTGATGAAGGTGGCCGTGCCGACCTGAACGGCGCGGGCGCCAGCGATCAGGTACTCCAGCACGTCATCAATCGTCGTGATGCCGCCGCAGCCGATCACGGGAATGGCGACGGCGCGGGCGCATTGGTATGTCATCCGCAAGGTGATGGGCTTCAGTGAGGGACCCGAAAGCCCGCCCATGACGTTGCCAAGCTTCACCCGTCCGGTTCGCGCATCGATTGCGATGGCGAGCATGGTGTTGGCGGCAACGAGAGCGTCCGCACCGGCTGCTTCTGCGGCTTGCGCCACCTCCACCACGTCACCGGTATTGGGCGACAGCTTGGCCCAGAGCGGCAGGCACGTTGCTGAACGCATCCTCCGGATCACCTCGCCAGTTGGGCCGGGACGCATGGCAAATGCCTTGCCATCATCCTCGATGTTCGGGCAGGAAATGTTGACCTCGATCGCCGCGACACCCGGCACGCTGACCTCTTCCGCGAAGCGAGCGAATTCGTCAGCCGTGTTGGCGGAGATGCTGACCACCAGCGGGGCGTTGTGCGCCGCGTAAAAGGGCACGTTGTTCTTCAGGAACCAATCGGCCCCCTTACTCGGGATGCCGATCGAGTTCAGCATCGCTCCATCCACTTCGCAGACGCGCGGGCTGGGGTTGCCGGCGCGTTTGCCGCGGGTGATGGTTTTCGTCACATGCGCGCCAAGGCAGTCGAGATTGAATACTTCAGAGAGTTCCTCGGAGAAGGTGCCGGACGCAGGCATGATCGGGTTCTTCAAGGTCAGTGCGCCGATCGTGGTCATGAGGTCAGCCATCAAAGAACCTCCTGCAGATCGAAAACGGGACCTTCGCGGCAGACGCGCAAGTTGACCGCGCCGCTCTCGCGACGGAAGGGCCGCACACAAGCCTGGCACATGCCGATGCCGCAGGCCATCTGCTGCTCGAGCGCGACCTGCCCACCGATCCCGTAGCGAGCACCGATCTGCTGCAACATCCGCATCAGCCGGACGGAGCCGCAGGTGAAGAAGGCATCGATACCGCCCTCGCGGACAAGGTCGTCAACCAAGGCAGCGAGGCTATCGGTCCCGGAGTTACCCTCCGCATCTGTCACAGTGATGATTTTGGCGCCGTAGGAGCGGAAGAGGTCCGCTGACATCAGCAGTTCCGGCGAGCGGGCGCTGCAGATGGCTGTGAGAGACAGGCCGCGTTCGGCGCACTGACGCGCGAGTGGTGCCAGTGTCGCAAGCCCGACGCCGCGGGCAACGAGCAGCGGTCTTCGCCACTCTGGGCAGATCTCAAAACCGTGGCCGAGTGGGCCGACGATGTTGAGAAAATTCCCTGGCACAAGTTCAGCCAGGGCTGCGGTGCCAGCGCCGGCAACTTTATAAAGGAAGCACAGTTCGCCTGCGGCTTTGTCGAAGGAATAGATGCTCATCGGCCGGCGGAAGAACGGTTGGGAAAGGTTGCTGGTCGGGCAAAGGAGATGGAAAAACTGGCCGGGCTGGCAGTCGAGAACGGACGCAGGTGCCGACAGTTCAAGCAGGCGATACTCGCCATTCACCCACTGGTGGCTTTTCACCTCTGTCTCCACCTCGTGGATTGAAGGTTGCCGAGGGCTCATCAGGGAAGCGGAATCAGGAATGACGCCAGAACTGGCTTGCATGAGAGGAATCCAGGAAAAAGAGAGCGAAGCTCCAAGCCGGGCATCGACCGGCTGTTGGAGGCATGTCTTGTTTCGGAATTGGGGCAATTGGGACGGGCTTTGCTCCCGTCCGCGCGTGCAGCCGCTGCTATCTCAGCGTCGGGCGAAAAGGCGATCGGACGTCATAGGGGGCTCCCTGCGTTCAAAAACAAAGCCTATTTTCCAGATGCAGCATGTGTCAAGACGATTCTCAAAAATGAGATAAATCGCATTGAAGATACTTTCCTTGCGAAGGATCGCGGTTTTGCTTATTGAACCGAAGATTTAACGACCAGGTGACGGAGGAATCGCTTTGGATTTCGCAAGCTCCACAGAGGACGTCGGGCGTCGTCTCCGCGCTTTCAGGATGGGGGCGGGGCTCACCCCGGAGGAACTTGCCGCCAAGGCCGGTATCTCGCGCGCCGCGATCTACCGTTATGAATCCGGCAAGCCGGCGAAGGTGGATACGCTCGGTAAGATTGCGGATCTGCTCGGCGTCTCGCTGCCAACACTGCTTGGGGTCGGGGTTGAGTATATCGCCTCCGCGATCAGCTTTTTCGAGCGCATGCGGCAGCTGGAGGAGGATGTCGACCAGATCACCGTGATGTTTGGCCCGATCTCCTATCTGCTCACGACCGAACGATATGATGAGCTTCTGCCGACCGTCTTTGATGAAAGCATCCCGCAAGATGTGGCGGATCGAAAGGCGGCGGTTCGCGAGATCGACGCGCTGATGGAGATCCTAAAGACCCGCAAGGAAACATTCCGACGCCGCAGGCCCAATATTGTCAGCCTTGTTTCAGCGGCTGAACTGGAAGATTTCTGCCGCGTCGGCTTCGTCGGCGCGCATAATCCGCCAGACGTTAGTCTCGCCGAGCGGCGTGCGGCGGCGCGTGCGGAAATCACCAACATCGCTCGCATGCTGCGCGAGCAGCCGATCGGCATTCAGATCGGCGTGGTGATCGACTCGATGCCGGGCGCAAGTTTCCAGGTGTTCAAGCGTGCGGATAAGGCGCAGGTCGCCGTCAGCCCTTTCCGGCTAGGCTCCTTCGCCAATATCCGGGTTGGCGTCGCAACCATCACGGCGGCGGCTGAAGCGGTGCAACTGTATGGCAGCATGACCGACCAACTGTGGCGGCGTAGCCTTAAGGGTGATCAGGCCGCAGACTTTATTGAGAAGACGATTCTTCACCGGCACGCTTCCGCGTAATGGATCTGGAAGTACGATAAGTTGTGATACAAATCTCATCTTTGAGATTTGCGCTTGCGCGTTTGATCAGTTTATGGAAGCTTGCGGTCTTTCTCAGGCGGGCTGGCTGCAGGCGAGGGGACGTTGTCCCCGGCGCGTGCTTTTCCCGATCTTGGTACACGGAGTTTGCGGGTGGCGCAGTCGGAGCGGATGATCGATATTGCGGGTGTTCATAAGACATTCGTCGCGGACCACGGGACGGTGACGGCGCTGGAGCCGGTCACCATCACAATCAAGGAAGGCGAGTTCATCTCGATTGTCGGTCCATCCGGCTGCGGTAAATCCACCCTGCTGCGTCTCATCTCTGGCCTCGATCAGGCGACCGGCGGCACCATCACGCTTGATACGGCTGGCCGCAAGCGTCCGGTCGGCTTCGTCTTCCAGGAGCCGGTGCTGCTGCCGTGGAAAACCATCCTCGAAAACGTTCGGTTCCCGCTTGACACCGCCGGTGTCAGCCGCGCCGAAGCTGACAAGATCGCGCTCGACCTCATCAAGATGGTAGGGCTTGCAGGCTTCGAAAAAGCCTTGCCGCGCCAGCTCTCCGGCGGCATGCGCCAGCGCGCGGCCATTGCGCGTTCTCTGTCCGACGATCCGCCGATCCTGCTGATGGATGAACCGTTCTCCGCAGTTGATCTTCTGACCCGTGACACGCTGAATGACGAGTTGCTTCGGATCTGGCAGTCGACCGGAAAGACGATCCTGCTCGTGACTCACAGCGTGGACGAGGCCGCCTATCTTGCCGACCGCGTGATGGTGATGACTGCGCGCCCGGGCAAGCTGAAATGTGTCCACAACGTCGATCTCGCACGTCCGCGTGGCGAGGACACCAAGCTTGATCCCGCGTACCACGCACTCGTCGCCCAACTTCGCCGCGACCTGCGCGATCCACATTCTGCCACGAGCGGGGAGGCGCACTGATGGCGAGGCGCCTCACCGCGTGGGTGGATTACGCGCTGGCTCTCGCTGTTCTGCTCGGTGCCTGGTGGTCTGCAACGGGACCGATGGCAATGCCCACCTACCTTCTGCCGTCACCTCTGCGGACCTGGAATGCGTTGGCAGGCATAGCCGCCTCCGGCGAGCTCTGGCTGCATCTCGGCTTCACGCTGCAGAACATCGTTCTCGGCCTGGCGCTCGGCTGCGTCGCAGGTGTTGGACTTGCCTTCCTGATGACGCGCTTTCCGAAACTCGCCGTGTGGCTTGATGGCCCATTGGTGATTCTGCAGACCGCGCCGAAGATCGCGCTCGCGCCACTTTTCATTGTCTGGTTCGGCTTCGGCGTTCTATCAAAGGTCATCCTGATCTTCTCGCTGGTCTTCTTCCCGGTCTTCATCGGGGCGATCGCAGGCTTCCGCGCGCTTGATCCCAAGATGAAGGATCTCGCGAAGCTATTGGGCTTGAGCAACATCCAGCGCTTCCGGCAGATCGAACTGCCGTCTGCCATGCCGGAGATCTTTGTCGGGCTGAAGATTGGCGCCGTGCAGGCGCTTGTGGGTGCCGTGCTTGCCGAGTGGATGTCCGGCAAGTTCGGTCTCGGTTACCTGATGACCTTTGCGGGTGCGACCTACAAGACGCCGCTGCTGTTCGCGGCCGTGCTGGTGACCGTGTTGGTTGGGCTGGCCATGCATGTTGTCCTGACGATCCTGGAAAACCGGCTGCTTTCCTGGAAGGGAGCGAAGAAATGACGAGCGCTGCCTTTCCCTGGAAGAACGGTCGTCCGCCGCATCTGCCCTGCGGGCCCGGAGATATTGCCGAGAATGTGCTCACCCCCGGCGATCCGGATCGCGTGCGGCTTCTCGCCGACATGCTGGAGGACGTGACGGATTTCGGCCGGAAGCGCGAGTTCGCCGTCATCACCGGGACCTATGAAGGCATACGGCTGACGATCTGCTCCACCGGCATCGGCGGCCCGTCCACCGAAATCGCCCTGGTGGAACTCGCCATGCTCGGCGCCAAGCGAGTGGTGCGCATTGGCGGCATGTCGTCGCTCGTGGCGGAATATGCAACCGGCTCTTTTGTGGCGGTAGATCGGGCCATTGGCGACACCGGCACGGCCCGCGCTTATCGTGCCACGGGCGGTGAGGCGACAGCGTCACCCCGCATCGTCAACGGTCTCGTTGGTGCGGCCGCAGAACTCGGGCTCACCTGTCGCCCGGGAATGGTTGCCTCGACGGACAGCTACTATTATGGCCAGGACCGTCGTTACCGCTCCGTTGATGACGGGCAGGATCTCTCCGGCAATTTCATCGATCGCTTCCAGGCTCAAGGCGCCATCGGCGTCGAGATGGAAAGCGAGATCACCATGACCGTTGGCCGGGCGATCGGCCTTGAGACCGGTTGCCTACTTGGTGTCCATGGAAACCGCGCCACCGATGACTGGCTCGATGACTATGAGGCCACCCAGCGAAACCTTCTGCGCATCGCAGGAAGGGCCTTTTCCTCCACAGAATGGGAACTCAGGAGTAAATCATGATCCAGTTTCGCGTGAAGACGGCAGCGAGCCTCGCTGCCCTGCTCACCTCATCGTTGTTCGCCATGGCCGCTGAAGCCGCCGACAAGGTCGTGCTGCAGATCGACGGCGCTGCCGCTCCGTTTTACGCGCCGCTTTACGCTGGCGTCGAAAACGGCATCTTCGAGAAGAACGGGATCGAAGTCGAGTTCATCTATGCGGCTGCGGCCGACATCCTGACCAACATCGCTGCCGGCAACGTCGACTTCGGCTTCCCTAACGGTGATGCAGTTGTGGCCGCCGCTGCAAACGGCCTGCCGGTCAAGGTCGTTCACACCACCTACCAGCGCGGTATTGGCGCATTGCTCGCCAAGGAAGAAAGCGGCATCAAGTCGTACAAGGACCTGAAGGGTAAGAAGGTTGCTGTCACCAGCCTCGCAAGCCCAAACTACCTTCAGTTGCAGGTTGGCCTGCAGCAGGCTGGCCTGACGCTCGATGACGTCACCGTCGAAGTCGTTGCTACCGGTGCAATCGTCCAGTCGCTGCAGGCTGGCCAGGTCGACGCTATCGTCTTCTCGGAACTGCGCAAGTACAACCTCGAAGCTGACGGCACCAAGGTCACGATGATCCTGTCGAACGAGTTCCTG
>Ga0065721_10004566_pt1 | contig 38641 bp, 35 predicted proteins | sample Mesricmetagenome_FD_59108 | JGI IMG/M metagenome (GOLD analysis project Ga0065721, IMG submission 59108) | Mesophilic microbial community from rice straw/compost enrichment Sample: eDNA_1 v2 (version 2) | ecosystem: Engineered > Solid waste > Grass > Composting > Bioreactor | place: USA: Davis... | reverse complement strand
GGTGGGGGCTGGGGCCGCGGACGCGGGGGCGGGCGCGCGGGCCGGGGCGGGCGCCTCCCCCGCGACGGCGAAGGTCACGAGCGGGTCGCCGACGTTGACCGTCTCGCCCTCGCGCGCGTGCAGCTCCGCGACGACCCCGGCGTACGGCGACGGGATCTCGACGAGCGCCTTCGCCGTCTCGACCTCAGCGATGATCTGGTTGAGCTCGACGCTCTCCCCCTCGGCGACGCGCCACTCGATGATGTCGGACTCGGTGAGCCCCTCGCCGAGGTCGGGCAGCCGGAACTGGCGCAGCGTCACGCGGTCTCCCCCGCCAGCTCGCCCGCCCCGACGCGACCCAGCACCCGGTCGACGCCGTACAGGATGCGGTCCAAGTCGGGCAGCATGTGCCGCTCCAGCTTCGCCGGCGGGTACACGACGTCGTGCCCCGTGACGCGGACCGGCGCCGCCTCGAGGTGGTGGAAGCAGCGCTCCGTGATCGTGGCCGCCACCTCCGCGCCGAGGCCTGCCGTGTAGGGCGCCTCGTGGGCGACGACGAGCCGGCCCGTGCGACGCACCGACGCCTCCACCGTGGGGTAGTCGATCGGCGACAGCGAACGCAGGTCGATGACCTCGATCGAGACGCCCTCGTCCGCGGCGGCCTCCGCGGCATCCAGGGCCGTGGAGACGAGCGAGCCGAACGTCACGAGCGTCACGTGGTCGCCGCGGCGGGCCACCCGCGCCGACGACATCGGCAGGTCGGCGAGCTCCTCGTCGACCTCGCCCTTCACGTGGTAGCGCCGCTTCGGCTCGAAGAAGATCACCGGGTCGTCGGAGGCGATCGCCTGCCGCAGCAGCGTGTGGGCATCCTGAGGGTTCGAGCACGTCACGACCCGCAAGCCGGGGGTGTGCACGAACAGCGCCTCCGGGCTGTCGGAGTGATGCTCGGGGCTCCCGACGCCGCCGCCGACCGGGATGCGGATCGTGAGCGGCAGCGTCACCCGCCCGCGCGTGCGGGCGCGCATCCGGGCGAGCTGGCTCACGATCTGGTCGAACGCCGGATACACGAACCCGTCGAACTGGATCTCCGCGACCGGCCGGTAGCCGCGGAAGGCGAGGCCGATCGCCGTGCCGATGATGCCCGACTCGGCGAGCGGGGTGTCGACGACGCGGCGCTCCCCGAACTCGCGCTGCAGGCCGTCGGTGATGCGGTAGACGCCGCCGAGCACCCCGACGTCCTCGCCGAGCACGACGACCTTGTCGTCGTCGGCGAGCGCGCGGCGGAGGCCCGAGTTGAGGGCCTTGCCGAGGGTCAGGGTCTGCGGACCCGAGGTCGCCGCCATCAGTCGGCGAACCCGTCGAGGTAGCGGGCGTACTCCCTGCGCTGGCGGTCGACGACGGGGTGCGGCTCGGCGTACACGTGGTCGAACAGCTCGAGCGGTGCGGGATCGTCGAGCGCGAGGCATCCCGCGCGCAGCTCCGCCGCGGCGGCCGCCGCCTCCGCCGCGACCCGCTCCTCCGCGTCGGAGTCGAGCACACCGAGCTCCTGGAGGTGCGTCGCGAGCCGCGCGATCGGGTCGCGAGCACCCCACACGGCGAGCTCCTCGGCATCCCGGTAGCGGGTCGGGTCGTCGGCGGTCGTGTGCGGGCCCATCCGGTACGTGACCGCTTCGATGAACGTCGGGCCGCCGCCCGTGCGGGCGCGCTCGAGGGCGACCGAGGTGGCGGCGGCGACGGCGAGCACGTCGTTGCCGTCGACCCGCAGCGCCGGGATGCCGAAGCCGCCCGCACGCTCCGCCAGGTCGACCGTGGACTGCACGCGCACCGGCTCCGAGATCGCCCAGTGGTTGTTCTGGCAGAAGAACACGACGGGGGCGCCGAAGCTCGCGGCGAACACCATCGCCTCCGACACGTCGCCCTGGCTCAGCGCCCCGTCGCCGAAGTACGTGACCGCCACGGCATCCGCCCCGTCGTTGCGGATGCCCATCGCGTAGCCGACNGCGTGCAGCGTCTGGGCGCCGATGATGACCTGCGGNGTCGCCATGTTGTGGNCGAACGGGTCCCACCCGGACTGCTCGACGCCGCGCCACACCCGCACGAGGTCCTGGAGCTNCACGCCGCGCGTGTACGCGACGCCGTGCTCGCGGTAGCTGGAGAACACGAAGTCGTCGNCGCGGAGGGCACGCCCCGACCCGATCTGCGCCGCCTCCTGCCCGAGCAGCGGCGGCCACAGCGCTAGCTCCCCCTGCCGCTGCAGCGCCGTCGCCTCGGTGTCAATCCGCCGCACGACGACCATGTCGCGGTACAGCCCGAGCAGCACCTCGGGCGTCAGGTGCGCGACGCGCGGGTCGAACTCAGGGGACGGGATGCGGGTCCCGGTCTCGTCGAGGAGCTGCAGGAACACCATCCACCGTCCTACCTAGGCCCAGCGTGCGGCCGGGGGGTACCGCACCGGTCGAGCCTACCGGGGTGTTTTGTGACGTTAGTTGCACATTGCTCCGTCTTCCGGCTGCAATCTGCAACTAGGGTGCCCGCAGGCCACGCTCCGACAGGATGCGACGAAGCTTCGCCGGGTTGCGCGCGGCATCCCACCCCCACCGAGCCACCCCGCGCCCCGTGGCACGGATCCGATCCTCCCGACGCTTCTCGGCCATGACGATCTCTCCCCGGTTCTCGACCGCCCGTCAGACCCTCGCGGAGGTACTTACCGACCCCGTCGAACTCTCCGACGAGACGGATGTCGGGCCAGTAGAAGTCGGCGACGCCGGCGAGGCCCCGCACATCCTCCACCCGCACCTGGAGCTCCGGCGCCGGTAGACGCAGGCGATGGATGGCGACCCGGCTCAGCGACTCACCGGGAGAGCCTGAACGCGGGTCTGCGAACCTCGTCGCCCACGCGCCGCGCACCGCGCCCCCGGATCGCGGCGTGCGAGAGAGAAGCTCGAGGATCTCCTCCCGTGACACCGCGTCGCCCACGAGAGCGGCGTCCAGCGTGGGCACCGACACTTCCGGGTCGTAGCCCGCGGCCACGTGTGCGCACGTCTCCGCCAACCCCGTGACGGGGACCCCATCGACGATGGTGATGTGGCGGCCCGCACCGATGGCATGACGACGCAACCCGGTGCGTGAGCGGCTGCCGCTCGAGTGGTCGCCGAGCGCGTGCGGCACCGACAGGTCGCCTCCGACGACGGGGAGGTTCCAGAGCAACGCCGCCGAGAGGTGCGAGAAAACGAGGGAGGGGTCGAGCAGTTGCGCTGCGCGGATGCGAGCGCGATGGCGGCCGTCGTAGTCGAGGCCCGCCCAGTAGGCGGCGGGCACGTACACGCTTCGTCGCACGCGGACGAACTCGCCCCGGGCAGCCGCACGGTAGAGGGCGGCGCGTTCCGCGGGGATGGCGATCGCCGGGGTCAGGATGAAGTTCTCGTGCCAGTCGGTGCTCATGTGCCGACTCTGCGGGCCCGCCATAACGTGCAGGGCGCTAGTGCAGCGGATCGTGGAGCGTCGTCACCACTCGTCCTTGTGAAGGACGAGTGCCCTCGCAGTTGCAGATTCACCCCGGAAAACGGAGCAATGTGCAACTAACGCGACAAAACCCCTACCGCCCCGACGGCCAAGGACGGGCGGGGTGCCCCGTGTAGAGCTGCTGGGGACGGCCGATCTTCGTGGCGGGGTCGTTGATGGCCTCGCGCCAGTGGGCGATCCAGCCGGGGAGGCGGCCGATCGCGAAGAGCACCGTGAAGGTGCGCGCCGGGAAGCCCATCGCCTTGTAGATGACACCCGTGTAGAAGTCGACGTTCGGGTAGAGCTTGCGCTCGATGAAGTAGTCGTCGGCGAGGGCCGCCTCCTCGAGCTCCTTCGCGATGTCGAGCAGCGGGTCCTTCACGCCGAGGTCGGCGAGCACCTCGTCGGCGCTCTCCTTGACGAGCTTCGCGCGGGGGTCGAAGTTCTTGTAGACGCGGTGCCCGAAGCCCATGAGCTTCACGCCGTCTTCCTTGTTCTTCACCCGCTCGACGAACGTCTTCACACTCTCGCCGGACTGGTGGATGCGGTTGAGCATCGACAGGACGGCCTCGTTGGCACCGCCGTGGAGCGGGCCGTAGAGGGCGTTGATACCCGCGGAGATCGACGCGAAGATGTTCGCCTCCGTGGAGCCGACGAGGCGCACCGTCGAGGTCGACGCGTTCTGCTCGTGGTCTTCGTGGAGGATGAGCAGCCGGTCGAGCGCGTTGACGAGCACGGGGTTGATCTCGTACGGCTCCGCCATGTTGCCGAAGTTGAGGCGGAGGAAGTTCTCCACGAACGAGAGCGAGTTGTCGGGGTAGAGGAACGCCTGACCGAGCGACTTCTTGTGCGCGTACGCGGCGATGACGGGGAGCTTCGCGAGAAGACGGATCGTGTTGATCTCGACCATCTCGGGGTTGCGGGGGTCGAGCGAGTCCTCGTAATAGGTCGAGAGCGCGGAGACGGCCGACGAGAGCACCGACATCGGGTGGGCGGTGTGCGGCAGCGCCTGGAAGAAGGTCTTGAGGTCTTCGTGGAGGAGCGTGTGGTGGCGGATCCGGTCTTCGAAGTCGGCGAGCTCCGACGCGGTGGGCAGTTCGCCGTAGATGAGCAGCCAGGCGACCTCGAGGTAGGTGGAGTGCCGCGCGAGGTCTTCGATCGCGTACCCGCGATACCGGAGGATGCCGGCATCCCCGTCGATGTAGGTGATGGCGCTCTTCGTCGAGGCGGTGTTGACAAAGCCGTTGTCGAGGGCGGTCAGCCCCGTCTGCTTCGTGAACGTGGAGACGTCGACGCTGTCGCGTCCGTCCACCGCCCGGAGGATCGGGAACTCGGCGGTGGTGTCGCCGTACGAGAACGTGGCCGTGTCGGGCTTGATGTCGCTCACGCTTACAGCCTAGAGGGACTCCGGCGGCACCATGTCGACCTCCAGGAAACCGACCGATCAGTTGGAGAGCGTCGACAGCCTCTCGACGGCCGCGGCGACCCGTTCGTCGGTCGCGGTGAGCGAGATCCGCACGTGCTGCGCTCCGCCGTCACCGTAGAACGACCCGGGGGTGACGAGGATGCCGAGGTCGGCGAGCGCGGCGACGGTCGCCCAGCAGTCCTCGCCGCGCGTCGCCCAGAGGTACAGGCCGGCCCGCGATTCGTCGATCCGGAAACCGGCGGCGACGAGTGCGGCGGCGAGCTGCTCCCGCCGTGCCCCGTAGAGCGACTTCTGCGCGACGACGTGGGCGTCGTCGCCGAGCGCGACGGTCATGGCGTGCTGCACGGGGGCCGGCGGGATGAGGCCGGCGTGCTTGCGCGCCTCCAGGATCTCGCCGACGAGGTCGCTGCACCCGGCGACGAACCCGGCGCGGTAGCCGGCGAGGTTGGAGCGCTTGGAGAGGGAGTGGACGGCGAGGGTGAGTCGACGCGATCCCTGCGTCACCTCGGGGTCGAGGATGGACGGGGTCGGCTCGTCGCCCTCCCAGTTGAGTTCCGTGTAGCACTCGTCGTTCGCGACGACGGCGCCGAGTTCGCGGGCGCGCACGACGGCGCGGCGCAGGAAGGAGTGTCCGTGCACGCGGCCGTCGGGGTTGCCGGGGCTGTTGAGCCAGACGAGCTTCGTCTCGGCGGGCCACTCGTCGGGCTCGTCGGAGCGCAGCACCGTCGCGCCGGCGATCCGCGCGCCCACCTCGTAGGTCGGGTACGCGATGGTCGGCTGCACGACGACGTCGCCCGGCCCGAGCCCGAGGAGGGTCGGGAGGGTCGCGATGAACTCCTTCGACCCGATCGTCGGGATGACGTTGGGGATGCCGACCTCGACGCCGCGTCGGGCGTACCAGTCGACGATCGCGGCGCGGAGTTCGGGCGACCCCGACGTCTGCGGGTAGCCGGGGGTGTCGACGGCGTCGGCGAGGGCCTCGCGGATGAGCGGCGGCACCGGGTCGACGGGTGAGCCGATGGCGAGGTCGACGACGCCGTCCGGGTGCGCTCCGGCAGTGCGGCGGAACGGGACGAGCGAATCCCAGGGGAAGTCGGGGAGGTCGAGGGGCACGGCGCGGGCGGGTCAGTGGCCCTGCGGGGGCAGCGCGGCGACGATCGGGTGGTCGCCGGGGATGACGCCGACCTTCGCGGCACCGCCCGGGGAGCCGACCTCGGCGAAGAACTCCACGTTGGCCGTGTAGTAGTCCTTCCACTGCTCCGGGAGGTCGTCNTCGTAGTAGATCGCCTCGACGGGGCAGACCGGCTCGCACGCACCGCAGTCGACGCANTCGTCGGGCTGGATGTAGAGCATCCGGTCGCCTTCGTAGATGCAGTCGACGGGGCACTCGTCGATGCAGGCGCGGTCCTTGACGTCCACGCACGGGAGGGCGATCACGTACGTCACGTTCTCATCCTACGAAGACTCGGGGCCGCCGGCTGGTTAGGACACCCTTACCGGCGACGTTCGGACGGCCATCCGACGACGACGATCGCGATGAGGGTCGGCGCGAGGATCCAGGTGTAGTCGATCGCGTCGCCGACGTAGACCGTCGACCCGTTGGCGTTCGGGATGCCGAGCACGGCGATCGCGCCGAGGAGGCCTGCCGCGGCGGCGAGCGGCGCGACGCGCTCCCCGAACGCGAGCCGCATCCCGACGAGGAACGCGGCGACGATCGCGAGCCCGCCGAGGAGGCCCCACGGGACGGGGATGCCGCCGACCTCGGCGACGTACTGCCGGTGCGTGAAGGTCAGCACGAGCCCGAGGGCGGCGCCCGTGGCCACGGCGAGGACGGCCGAGAACACCCGGGCCGCGACGAGCGACGCCGTCATCCTGCGCGCGCCACGGTGTAGTTCGCGGTCCAGCCGCCGTCGATCTTCGCGAGCAGCACGTTGACGACGTAGGCGCCGTTCGTGAACGTGAGCGTGCCGCCCTGCTCGCCGACGCCGCCGACGCCGTCCGGTGCGCCGAAGCCGGCGCCTTCCAACTGCGCGGAGATCGTCGCGGGCGCGTCGGGATCGGCGACGCGGAGCAGCACGTTCCAGACACGCTCCCCGTTCGCTCCCGTCGCGGCGGAGCCGTTGATGACCTCGCCGGACGCGAGCGGCACCTCGGCGGGGAAGTCGGCGGGCACGGTGTTGCCGCCGAGTTCGACGTCTGCGCCGGTCTGCTGCTCGATGATCCCCTCGATGACGGAGCAGCCCGCGAGGGCGGGCGCGACGCCGAGGAGGAGGGTCGCGGCGACGAGCGCGGACGCGAGCCGCGGCATCCGACGCGTCACTTCTTCTGCACCTGGTACTGCACCGCCCAGCGGCCGTCGTCCAGCTGCTGCGTGCCGACGACGACCACGAGGTACGCGTCGTTCTCCCATGCGAACACGCTGTCGTTCGAGTAGCCGGCGGCCTCGAGCCGCGCCGGCGCCGAGTCTGCGGTCGCCTTGTCGGGGGCGATGATCACCACGATCCACGCCTGGCCGTCGGACACCGACATGCCCGACTGCACCTCGCCCGGCACGAGCGGCACGTCGTCGGTCGGGAAGTCGGCGGGCAGCTCACCCGACTCGAAGTCGATGCCGTCGCCCGAGCCCTCGACCATGTCCTCGACGAGTTCGTCGTCGACGGGGTCGTCGGCGCCACCGCCGGGGCCGCCGGGCACGCCGGGCAGCGACGGGCCGCCGAAGCAGCCGGAGAGGGCGAGCACGAGCGGGACGGCTCCCAGCCCGATCACCCAGGGGCGGACGGATGTGCGCATGCTGTGCTCCTCGCCTCGATACCCGGGATCGTACCCCCGGTCGCTGTCACGACGAGCGGGGTCGCCCCGCGGGTCGACGCGCACCCGCCGTCGCGTCAGCCCTGCTTCTTGGCGCGCGACGCCGCCCGCGCACGCGCGGTGGCATCCAGCTCGACCTTGCGGATGCGGACCGCCTCCGGCGTGACCTCGACGCACTCGTCCTCGCGGGCGAACTCGAGGCACTCCTCGAGCGTCAGCTGGCGCGGGACGTCGAGCTTCTCGAACGTGTCCGCCGTCGAGGAGCGCATGTTGGTGAGCTGCTTCTCCTTGGTGACGTTGACGTCCATGTCCTCGGAGCGCGCGTTCTCGCCGATGACCATGCCCTCGTAGACCTCGTCGCCCGGCTGGATGAAGAACTTCATCCGCTCCTGGAGGGCGATCATCGCGAACGGCGTCGCGACGCCGGCCCGGTCGGCGACGATGGAGCCGTTGACGCGCGTCGTGATCTGACCCGCCCACGGCTCGTAGCCGTGAGAGATCGCGTTCGCGATGCCCGTGCCGCGGGTGATGGTGAGGAACTCCGTGCGGAACCCGATGAGGCCGCGCGACGGGACGATGAACTCCATGCGCACCCAGCCGGTGCCGTGGTTGCTCATGAGCTCCATGCGGCCCTTGCGCGCCGCGAGGAGCTGCGTGATCGCCCCGAGGTGCTCCTCGGGCGCGTCGATCGTGAGGTGCTCGTACGGCTCGTGCACCTTGCCGTCGATCGTGCGCTTCACGACCTGCGGCTTGCCGACGGTGAGTTCGAAGCCCTCGCGGCGCATGTTCTCGACGAGGATCGCGAGCGCGAGCTCGCCGCGGCCCTGAACCTCCCACGCGTCCGGCTGCCCGATGTCGACGACCTTGATCGACACGTTGCCGATGAGCTCGCGGTCGAGGCGGTCCTTCACCATGCGGGCGGTGAGCTTGTGACCCTTCACCTTGCCGACGAGGGGGCTCGTGTTGGTGCCGATCGTCATCGAGATCGCGGGCTCGTCGACGGTGATCGCGGGGAGCGGACGGATGTCGTCAGGGTCGGCGATGGTCTCGCCGATCGTGATCTCCTCGATGCCGGCGACGGCGACGATGTCGCCCGCCTTCGCCGACTCCGCCGGGTAGCGGTCGAGCGCCTTCGTCTTGAGCAGCTCGGTGATGCGCACGTTCGAGTGGGAGCCGTCGTGGCGCACCCACGCNACNGTCTGGCCCTTCTTGAGGGTGCCCGAGAANACGCGCAGGAGCGCNATGCGGCCGAGGAANGGGCTCGCGTCGAGGTTCGTGACCCACGCCTGGAGCGGGGCCTCGTCGTCGTACGCGGGTGCCGGCACGTGCTTGAGGATCGCGTCGAACAGCGGCTCGAGGTCGTCGTTGTCGGGGAGGGTGCCGTTCTCCGGCTTGTTCCACGACGCGGCGCCGTTGCGGCCCGACGCGTAGACGACCGGCACGTCGAGGAGTGCGTCGACGTCGAGGTCGGGCACGTCGTCGGAGAGGTCGCTCGCGAGGCCCAGGAGGAGGTCGTGGCTCTCCTCCACGACGGCGTCGATGCGGGCATCCGGGCGGTCGGTCTTGTTGACGAGCAGGATGACGGGGAGCTTCGACTCGAGCGCCTTGCGGAGCACGAAGCGCGTCTGCGGCAGCGGGCCCTCGGACGCGTCGACGAGCAGCACGACGCCGTCGACCATGCTGAGGCCGCGCTCCACCTCACCGCCGAAGTCGGCGTGACCGGGGGTGTCGATGACGTTGATCGTCACGGGGCCGTCGGTCGCGTGGACGCCGTTGTACTCGATCGCGGTGTTCTTCGCGAGGATCGTGATCCCCTTCTCGCGCTCGAGGTCGTTGGAGTCCATCGCGCGCTCCTCGACGTGCGCGTGCTCTCCGAACGAGCCGGTCTGGCGGAGCATGGCGTCGACGAGGGTCGTCTTGCCGTGGTCGACGTGCGCGACGATCGCGACGTTCCTCAGGTCGTGCCGACGTGCTTCGGCCATAGCTGTACCTCGAAATCTTCAGGGGGGAACCGATCGAGTCTACCCGCGGTGAACCTGTGAGGCTGTTTGCCCGATTGGGCCGCTACGCCGCAGGCGGTAGCGGCCCAATCGGGCAAACAGCGAAGAACCCCTACTCGGCAGACGCCGGGGCCCACTCCCAGGCGTTCCAGAAGACGCCGCGGGCGAGCGGGCTCCGGGTGACGTTCTGGATGCCGTCCCGCACCGCGGTGAGGGTCGGGTACGCGTAGAGGGGCGCGCCGTAGGACGCCTCCCAGAGCTTCGCGTCGAGCTCGGCGGACAGCCGGAGCCGGTCGGCGTCGTCGCCGGCGCGGGCGAGCTCGTCGACGAGGGCGTCGACCTCGGGGTCGCTGAAGCGGTTGAAATTGGCGAGGGCGGAGTCGCTGCGGAAGATCGCACCCGCGGCGCCGGGGCCGAGGCGGGTGGTGTCCCACGCGAACAGGGCGGCGTCGTAGGCGCCGGCGACGCCGAGGAGGCCGCGCCAGTCGGGGCTCGAGCAGTCGGTGACGGAGAAGCCCGCACGGGCCGCGCTCTCTCTCAGGGCCACGAACTCGGCGACGCGGCGCTCGCTCCCGGGGTCGTAGAGCACGCACACGACGGGGTTCGGCGTGCCCGCGTCGGCGAGCAGCCGCGTCGCCCGGGAGACGTCGGTCGACGTGTACGCCGCCGACCCGTTGTCGGCGACGGCGTCGTCATACCCGTCGGCGCCCGGCCGCAGCAGGAACGAGTCGAGCAGCACGGCATCCGGCTGCACGGGGACGACCTGCTCGTCGAGGATCTGCTGGCGCGGCACGACGTGGAGGAACGCGCGCCGCACCCGCTCGTCGGCGAACGTCGGGTTGCGGCCGTCGGCGAACATGAGGTCGAGGTGCTCGTAGCGCGCCTCCGAACCCGCGGCGACGCTCACCCCGTCGACGTCGACGAGTGCGGCGGCGAGCTCCTCCGTCGGCTCCGGGGAGGCGATGTCGATCTCGCCGGACGCGAGGAGCCGCGGGAGGTCGTCGGGGTCGGGCACGAACCGCACCCGGATCGTCTCGATCGTCGGCCGCCGCTCGCCCCGGTACTCGGGGTTCGCGCCGAGCGTGACGCCGGCGTCGTCGATCGCCGTGACGACGTAGGGTCCGGACGAGAGCAGGAGGGTTCCGTCCTCGGGGGTGCGGTCGCCGGCGACCTCGTCGAGGTTGTAGGCGTCGTTCCACGTGCGCGCGAGCGCGGCGAGCTCGGCGGTGTCGCCGTCGAGGATCGCGGCGACGAGGTCGTCCTTGGCGCTGCCGGCATCCTCGTAGTCGCGACCCGTGGCGAGCACCTGGAGCACGTGCGCCGGGATGCCGGGGGCGAGCACGGTGCGCCAGCTCGGCACGAACTCGTCGAAGTGCACGAAGAGCGTGCGGTCGTCGCCGACCTGGGGNGTCTGGGTGGCGAGNTCGAGNCCCGCNCCGATCGCGCCGTCGAANTACACGACGTCGTCGGGGAAGTCGTCGGTGTAGCGGCCCGTGTCGGGGTCGACGTAGGCGGTGTCGTCGAAGTCGGGGGTGTTGAGCGCACCGGAGTTCGCGGCCCAGGCGAGCAGCAGGTCGGCCGAATCGACCGGGGTGCCGTCCGACCAGCGCGCGTCGGCGGAGACCTCGTAGCGCACCGTGAGGGGGTCCTCGGCGATGACCTCGGCGGTGCCGAAGGAGCGGTCCTCGACGAGGCGGTAGGCGTCGTCGTAGGAGGCGAACGCGGAGCCGGTGAGCCAGGCGACGTCGGCGTTCGTCGCGCTCGAGCGCCCGTACGACGTCGCGGGGTTGAGCGACGTGAACGGCTCGGCGACGGCGACGGCGACCTCGCTGCCCTCGACGACGGTCGACGTCGTGCAGGCGGCGAGCGCCGCGACGACCGTCGCGACGGATGCCGCCGCGACGGCGCGACGGATGCTGCTCGTGGCTCGACGGGTCACCGCGCCAGCCTAGGCAATGTCGGCGGGGAGGTTCCCGGCGAGCGCGGTCAGACGGCCGTCGTGCATCTCGAGCACACGGTCGGCGAACGCGGCGACGCGCGGGTCGTGCGTCGTGACGACGGCGGCGAGCCCGGTCTCGTCGACGAGCGACCGCAGGAGGCGCATCACGGAGGCGGCGGTCTCGCTGTCGAGCTGCCCGGTCGGCTCGTCGGCGAGGAGCAGTCGCGGGCGGGAGGCGAGGGCGCGGGCGATCGCGACACGCTGCTGCTGACCGCCGGAGAGCTCCGCGGGACGCTGCGCGGCGTGGTCGGCGAGTCCGACGAGCCCGAGCAGCTCGCGCACGCGCGCGTCGCGCTCGGCGACGGGCGTGCGGGCGATGCGCAGCGGGACCTCGACGTTCTCGGCGGCCGAGAGCACGGGGATGAGGTCGAACGACTGCACGACGGTGCCGAGCTCGCGGCGCCGCAGCTCGGCGAGGTTCTCGGGCGGGAGGGTCGCGAGGTCCTCGCCGGCGAGCAGCACGGTGCCGGCGTCGGGCGTCTGGAGTCCGCCGAGCAGTTCGAGGAGCGTCGTCTTGCCCGCGCCGGAGCGGCCGCGCACGACGACGAGTTCGCCCGTCGTCACGGAGAGGTCGGCCGCGGCGACGGCGTGCACCTCCGCTCCTCCGACGCCGAACGTGCGGGTGAGCCCCGTCGCCTCGAGCACGAGCTCGCCGCTCGTGTGTCGCCCGGTCACGCGCCCTCCTCCGTCCGGCTGCCGGCATCCGGGGCCAGCACATCCTTCCCCCGGCGGTCGGGATGCACCTCGATGCGGTCGCTCTCGAGGGCGAGCCGCACGCGGTCGCGCATCTCGAGGGCGGCGAGGTAGTCCTGCGGCAGCTGGAGCCGCCCGGCGCGGTCGAGCACGGCGAACTCCTCGGCGATGTGCCGCTCCTCGCCGAGGTCGTCGACCTCGGTGCGGCGGAGGGTCTCCGTGGCGGTGCGTCCGTCGCGGATCTGCACGGTGCGGCGCACGTGCTCCGACACCGTGGGGTCGTGGGTGACGATGAGCGCCGTCACGCCGAGCCGCTCGTTGAGGTCGCGAATCGATTCGAGCACTTCCGCCGACGACGTCTCGTCGAGCTCACCCGTCGGCTCGTCGGCGAGGAGCACCTTTGGGTCGTTGGCGATCGCGACGGCGATCGCGACGCGCTGCCGTTCGCCGCCCGACATCTCGACGGGGACGCGGTCGCGCACGTGCCCGACGCCGAGCGGATCGAGCAGTTCGTCGACGCGCGCGTCGGTCGTGCGAGAGCCGGCGACGCTGCGGGCGAACTGGATGTTCTCCGCCGCCGTGAGATAGGGCAGGAGGTTGCGTTCGGTCTGCTGCCACACGAAGCCGACGCTGTGGCGGCGGAACTCGACGCGGTCGCGTTCGCTCATCGCGAGGAGGTCGTGCCCGGCGACGCGCGCCGACCCGGCGGTCGGGATGTCGAGCCCCGACAGGATCGTGAGGAGCGTCGACTTGCCGGAGCCGGAGGCCCCGACGAGGGCGACGATCTCCCCCGGGTCGACCCGCAGGTCGAGACCCTGGAGCGCCTGCACTTCGACGCCCTTCGTCACGAAGATGCGCACGAGGTCGCGGCAGAGGATGTGCGCTTCGGCGGTCACGAGGACTCCTTCCGGGAGGGCAGCAGCACGGGGAGGATGCTGAGGGCGCCGGCGAGCAGCGCGCCGACGACGAGGGCCGCGAGGGCGAGCGGGTCGGCGCTCAGCGCGGGGGCGGCGATGTCGCCGACGATCGGCGCGAGGTCGACGGCGCCGACGACGAGCAGCGGGATGACGGCTCCGAGGGCGCCACCGACGACGAGCGACGACAGGGTGAGCGGCACGACCTCGGTCGCGAAGGTCGCGGCGATCTCGCGGCGGCCGGCGCCGAGGCGATGGAGGGTGCGCGCGAGGGTCGCGCGACTCGGCCCGGCGAGTCGGGCGCTCATGAGGATCGCGACGACCGCGAGGAGGGCGGCGAGGGCGATCGCGAGGGCGAACCCGGCGCGCAGGGTGCCGGGGATCGGCGTGGCGCGCTGCTGCGCGATCCGCTCCTCGAGCGTGGTGACGCGCGACCGGTCGAGCACTCCGGCGACGGCGTCGGCGACGGCGCGGGAGTCGGCGCCGGGCTCGAGGCCGAGCACGACGACGCGCGGGGCGAAGGCGCCCTCGCCGAGGCTCTCCGACGCGGAGCGGTCGACGAGCACCCAGTTGCCGCCGCCGATGCCCGCGGCTCCCCCGGCGGAGCCGGTGTAGACGGCGGCATCGCCCTCGATGGTGTTCTGCTCCCCCGCGAGTCGGGCCGCGAGCGCGGGCGACGCGAGGAAGGGGATCGGGTCGCCCGGACCGAGGGTCGCCGGCAGGCGGTCCTGGATGGCGGCGAGCTCGGCGCCGTCGACGAGGTAGGTGGGCACCTGGAGTCGCTCGCGCCCGTCGGAGAACGTCATCGAGCCGATCGCCTCGATGCCGGCGACGTGGGCGACGCCGGGGAGGTCGGCGAGACGCTCGAGCTGCTCCTCCGTCGCGGCGGCGCCCTCGGCCCGCACGTCGCCGCCGAGGGCTCCCTCGGAGGCCTCGACGGTGCCGCGGTCGAGGGTCGTGAGCAGCACGATCGACGCCGCCGTGACGGCCACCGCGACGACGAGCGCGAGGTTGACGATCGACCCGCCGGGGTCGCGCACGGCGCGGGCGAGCCCGAGGAAGGCGGGAAGCCGCGGCGACTTCGCGGCGGCGGCGAGGGCGGCGCCCGTCGGCGCGGGCAGGAGCCGCTCCCCGAGGAGGGCCCCCGCGGTCGCGAGGAGCAGCGGCGCGAGCACGGCGAGCACGTCGACGCCCGACTTCGTCGTGCCTCCCCCCGTGGCGAGGAGCACCGTGGCGAGCACCGCGAGGCCCGTGACGGCGAGGTCGAGCGCGAGGCGCAGGCGGCTCCGCGTCGACGCTCCGAGGTCCTGGCGGTCGCCGCGGCGCAGCGGGAAGGAGGCGCGGGCGGCGAAGACCGCGGCGGGCGCGAGCCCCACGATCACCGCGACGACGACACCGACGACGGTCACGGGCCCGGGCACGAGGAGGTGGGCCGTGAGGAATCCGAGGGCCGCGGCGGGGAGCCCGACGAGCGCCCCCTCGGCGGCGAGGGCGCGACGGAGGGCGCCGGGGGACGCGCCTCGGGCGGCGGCGAGTTGGAGGGTGGGGCGGCGGGCGAGCACGACGCCCTGGGCGGCGAGGCCGAGGACGGCGCCGGCGACGCCGATCGGGCCGCTGCCGAGGAGCACGAGGAGCGCCGTCGTCGAGTCGCTGCGGGCGAGCACCCGCTCGATCGCGTCGAGGGTGCCCGATGAGAACCGCAGCGACGCGCCGTCGAACGCGGGGAGGCCTTCGCGCGCCTGCGTGAACCGGCGCAGCTCCGCGACGGTCGTCTGCGCGCCCGCGAGGGTGATCCCGGCGGAGTCGAACGGGTACCAGACGTCGAGCCGCGACGCGAAGGTCTGGAGCTCCGGCATCCCGGTGAGGGCCGCGGGCGCGAGGTACGCCATCCCCGTCGCCCGCGCGGGGGCGTTGCCGTCGTCGAACACCTCGGGCAGGAGCGCCGATTCGACGTGCGTCCACACGACGGCCTCGGGATCGCGCGCCTCGAAGGTGCCGGACAGCCGCAGCAGGAGCCCGGCGTCACGCGACTGGCGCTCCTCCCCGACGAGCCAGTCGAGCCGCTCGGCGGCGGCGACGGACATCATGATGTCGAGTTCGACGAGCGCGAGCCCGGAGACCTCGTCGACGATGAACGACCCGTCGGGCACGCCGGGCGCCTCCCCCTCGACGACGTCGACGCGGTCGAGGATGCGCGGGTCGAACGCGAAGCGCACGCTCGCGATCGCGGTGCCGGTGCGCTGCACGGGACGCGGCGACGAGTACTGGCCGCTGCGGATGGTGTAGTCGCTCGGTCCGAGCCGGTCGCGCAGCGCCGGATCGGCGTTCGTCGCGAGTCCGGAGAGCTGCTCCTCGAGCGCGCCGTAGACCTCGGCCGCGGCGGGGTCGAGCCCGGGCGCCTCCCCCGGTCCCGGAACGAAGTGACCGGAGACGTTCGCCGAGAGGTCGCGACCCGACGGGGGCACGTCCGCAACCGCCTGGGTGAGCTCGGCGCTGGCGGCGGACACGGCGGCGCGCGGTGCGACGACGAGCAGGGTCGTGACGAGCAGCACGAGCACGCCCACGACGGCCGACCAGCCGGGGGCGGCGCGGTAGAGGCGGGCGAGCAGGCGCACCCGCCCCAGCCCGCTCACGACGTGCTCCCGCGGGAGGCGTCGCGCGCGACGCGGCCGCCGTGCACGGCGAGCAGGATGCCGAGGCCGACGACGAGCACGGCGACGAGGATGCCCGCGGCGACGAGGTCGGCGCCGAGCGGCACGTCGCCGAGCACGCTCGATCCCGGTGCCGCGGCGCGCGCGAAGCTCGGCACGGCCACGACCCCGAGGCCGACGCCCGCCGCCGCGCCGCCGACGAGCGCCAGGGCGATCGTGAGCCCCAGTTCGACCCGCTGCCCCGCCGCCTGCCGCGACGGGAGCTCGCCGAGCACCGCGAGGATGCGGGTCTCGCGTCGTCGTTCGGCGACGAGGGACGCACTCACCCCGGCGGTCCCGACGAGCGCGACCGCCGCGGCGCCCGCCGCCGCGAGCCAGAGGAGCGACCGTGCGATCCCGAGCATCCGATCGGTCGTCCCAGGTTCCGTGCCGGTCGCGACGGCGCCCGCCGGGAGGGCTGCGCGCACCGCGTCCGGGTCGTCCGTGCGCACGAGGAGCGACGTCGCCGGCGCGAGCGACTCCTCCGTGCGCAACTGCTGGTCGGTGAACGCGGGGAGGTCGACGAGAAGCGCGTCGGCGTCCCCCGCCGTCGGGAGCGCGGGCGTGACGGCGGCGACCTCCGCGAGCACGACGCGGCCCGTGCCGGCGAACCGCACGGAGACGGGGTCGCCCACGTCGAGGCCGTTGCGCGTCGCGAACGCCGTCGTGAGCACCGCGGGCACGTCGACGAAGGGGTCGCTCGGAGGCATGAGCCGCACGTGCACGTCGTCCCGCGCCCGCCGGGTCACGTCGAACCCGAGGGCGTCGTCGCCGAGTGCGAGGTCGCGGTCGAACAGGTCGGGGTAGGCGTCCCACTGCGGCTGCCAGTCCGTCGGCAGGGCGAGGACCGCCGAGCCCGACGCCGTCGTCGCCGTCACGGTCGGGATGCGGACGCTCACGACGGTCCCGCCGCGCGAGACGTCCGCGTCGATCGCGAGGAGCGCCGCGACGGGTCCCTCGACCGGCCGGTCGAGGGGTACCGCGCGCACACGTCCCGCCGGGTCGGCGACCCAGGCGGTGAGGGCGACGCCGTCGGTCGCGACGACCGCGAACTCCAGCCGCGTCGTGCCGGGTGGCAGCAGGAGCCCGGTCGCGGGCGCCTCGATCGCCGCCGCGAGCGCGCCGGGGTCGACGAGTCCCGGGACGGGACGGAGGATCTCCGCGAGCCGCGACGACGCGGCGGCGAGGATGACGGGCTCGTCGGAGCCGAGCTGTCCGGGGGAGGCGAGAAGGGCGGTGAGGGCGTCCGCGGGGAGCGTGGCGGCATCCTGACCCGTCGGGAAGCCGGTCACGAGCAGGTCGCCGCCCGCGCGCAGCTCCCGCACGTCGCGCGCGACGCGCTCCCCCGTCGCGGCGAACGTCGCCGCGAACACCGTCGACGCCCCCGCGATCGCGACGAGCAGCACGACCGTCGCGAGCACCGGCAGACGACGGGCGAGGCGGCGTACCGCAAGCGCGGGACCGAGTCCGCGCCAGCGTGCCGCGGCGACGTCGACGAGCCGGGCGGCGCCACCGACGGCCGCGAGCACGAGCACGCTTCCCGCGAGCACCCCGAGCGCCGGCGCGGCGATGCCGAGCGGATCGGCGGCGGAACCCGTCGAGACGAGCCGCCACAGCGCGAGGGCGGTGCCGGCGAAGAGCAGGACGAGGCCGATGACCCCCGCCGCGCGGCCCCGGCCCGAGGCGGCGGCGGCCTCGTCGGACCGGTCGCGGGGGATGGCGCCGAGCACGACGGGCACCGCGACCGCCGCGAGGGCCACGGGGACGAGCACGGTCACGGCGACCGCGAGAAGCGGCGGGGTGCCCGCGACGAGCGAGGCGACCGCACCCCCGCCGACGGCGCCGAGGAGGCCTGCCACGACGACCTCACGCAGCTCCCCCGCGAGGATGCGACGGCGCGACGCCCCGCGGGAGCGCGTCACCGCGAGCTCCGTGATCCGCGACAGCGCGAGGACCCGCACGACGTCGCGCGCGGCGACGACGCCCCCGACCGCGACGAGCAGGAACGGGACGACGGCGAGCAGCCGGGAGCGCCAGGCGAGCTCGTCGAGCTCCGCCGCCCACGCGCCGAGGCCGCCGGAGACCGACGTGCGCGAGGCGACGCCGTCGTCGACGAGCGCGTCGGGCAGCCGCTCGGCGCCCGCGACGAGCCCCGCGAGGTCCCCCGTGCCGACGCGGGCCGGGTCCGGCCGCACGACGACGCCGCCGTCGACGTCCTCGACGAGCAGCGGGATGCCGCCGAACGCCGTGCGGGCGCTCGGTCCGACCTCCTCCGCCGTCGCGCTCGTGACGAGCATCCGCGCGCCGCCGTCGTCGGCCGCGTCGCGCACGGCCGCGTCGAGTCCCGACTCGAGCGACCCCGCCATCCCGGCACCGACGCCCGCGAGGACGGCGGCCGTCAGCGCGATTGCGGCGAGCTGACCCGCGCGCGATCGCACCCGGGCGGCGGCGATGCTCACGCGGTCAGCATAGGGGTGAGGAACCGTCAGGACACGCGTCGTGCTTCGCGGCGNCGNCGCTGCTCCTCGGGGTCNGGCACGGGCACNGCNGNGATGAGCCGCTGCGTGTANGGGTCGCGCGGGTTNCGGAGGATCTCCTCCTTCGTNCCCTGCTCNACGATNCGGCCGCGGTGCATGACCGCGATNCGNTGGGCGAGCAGGTCGACGACCGCGAGATCGTGGCTCACGAAGAGNCACGCGAACTGCAGCTGCTCCTGGATGCTCTGCAGCAGCTCCAGGAAGCGCGCCTGCACCGAGACGTCGAGCGCGCTCGTCGGCTCGTCGGCCACGAGCAGCTCCGGAGCGAGCGCGAGGGCCCGCGCGATGCCGACGCGCTGCCGCTGGCCGCCCGAGAGCTCGTGCGGGTAGCGGTTGCGGTAGGCGCGCGGCAGCTCCACCTGATCGAGCAGGGTCTCCACGCGGCGGTCGAGCTCCTCGCCCTTCGCCTCCCCCGCGAGCAGCAGCGGCTCGCCGATCGACTGCCCGATGGGCATGCGGGGGTTGAGCGACGAACCCGGGTCCTGGAACACGATGCCCGTGCGGCGGCGGATGGGACGCAGGTCCTTCATCGACGCGTTCGAGATGTCGCTTCCGACGACGGTGAGCTTCCCCTCGGCGACCGGGAGGAGGCCGACGGCGGCGCGGCCGAGTGTGGTCTTGCCCGATCCCGACTCGCCGACGAGGCCGACGATCTCGCCCGGGTACACCTCGAGGTCGATGTTCTCGACCGCGCGGAACGCCGGGATGCGGCCGCGCTTCGGGTACTCGATCGCGACGTTCTCGAACTTCAGGATCGGCTCGACAGGGCCCTTCGCGGCCTCGAGCGTCTCGTTGACGTTCGCCGCGCCCGTGCCGAGGTGCGGCACCGACGCGAGGAGCGACTGCGTGTACTCGTGCTGCGGGCGGTTGAAGATCTGGTCGGCCGAGCCCATCTCGACGGCGACGCCGTCCTTCATGACGAGGATGTGATCCGCCAGGTCGGCGACGACGCCCATGTCGTGCGTGATGAGGATGATCGCCGAATCGAGGCGCCGGTGCAGGTCGCGCAGGAGGTCGAGGATCTCGGCCTGCACCGTCACGTCGAGCGCCGTCGTCGGCTCGTCCGCGATGAGGAGCACCGGGTCGCACGAGATCGACTGCGCGATCATCGCGCGCTGGCGCTGACCGCCCGAGAGCTGGTGCGGGTACTTGTGGAACGACGCCTCCGGGTTCGGGATGTCGACCATCTTGAGCAGTTCGACGGCGCGCGCCCGCGCAGTCGCGAGCGGCAGGTCGAAGTGCGTGCGCAGCGCCTCCGTGATCTGGAAGCCGACCGTGTAGACGGGGTTGAGGGCCGTCATCGGCTCCTGGAAGATCACCGCGATCTGGTTGCCGCGCACCTGGCGCAGCTGGTCCTCGGGGATGCCCTGGAGCTCCTGCCCGAGCAGCTTGATCGAGCCGGTGACGCGGGCGTTCGGCGGCAGCAGGCCGAGCAGCGCCATCGACGACGAGCTCTTGCCGGAGCCCGACTCGCCGACGATCGCGAGCACCTCGCCGCGCTTCACGACGTAGTTGAGGTCCTTCGCNGCGGGGTAGAACTCGCCGTCGACCCAGAAGTCGACGCCGAGGTCGGTCACCTCGAGGACGTTCTCGGCGTCACGGCCGGCGGCCGGCGTCTCGGCGTTCATCGGTGCTCCTCGGTGGTGCTCGTCAGGTCTGGGAGGATCGTGGTGTGCGTTTCCGCGAATCGACCTTCCGGCCGCTCTTCGGCCGCATCCTGGCCGTGGTGGTCGCGGTGCTCGGCGTCGTCGCGATCGGCACGACGTTCGTCGAGGGCGACCCGCTGTCGACGCTGCGCGTCGTCGGCCCCGTGGGCCTCGTGGTGCTGCTGACCTTCGCCGCCTTCTGGTTCCCGCACGTCACCGTGCGCGAGGAGGGCATCGAGGTCGCGAACGTCTTCAGCACGTCCCACGTGCCGTGGGCGGCGATCCGCCGCATCGACACGAAGTGGGCGCTCGCACTCGAGACCGACCGCGGCACGGTGAGCGCGTGGGCGAGTCCCGCACCCGGCCGCTACGCGACCCTCGGGATGACCCGCGGCGACGTGCGCAGCGCCGCGTCGTCCGCCCGTGCGGCGGAGGGCAGCATCCGTCCCGGCGACTCCCCGACGACGGAGAGCGGCGCCGTGGCGCACGTCATCCGCACCCACTGGGAGCAGCTGCGCGACGACGACCTGCTCGACCCGCCGAACGCCGGCACGGGCCCGCGTCGCGAGTGGCACGTCGTGACGCTCGTGGCCACCGCCGTGCTGTTCGTGGCGACGGTGCTGAGCGTCACGCTCTAGCGCCGACATCACGCCTTCGCCTCCCGGCGCGCCGCGGCCTTGCGCAGGGCGCGCTCCGTCGGCACGCGCTTCTGGCGCGGGTCGAACGCGTCGCGCAGGCCGTCGCCGATGAAGTTGATGCACAGGGCGATCGCGATGATGAACAGGCCCGGCCACCAGAACAGCCACGGCCGCGTCGAGAACGCCGCCTGGTTGTCGGAGATGATCTTGCCGAGCGACGTGTCGGGCGACTGCACGCCGTAGCCGAGGAACGACAGCGCCGCCTCGAGCAGGATCGCCGCCGCCATGAGCAGCGTCGAGTTGACGATGATGACGCCGACCGCGTTCGGCAGGATGTGCCGGAACATGATGCGGCCGTCGCTCGCGCCGGCCACACGGGCCGCGTCGACGAACTCGCGCTCGCGCAGGCTCAGGAACTCGGCGCGCACGAGTCGCGCGAGACCGGTCCACGTGAACAGGCCGATGACGAGCGCCAGCACGACNGCGCCGAGCGNTGCCGANCGTGCGGCCGAGCACNGCGCCGACGACGATGAGCGGGATCGTGATGATGATGTCGGTGAAGCGCATGATCACCGGGTCGACCCACTTGCGGTAGTAGCCGCTGAGGGCGCCGAGGGTCGTGCCGATCGTCGTCGCGACGAGGCCGACGATGACGAGGATCATGAGCGACTGCTGCGTGCCGCGCATCGTGAGCGCGAAGATGTCGCGACCCACCTCGTCCTGCCCGAACGGGTGCTCGCCGATGCGGAAGCCGTCGCCGCCGAGCCACTCGGGGATGAGCGAGAGCGTCGGCCGCCCGCGGTCGATGACCTCGGGGATCTGCGTCCACGTCCACATCCACCAGCCGGGGACGCGGATGTCGCCGATCGCGAGCCCGACGGACGTGAACGCGAGCAGCACGATGAAGGTCAGCACGACGAGCGAGATCATCGCGCCCTTGTGCCGGAAGAACCGGCGCCGCACGATCTGACCCTGGGACAGGCCCTGGATCTCCTTGAGCTCGATCGAGTTCTCGGCCTCGACGGGGTTCGCGAGGTTCTCCGCCTCACCGGGCGGCGGAATCGTGGGGTTGGTCATGTCAGCTCACCCGGATCCGGGGGTCGAGCGCCGCGTACACGAGGTCCGCGAGCAGGTTGAACAGGATCGCGAGGAACCCGACGACGAGGAAGAACGCCATCACCGGGTTCGGATCGACTCGGTCGACACCGCCTTGGAACAGCTGCCCCATGCCGACGAACGCGAAGACGCGCTCGGTGATGACGGCGCCGCCGACGATGCCGCCGATGTCGAACGCGACGATCGTCGCGAGCGGGATGAGCGCGTTGCGGAACGCGTGGCGCACGATGACGGTGCGCTCCGTGAGGCCCTTCGCCCGCGCGGTGCGGATGTAGTCCTGGTTCATCACCTCGAGCAGGCTCGCGCGCGAGTAGCGCGTGTAGGTCGCGAACGAGACGAGGATGAGCGCGATCGTCGGCAGCAGCAGGTGCGTGAACGTGTCGACGCCGTGCACCCAGAGCGATCCCTCGAGTCCGGGGGTCTGCGAGCCGATCGTCGCGATCGGACGGCCGCGGATGCGACCCGACTCGGAGTAGGCCTGCCAGACCTTCATGAAGCGGTCGATCGCGATGACGAGCGCGACGAGGAACGCCGTGATAGCGCCCACGCGGATGACGGGCCGCTTGTCGTCGCCGCCGAAGAACCAGCCGATCGCGCCGCCGACGACGACCGCGAGGAGTGCGAGGCCGGCGAGCATCCACCATTCGGTGATGAACGGCGAGATCCACTCCCGGAACGGGAACCAGATCGCGACGCCGATCGCCGCGGTCACGATCGAGGTCTTCACCGCGCCGCGGTTGCGCAGGCCCGTGAGCACGGCCGGCACGCAGTACGCGGCGGCGGCGGCGGTCAGCACGATGCCGACGATGCCGATCGTCGGCTGGAGGAACCAACCCGACAGGTTGAAGTAGATGCCGAGCGCGAGCGTCGACGCGAGCGCGATCGCGAACGTGATGAGCTTCCGCCGCAGTTTGCCCGGGATGATCGACGCCCACAGCAGGCCGGAGACGAGCGCTGCGAGCCCGATCAACCAGATCGGCAATTGGGCTCCCTGTTGCAGGAAGTTGTTGAGGCCGATGGCGATGTACTGCTTGAGCAGCACCGCGACCCAGAAGATCGGGAGCGAGAAGAACAGGAACGAGACGAACGTGACGCTGTAGTCGTACCCGGAGTACTGACGCAGCGCCGTCGTGATCCCGACGACGATGCCGAGGATGATCGCGACGATCGTCGAGATGGTGACGAGCTGGAGCGTGGCGCCGAGCGCCTGCCCGAGCATCGCGTTCACGTCGCGAGCGTCGATGCTCACGCCCAGGTCGAAGAAGTGGCGCGCGCCGAAGGGCTCGAAGGGGAGGCCGAAGATGCGGCCCATCCACAGGAAGTAGCGCAGCGGCGGCGGGACGTCGAGGTCGAGGAGCCGGATGCGCGAGGCGATGAGCTGCTCCTTGTTGGGAGCGTTGCTCTCGACGAGCTCCTGCAGCGGGTCGCCCGAGTAGGCGACCAGCAGGTACATGAGGTAGGTGGCGGCGAGGAAGACGAGGACCGATGCGATCAGTCGCCGCACGACGAATGAGGCCATGGAGGCGGATTCCGATCTGGTGGGGATCGATCAGGCACCGGGCGCTGAGGCGCGAACGCCCCAGCGCCCGGTGTGATCAGGAGAGGTTACTCCGTGGTCGAAGGATCAACCCTCGACGACGTTGCTCTCCGTCGGCTCCCACTCCCAGACGTTCCAGAAGATCGTCGGCGCGAGCGTCGAGGGCGAGATGTTCGCCACCCGGTCGCTGAACGCCGCCGTCGACGGGAACTGGAAGATCGTCACGCCGTAGAAGTCGCCCCAGAGGAGCTTGTCCAGCTCGATCTGGATCTCGATCTGACGGTCGTGGTCGAACGTCACGTCGAGCTCGGCGAGCAGCTCGTCAACCTCGGGGTTGCTGTAGAAGTTGAGGTTGTTGATGCCGCCGGTGACGTAGTTCGCCGTGGCGTTGGTGACGCCGAGGCTGGTCGACTGCCACCCGAAGAGCGACGCGTCGTACGCACCCGGGGTGCCGAGGAGGCCACCCCACGCGGGGCTGGAGCAGTCGGTCACGTTGAACCCGGCCTCCGCCGCCGTCGCCTGGATGAGCGCGAACTCGTTCACGCGGCGCGGGTTGGTGGACGAGAACAGCATGCAGACCTCGGGGTTGGTGACCCCGGCCTCGGCGAGGAGCGCCTTGGCGCCCTCGATGTCGACCTCCATGAAGTCGAGCGAGCCGTTCTGCTGGACCGACTCGTCGTAGCCCTCGGCGCCCGGCAGGAAGAGCTGCGAGTTGCGCACCTCGGCGTCCGGCTGGAGCGGCTTGATGAGGGTGTCGACGATCTGCTGACGCGGGATGACCTTCATGAAGGCCTCGCGGATCAGCGGGTTGTTGAAGTGACCGCTCTTCGACTGGTCGAACTGGAGGTCGATGTGCTCGTACGTGCCCTCGTAGCCGCCGAGGACGGTGATGCCGTCGATCGCGGCGAGCGCGTCGGCGACGTCGGCCGTGGCCTGGGGCTGGATGACGTCGACCTCACCGTTCTCGAGCGCCTGGACGGCGGCGAGCGGGTCGGTGATGAAGCGGACCGTGATGGTCTCGACCTGCGGNGTGTGGTCGCCCACGTACTCCGGGTTCGCCGTCAGCTCGATGTACTGGTCGGCGACGAAGTCGGTGATCACGTACGGACCGGTGGCGAGCACGAGCTCGGGGTCCGACGGCATCTCCGAGAAGTTGAAGCCGGTGTTCCAGAACGCCGAGATCGGGGCGAGCGCCGCGGTGTCGTTGTTCTGGATGGCCTCGATGAGCGCCTTCTTCGCCTCGGCGTTGTCCTCGATGCCGAGGGCGTTCTTCGCGACGACGTGAGCCGGGAGGCCCTGCGGGAACGCGAGCTCCCAGTCGACGAACTGCTCGTCGTAGACGAGCGTGATCGTACGGCCGTCGTCGCCGATCTCGGGGACGGAGCCGACCTTCTCGAGGCCGGCGCCGATCGCACCGTCGAAGAACACGACGTCGGTCGGGAAGTCCTCGGTGAACTCACCCGTGTCGGGGTCGACGAAGTCGCCCGGGTCGAAGTCGGGGGTGTTCAGGATGCCGGAGTTGGCAGCCCACACGAGCAGGAGGTCGGCGGCGTCGACGGCGGTGCCGTCGCTCCACTTGACGCCCTCGTTGACCGTGTAGGTCACGGTCAGCGGGTCTTCGTTGACGAGCTCGTATGTACCGAACGAGGTGTCCTGAACGAGCTCAGGCACGTNGTTGTAGTAGTTGAACCACGAGTTGGTCGAGTAGATGATGTTGTTGTTCGCCGTGGCGTTCCCGTACGACGTGTTGCCGTTGTACGAGTAGAACGGCTGGTTCCACGCGACCGTGACGGTGCTGTCNTCNACGACCTCGGACTGCGGAGTGCTGCAGCCGGCGAGGACGAGGGCACCGGCCGCGACCGCGGCCGCAGCGGCCCCGAATCTGCGAATACGCAATGTTCCTCCTGTGCAATGAGAAGCGCGGCACGACGGCGGACCCCGACGTGCCACGCCGGATAGCTAACGACCCTAAGGAGGGGACAACCGGGGGGCAAACTCTGTAAGAGGAATCGTTACATCGCGGAAACGACTTCTGAGGAATCTTGCGTGAACGCCCGGATCCTGCAGGAATCCCGCGCTTCACACAACATTCCCGCACTCCGGCCCGGCTCGGCCCCGGATCCGGCGCGAACAAGGGGCGTACGATCGGCCTCGTGACCCCCCGGAACGCCCTTCTCGTGTTCGACGGCGATTGTGGGTTCTGTACAACCTGGGTGCGTCGACTCGAGCGGCGCCTGGAGGTCTTCCCCGAGTCGCAGCCCTGGCAGTGGCTCGACCTCGATGAGCTCGGCCTCACCCGCCACGACGTCGAGCACTACGCCTGGCTGCTTGCCGGCGGACACCGCCTCCGCGGGCATGAGACGTTCGCCGGGCTGCTGCGGATGCAGCCCCGGCCGGCCCTGGCGGTTCCTGGGCCACCTCCTCGTCACTCCCCCGTTCTCCTGGGTCGCCGCGGTCGGCTACGCGCTCGTCGCCCGCTACCGCCACCTGCTCCCCGGCGGCACTCCCGCCTGCGCGCTGGAGCGCGGGTGAGCGCGCCGGCATCCGCCGTCCCCTCGCGGGGGCGGCTCGTCGCCGAGATGGCGATCGTGCTCGCCGTGTCGCTCGGGATGTCGGCGCTCTACTCGATCGTCACGCTCATCAACCGCGCGACCCTCGAGCGCCCGATCGCGGAGCAGACGGCGACGATCGTGACGTCGCGCGACTCTCGGCCGGTCTTCGACCTCCTCTACCAGCTGCTCGGCATCGCGTCGGACCTCGCGCCCGTCGCCCTCGTCTGCTTCCTGCTGTGGAGCGACACGAAGCCGCGCCTCGGGCGCCTCGGCATCGACGCGAAGCATCCCGTGCGCGACACCCTCGTCGGACTCGGCCTCGCGCTGCCCATCGGCGTCGCCGGCCTCGGCGTCTTCCTCGCCGGCCGTGCGGCCGGTTGGAACGTCGCCATCTCGGCGACCAACCTCGCCGAGCACTGGTGGACCGTCCCCGTGCTCCTCCTCGTCGCGGCGCGCGCCGCCATCCAGGAGGAGGTCATCATGATCGGCTACCTGTTCGCGCGCCTCGGCGACGTCGGCGTCGGGCGCTGGGGCACGATCCTGATCTCGGCAACCATCCGCGGGACCTATCACCTGTACCAGGGCTTCGGGCCGTTCTTCGCGAACTTCGCGATGGGCGTCGTGTTCGGCTGGCTCTACACCCGCGGATCGGAGCGGCGCGTCATCCCGTTCGTCGTCACCCATTTCGCGATCGACGCGGTCGTGTTCGTCGGCGCTCCCGCCGCCGCGAACGCCTGGCCGGAACTCTTCGGCCCCACCCCGCCCGCGGGCTGAGTCAGGCCGCCGGTTCGGCGAGCGACTCGTGGATGCGGCGGAGGTCCTCGAGGAGCGACCCGACGAGGATCCAGTGGCCCGACGACGGCGCGGCGATCGCGAGCGGCGCCGTGAGGGCGGGCAGGCTCGCGGTCGGCGGATCGGCGGGGTCCGGATGCGCGCGACGCGTCGTGCGGCGCACGTCGTGGGCGGCACGGCGCAGCTGCTCGGCGATCGCGCGCACCGCGGGCTCGGTGTGGAGCCCGTCGTCGTACCGGTCGTAGACGGCGCGCGTCATCCCGATGACCTGCGTCACGATCGGCCCGAACAGCTTCAGGGTGTCGGCGAGGCGTTCGAGCTCCTCGCGACGGCGTCGGCCGCGCGGGTTGAGGGTGAGCGACTCCGTCCCGGTCGTGAGCGCCGAGTCGGCTGCCGCCAGCATCGGCCGCAGGAGCCGGGCCTCGATCATGAGCGCCTCGAGTTGCGCGCGCGACTGCGACGACTCGAGGGCGACGGCGAGGCGCTCGAGCGACGCCGAGAGCTCGCCGCCGAGCTTGTCGACGGCGTCGTGCACCGGGCGCAGCACGACGGGCGGGACGAGGGCGACGTTGACGACGAACCCGAGGATCGCGCCGACGATCGTCTCCAGGATGCGGTCGAGCGCGTAGTTGGGCGTCGCCGCGCCGAGGCCGAGCACGAGGAGCGCGCTGATCGCGACCTGGTTCGACGTGCCCGTCGTCATCCTGAGCAGCCACGCGATCGCGATCGCGGCGGCGATGGCGGCGAGGATGACCCACGTCGACTGCCCGAACGCGAGCGCCAGCAGGGACGCCACCACGACGCCGGCGACGACGCCGACGGTGCGCTCGATCGCCTTCACGATCGACTGGTTGACGCTCGGCTGCACGACGAGGAGCGCCGCGATGGCGGCGAAGATCGGCAGGTGCGCGGGGAACAGCGCCCCGCCGACGAGCCACGCGAGGATCGTCGCGATCGCCGACTTCGCGACCTGCAGCCACGGCTGGCGGCGGGTCGCGCGGAACGCGGCGAGGAGCTTCACCCCTCCAGCGTCCCACGGCCCGCTCCGCGTTTTGCGTCTCAGTCCTGCACTCCGAACGCGGAACCGGACGCAAAAACGCGGAATCTGAGACCCGCGCTTAGGCGAACGCCTCCAGAGGCGGGCACGCGCACACGAGGTTGCGGTCGCCGTAGGCCTGGTCGATGCGCCGCACGGGCGGCCAGTACTTGGCGCGCACCTGCCCGGGGGCCGGGTAGACAGCGAGCTCACGCTCGTACGGGTGCTCCCACGAACCGGTGACCACGCTCTCCGCGGTGTGCGGCGCGTTGACGAGCGGGTTGTCGTCGGCGGGCCAGCGCCCCGCCGCCACGGCATCCGCCTCCGCCTTGATCAAGATCATCGCGTCGACGAACCTGTCGATCTCGGCGAGGTCCTCGCTCTCCGTCGGCTCGACCATGAGNGTGCCCGCGACGGGGAACGACATCGTCGGCGCGTGGAAGCCGTAGTCGATGAGCCGCTTCGCGACATCGTCGACNGTGATCCCCGTCGCCTCCCGCAGCGGACGGAGATCGAGGATGCACTCGTGCGCGACGAGACCGTGGTCGCCGGAGTAGAGCACCGGGTAGTGCTCGCGGAGGCGCGCGGCGACGTAGTTCGCGGCGAGCACGGCGGCACCGGTCGCCCGGGTCAGCCCGTCGGGTCCCATCATCCGCACGTACGCCCACGAGATCGGCAGGATGCTGGGGCTCCCGTACGGTGCCGCCGACACCGGGTTCGCCTCCCCGCGCGGGAGGTACGGCGCGAGGTGCGCCTTCGCCGCGACGGGTCCGACACCCGGGCCGCCACCGCCGTGCGGGATGCAGAACGTCTTGTGCAGGTTGAGATGCGAGACATCTCCCCCGATGTCGCCGAAGCGGGCGTAGCCGAGGAGTGCGTTGAGGTTGGCGCCGTCGATGTAGACCTGACCGCCGGCGTCGTGCACGGCCTGCGTGACGGCCCGGATCTCGTGCTCGTACACCCCGTGGGTCGACGGGTAGGTGACCATGAGCGCCGCGAGGTCGTCGGCGTGCTCCGCGACCTTCGCCCGGAGGTCGTCGAGGTCGACGTTGCCCTCCTCGTCGCACGCGACGACGACGACCTTCATGCCCGCGAGCACCGCCGACGCGGCGTTCGTGCCGTGCGCGCTCGACGGGATGAGGCACACGGTGCGGTGGTCGTCGCCGTTCGCGCGGTGATAGCCGCGGATGGCGAGGAGCCCCGCGAGCTCGCCCTGCGATCCGGCGTTCGGCTGGAGCGACACCGCGTCGTACCCGGTGAGCTCGGCGAGCCACCCCTCGAGCTGCTCGATGAGGGTGACGTAGCCCGCCGCATCCTCCGCGGGGGCGAACGGGTGCAGGTCGGCGAACTCGGGCCACGTGACGGCGGCCATCTCGGTCGCCGCGTTGAGCTTCATCGTGCACGAGCCGAGCGGGATCATGCCGCGGTCGAGCGCGTAGTCCTGGTCGGCGAGGTGCTTGAGGTAGCGCATCATCGTCGTCTCGGAGCGGTGCGCCGAGAACACGGGATGCTCGAGGTACCGGGACGTGCGCACGAGGCTCTGCGGGATGCCCACCGCGGTGGGCTTGAACCCGAGCGGGGCGGTGACGCCGAACGCGGCGAGCACCTCCTGCACCTCCTCGGCCGTCGTCGTCTCGTCGAGGGAGACGCCGACGTGCGTGTCGTCGACGAGCCGCAGCAGGTATCCGGCCTCGGCGGCGCGCGCCACGACCGCGGCCGCGTCGTCGACCCGCACGAGGAGGGTGTCGAAGTACTCGGCGTGCACGACCCGGTCGCCGAGCGCCTCCGCGAGGAGCCGGGTGAGACGGTTCACCTGGTGCGCGATCGCCTTGAGGCCGGAGGCGCCGTGGTAGACGGCGTACATCGACGCCATGACGGCGAGCAGCACCTGCGCGGTGCAGATGTTGCTCGTCGCCTTCTCGCGCCGGATGTGCTGCTCGCGCGTCTGCAGCGACAGGCGGTAGGCGGGGCGGCCGGCGGCGTCCACCGACACCCCGACGAGTCGCCCGGGCAGCTGGCGCTCGAGGCCGGCCCGCACGGCGAGGTAGCCGGCGTGGGGTCCGCCGAAGCCCATCGGCACGCCGAACCGCTGCGTCGTGCCGACGGCGACGTCGGCGCCGAGCTCGCCGGGACTCGTCAGGAGCGTGAGCGCGAGGAGGTCGGCGGCCAGGACGACGAGTCCGCCCTGCGCCTTCACCGCCTCGATGACCGAGCGCGGGTCCCACACGCGGCCGGAGGCCCCGGGGTACTGGAGGAACGCGCCGAAGGCCTCGGGGACTGGGTTTCGAGACGCGTCGCCCTGCGGGCGGCGCTCCTCAACCCCCGGGAAGTCGACGAACTCGAGGCGGATGCCGAGGGGCTCCGCGCGGTGCTCGAGGAGACGCTTCGTCTGCGGGAGGGCGTCGGTGTCGACGAGGAACACGTTCGACGAGGAGCCGGAGGCGCGGCGCGCGAGCAGCATCCCCTCGACGACGGCGGTCGCCTCGTCGAGCATCGACGCGTTCGCCGTCGCGAGCCCGGTGAGGTCGGCGACCATCGTCTGGAAGTTGAGGAGCGCCTCGAGGCGTCCCTGCGAGATCTCCGGCTGGTACGGCGTGTACGCCGTGTACCACGACGGGTTCTCGAGCACGTTGCGCTGGATCACGGCAGGCGTGACGGTGCCGTGGTAGCCGAGCCCGATCATGCTGCGGCGCACCCGGTTCCTCCCGGCGAGCGCGCGCAGTTCGGCGAGGGCGGCGCGCTCCGACACCGCGGCGGGCAGCACCGCGGGGGCGGCGACCCGGATGCCGGACGACACCGCGGCATCCATGAGGTCGTCGACGCTGCCGTAGCCGACCGCCTGCAGCATGATCTGCTGCGCGGCNGAGTCGGTGCCGATGTGGCGGTCTGCGAACGCGGTCACGCCGTGAGCTCCGCGTACTGCTCCGCGCTGAGGAGCTCGGGCAGCTCGGTGAAGCGCACCTTGATGAGCCACGCGGCGCCCTCCGGGTCGGCGTTGACGCTCGACGGGTCGTCGACGACCGACTCGTTCCGCTCGACGACCTCGCCGTCGAGCGGGGCGAAGAGCTCACCGACCGACTTCGTCGACTCGATCTCGCCGACGATCTTCCCAGCCGCGACGGTCGACCCGACGGCGGGGAGGTCGACGTAGACGACGTCGCCGAGCTTGTCGGCGGCGTAGACGGTGATGCCGACGGTGGCGATGTCGCCGTCGACGGCGACCCACTCGTGGTCCTTGGTGTAGAGCGTGGACATATCAGGCCTTCTTTCGCGAGTAGAACGGGAGTGGGACGACGGTCGCCGGGATGGCGGTGCCGCGGACGTCGAGGGACAGTTCGGTGCCGACGGCCGACGCGTCGGCGTCGACGTACGCCATCGCGATCGGATGCCCGAGGGTGGGCGAGAGTGCGCCGGACGTGACCTCTCCGACGACGGTGTCGCCGCGGAGCACCGGGTAGCCGGCGCGACCGGCGCGGCGACCCTCCGAGGCGAGTCCGACGAGCACGCGCGCGCCGGGGGTGCCGACGTCGGCGACCCGGGCGAGCCCCGCCTCGCGCGGCCGGATGTCGGCGGTCAGCTCGTGGCCGTAGAGCGGCATCCCGGCCTCGAGCCGGAGGGTGTCGCGTGCGGCGAGGCCGCACGGCACGGCGCCCGCGGCGACGAGGTCGTTCCAGAGTTGCTCCGCGCCGGGGTTGTCGAGGTAGAGCTCGAATCCGTCTTCGCCGGTGTAGCCGGTGCGGGCGACGAGGATCGGCTGCCCGCGGTAGGTCGTCTCGACGATCCCGTAGTAGCGGATCGCGTCGAGTTCGACGTCGAGTTCGTCGAGCCGACCGACGACGGCGACGGAGTCGGGACCCTGCACGGCGACGAGCGCGCAGGTGAACGTCTCGTCGCCGACGCTGACGTCGAACCCGGCGCCGCGGGCGACGAGCTCGGCGGCGACGACGTCGTGGTTGCCGGCGTTTGCCACGACCCAGAACTCGTCGTCGGCGAGGCGGTACACGACGAGGTCGTCGAGGATGCGGCCGTCCTCGGTGAGGAGCAGCGAGTACTTCGCGCGACCGTTCGCGATCGCCGAGGCCTGCCCCGCGAGGGCGGCGTCGAGGAACGCGGCCGCCTGCGGGCCGACCACGAGGAACTCGGCCATATGGCTGAGGTCGAAGAGCCCGGCGGCGGTGCGGACCGCCTCATGTTCGGCGAGGTCGGAGCCGTAGCGCACGGGCATCCGCCAGCCGCCGAAGTCGGTGAAGGACGCTCCCGCGGCCTCGTGCGCCGCGTCGAGCGGCGAGAGTCGGGATGGGGTGTCGGACACGGAGTTCTCCCGGATGGTCGGTGTGAGAACTCCCCCTCTGTCATTGGTGCCTGAGAGTTTCGCGACCCGGCGGGGGTGCTTTCACCTACGGCGGCCCGGCGGATGCCGGACAACTTTCCAGAGCGGCCTGCGCGGTGCGGTACTGGACCTGAGAGATTGGCGGGGAGGCTTGCTCCTTCGGTGCCCGGTGAGGGGCTCTCCCGCAGCGCGTGCGGCCCGATGTTCGATTGTGCGGCCAGCCTAACGCGCCCGGGGCGCCCATCCCAGCCTCGACGCGTTCGCCCGCGACGGGGTCGTTCGCCGAGTCCGGCTCGCCCTCGGGGTCAGTCCTCGTCGCGGTGGTCGCGGAAGTACCGCACTGTCTGCCACACGAGCACGGTGAACCCGGCGACGGCCGCGACGACGAGGAGCACGCCGATCCACGGCGGCGACCCCTCGGGGACGGGGATCGGCAGGGTGACCATGCGGGCAGCCTAGGCGTATCGTCCCGGGGATGACGATCATCCGCACCGCGGCCGACGACGAGGTGGAGGGCGCGGCCGCCGACCTCTACGCCCACGACCTCGAGTCCCTCGGCTACGTGACGACGCACACGCGTGTCACGGCCCTCAACCCGGAGGCGGTCCACGCCTTCGAGGCGCTCATCCAGAGCCTCCTGCCGAGCCTCGGGATGCGCCGCTACGAGCTCGTCACCCTCGCCGCGGCGGGGGCGCTCGGGTCCACGGCGTGCCGCGCCCATCACGGACTCAAGTCGCTGAACTACATCGACCCCGCCGAGCTGGAAGCGGTCGCCCGCGACTTCCGGAACGCCGGACTCTCCCCCGCCGAGGTCGCGATGATGGAGTTCGCGGAGAAGCTCAGCCTCGACTCGTCCGTCATGACGGAGGCGGATGCCGCGGTGCTGCGCGACCACGGGTTCAGCGACCGGGAGATCGTCGACATCGCGTTCGCGGCCGGCGCCCGCAACTTCTACAGCCGCTCGCTGCACGCCCTCGGCATCGAACCGGACATCCCGCCGTCGCTCCCGCCGGAGCTCGTCGACGCTCTACTGAGCGGGATGCGCCAGCCCTCGTAGCCCCCAAGGACCGCTAGCCCTGAGCGATCTCGTCTGCCACAATCGGGCCACCCGAAAGGATCAGGACCCATGACGGACTCGACTCCTGCGCACGCCCCTGCCGGCTGGTATCCGGCGGAGGACGGCCGACAGCGGTGGTGGAACGGGCAGGAATGGACGGACTCCTACCAGCCCGCACCTCAGCCCCGGAAGAAGCGGACGGCCCCTTTGTGGGCCGCCATCACCGCCGCGGCGGTCGCTCTTCTGGTTGGGTTCGGCATCGGCTCCGCGGGCCGGAGCGACTCATCGCGGATCCAAGCCCTGGAAGACCAGGTCGAAGAACTCCGTGACGAAAACGATGAGTTGCGCCAAGGCCGCGAGACGCAGCAGGACCCGCGCGAGACGCCCGGCGCGGAACCGTCGGAGGCCGCGCAGCAGTCTCCCGCTGCGCCCGCACTTACCGTCGGTCAGCAACAGGCGGTCGCGAAGGCCGAGTCGTACCTGCGATTCAGCTCGTTCTCGCGAACCGGCCTCATCGGTCAGCTCGAATACGAGGGATTTAGCCTGGAGGAGTCGACCTTCGCCGTGGACTTCCTCGACATCGACTGGAATGAGCAGGCCGCACAGAAGGCGGAGTCGTACCTCAAGTTCAGTTCGTTCTCTCGAGCGGGCCTAATCGATCAGCTGCTGTTCGAGGGGTTCACCCAGACAGAGGCCGAATTCGGTGTGGCAGCGGTCGGCTACTGAGCCGAGCGCTCAGTAGGTGACGACGCCCGGGGTGCCGCCCCCGGCATCCACGGCGCCGCCGGTGACGGCGACGCTCAGGGGCGACGCGAGGAAGGCCACCACGGCGGCGACCTCCTCGGGGGTGACGACGCGGCCGATGATGTTGTTCGCCATCGCGCGCTCGGCCTCCTCGACGGTGACGCCCTCGGCGACGCGTGCGTCGATGAGCCTCGCGACGTTCTCGGTGCGCGTGAGCCCGGGGTGGACGACGGTGACGTTGACGCCCTTCGGACCGAGCTCGTCGGCGAGGTTCTTCGTGATCGCCGACACGCTGATGTTGCGCACCGTCTGGGCGACGGAGCCGGAGCGACGGGCGCCGAGCCCGCTCACGTTGACGATGCGCCCCCAGCCGCCGGCCACCATGTGCGGTGCCGCGGCGCGGGCGGAGCGCAGGTAGCCGAGCACCTTCTCCTCGAACTCCTCGCGCATCGCGTCGTCGCTCGTCTGCGACGCGACGGTGTTCTTCGAGGCGTTCCAGGGCGCGGCGGCGGTGTTGACGAGGATGTCGAGCCCGCCCATCGCGGCGACCGCGGCGGCGACCCCGGCCTGCACCGACGCGTCGTCGCGGGAGTCGACCGCGACGCCGTGCACCGCGCCGCCGGTCTCGGCGGCGAGCGCCGCCGCGTGCTCCTCGACGTCGTGGCGGGCGGCGACGGTGACGACCGCCCCCTCGGCCGCGAGGGCGACGGCGACGGCGCGGCCGATGCCTTTCGTGCCGCCGAGGACGAGTGCGCGCTTGCCGGTGAGTCGGAGGTCCATGCCTCCACGGTAGCGAGCGGCCCGGGGTGCTGCCGGGCCGGGGCGGGGCAGCCCTACAGTGGCATCCGTGAGCGAAGACGCCCTGCCCGACCGTGTCCGCGCCGTCGTCCTGGGAGCCGGTCCCGGCGGGCTCGCCGCCGCCGCGGAGCTGACCCGCGCCGGGGTGGAGACGCTCGTGCTCGACAAGGCCGACCGGGTCGGATCGAGCTGGGCGTCGCACTACGACCGGCTGCACCTGCACACCGCCCGCAGCCTCTCGCACCTGCCCGGCTACCCGATCCCGCGCCGCTTCGGACGCTGGGTCGCGCGCGACGACGTGCTGCGCTACCTCGCCGACTACGCCGCCCACCACCGGCTCGACGTGCGGCTCGGCGTCACAGCGACGGAGGTCGAGCGCGGCTCCGACGGCTGGGTCGTCGAGTGGAGCCGCGGGGACGGGAGCGGGCGGCTCGCCGCCGAGGTCGTCGTCGTCGCGACCGGCTACAACCACACCCCGAAGCTCCCCGACTGGCCGGGACGCGACTCCTACCGCGGGAAGCTCCTCCACTCGAGCGCGTACCGGAACCCCGCCGACCTGGACGCCCGCGACGTGCTCGTCGTCGGCCCCGGCAACAGCGGCGCGGAGATCGCCGCCGACCTCGCCGAGGCCGGGGTCGCCGTGTCGCTCGCGATGCGCACGCCGCCGAACATCGTGCTGCGCAGCGTCGCGGGCATCCCGACGACGGGTCTCGTCATCGCGATGTCGCCGCTCCCGGAACCGGCTCAGGATGCGCTCGCCCGGGTGCTGCAGCGGATCGTCGTCGGCGACCTGCGTCGGTACGGCATCCCGAAGGCGCCGCGCGGCATCATCAGCCAGCTGCGCCGCGACGACGTCACCCCGACGATCGATGTGGGGCTACTGAAGGCCCTGCGCGCGGGCACGGTGAAGATCGTGCCGGCGGTCGCGTCGTTCACGGAGGACTCCGTCGTGCTCGCCGACGGCTCCGAGGTGCGACCGGATGCCGTGGTCGTCGCAACCGGGTTCGAGCGCGGACTCGAGGGGCTCGTCGGCGACCTCGGCGTGCTCGCCCGCACCGGGCGACCGCTCGTCAACGGGGATGCGCAGCTCGCCGCCCACCCGGGACTCTTCTTCCTGGGCTACTCGAACCCGATCACCGGCAACCTCCGACAGCTCGGGATCGACGCCCGCAAGATCGCGCGGAAGGTGGCGGGAGCGCCGGGCTGAGTCACCCGAGCGACGGATGCCGATCCCGCTTCCGGCGGACGCGCGCGGCACCCCGCCCGGGCGAGGTTGGGGTCATGTCACGATTCGACTCCGCCACCACGTCCGCCGCCGCCTTCGGGGCGGGCCTCCTCGTCGTCGGTCTCGCCGGGTGCGCCGCCATCGGCGACGTGTTCAGCAAGCAGCACCGCGAGGAGTTCGCGACCTACGACGCCGCCGCCGAGGGCTGGGTCGGGGTCGGCATCCCGGAGTGGATCCCCGCGGACGCGACCGACCTGCGCAACCTCGCGACGACCGACGAGACCGTCGCCGTCGTGCGGGTCGTGAGCGACTCCGCGCTCGCGGGCGACTGCGCCCCCGGCGACCGCCGCGGCATCCCGTCGCTCGCGGTCGAGTGGGCCGACCTCGACTGGGCGGAGAACGGGTTCCCCGACCGGGTGCAGCTGTGCGGCGACTACGAGGTGACGCCGACGGAGGACGGCTGGCTCGGCTGGTTCAACGCGACCGAGACCGGCCAGACACCGGGCTGATCGGGAGGGGTCCCTCGCGCCGATATAGTTACGCCCAGCCAACACTCAGGAGGGGCGGACATGGCAGAACGCAGCAGCCGCAGCGGCAAGAAGGTCGTCAAGGCGTCGTCGGCGCCGAAGACCGAGACGGCGAAGATCGCCGACGAAGACCTCAAGAAGGAGGCCGAGCGCCGCGTCCGCGAAGGCGAGGGCTTCAAGGCCAGCGCCGAGGCGAAGCAGGGGGCCAAGACCAAGCGCATCGTCGCCGCCGTCCTGTGGGGCGTCGCGATCATCCTCGAAGGCGTCGCCATCTGGTACCTGCTGACGCAGCTCCGCGGCACCAACGTCGACGGCGAGCCCATCACCCAGCCCAGCTGGCTGCTGTGGGCCCTCATCGGCCTGCTCGTCGTCATCGGCATCCTGACGATCATCGGCTCGCAGCTGTGGAAGGCCGCCAACCAGGCCGACCCGGCGTCGCGTCAGGAGCCCGTCAAGTTCTTCATCCAGAACCAGCTCGGGGCGATCATCCCGATCGTCGCGTTCCTGCCGATCATCCTCGTGATCGTCCTCAACAAGAACCTCGACAGCAAGACGAAGGGCATCGCCGGTGCCGTCGGCGCGGTCGTGCTCGTCGCCGCCGTGCTGCTCGGCATCGAGTGGAACCCGAACTCGCAGGAGAGCGAGACGCAGGGCCTCATCGTGGCCGAGGGCCAGTCGGACGAGTACACCGCGATCGTCGTCGAGCTCACCGGCGCCGACGAGGTCGCCTGGACCCCCGCGGGCAAGGTGTACCACCTGTGCACCGACGTCTCCGCCGTCAACCAGGAGTCGGCCGCCAACGAGATCCGCGTCGGCTCGGTCGCCGAGGCCCACGCCGACGGCAAGATCGGCCTCACGCTGCAGGTCGACCAGGAACTCGACCAGTGCGGGTTCGACGAGCCCGCCAACCTCGACGAGATCGAGGACCAGATCCGTCAGTTGCGCGACGAGTACGAGGCGGCCAAGCAGGTCGACTGACCTGCCCTCCGCCGATCGGCGCCCGTCCTCCTCGGAGGCGGGCGCCGATCCGTTTCCCGGTGTGATCCCGCGATACGCGGAGTGTGAATCCGCGTTTTGCGTCCCCGTACGCGCGCAGGGCAGCGGAGCGGGACGCAAAACGCGGAACGGCGTGCGCGGGGGACAATGGATGCGGTCGCGACACCGCTGCCGCGACCGCGAGAGGAAACACGAGCGCCATGAACGTCTGGATCGAGATCTTCGGCTGGATCGGGTCGGCGCTGCTGATCGTCTCGCTGCTGCAAGGCAAGATGCTCGCGCTGCGGGTCATCAACTCGATCGCGTCGGCGATGCTCGTGCTCTACAACGTGCTCGTCGAGACCTGGCCGATGGTCGGCATGAACGCCGCCGTCATCGTCATCAACGCGTGGCACATCTGGCGCATCCTCCGCGAGCGGCGGGCCGAGCACGTCGACGAGACCTCAGGCGTCGCGGGCTGAGACCCTCGGGGCGACCGTCGTGCGGTAGACGGTCTTGTTCTTGCCGATCCGCCGCTCGAAGGTGAACCCGGCGCGTTCGAAGATGCCCGGCGTGACATTGTGGAGGAAGGATGCCGACACCCGCTTGCCGGGTTCCACGAGGTTGGGGAACGACACCACCTCGCCGCCGCCGGCCTGCGCGATGAGGTCGAGCGCCCCGCGGAGCACCTGGATGGCGACGCCCTTGCGGCGGTAGTCGCGGTCGACGAAGAAGCACGTGATGCGCCACGGCGCCTGATGCATCTCCCCCGCGTCGAACTGCTTGCGGCGAGCGCGCGCCACGCGGGAAACGTCTCCGCGGTCAGCGGCTTCACGACGTAGTCGGTCACGCGCCCAGTGTGCACCCGGCCGCCGACGGGGGCTAGGTGTACCCGGTCGGATCGTTGGTGACGCGGGAGTGAGGAGAAGGCCTCCATTCTGAGTGGTGTCTAGATCACTCGAAGAGGAAGGCCTTCTCTTGTCCCACGTTGAAGCCCGGCTGGCTCCCGCTGGTCGTCTGATCCTGGTGCAGCGAGTGCTGGCCGGGCGTCCGGTGTCGCACGTCGCGAAGGAAATGGGCGTCTCCCGGCAGTGCGCGCACCGGTGGGTGTCCCGGTTTCG